>Ga0310915_10001284_pt1 | contig 12915 bp, 9 predicted proteins | sample GREbulkMGAN111_FD_202508 | JGI IMG/M metagenome (GOLD analysis project Ga0310915, IMG submission 202508) | Lab enrichment of tropical soil microbial communities from Luquillo Experimental Forest, Puerto Rico - GRE.bulkMG.AN111 | ecosystem: Environmental > Terrestrial > Soil > Tropical forest >...
CACGCAGTACCCGCATCACAAGTCCGTACACGCGGGTTTTGGTGAGGTCGTAGACGGTGGCGAAGGCGGCGCTGTCCCCTTGTGCGACCTGGCGCAGCAGGGCATCCAGCTCGTCGCTCAGCCGTGGCGGTGGGCTCATCGATCGGTAGCCTATCGCCCGTCATCGATTTGCCGATCTGGGTGGCCGGGGGAAGAAAAACGCTGTGCGTTGTCGGTATTCGTCGAAGCCGGGTCGCCCGGCCATCAACTTCTCGGTCAGCCGGGCGCCGGTCACATACACCAGGAAGTAGGTCATGAGTAGCGGCGAGCCGACCGTGGCCAGGGGCAACCAGCCGTTGATGGTGATAAGCCACAATCCCCACCAGACGGCGGCGTCGCCGAAGTAATTGGGGTGGCGCGTGCAGGCCCACAGGCCACGGTCCATCACCACACCGCGATTCGCCGGGTCGGATTTGAAGATGCGCAGCTGCCGATCGCCGATCGCTTCGAAGGTGACACCCACCAGCCACACCGCCACACCCACGAGCCTGACCGCGGTGAGCGGTTTCGGCGTGGGGCCGGTGACCGCGGACAGCTGCAGTGGGAACGAGACGAACCAGGTGATGCAGGCTTGCAGCACAAAGACCTTGCGCACCACCTGGGCCAGCGTGGCATCCCGGAGCAGGGCCGCGTATCGGGGATCCTCCCCCTTACCGGCCGTCTTGCGCTGAATGTGCCAGCTCAGCCGCAGACCCCAGATCGCGACCAGCGCCAGCAGCAGCCATCGCCGGGTCGGGTCGCCGTGGCCGAGCGCCGCGGCGACCGCGGCGATGGCCACGAAGCCCACGCCCCATGCCCCGTCGACCACGTTGTAACGCCCGATCCGCCTGCCGATGGCGAACGTCACCGAATGCACCACGGCGAGGGCCAAAACGGAAGCGCCCGAAACTTGCAGCAGGTTCAGGTAATTCACCGGGCAACCTCGCGTGCGAACGTCCACTGATAGACGTCCAGATAGCCCGACCGGAAACCCGCCTCTGAATAGGCCAGGTACAGCTCCCACATCCGCCCGAACACGTCGTCGAAACCCAAGTGTGCCAATCTATCTCGTCTTTGCGTGAACCGTTCGCGCCAAAGCCGCAGCGTCTCCGCGTAATGCGGTCGCAGTGAGGTCATGTCGACCGTGCGCAAGCGGGTGTGTCGCTCGGTGGTAGCGGAGATCGCCTGCGTGGACGGTAGCAGTCCGCCGGGGAAGATGTACTTCTGAATCCACGTGTGGGTGTTGCGAGTTGCCAGCATCCGCGCGTGCGGCATGGTGATCGCCTGGATCGCCACCCGCCCGCCGGGCCGCACCAACCGTTCGAGCGTGGCGAAATACCGCGGCCACGAGTGGTATCCCACCGCCTCGATCATCTCGACTGACGCCACAGCGTCGTAACACCCTTCGACGTCGCGGTAATCGCACAGGTCGATCTGCACCAAGTCGGACAGCCCTGCCACAGCAACCCGTCGCCGCGCCAGGTGCTGCTGCTCGGCCGACAAGGTCACCGAGCGGACGTGCGCCCCGCGAGCGGCCGCGCGGACACACAACTCGCCCCACCCGGTGCCGATCTCGAGAACGCGGCTGCCGCGCTGCACCGCGGCGGCATCGAGCAGCCGATCGATCTTGCGCCGTTGCGCGGCGGCGAGATCGTCCGGCCCCGGTGTTAGGGCCGGCAACTGGGTGAACAGCGCGCACGAGTACGTCATGGTCTCGTCGAGGAACCCGGCGAACAGGTCGTTGGACAAGTCGTAGTGCTCAGCGATGTTGCGCCGCGCCTGATCTCGGCTGGCGCTTCGCCAACGCGGCCGGAAGGCCGGGGCGATCGGCCGCAGCCACTGCAACGATCTCGGCACCAGGTCGGCCATCGACCCGGCCAGGACCGTCAACGCCTCCGTGAGATCGTTCGACGACCATTCGCCGGCCATGTAGGACTCGCCGAAGCCGATCAGGCCGTGCCGCCCGATCCGGCGCGTCATCGCGTCGGGCCGGTGGATCAGCAGTGTTGGTGCCGTCGGATCGGCCGCGCCGACCACGGTGCCGTCGGGGTAGACCAGACGCAGCGGCAGGCAGGCGGCCGCGCGGCGAAGCAGCCGGTCGGCAATGACCGCCGATGTCGCCGCGACTGGACCCGACGGCACCCTCGCGACCGCGGGCCATCTCTCCGAATCGATTGCTGCCGAACGCTTTCGGATGGTCTCCAGGCTCATCGCGGTACCACTGGAACTCGACGTAACCACAGCTTGATCCCCTGTATCCGGATACGCGCGGCCACCACCAACGGTGCCAGCGGCGCAATGATTTGCATGATCGCGATTTGTTTGGTGGTTGCCAGTCGCCGCTGTCCGCGCAGGTTGGCGACAAACGTCGGCCGGCGGTCACGGTGCAGCGTCACGGTGATGTCGACCTCGCCGTCGGGTCGTGGCGCTTGCACCAAGTAGTAGCCGTCCACCTGATTGAACGGCGAGACGTAGAACTCCTTGGCCGTCACCACCGGCAGGTCGGCGGGTGGCAACAGGTAGGCGTGGCGCTCGCCGTAGGTGTTGTGCACCTCTGCGATCACATGACGCAGCAGCCCGTCACGGTCGTGGCACCAAAAGACGCTCAACGGGTTGAAGACATACCCCAAAACGCGGGCCTGCAGCAGAGCCGTGATGCGGCCGTCGGGGGCTGCCATGCCGTGGTCGTCGAAGAAGGCGCTGAGCCGGTCGCGCAGCGAGCCGTGCGGCGGGTGGGCGAAATGGTCTGAAAAGTGATCCGAGGCGCGGAATCGCGCGAACGGTCGCAGCCACCAGGGCAGCCGGGGGAGGTCGTCGACGTCGACATACCAGCTGTAGCTTCGGTATTCGAACGCGTGGTGCACCGGGGCCTGCCGAGAATGGGTGATCGTGGTGCGGTAGATCGCGGGCGTTGGCGCTGGAGTCAGCACTGGGCCACCGCCTCCCGGTCGGTCTTTGCCGCGGGCCAGTCGGCTCCGAGCCGGCGGGCGGCGCGCAACCCCGAGGCGGCGCCGTCCTCGTGGAATCCCCAGCCGTGGTAGGCGCCCGCGAACACCACCCGATCGTCATCGAGAGCCGTCAACTTTGCTTGGGCCGCAACGGATTCCGATGTATACAACGGATGGCTGTAGGTCATCTCGGCGATCACGGAGCCGGGATCTACCCGGTCCTGTCCACCCAAGGTGACCAGATAGCGGCGGTCACCGCCCAGGCGCATCAGCCTGCTGACGTCGTAGCTGACCACCACATGGTCGTTTCCGGGTGTCACCAGGTAGTTCCACGATGCGCGCGCGCGGCGGTGACGGGGCAGTACCGAGGAGTCGGTGTGCAGTTGGGCCCGGTTGGTCGAGTAGGGAATCGCGCCCAGGACGGCGCGCTCCCGCGGCGTCGCCCGGTCCAGCAGCAGGAGCGCCTGGTCGGGATGCACCGCGACGACGGCGGCGTCGAAAAGCCGCGGCGCGCTGCGGCCCGCTCGCACCTGCACACCGTCGGGCAGCCGCCGCAGTGAGTGCACCGGTGTTCCGGTCGCCACCTCGTCGAGCCGAGAGGCGATGGCCTGCACGTAGTTTGCGGAACCCCCGGTCACGGTGCGCCACGTCGGGGAGCCGAAAACCGACAACATGCCGTGGTGGGCGAGGAAGACGAAGAGGTACCGCGCCGGATAGCGCAAGGCGTCGCCGCCGCCGCAGGACCACACCGCTGCCACCAAGGGCGTGATGAAGTAGTCGACGAAGTACGACGAGAACCGGTGCCGGTCCAGGAAGGCTTCCAGGGTCTGCAGGTCGTCCTCAATACCTGGGCTGCCATCCTGCAGCAGGCGGGAGGCTGCGCGGTGGAAGCGGATGATCTCGGCGAGCATCAGCAGGTAGCGGGGTCGCAACGACTGTCGACACGCGAACAACCCCCGGATTCCCAGGGCCCCGGCGTATTCGAGTCCGATGTCGTCGGCGCGCACCGACATCGACATCTCCGACTCTTGGGTGCCCACACCGAGTTCGGTGAACAACCGGCACAGCGTTGGATAGGTCCGGTCGTTGTGCACCAGGAACGCCGAGTCGACGCCTATGAGGTTCCCGCGCGCGCCGTCGCCGTCGTCACCGTCCCTTACGAAGTGCGTGTGCGCATGGCCGCCGAGCCGCGCGTCGGCCTCGTACAGGGTGACCCGGGCACGCCCGGACAAGACATACGCGGCGGTCAGGCCGGCCACGCCACTGCCGATCACCGCCACCGAACGGGCGCCGCAAGAGTCCACAACAGCTATTCGGAGCCACCGACCTGGCGGATGGGCTGCTGTGTGCTTACCGACGTGTTAGCCGAAAGTGAACGAAAACACTTGCAGGCCTCTGCTGACCCGCATGTCGAGCTGATCGCGGTGCGCGGTGTCACCGGGGTTGTTGCCGACGATCTGGTGCAGGGTGGGCGCCCCGCCGATCGCCGTGGTGGTCGTGTTGCCGCCCCTGGTCACGGTGATGGTGCCGGTGCCGCCGACGACGGCGTAGACGTCCTTGCCGGTGTAGTTCAGCCGGATGGCGGCATCGTCACTGTCGGCGGTGGCGCCCTGGTCGTCCAGGGCCCAACGGCCGCGCAGGGCGAACCTGTCGTCGGGCAACGTCGCCGGGTAGCCGAAAGTGGCTGTGCCCGTCTTGTATTCGCCGTTGCCGCCGTAGTTTCTGGCCCGGCCGACACCCAGGTAGGTCTCCGGTGTCAGCCTGTTTTGCGGAGTGGCGTCGGCGGTGTTCGTCGCGGGGGGCAACTTGACATCGGGATTGGCGTCGACGAGCAGTTGGCGGATCAGCTTCTCGCCCGTGTCGTAATCGCCCTCGCCGAACTTGGTGTGTCGCACGGTTCCGTTCGCATCGATCAGATATTCGGCGGGCCAGTACAGGTTCAGGTAGCTGTTCCAGGTCGCGTAGTCGTTGTCCAGCGCGATGGGATAGCTGATCTGCAACGCGGCGGCGCCGCTGGCCACATTGCCGGCGACCCGTTCGAAGGCGTATTCCGGGGTGTGCACCCCGATGACGACGAGACCGTCGTCGTGATACCGGTTGTACCAATCGACCACGTGGCCGATGGCGCGTTGGCAGTTGATGCAGGAGTAGGCCCAGAAATCGATCAAAACCACCTTGCCGCGCAGGGATGCCAGGTCCATCGGCGCGCCGCCCGGCGAGTTGAGCCACTGGGTGATCCCGGTGATGGCGGGTGCCGGTCCACACTGTTGCAGCTGCTCAGTGCCGTCGGTGCAGTCGGCCAGTTGGCCTCGGGATGAACCACCGCCCGCGCCGCCCAGGTTGAGCTTCTGCCGAATGTTGTTGGCCCCGATGCCTTTCTGCATCGCCGTCGTGTAGTCGGGGACGGCGCGCTGCAGCATCGCCGGCAGGTTGAAGACCAGCGCCACCGCCAGCACGATCATGGTGATTCCGCCGGCGATCCGGATTACGCGCTGCCGACGACGGAATGCCGCGACGCGTTCGACTAGCCTGTTTAGGCCCCACCCGGTGAGGGCGAAAACCAGCAGCGGCAGTGCGGTGCCGATGGCGAACGTGGCGGTGAGGACCAGCGTCGGCGGGCCGATGGACGAGGTGCCGCCCGCGACGACGATGGCGGCCAGCACCGGTCCCGCGCACGGCACGTACAGCGCGCCCAATGTCAGTCCGAGCCCGAAACCGCTTCTGCCACTCCCGATTTGGCGCTGCGGGATGCGGGCGAACGGCCGCTCGATGAAATGTTGCAGCGGCGGGAAGATCAATCCGAGGCCGATGAGGGTCAACGTCACCAGGGCGGCCCACCGGATCGCGTCCTGCGGCAGATGCAGCGCCGACAGCAACGCCGAACCGGTCAGGGTGACCACGCTGAAACTGCACACCAGGCCGCCGATCACCAGATACGGCCGGGCGCGCCCGCGACCGGCGCCGGACAAGAACACCACCGGAAGCACCGGCAAGATGCATGGCGAGATGCCGGTGATCAGGCCGCCGAGGAATCCGATCAGCGCGATTGTTCCCATGACAGCTATACGAGACGCGAGGCGGCCACGTTCTAATCGCTATAGGCCAGGGAACGGTTCGGCGGTTGGGGCTTGACCGGCTGCGACGGGAACCTCGCCGGCCGGGACCGCACTCGGATGGGCCACCAGAACCAGCGTCCCAGCAGCGCGGCGATGGACGGCGTCATGAACGCGCGCACGACCAGCGTGTCGAACAGCAGACCCAGGCCGATGGTGGTGCCTATCTGCCCGATGATCCGCACGTCGCTGACGGCCATGGACGCCATCGTGAACGCGAACACCAGCCCCGCGTTCGTCACCACCTTGCCGGTCCCGCCCATCGAACGGATGATGCCCGTGTTCAGGCCGGCATGAATTTCTTGTTTGAACCGCGAGACCAGGAGCAGGTTGTAGTCGGATCCCACCGCCAACAGAATGATGACGGACATCGCGAGCACCAGCCAGTGCAATTCGATGCCGAGAATGTGCTGCCAGAACAGCACCGACAGCCCAAAGGAAGCGCCCAGTGAAATCGCCACAGTGCCGACGATGACCGCGGCGGCAACGAGGGCCCGGGTCAGGATCAACATGATGATGAAAATGAGGCAGAGCGAGGAGATTCCGGCGATCATCAGATCCCATTTGGCGCCCTCGGAGATGTCCTTGAACACGGCCCCCGTGCCGGCCAGGTAGAACTTCGCGTCCTCCAATGGGGTTCCCTTGGTCGACTCCTCGGCCGCGATGCGTATCTTGTCGATGCTCGCAATCCCGTCGGCCGACGCCGGATCTCCCCGATGCAGAATGATGAAGCGTGCCGCGTGCCCATCCGCCGACAGGAAGGTCTTCATGGCGCGTTTGAAGTCCGCGTTTTTGAAGACCTCCGGCGGCAGATAGAACGAATCGTCGTTCTTGGCGGCGTCGAAAGCGTGACCCATCGCCGTAGCGTTGTCACTCATTTCGTCCATCTCGTTGAAGATTCCCGACATGGTGCTGTGCATGGTCAGCATCATGGTTCGCATGTTGACCATGGTCTCGATCATCGGCGGGAACTGGGCGATCATCTGCGGCATCAGCACATCGAGATCCTTGATGTCACCGACCAAGTCTTTGAGTTTGTCGGTGATCTGGTCCACGCCGTCGAGTCCGTCGAATATCGATCGAATCGACCAGCAGATCGGAATGTCGAAACAGTGTTTCTCCCAATAGAAATAACTACGGGCCGGGCGCCAGAAGTCCTCGAAGTCCGCGATGCGATCGCGTAGGTCGTTGGTGATTTGCTGCATCTCCACGGTGTCGCCGACCATGCGGTGGGTGGTGGCGACGAGCTGCGTCATCAGGTCGTACATCCGCTGCATGGTGGCGATCGTCTTGGACATCTCGTCGGCCTGCTTGAGCATGTCGTTCATCCGGTCACGCTGATATTTCATGTTCTGCAGCTGACCGGCGTTTTGCATGCTGAGCTGGAACGGTATGGAGGTGTGGTCCATCGGCGTTCCGTCCGGCCGGGTGATCGCCTGGACGCGGGAGATTCCGGGGACCCGGAAGATGCCCTTGGCCAGCTTGTCCAAGACCAAGAAGTCCGCCGGGTTTCGCAGGTCGTGGTCCGCCTCGATCATCAAGATCTCCGGCTTCATCCGGGCCTGGGAAAAGTGGCGATCCGCGGCCATAAGGCCCGCATTGGCGGGGATGAAGCCGGGCAGATACTCCCGGTCGTTGTAGTTGGCCTTGTACCCGGGCAGGGTGAGCAGGCCGACGAGGGCGATGGCGCATGTGACGGCGAGGATGGGCAGCGGCCAGCGAACCACCGCGGTACCAACGCGCCGCCAGCCACGAACCTTGAGCAGCCGCTTGGGGTCGAACACGCCGAAACGGCTGCCGACGGTCAAAACCGCGGGGCCCAATGTGAGCGCGACAGCCACCGCGACCAGCATCCCCACCGCGCACGGGATGCCCATAGTCTGGAAATACGGCATCCGCGCGAAGCCGAGGCAAAACGTCGCCCCGGCGATCGTCAAACCGGAGCCCAGGATGACGTGTGCCGTCCCCCGGTACATGGTGTAGAAGGCCGTTTCCCTGTCTTCGCCGGCCTGGCGGGCTTCCTGGTAGCGACCGATGATGAATATCCCGTAGTCCGTACCCGCCGCGATCGCCAGCGACGTGAGCAGGCTGACCGCGAAGGTGGTGAGTCCGAGGGCTCCCAGATGCCCCAAAAAAGCGACCGCTCCCCGCGCCACGGTTAATTCGAAACCGACCGTGACCAGCAGCAGGATCACGGTGATGATCGAACGGTAGACGAATAGCAACATGATCAGGATCACGCCGATCGTCGTCGCGGTGATCCGGAGCATGGATCTGTCGCCACTGTGGTGCAGATCGGCGGCGAACGCCGCCGCGCCGGTGATGTAGACCTTGATCCCGGGCGGTGGCGGCACGCTGTCGACGATCTTGTGGACGGCTTGCACGGATTCGTTGGCCAGCAACTCGCCTTGATTACCGGCGAGGTTCACCTGGACGGTCGTGGCCTTGCCGTCGTTGCTTTGCGCGCCCGCCGCGGTGAGCGGATCACCCCAGAAGTCCTGGATGGCCAGCACGTGGGCCTTGTCCTCGCGCAACCTGCGGATCATGGTGTCGTAGAACCGGTGGGCGTCGTCGCCGAGGGGCTGGTTACCCTCCAACACGATCATCGCGGAACTGTCGGTTCCTCCTTCGTTGAAGGCGTGGCCGATGCGTTTCATCGCCACGAACGATGGTGCGTCGGTAGGGCTCAGCGACACCGACCGCTTCTGCCCGACCACTTCCAGGGATGGCACGAACAGGCTGAGGATGACGGCAATCGCCACCCAGAACAGGATGATGGGCACCGCGAAGGTGTGGAGCATCCTTGCCGGGAATGGCCGTTCGGCGTTGGCGGGGGCGGCGTTGGCGAATTGGGTACTCACGCGGACTTCACCAAGCAGAAGGTAAAGGCGTTGACCTCGTTGGAGATTCTCTCGGCCTTGACCACATCGTCCACCAGGATGCGGCAGCCGATGCTATCGCTGTTGCCTTGTGCCACAAGGCTTCCCATCACGGCGGGCTTGTCGGTGGTGATGTGCAGCGACCATGGCAGGGGTGCTGCGTCGGCGCGTTTCGGGTCGCCGTTGACGTCGAAATAGCCGATGTCGGCGACCGTTCCGGGCGGGCCGAAGACCTCGTAAACAATCCGTTTGGGGTTGAACGGCTTGGAGCTTTCCAGGTTGCTGTCGGCATACGACGCCCGCTTTTCGGAGCCGAAGTAGCCGTGGACTCGGTACACGACGAATCCGCCGATCACCAGCACCGCCAAGATGGTCAGCGGAATCCAAGTTCGCGACAGCACCTTGAAAATTGGAGTCCCTTTCACCGGTTGGCACTTTCGCGGATCGCCGCGCTGCGGCCCGTCCGCCCGGTAGATCCAGGTGGGAGCGCAGCCAAGGCTTACCTAAGTAGATCACGGCTGGGTCCACCACTTAGGCCGGGATCGTTGACTCCTTCCCCGGGCGCACTGGAGTGTAACGCATATCACGTGCGTAACAAGGAGTATCGGCCCTGCTCCGCGCCCACAAATCACGCGATGTGCGTTATACAAATCACACGATGTGCGTTATCCTCTGCCGATGGCGCAACTTGCCTTCCAGCGCGCCCGCACGGAAGAGAACAAGCGCCAACGTGCGGCGGCACTCGTCGAGGCCGCACGTTCGCTGGCGCTCGAGACCGGCGTCGCGTCGGTTACCTTGACCGCCGTCGCCAGCCGCGCCGGGATTCACTATTCCGCGGTGCGTCGCTACTTCACCTCGCACAAAGAGGTCCTGCTGCACCTCGCGGCGGAAGGGTGGCAGCGCTGGTCGAACACCGTGTGCGCGCAACTGGGCGAGCCGGGCGCGATGTCGCCGTCGCAGGTGGCCGAGACGCTGGCCAACGGGCTGGCCGCCGACCCGCTGTTTTGTGACCTGCTGGCCAATCTTCACCTGCACCTCGAACACGAGGTCCACATCGACAGGGTCGTCGAGATCAGGCGGAACATTGCCGCCGCCGCGACCGCGCTCGCCGACGCGATCGAGCGGGCGCTGCCCGCCGTCGGCCGGGCGGGCGCCTTTGACATCCTGATCGCCGCCTACTCCCTGGCCGCCGCTTTCTGGCACATCGCCAACCCGCCGGAGCGGCTCACCGACGCGTATGCCGAGGAACCCGAGGCGCTTCCGCCCGAGTGGAACATCGAATTCGCGCCCGCCCTCACCCGAGTGCTGACCGCGACATGCGTCGGTCTGGTTCCCGAATCCCCATCCAAAGACAAGGAGGCATAAGGGCCATGGCTTGGCGAACCCGCGCGGCCGAAAACCATGCCGACCTTGGCGAGCGCGCGGGACCGGACCTCAGCGCGTCGACCCAACCGACGGAATGGCAACGGCCGTCCGGGGTTTCGCCGGATGCCACGTCGCGGCGCGGACGGTCGGCGGGTGGTGGTCGGCTGCCGAAGATTCCGGTTGCCGCTGCGGCGAAGAAAATGTGGATCGTACTGGTCATCCTGGTGGTGGTCGCGGTGGCGGGATTCTGCGTCTACCGGCTTCGCGGCATCTTCGGCGTCCACGACACTCGCCCGATCACCAGCGGCATGGCCGACGACATCAAGCCGTTCAATCCCAAGCACGTGGTCTATGAGGTCTACGGACCTCCCGGGACGACGGCGAACATCAACTACCTCGACATCAATGCTCAGCCTCAGAAGGTAAGCAATGTTCCACTGCCCTGGACGCTCTCGGTCATCACGACGCTTCCCTCGGTGAGCGTCAACGTTGTCGCGCAGGGCGACAGTGACCAGATCGGCTGCCGCATCGTCGTCAACGACGTCGTCAAGGACGAAAGGTCCACCACCGGAGAGCGTGCGCAAACCTTCTGCATAGTGAAGTCCGCATGACCGACAACCGGGCCGCAGGGCTGCCGCACATGCCGGTTTTCGCGCGCACGGTGCACAAGTTCGCGCCGCTGATCGTCCTGGCCTGGATAGGACTTGTCGTCGTCCTCAGTATTTTCGTCCCCTCCCTGGACATAGTCGCAAAACAACACACCGTGTCGATGAGCCCGAAAGAGGCGGCGTCGGTGCAGGCGATGAAGCGCGTCGGCCAGGTGTTCCACGAATTCGACACCGACAGCGCAATCATGATCGTCCTGGAGGGCGACAAGTCGCTCGGCGACGACGCACACCGTTTCTATGACCAGCTGATCCAGAAGCTCGAGGCGGACAAGAAGCACGTCGAGCACGTCCAGGACTTCTGGGGAGATCCGCTAACGGCGGCCGGTTCGCAAAGCTCGGACGGCAAGGCGGCCTACGTGCAGGTCTATCTGGTCGGTAACCAGGGCGAGAGCAAGGCGAACGAGTCTGTCCGGGCGGTTCGCCAAATCGTGGACAGTGTGGTTCCGCCACCAGGGGTCAAGGCCTACGTAACCGGCGCGGCGGCACTTACGGCCGATCAGTCGGGAGCCGGTGAGAAGAGCATCAAAAGGGTCACGATCATCACCTTCATTGTGATCATCGTGATGCTGTTGTTTGTTTACCGCTCAATTGTCACCATGTTCATCACCCTGCTGATGGTGTTAATTGAGCTGTTTGCGGCCCGGCAAGTTGTCGCTTTCTTGGCTCATAACAACATCATTGGGCTGTCGATCTTCGCGGTTTTCCTGCTGGTGTTGTTGGCCATCGCAGCCGGCACGGACTATGCGATCTTTGTCCTCGGCAGATATCAAGAGGCGCGGTCGCTGGGTGAGGACCGCGAACAGGCCTTCTACACCATGTTCCACGGGACGGCGCACGTGGTTCTGGGTTCCGGCCTGACCATCGCCGGTGCGATGTATTGCCTCAGCTTTACCCGGCTGCCCTATTTCCAGACGCTCGGTGTGCCCTGCGCGGCTGGAATGCTCATCGCCGTCTTCGCCGCGCTCACCCTCGGCCCCGCCGTGTTGACGGTGGGCAGTCGCTTCGGTCTGTTCGACCCCAAACACAGGATGAGGACTCGGGGTTGGCGGCGGGTGGGCACCGCGATCGTGCGTTGGCCCGCGCCGATTCTGGCGGTTTCGGTCGCGATTGCGCTCATCGGGTTGCTCGCTCTGCCCGGGTACAAGGCGAATTACGACAATCGCAAGTATCTGCCGGCGTATACCAAGGCAAATATCGGATATGACGCAGCGGACCGGCACTTCTCCAACGCCCGGATGAATCCGGAATTGCTCTTGATCGAGACCGATCACGACATGCGCAATCCGGCGGGCATGCTGGTGTTGGACAGGATCGCCAGGGGCATTTTTCACATCCCCGGCGTCGCCCGGGTTCAGGCGATAACCAGGCCGCTCGGAAAGCCGATCGAGCACACCTCGATTCCCTTCCAGATCAGCATGCAGAACACGACACAGGTCGAGAACCAGCAGTACATGCATCAGCGCATGAACGACATGCTCAAGCAGGCCGACGCGATGCAGCAGTCCATCGACACGATGCAGCGCATGTACAACATCACGGCGCAGATGGCCGCCGTCACGCACCACATGGACGGCCTGACGCACGAAATGTTGGACGTGACGGCCGATTTGCGCGATCACATCGCCGATTTCGACGACTTCTTTCGTCCGCTCCGCAGCTTCTTCTACTGGGAGAAGCACTGCTTCGACATTCCAGCCTGCTGGGCAATAAGGTCCATCTTTGACGCGCTCGACGGCTTGGATCAGATCGTCGAAAAGTTCAAATACCTTACGGACGACCTATCCCAGCTGGACGCCTTGCTGCCGCAGATGCTGGCGCAGATGCCGCCGATGATCGCGACCATGACGACGATGAAGCAGATGATGCTGACGATGCACAGCTCGATGTCGTCGCTGTATGACCAGATGGACGTGATGAGCCAGAA
>Ga0310915_10001287_pt1 | contig 12908 bp, 12 predicted proteins | sample GREbulkMGAN111_FD_202508 | JGI IMG/M metagenome (GOLD analysis project Ga0310915, IMG submission 202508) | Lab enrichment of tropical soil microbial communities from Luquillo Experimental Forest, Puerto Rico - GRE.bulkMG.AN111 | ecosystem: Environmental > Terrestrial > Soil > Tropical forest >...
TATTTACTGCTCGCGCTGTGATGGCATCGGCCCGAGCCGCAATAGACCAGCAGATCGCGGCAGCCGTGGCCGCGAATGTGGCCATGGTCACCGGCGGGAAGCGTCTCGATCTTTCGAGCGGCCATCCGGCAAAGGTATCAGTAGCGCGGGTCTCGCGTCCCGGTCGTTCCGGTATACGGGTTCACATTTCCTCGCGTCCCGTAATTATCTCGCTGCGTTGAATTGGGATTTGTTTGATAGTGCCCCGGAACATAAGTCCCGTTCTGTGTCGTGTAAGGGGAAACATAGTGGTTGCTCGGGTTTGAACCCGTCCCATTCAGTCCCCCTGTTCCATAACCTGGACCACCCAAGGGCTGGCTTGGACCACCCAAGGTTTGAGCATCCGCTGTGGTGGCGAGAAGAAGAACAGCAAAGATCAGTTTCGTCATTGACGCCCCCTATCCCTAACATCCCTGGCTTACGCGGTATCAACCAACCGTGTATCCGTCGCGTCGGAATGTGGGCAGAAGTATTGCGGTCAATCCAGCAAAGTGTCCAAAACGGTCAATTCGGCGGCTTGTTGACGTAGGGCGACCAATCCGGCCGCACGTCGGCGCGCCACACGGCCTTTATGCGTGACGGTGCCCGGCTGGAAGTCCGTCGTCTGCTTTTTCAGCTTGATTGAGGCGGGCCAAAATATCGGTTAGCTCGCTCCGCAAATGCTCTATGTGCGTCCTGATGCTGGCTCGATCGGCTATGCTCAAAGGCAAATGTGCAATATCGAGCCAGTCAGCTCTAATCCTTTCCAGAAGTGTCTTGATATCCTTGTTCAGCTTCTCAACTTTATTGTTCACCTACTACCTCCTCCTCATTGGTCGTGAGCCCCAATCCTCTTCGGCCTCCCGCTTCACCGCGGGCGCGGCCGGGTTCTTCGACTTGATCCAGTCGGGCGAGCGCCCCGAGCGATAGGACGAGTTGCGCCGCTTCGACACAATGCCCTCGAGCCCCATCTTGCAGGCGTGCGCGAATATGAGCGGGCCATCCTTCTCGTCCATGTGCTCGTTGAACCGAAGCCCCGGCGCCGCGCGTGCGAGCAGGCTGGCGAGCGTCGCCTTGCGCACCGCAAGCGGATCGCGGCGCAAATCATCGCCGTTCAGCTCGATCAGGTCGAACGCATAGAGGAACACGCCCGCATCGTGCTGGCGATACCGGATGCGGTCGAACGACGAGATCCGGTCCTCGCCGCACGCCACCGCCTCGCCGTCGATGATGCAGGAGCGGGGGCGCAGCTTGTTCAGCGCCTCCACAATGAGCGGGAAGCGGTCGGTCAGGTCGTTGCCCGGTCGGCTGTAGAGCTTCACCCGCGTGCCGTCCTTGCGCGCGATCACCCGAAAGCCGTCGTGCTTTATCTCGTGCAACCACTCCTCGCCGGAGGGCGCTAGCGGGGCTGAGCTGGGGAGGCACGGCGCGATGAAGCCCGCCGGCAGGGCATGCGGAGGCAACGGCATGGGTCCATTCCATATGGGTGCCACCGCGCGACCTCGCCTACTTTGCTGCTTAGTCAGTCCAGAGTCAGGGTGCCCTCCGGGTCGACCAGGACGCTGAAGTTGTAGGGCGTCCCCGCGCCGGTTGAAAAGTCGATGGTCTGCAAATCGACGCGCCGATCCACGATGCTTTCGATGCGCAAAAAACCCAGGGCGTTGTCCGCCCAGGGCGCTGGAAGAAGCTCTGCGGCACGCGTGTTCACATTATTGACAAAGACGAGTGTGCCGGATTCGTTGAGCAGAAACAGCTTTACAAAACAGGCTTTGGTGACCGGTTCATAACTGACCCCAAAAACGGTGTTCTCCTCGTTCGCGAACCCGCTATCGTCGGTGGGATTTGAACTGGGGCCGAGGAAGCCTTTTACCGAAGCGAAGACGTACTCGTTGGTGAGTGGGTCCTGATCACCGTCTGAAGCGAGAAGGTGGATCGTCACGGTCGGTTTGTTGTCTGAATTTCGACCGGTCTCGAAGATTGTTGAGGAAGCCATTGGATTGCGGTTGAACTGAGTTGGATATGGTTGGGGCGCGAGCAGGCGCGAGCACGGTCAGTGTGTCACGGGGCTAGGCAGGGCACCAGCAGAAACCATGAAATTGCTCTTGTCCCGAAACTTGTTTTGGGACATATTGGGACAGTCCCGAAACTAGGAGCAACCGGTGGCCCGCCATTTTGGGTGATGGCCACCGGGCACGAGCGAGGTATGCCGTGGGGAGACCGCCTATCGGGAAGCGCGCAATGACAGAGGCGGAACGCAAGCGCCGTCAGCGTGCCGGCCTTGCTGTCAAACGCACCCCCGAACCCGTCACGGAGCCCTCACCCGAGCGCGACCGAAGCGCAGAGAAGGATCAAGAGACCGCGCGGCGCGAGCGCAAGGCAATAGACACTGCGCATCTCGAATCCATTATCCGCCTGCTAGAGCAGACCAATGAGATATTGGATGAAATGCTGAGCATTGAGCGCATCGAGGCTGCGCCAGACGGCCGCATCCACCTCACCCTCACCGCCAGTCAAGCCCCGGGGACCGACGCCTTGGCACCGCCCGCGACAGGGAATGAGCTGCCATGACCGGCAACGCGGATCGCAAGCCTACGCAGCGCCGGCATCCGCGCCTGCCAAGGCATCGGCGCCCGCGCGTCGACATGCTCCTCAAAGAGGCGGAGAAGGGCGGCAAGACGGTCACCAGCATCACCTTGCCCGACGGGACTAAGCTCACCTTCGGCGAGGACGAGCAGGCCAGCAGCAACCCGTGGCTCAAGGAGCTGACGAAGCAATGACCAGCATCCGGCTGAAATACGTCCAGGCCTGGGTCGACCGTGAGGGTCGCCCGTTCCAGTACTTCCGCCGGCCGGGATATCCCAGCACGCGCTTGCCAGGGTTGCCAGGCTCGCCGGAATTCATGGTGGCGTATCAGGTCGCGCTCGGCGCACCGATGCTCCCCATCGGAACCGGCCGCAGCAAGCCGGGCACTGTGGCCGCCGCCGTTGCCGCGTTCTTGCAATCGCCCGAATTCGCTGCCGGTTCGGCTGGCACCCGCGCCCAGCGGCGTCCGATCCTGCAACGCTTCCGCGACCAGCACGGCGATAAGCCCATCGGTCTTCTGCCGCCGAAGTTCATCCTCGCGATGCTCGGCAAGATGAAGCCGCATGCCGCACGCAATTGGTTCAAGTCCATCCGTGCGCTCTGCCAGTTCTGCCTCACGGAGGAGCTGATCGAGGTTGACCCGACCGCCAAGCTGAAGCTGCCCAAGGTCAAGACGGAACGACGGCGTCCATGGACCACCGCCGAGATTGAGCAATACGAGTTTACCCACGCGGTCGGCAGCAAGGCGCGGCTGGCGTTCGCGCTGGGGCTCTACACGCTACAGCGCCGTAGCGATGTCGTGCGCATGGGGAGGCAGCACATCCGCAACGGCATGCTCGCCGTGCGCCAGCAGAAGACCGGTGCCGCGCTCTCGCTGCCGGTGCGGCCCGAGCTGCGAACCATCATCGAGGCGACGCCCGGCGATCACCTGACTTTCCTCGTGACGAAGAGCGGCAAGCAGTTCACCGGCGCTGACTTCAGCGAGCAATTCCGGGCGTGGTGCAACGACGCTGGCTTGCCCGCTGATTGCACGTTCCACGGTCTGCGGGCTTCCGGCTGCACCATCCTCGCCGACGCTGGCTGCAGCACGCATGAGGTTGCCGCCTGGTCTGGTCACATGACGCTGAAGGAAGTCGAGCGCTACACCAAGGCTGCGGATCAGAAGCGGCTCGCCAGCAGCGCGCTTGCCAAGATCATGCCCATGAAGGGGACCGCATAGGGGCCAAACCAGAACATCGAGTGTCAAACTCGACCCTGTTTGACAATTCCTAGCTAGAATTTCCTTGTGAAACAGATGCTTGCAGACAACCCGATGAACCAGACAGGTTCGATGGGTTTGATCTCAGCCGCGGTTCTGCGGCACCCCAAGCCGTTCCCTCCATGATGGGCATTCCCGCACCATTGCAAAAGCCCACTGCTGCGGGATGCTTGTGCCGCTTATGTCCGGCACTGGCTACTGCCGGCTTGCACCCCTGTTCCGCTCGAATACGGCCAGCATCGGGCCAAGCGGGAGGATGTTGCTGTGGCGGTTGAGGGTCGGCGAGTACAGGCTTGGGGCGCTGCCTCCGTCAAGAAACAGCGCATTCGGGCAATTGAGCCCGTCACGGAAGAGGCGCGCAAAAGCATAAAACGACACCTCTCCCTCGGAGACGGCGAATATGACCTTGCCATCCGCGCGAACTCCCACGCCATCGCGCGCCTTGAGCGACGTGCTGCGCCGGTCGAAACGCGGGTGCAGGCGCCCGTTTATCACCAGCATCGGCCCCGACTGAGTCGCCAGGTCCGCCCGGGGTCTCTGCTTGAGAAATGCCTGCGTCTCGACGACCGCCGCTCCATCGGCCGATACGTAGAAGACCCCGTTCGGCCTCAGGTGGAAATTGCCATAGCCGGAACTGGTGCTCGCGTGCACGAGCTCCCGGCCTCGCTCCACATAGAGACCCACGGGCTTGAGCGCCGCATCGAACATGCCGGCGTTGATGGCGAATGACAGCCTTTCCGCTCCGTCTTCTAGGGTTCGCGGGAGAGAGGAAAGGTGCGCATAGGGCGTGCCATCCGGCCGTTTCCAATACAGCCTGACCGTGGCTCTACCGAGATCGACCTCGCAGATGGTGTACGCATTACGCTGATACTCCATCGCGTGACAGGCTTGGGCCTCGGCCAGTGCGCTAGTGTCGTGAACGGCAAGACTTGTTGCCGCCGCCAGCAGGAGAGCAATCGTTCTCGCTTTGGGCATGCCGCGAGGCTCCGCGTACCTAACTGCCTGCTGAAGGTTCGAGTTGACGGACCGCCAAATCAGGCCCAGGGGCGCTGTACGGTTTCGCCAATCGCTTCTGGCACGGCTATACTTGTCGGCAGAGGCAAATCGTCTCATCATCGCATGAATGCAGAAAATATCATGGAACTCCAGAATGCTGCATAACAACCGCAAACCTGCGATCTCGCGCCGCACTTTGCTGGGAGCAGCGCTCGGCGCGCTGCCATCCCGGCTGGCCTTTTCGCAAGCCTCTTTGCCGCTGAAGGTTGGATTCCTCACCGTCAATACCGGTCCGCTTGCTGCTGGCGGCAAGCAACAGATGGAAGGCGCGGCCTTTTATCTCAAAGAGCGCGGCGGCATGATCGCCGGTCGCAAGGTTGAGCTGATTACGCAGGATACGGCTGGCAGCCCTGCCGTCGCGAGGACCAAGACCCAGGAGCTGGTCGAACGCTACAGTGTGCCAGTGATGATCGGCCCGTTGGCGACCAACGAGGCGCTGGCGATCGACAGCTACATTCGCGACACCAAAGTGCCGCTCATCACGACAACCTCGGCAGCAACCGTCGACCTCAAGAGCCACGCCGTGAACCCGTGGGTGCTGCACGCCTTCGGTACGGCTCCGCAGGTGACCTATCCTTTGGGCGATTACGCGGCCAAGACCCTGCACTTCAAGCGGATGACGATTGTCGCGGAAGATTTCACGTACGGCCACGAAGGCGCTGGCGGATTTCAGCTCGCCTTCGAAGGGGCCGGCGGCAAGATCGTGCAAAAGCTCTGGCCGCCACTCAACGCGCCGGACTATGCGCCTTATCTGGCGCAGATCAAGTCCGATGTGGACGGAATTTACATGGGTTTTGCAGGCAGCAATCCTCTACGCTTCCTCAAGCAATTCAACGAGTATGGGCTGAAGGGGAAAATCGCCGTGCTCGCCAATACTACGAGCACCGACGAAGGCATTCTCAAGCTGATGGGCGAGGAGGCGGTCGATACCTTCAGCGCCGGTTGGTATGCCGCCGGCCTTGATACGGCGGACAACAGGAAGTTTGTCGCCGGCATCAATGCGGACTATCAGCACGATCCCGGTTTCTACACCGCCGGTCCCTACACGGCGCTCCTCATCATAGAAGAGGCGCTCAAAGCCACAGGCGGCAACACCGACGACGCGGCAGCTTTCCTCAAGGCGATGCACGACGTCCGCCTGAGCCATGGACCGATCGGACTCGTGCGGCTTGACGAGTACGGGACGCCGATCCTCGATATCTACATCCGCAAAGTGGCGCGCGTGAACGGCAAGCTCGCCAACACCATTCTCAAGACCTATCCGCAGGTGAGCCAGTTCTGGACCTACGACCCCGCACAATTTGTCACTCAGCCGACGTTCTCGCGCGACTATCCGCCAGGCAAAAATCTGGAATAGAGGCTAGCCCGGAAGCCCGCGCGTTCGGGGCGGTTTCACAGTCGGCCGAGATGCTCGGAAGGCGGATGCTACCCTTCGGACGCGCCCGCATGGGTCAGGTCACTCAGATCCGCATGGGTCGGAGCCGGCTTGCCGATTGCGGCAAGTGCGGCACGCAGCTGCCCGCGCGCACGATCGAGAACGTTCGTTGCCTGTTGCAAGCTGCAGCCATGCAGAAGCAGGACCGCGAGCTTGACGTTGCCGTTTGCCTGTCGCAATGCCTCGCACGCCTGCTCGTGGCTGCGCCCGGTGAGCCGCCTGAGGATGCTTTCGCTGCGTCGCACGAGTTTCTGGTTGACGGCTTGCAGGTCGACCATGAGGCCGTCGTAGACCCGGCCCAGCAGGATCATGACCACTGAGGAGAAGACATTGAGGATGATTCGCTGCGCCGTACCGGCCTTCATTCTGGTCGACCCTGCAATCGGTTCTGCGCCGGTGTCGAGGAATATGGGGTAATCAGCCTCCGCAAGGATCGGCGTATCGCGGTTGTTCGCGATCCCAATCGTCAACGCGCCCCGCTTTTTCGCTTCCCTCAGGCTCGACAGCGTGAACGGCGTGGTTCCACTTGCCGCGACGGCGATCAATACATCGTTGACGTCGATTTCGTGCTGTTGAACCAGTCGGACGGCTTGCTCCACCTCGTCCTCGGCGCCTTCCACCGACTGCAGCAAGGCATCCTTGCCGCCTGCCATGAGCAGCAAAAGCCGATCTTGCGGCCAGCTGAATGTTGGAACCAGCTCGGCGCCATCCTGGACAGCCAGTCGGCCGGAGGTTCCGGCCCCGACATAGACCAGCCGGCCGCCGTTTCGCAGTCTCGCTTCAGCGGCCAGTGTCGCATCCGCAAGGGCAAAACGGGCGGCGCGTACCGCGGCAACTGCCGTGAATTGGCCCTCGATCATCGCCTCGATGATGTCTGAGGGCTCCCAGACGTCGATGTCCGAATATCGTGGGCTCGGGCGCTCGGTACTCATGAGTAACGCAGGAAGACTGCCGTGCAGGAAAGCCCTTGTCTACCTGATCGATTTTCGCGGGAAAAACAGGTTCCGGTCAAGCTGGCGCATTTCCGCGGCGTGGAGGGTGGCGGCACTTCTCTTCTCTCCAGCCGGTGATGCCGGTCCGGCAGCGGTCTCACTCGCCATGAGCCGCATGTCACATCGGTTAGCCTTTTGGAAAATCCCGATCCGGTGCAAAATGATTGCACTGATTCTTGAGCGTTATTAAAGCGCTATGAGGTCTTGAAGGACCACGCCGATGAACCTCCCGAGCGCCGTGGACATGCTTCTGCTCGGAATCGACGGCGGCGGCAGCCGCTGCCGAGCCCGCCTTTGCAGCCTGTCAGGCGTGGCGCTCGGTGAAGGAAGTGGAGGTCCCGCCAATATTCGGCTCGGAGTCGATCAGAGCTTTGCCTCGATTCTCCAGGCTACAACCCAGTGCATGAGTCAGGCGGGATTGTCGCCAAGCGACTTTGGAAGGATTGTTGCCTGTCTGGCATTGGCGGGAGCCAGCGAGCCGGGCGATCTGGATGCCGCGCGACGGCGAAAGCTTCCTTACAGCAAAGTAGTTTTCGCTACCGATGCGCAGGCGGCTTGCGTGGGAGCGCATGGCGGACGCAACGGCGGCATTATCGTCATCGGCACCGGCAGCATCGGCTGGGGGGAGCTCAACGGGCGCGTGCATCGGATCGGCGGGTGGGGTTGGCCGATCTCAGACGAAGGAAGCGGTGCCTGGCTCGGCTGCGAGGCGTTGCGCCGCACGTTGTGGGCTCATGACGGGCGCATCCCATGGACCGCTCTGCTTTCGTCCTTGTTCAAGAGATTCCGGTCTGACCCGCATGCGATCGTGCGTTGGATGAGCGGCGCGTTGCCGCGGGATTTCGCAAAATTCGCGCCGGCGATTGTTGAGCATGCTGCAGCCAATGATCCCGTAGCGATCGAGCTCCTGCGGCTTGCCGGAGGGCACATCGATGCGCTGGCTCAACGGCTCATTGGCTTCGGGGTGAATCGTCTTTGCCTTGCCGGAAGCCTCGCCGCAGCGATCGAGCCTTGGATGGAGGATGCCACGCGGCATCACCTTGTGACACCGCTTGGCGACGCGGTCGACGGCGCACTGCAGTTGGCGCGCGGCGCAGCGGAATCGGCCAGCGATCTCAATCTATCAAGGCATCCCGTGTGAGCATGACACGCGCTAAGATGGAGGTGGAATGGGAAGAAAGCCCTGGCGCGGTGAGGCGGCAGGCGTCCGCGCTGCAGGCTCCGCTGGCCGAGCTGTTGCGCCGTATCAGGCGCCATCCACCGAACTTGGTGCTCACCTGCGCGCGCGGAAGCTCCGCCCACGCGGCGACCTTCGGAAAGCACCTTGTCGAGCGGCATCTCGGCATACCCGTGGGCGCATTCGCTCCGAACATCGCCACCATCTATAAGCAGCGGTTGAAGCTCAACGGCCAGCTCTTTGTGACCGTCTCACAATCCGGAAGAAGCGATGACCTAATAGAGTCGGCCGCTACGGCGAGGGCTGCGGGAGCGCTCACCGTGGCCATTGTCAATGACACCGATAGTCCCCTGGCTGGATTGTCCGACATCGTGCTCCCCACGGCGGCGGGACCCGAGCTCAGCGTGGCCGCCACCAAGAGCTTCGTGACCAGTCTTTCCGCCTGGCTGCAGGTCGTCGCCGAATGGGCGGCGCTCGATGATCTGCGGGCTTCGATCGAGCGTCTGCCCGACCGGCTTGCGGCTGCGACCCGACTCGATTGGGGCAACGCCTTGAGCATTCTGTACGAGGCGAGAAGCCTGGTGAGCGTCGGGAGAGGACCGACGCTCGCAATCGCGCGAGAGGCTGCCTTGAAGCTGAAGGAGACCTGCAACCTCCACGCCGAGGCATTCAGCAGCGCCGAATTCCTCCACGGTCCGATCGCGCTCGTCGAGTCGTCCTACCCTATTCTGCTTTTCGTCCCGACCGACCAGGCGGCCGAGGGCGTGCACCTGCTCGCCGCGGATCTTCGCCGAAAGAATGCGAGTGTGTTTACGACCGATCATGGACAGCAGCAGGCCGGCGGGTTACCCGCGCTCGCGCCGGATCATCCGGACACGGATGCGGCATGCCTGATCCAGTCCTTCTACGGCTTGGCCATTCGCCTCGCCCAATGGCGCGGCGCCGACGTCGACCTGCCGCGACATTTGCAGAAGGTAACGCGGACCAGATGACCCATTCGGGACTGCACGCCGTTGTGGCCGATCGTGTTTTCGACGGCAACACCGTGCACGAGAGTACCGCTGTGATCATGCAGGGGGCGCGGATCGCGCAGGTCTTGCCGCGGGCCGACGTGCCACGGACGATGTCCGTCCGAGTCTTGCCTGAGGGGGCATGGCTCGCACCCGGATTCATCGATCTGCAGGTGAACGGCGGCGGAGACGTGCTGTTCAACGACCAGCCGACGTCGGACGGTGTTTGCGCGATCACGGCAGCGCATCGAAAATTTGGAACCACCGGACTGCTGCCAACGCTCATAACCGACAGCCACGAAAAAATGCGGCTTGCGTTGCGCACGGTCAGTTCCGTCATCGACCGGGAGCCGGGGGTGCTTGGTCTTCATCTCGAGGGGCCTTACCTCTCTCCTGAAAAACCGGGGATCCACGATGTTCGGCACATAAGGCGTCCTGCAGCAGACGATATTTCCGTGTTGACCGCGCCGCGCACCGGCGCGCTGCTTTTGACGCTGGCGCCCGAAGTGGTGCCGCAAGGTTTCGTTGCACAGCTGGTCGCAGCAGATATTCGCGTGGCGCTTGGTCATTCGATGGCTTCCTACCGGCAGACTCGCGCTGCCATGGCGGAAGGGCTCAGCGGCTTCACGCACCTGTTCAATGCCATGCGGCCGTTAGCCAGCCGGGAACCCGGACCCATTGCACAGGCACTGGAGTCAACTGATGCCTGGTATGGGCTGATCGTGGACGGCGTGCACGTCGATCCCGCCATGCTCCGCCTTGCGCTGCGTGGCCTCGGTCATCCGCTGCTGGTCACGGATGCGATGCCGCCGGTCGGCGGCAGCCGCTCCGGCTTCACCCTTTATGGGGAAAGCATTGCTGTCCGGGACGGCTGCTGCTTCACGAATGACGGGAAGCTGGCAGGGACCGTTCTCGACATGGCCACCGCGGTCAGGAACTGCATTAATCTGCTTGGGGTGCCCCTGCCGGATGCGCTGCGCCTTGCGTCGGCAAATCCGGCTACCTTTATCGGCCTTGAGCATGTGCTCGGGAAGCTTGCTCCCGGTTGTCGCGCCGACCTGGTGGCATTTGATCCGGACGATATTACGGTGCTTGCGACCTGGGTTGCCGGTAAGGGCGATCATCGAGAGTGTGAGCTTCGGCAATTTTTGTGAGATGCGCTCGTGTGCCGGGTCGCCGTTTCACCCCTGCAGGTCGAATTGCAGCCCGACATTCTGCGCGCATGCGCGGCGGTAGATCTCCCAGGCGACCACGATATCGGTGCTGGCGATTCCGCAGACGGCGATCACGTTGCGGTCCGAGGCCGCGGCGCGCGGCAGTTTTCCAATGACGAGATCCTGGATTCGCACGGGCGGCTTGAGCGCAGGAAATGCGGCCGGCCGCCTGGTCTGGACCTGCGCGGAAAAATGCGCCGGATTGTCGGCGGCGATCCGATCGGCGCACGCGAGCACATCGTCCTGCCAGGAGTGCATGAGATCGAGCGGAATCAGCAGCGTGCCCGCGGTAAAGGCCGCGGCCGCCACCGGCCTGCAGTCTGCGCCTGGAGAGAAGCAGGGAGGGATGGAGGTCACTACGATGTCGATATTGCGCACCGCCAGCAGCGGGTCGTCCACGGGGGTGATCTGCCAGTCTCCATCCGCAGCCATGCTCGCGCAAAAATCTTCGCGCGAGCGGCGCGTGCGCGATGAGACGTACACCTGCTCGATCGATGGAAAGACCGCAGTCATGACCCGCAGCGACCAGCGACCAAGGCCGCCGCAACCGATGAGGCCGAGCGTCCTCGGCTCCCGCGGCGCCAGATGCTTCGCTGCCACGGCGGCGCAGGCCGCCGTGCGAAGAAACGTCACGAGCATTGCCTCCATGATGCAGCACGGCTGGCCATGCTCCGGATCATTGAGGACGATAATGCCCGCCAAATCGGGCAGTCCGCGATCGGCATTGCCCGGAAAATACGAAACCCACTTCATGCCGAGCGCGCGCGACTCGCCTACCCAGGCCGGCATTGCATGCAGAAGGCTGTTGGCGCGTCCCGGGTGCACGCCGATCTTTGTCGGGACCTCGGCTTTGCCCTCGCCGTCGAGGCGATAGGCCTGCTCAACCAGCGCCACGACTTCGGGCAGCGTTGGAACAAGGAAGCGGACGTCCTTTTCGCTGAGCAGACGAACCGGCATCGGCCACTATCAGCCAAGCAGATTCAACTTGAAGCCGGAGCGTCGCACGACAGCGTCGCGCGACTCCTGCATCAATCGGAGAATGCGCCCTTCATCGACATCCACCAGATTGCCCCGCCACTTTCTGACCTTTCCGGCAATGAGCACGGTTTCCACATGGCGGGGGCTCATGAGATTCACCACTGTTCCCAAAGCGCTGTTGAGCGGCCAGACATCGATCCGGTCGGCCCGCAGCATGACGATGTCTGCGTCCTTTCCGGGAGTGAGCGTGCCGACCCTGCTGTCGAGACTGGCGCTGCGCGCTCCCTCGATGGTGGCAAACTCCAGCACTTGCCGGCAGCTCAACAGCGCCGGCGGCTTCGGCTCGCCGTTGCGGCCGCTTTGCAGCGCGAAATAACGCTGCGCAATGAGAGTGCTTCGCATGAGCGTGAAGAAGTCCGACGCGATCGTCACGGCGTGATCGGTGCCGAGGCTGGGAGCTAAACCGTTGTCGAGCGCCTGCTGTATCGCGGGCGTGCCGTGCCCCATGGTCATCTCGATCGCAGGCGACAGTGACACGTGTCCGCCGGTGTCCTTGATGAGGCGCCAGATATCGGGCGGAAGGTTCAGGCAGTGGATATACTCGTCGCCGGCACGCAGCTGCCCCGTTCGCGAGAGCTCAAGGAGTTTCTCGCCGTCGTCGCGCTCCGGCAGCACGTTACGCAGATGGACCACGATGGGGACACCGATCTCGCGCGCAAGCGCGAACATCTTGGGCTCAGGGCCTGCACCCAGAGCGAGCGTCAGCAGCTGTTCCTTCGAAGCGAAATAGGTGCGCTGCAGCCGGACAATATCGTGCGGATACTGGGCTGCCGGCCCATAGCCGCGCGAGTAGGCGAAGACCGCCCGGATGCCGGAATCCGAGAGCGCGCGAATAAGCGCATCGCTGTGCTCCGGCGTGTTGTTGACCTGCGAGACATCGACAACACCCGTCGTTCCCATGTCGATCATGCCGAGCGCGGTCGCCAGCATGCCGACATAGGCGTCTTGCGCGGTGAACGCCGGCGTCAGCGTGCCGACAATGTCGCGGTTGTAGTCGGGATCGACGCGGCCGTTGGCAAGGATGTTGCGCAGGATGCCCTGATAGGAGTGACTGTGCGTATCGATGAAGCCCGGAATGACGATGCGGTTGGAAGCATCCACCACCGCCATGTCCTGCGACACCGCAA
>Ga0310915_10001290_pt1 | contig 12900 bp, 13 predicted proteins | sample GREbulkMGAN111_FD_202508 | JGI IMG/M metagenome (GOLD analysis project Ga0310915, IMG submission 202508) | Lab enrichment of tropical soil microbial communities from Luquillo Experimental Forest, Puerto Rico - GRE.bulkMG.AN111 | ecosystem: Environmental > Terrestrial > Soil > Tropical forest >...
GCCGGAGGAGCTCGACCCGGCGTGGTGGTCGCCGGTGATGCCGGTCTACTTCTTCCTGTCGTCGATCGCGGCCGGGCTCGCGCTCGTCATCCTCGTCGAGATGTGGATCGCGAAGGCCTGGGGGCGCCCGCTCCGCATGCCGCAGCTCGCCGCCCTCGGCAAGCTCGGCTTCTGGTCCTTGCTCATCTACGAGATCGTGCGCGTCGGCGACGTCGCCCTGCGCGGTCAGCTCGGCCACGCGCTGACCGGCCCGAAGGCGCCGCTCTTCGTGGCCGAGATCCTGCTCGGCGGCGTCGTGCCGCTCGCCCTCCTCGGCGCGCCGAAGCTCCGCACGAACCCGAAGGCGCTCTTCTGGGGAGCGCTCCTCTCCTGCGGCGGCGTGGTCTTCAACCGCGTCAACGCCGTCGCGCTCGCGATGAGCCTGAAGGGTCCGATGCCCCAGGTCACGCCGCGCGCATACTTACCGAGCGCGTTCGAGTGGGGCGTCTCGGTGGGCCTGGTCGCCGCGACCATCTTCCTGTTCGGGTGGGCGGCGCGGAACATGCCCGTGTTGCCGGAGGAGCACGCCGAGCTGCAGCCGTCGGAGGGGCCCGGGCGTCCGCATGAGGTCGCCTGACGAGGCGACGAACGAGCGTAGGGCATGACGAACAGACGACGGGTCGTCATCACCGGTGTGGGCGTCGCGAGCGCGCTCGGCTGCGACACCGAGGACTTCTGGAAACGACTCGTGCGCGGCGACTCCGGTGTCGTGCTGCTCGAAGACGAGACGTTCGCAACCCTGCCCACCCGCATTGGGGCGGTGGTCCAGGGATACGACGAGTTCGCCCACTTCGAACGGAAGGAACTGCGCAGGCTCAGCCGATCGTCGCAGCTCGCGGTCGTCGCGGCGAGCGGGGCGGTACGGCAGGCCGGACTCTCCGACGACGGACTCGATCGTCGCGAGGTCGCCGTCCTGATCGGGAGCTCCATCGGGGGCTACAGCGCCAGCGACCACTTCTTCCGCGACTTCTACCTGCACGGATGGGCGGGGCCACTGGTCATCCCGACCACCATGAACACCGCGCCGTCCTCGAATGTATCGATCAGGTTCGGGTTCGGCGGCCCCCTCATGAACGTGGACGCCGCGTGTGCTTCCGGCTCCCATAGCGTGGGGTACGCGTTCAACCTGATCCGGGCCGGTGTGGTCGAAGTCGCCGTCGCCGGCGGTGCCGACTCGCCATTCACGCTGGGAATCATGAAGGCGTGGTGCGCGCTCCGCGCCCTCTCGGAGCGAAACGACGAGCCGGCCGCCGCCTGCCGCCCCTTCAGCGCCGATCGCGACGGCCTGGTCCTCGGGGAAGGTGCGGGAGTGCTCGTCCTCGAGTCCGAGTTGTCGGCCAAGCGGCGCGGCCGCGAGATCCTGGCCGAGGTGCTCGGGTACGGCGCGTCGGCTGACGGCCACCACCTCACCCAACCGTCGCCGGACGGACCCGCGCGCGCGATGCGGAAGGCGCTCGTGGATGCCTCCGTCGCGGCGGAGCAGTTGGGCTACGTGAATGCGCACGGCACCGGCACGCACTGGAACGACCGGAACGAGACGGCCGCGATCAAGGACGCACTCGGGATGAGCGCATACCGCGCCATCGTCGTCGGAAACAAACCGGCGCTCGGCCATTCCATCGCTGCGAGCGGAGCGCTGGAGCTCATCGGGTGCGTCCTGACGCTGCGTGACCGGATCGTACCGCCGACCATCAACTACCGCGCTCCGGATCCGGAGTGCGACCTCGACTACGTCACCGCGGGATCGCGCAGCTACGGAGGTGACCTCATCATGAGCAACTCGTTCGCGTTCGGAGGTAGCAACGCCGCACTCCTCATTGGGCGCTATCGGGCGCAGCCTGGGAACCCTGAGGCGTCCATCGGGTGAATGGGCATGACGGAGCAGGAGACCGCGGTCGCGCGCGAGATCTTGCGGCTCGCACATGCTTCGCTCGCCACGTGCTCCGCCGCGCCTCGGCCTTCGCCTGCTCGAGCGTGAGGCTTTCGGCGTGCGCGTAGTACGAACGCGACGAGCGCCCGTGCCGCGAGCCGCGTCATCGGGCGAGTCGTATGCGAAAGCGCACGGACCGCGTCGTCGCGTCGGACTCGAGCCACGCGGTTGACGGCGGCCTGCCCGTTTCGGTACTTTCGCAACCGTGGAATCGACCGCCACCCGGCTCCGTCCCGTGCGTGGGAAGCACAAGCAGCCTGGCCAGTGCGAGATCGTCTACGTCGATGAGCGGAAGGTTGCGGCGGTGCGCGCGGTCTCTCCGTCCGGCGAGGACATCGAGCGGCTGGCGGAGCGGTTCGGCGCGCTCGGCGATCCGACCCGGATCCGCATCCTGCACGCGCTGTCGCGTGCCGAGCTGTGCGTCTGCGATCTCTCGAAGGTGGCGGGCCGGTCCATGCCGGCCACCTCGCAGCAGCTGCAACTCTTGCGACGGCTCGGCCTCGTGAAGTACCGGATGGACGGGAAGCTCGCTTACTACACGCTGGCAGACGAGTGGGTTCGAGCGGCGCTGACGCAGGCAATGCGTTCCTTGTCCGGGGGGCGGCCGTGAGAATCGCCCCGGCTCCCCGCCGACGAGCAGGAGCGATGCAGGCCCTGACCCGGCTCATCGCTTTTCACCGCGGCGTCCCTCGCATGGGCCGCCGTGGCTGACAACGCCGTCATGTGCCCCGACGATGCGGATTCCCATGACCGAAGCGACGATCGACAGGGCGCCACTGCTGCGGCGCGCACGGTGGCTTGAGTACCTGACGATTGGCTGGAACGTGCTGGAGGGCCTGATCGCGATCGGTGCCGCGGTCGCGGCCGGGTCGATTGCGCTCCTCGGGTTCGGAGTCGACAGCTTCGTCGAGTGCGCCTCGGGGCTCGTTCTCCTGTGGCGCCTCGGAGCGGAGCGGCGGGCAACGGATGCCGAGGCGATCGAGCGGCTCGATCGTCGAGCGCACCGGCTCGTCGGCGCCTCGCTGTTCTTGCTCGCCGCCTACGTGGCGGTGGATGCCGTCCTCGCGCTCTGGCGCGGTGATCGGCCGACCGCGAGCCCCGTCGGCATCGGGCTCACGGCGGTGTCAATCGTCGCGATGGTGTGGCTCGCGCGAGCGAAGCGCCGGACTGCCGCCGCGCTTGGCAGCCGCGCGCTTGAAGCGGACGCCTTTCAGACGACCGCGTGCTTCTGGCTGTCGATCATTACGCTCGGCGGGCTCTCCCTGAACGCGTCTTTGGGCTGGTGGTGGGCGGATCCGGTGGCCGCGCTGGGGATGACATGGTTCATCGCCAGCGAGGGGGCCGAGGCCTGGCGCGGCGAGGACTGCGGCTGCACGGGAGAGGCGGCGAAGACCGCCTCGACGCGGTCGAGCGGGGAAGTGGGTTGCAGTTGCTCGCGTTCGGGCGGGGAGAAGAGCTGAGAGTGACGCGGTGAAACTCGCGGACGTGAATCACCCGAACGCCCGCGGCCTCGCCACGACCCGAGAGCGACATGTCGCGGTAGGCGGCGAGGACAAGAGCCTCGTCTGCGGCATGGGATGTCACGGCGAACGGTCCTTCCGAACTGATCGGGCTGGCGCGAGCTCCGCTGCCTTGCGGAGCAGGGGCGGACGGGGGCGAGCCGGTCGACGGAGTCGGCGAGGACCAAGCCGCCACCGGTGTCACGAGCAGCACAACCAAGGTCAGCCTTGGCCAATTCATGAAGGCTTCGTGCTGGCGCGGCGGTTCGGTGGCGCCATCATCTCGCGGGCGACGTCGACGAATGCCCGGAGCGCTGGAGACACCTGCGCCCGGCTCGGAAAGTACAGAAAGAAGCCGGGAACGCTCGCGGCGTACGGCTCGAGCACGGTCCGCAGCCTACCGCTGCGGACGTCCGGATGGCGGCGTGGCAAGCTCACGTCATCGCGACGACGTACGACACCATCCGCGAGACGAGCGCGGCCGCTGGCGTGCTGGTGCGAGCGTGAATCGACGCTGCGAACAGAGCGCGCCGCTCAGAGCGGCGAGGCGGGCGCTCTCCCGTCACGAGGGGCTGAAGTCGCGCTACGGCGCGGCGCCCGCCGTGGGCACCGAACCCGCCGCCCCGGCGAGCGATGGCCGCTGGCCGAGAAGCGCGACGCAGGCGTGGCACGTGACCATGCGCGGATACTTCGTGGATCGCTGATCGAAGCCGTGTACTCCGCAGGCGATCTGGCGCGAACGCGTATCGTAGAAGTGAACTGGCGACGACACAGGGGTCAGTTCGTCCATGTCGTGCTCCCTCGGGCCGGCCGGTGAGGGAGCGGAGCGCTCCGAGCGCAGGCTGCGGTCGTTTGCTCAGACAATAACGGGCGCGGCGTTTGGGTGCATTGCGACGAGCCCCGCTGCTCGAAACCGTTGGCCTGGGGAGGTACGCGAGCCCTGGTCACAGCCGGGGCGGAGCGCCAACGTGCCGGTTCTCGCGCGAGACGAAGTCGAGCCGGCGAGCCTCGAGCCTCCCTGCATTTCGGGCGCGCGCCTCCGAGCAGAAGGTGAGCAGGCGCCGACCGTCCACGCTGACGCGCCACAGGTACCTGTCCAGCCGTTCGATGCCCACCACGTGGGTCCGGACCTTCATCTCCGAGTAGCTCGCCGACATCGCCACAATGATAACCACCGGACTCATCATCCGCCCGATGCAGACGGCCGGCGGACCGTCGCAGGGTCGGGGCGGTGATCGCGGTGACACCGCGGTGATGAGCGGCCGATAACGAATCACGGTGACCGGAGCACCTCCCCGGCCTCGCGTCCGGTTTCCACTCGACGACGGCTCTTCCTGCTGGGAGCGTTCACGTTGGGCGTAGTCCTCTCGACGGTGTTCCAGCTCGCGCACACCGTCCCGGACGCCGAGTTCCATGCCGCACTTTCCGGCGAGCAGCGCATGCCGACCGGCTTCGCCGAGCACCAGGTCCGCGCGACCGTCGACTTCGCGCCGTCGAACCGGCTCCTCGGCGGGTACGTCGGCGGGCTCAACTTCCAGATCGAGCACCACCTGTTTCCCGACGTGTGCCACGTGCACTACCGGGCGCTGGCCGGGATCGCGCGAGAGGGCGCCCCCGGATTGCCCGCGGCGACGGCCCCGCGGCGGCGGTATACGAGGCCCGCCGGGTGGAAGCCCGGCCTCGCGCGCCGTGAGCCGACACGACACGGCGGCCCGCAACGCGTCCACCGCGTCACCTTCGTGCCTCGACGAGCCGCCGTGCGGCGCCGGTGAGGTGGGCGCACCGACGGTCGGACGCATTCACGAATAACCGCGTCACGCGTGGCGAGCGTGGGCGCCTCCGCGCCCGGCTGGACTCGTCGCGCCGAAAGGAAAGGTCGCATGAGGAAGGGAACCGCGAACCGCTTCAACATGAAGATCCCCGTCACGGAGAATCCGAACGGGAAGGAGACTGAGGCGCTGCACGTGAAGGAGGTCGCCGGTAAGGACTACGAGACCGAGGTGGTCCGCTCGGAGCTCCCGGTCGTCGTCCACTTCTACGCGACCGACTCGAAGGCCTGCGAGGCGCTCGCGCCACGCTACGCGGCCGTCGCGGAGAAGTTCGCGGGGAAGGTCCGGTTCCTAAAGGTCCTGCGCACGGGCAGCGCCGACCTCGCGTCACGCCTCGGCGTCACCGCGAGCCCCACGCTCATCTTCGTGTCCGGTGGAAAGGAGAAGGGGGCTCGGCTGAGCGGCGAGGACATCCAGCGGACGGCGCTGAAGGCGCGCGTCGAGGCGATGCTCGGCGTCGCGCCCACGGTGAACCCCGCCGTCGTGCACCCGTAGCGAGGGACGAACCATGAGCTTCCGTGATCTGTCGAACAAGAACCCCGAGCCGCACGTAGACACGCCCGCGCAGGCGGAGGCGAGAGCGCAGGCCGTCGCCGACGTGAAGGCGAAGGCGGACGCGAAGGCCGCGCGCGCGGCGGCGCGGCGCGAAGCGAGCAACAAGCTGGCTCCGAAGCCGCACGATGCGGCGAAGGGCGGGCCGGCGGGCAGGTAGCGACGGGTGATGCCGTGCGCCGCGAGCACGTCCTGGTAGTGCCACGCCCGCAGACGTGCTGCCTGGTCAGAGTGGTGCAGTAGGGCCACCCCCCGGGAACGCTGAACGAGAGCGCGCTTCGGCGCGGCGAGCGTGAGGTGCTGGTCGTTCACCGGTGTCCGCCCACTGGGAGCGCGGCATGGTGGGTGCGTTCGCTTGATACGAATCGTATGAGTCGAGAGGCTCACGGTTCTGGGTCGGTTGGAGATTCCCGACCCTACTCGGCGAACCTCTTTTGTCGCTCCCCCTCGGGCAGGTACTCGACCTTCGCCGAAGGATCTACCGTCGCATTTACGCGATGCGGCCAGCCGCTGGGGTGACGTCGAAGGCCATGGACCGACCCAGCAAATGGTGAGCTTCGTGCCCGGGAGCGCGTTCCGTGCGGACCTGAAACAGCAGGGCGAGGAGTACTTCCAGCGCACCGATCGCAGTCCGCAGGGTGGGCGCTCCACCCGCACCGCGGCGCGGCGAAGATGGGCCCTGCGGTGCCGCCCCGCAGACTGCGAGCAGTCACATCCCCTCAGGAGGACGGGCATGATCTCGGAATCGAGCTCGTTTCAAGTACGGTCTCACGGGGGGGAAGCCGATGGCCGAGCGCAGCGCCCCCCTTCGTCCCGAGGCGGCCAGCGGCGAAGGACTCCCGCTGCTGCTCGGCGGAGGGATGGCGGTCGGCATCAGCACCCCAGCCCTCGTCAAGGCGGTGTCCACCTACGAGGTCCCCTGCCTGGGCCGCGGTCTATGCCTGGGTATCACCTCGGGAACTGCCGCGGCCAACCTACTCGCCCGGCGCCTTCAGCACGGCGACACCCGCGTTCGCCTCGCCCTCGATGCCTTGGCCGCGCTCGCGCCATCGCTCGATTCGGAATTGAACGCACTTCACAGCGCGTATTTCATCCCCGGCGGCAAGGCGGCGTCCCAGCCCTACAAACCGGTCCGCGCCTTCGGGCTGGATCCGCCCCGGTGGCTGCAGCTGCTTACCATCGCCGGGAATTTCACGACTGTCTGGGAATGCAAGCAGGGTCACGAGGGTCCAGTCGGCATCAACTATCTGCAGAAGATCGAGCTGTCACAGCTGCCGGCGCTCTACGGCGCCATGCTCGCCGGCGTCGAGTACGTCTGCGTCGGAGCCGGCAACCCCGCTGCGTTTCCCGGCCACCTGCGAGGCCTGGCTCGCCGAGAGCCGGTCGAGCAGATCGTTCACGTGGCCCGAGCAACCAAGCCGCACACGATCCACTTCGACCCGCAGGGCTTCGGCGGCAAGGAGCTGCCCGAGCTCAGGGAGCCGCGCTTCATCGCCATCGTCAGCGCCTGCGAGCAGGCCGAGCAACTTGCCGGGAGCGAGGCGACCCGGCCGTTCGGGTTCGTCTTCGAGGGACCGAGTGCCGGCGGCCACAACGCGCCGCCGGCGGATTACCGGCGCATCCTCGGGGAGCCGCCGAAGTGGGGCGCCAAAGACGAGCTCGACCTGCGGCGGCTGGCGGGGCTGCACGAGCCGTTCTGGTTGGCCGGCGCCTGTGGCAACCCGGAGGGCTTGCGCCGGGCGCTCGAGGTCGGGGCCGCGGGCGTGCAATTCGGCACTATCCTCGCCTTCAGCAATGAGTCCGGGATGAGCCCCGCGCTGCGCCTGCGCGCGCTCGCGCGGATCTGGCACAAGAACCTTGCGGTGGTCACGGAACCGCTGATGTCCCCGACCGGCTTTCCGTTCAAGGTCGTGCAGCTCTCCGGCTCGCTGTCGGAGGAGGCGGTCCGCAGCGGCCGCGAGCGCGTCGCTTGTTGTGATCTCGGGCACCTGGTCACGCCGGTCGAGACCAAGCGGCGCGTCACCCGGCCCGACGGCGGCATCGAGGAGGTCGTCGATGTCCAGACCCTTTGTCCGGCCGAACCGTTCGAGACGTTCATGCGCAAGGGCGGGGTGGCGATGAGGCGCAAAGGGACGATCTGCTTATGCAACGGCCTGATGAGCACCGCGGGATACCCCGGAATTCGCGGCGACTATGTCGAGCCCCCGGTGGTAACCGCCGGCGACGCGAGCGTGAAGGATGTTCGTGAGCTCCAGGTGCAGGTCCGGCGTCTGACCTACTCGGCGGCCGAGGCGATCGCTCGGGTTCTCAGGGGAATCGAGGACGGCGTCGGAAGCTCGGCGCGCTTGCGAGGACGGCGGTCGCAAGCGGCGGGCGGCGCGGCGCACGAGTGCCCGGGAAACTTCACGCCAGGAAACCCGTAGGCTGAAGAGCCGAATGCGGGAGTCCTGGACGTGTTCACGAAACCCGATCAAGCCCACCCCACGCGCCTGGGAGCTCACGCCGGCAAGAGGGCGCCCCCGAGCCCCCGGAATACGCGGCGGGCAGGCGGGTAAACGGTCCTGTTACGCACGAGCGGGAGCTACTTGATCACCCCGTCCGCGGGGCGCGGCGCTGCGGCGGCGCGGCGGACGCGCGCGCGTCCCGGATCTAGGCCTCGACGCACACGCTGCAGCGGAGGATCCCGGAGACGGGGCTCGGGTTCCGCGTCACCGGCGTCCCGAGCTTCGGCTCACCGAACCGGGCCCCGACGCGCTGCCACAGATCCGGCGGGATGATTTCGAGGGCAGGGGACTCGTTCACCACGAGGTCGCCGGCGTCGCGCGCGCGCGCGTCGCTCACCTTAGCTCACCGAGCTCGCCGAGGGTCAACGCCGTTGACGTACGCGCGCCGGCACCGCCACGCGCCGGAGTCCTCGATCGACGGAGCCGCTATGCCCTGCGCATCTGCGTCCGCACCTTCCTCAGCTTCCCGCGCGCGCTCACCAGAGCCTCGTCCGCGGCTCCGAGCGCGTCCTCGGCGGCAGCGTTGACGGTCTTCGTCGCGAGCTTCAACAGCGAGCGGCCGGCATCCTGCAACGCGCGGCCGAGCTCGGCGAGCTCCTGCGGCAGCTGCTCGTGCTTCTGGATCCGGGTCGTCATGACGCGCTCCTCCTGAGCCATGTTACGGGCCGCCGTGCGGCGGAGCGGCCGGGACTCGTGGGTCGACACGAACGTAGTCGCGCTTCCCTGGTCGGGACGTCGCGTAACGTGTGCGCTATCCTCCTCTGCTGCGTCGGCGCCATGGCGATCGTGGGCGCGATCAGAACGGGCTCGCGCGCGAGCCGACCCTCTGGGCGAGAGCCTCTCGATCGAGGTGTAGCGGGCCGGCCTGCGATGAGGCCGTTCAAGTTCCGTTCGCGACTCAAGCGGCGTCGCAACCTAGATCAGCTTGAATGCGAGCGCTCGACCGAGTCGCGCCCGCTCCCGTACGCCCAGGCCAAGCAGGCGAGTCCTGGTCATCGTTCGTAAGCGGAGCCACGGACGTGGAGCTCACGCAGACAAGAGGGCACCTCGCAGCCGCCTAAACACGGCCGCATCCAGCCACGCCGTCCGCAGTCGCGTCCCAGCGCGCAGATGACGGCGGCCGCTCGCATCACCGGCGGCGGCGGCGACGCGGGCGGCGCTGAAGGCCGCTCCCGCGGCAGCGACACCGCCGCTCTTTGGTCGCGAGACAGTGCGCGCTCGCGATGCCGATGTCGGTAGGCGGCGCGCGCACGCGGGCACCATAGCCATGCCGCCGTGGGAGAGCAGACGCTCCGGCCTCCGACGAGGGGATCCGTGCGGGCCGCGTCGTCTGCTCACGAGAGCGCACGTCGGACGCGATCGCCGACGCCGCGCAGCCGATCGCAGGGCTCGTTGGCGAAGACGAAGCGCAGATAGCGGGCCGTCTCGGCCCCACCCCAGCCGGACATGGGCGTCGCCGCGACCCGCGCCCGCTCGAGCAGGCGCTGGGACGCCGCTGCGCCGCTCATCCCGAGCGACTCGCAGTCGAGCAGCATCGACCAGCCCCCGTGCGGCGGGATCACGTCGAAGCCATCCAGCTCGGACAACAGTACGTCGCGACGCTGCTGCCACTCGGCGACGGCCGTGGCCACGTCGGAGTCGGGCGCCTCCAGCGCGGCTGCGACGCCGCTCATGGCGATTCCGACCTGGCACACGACGTTCGCCATGCCGACCAGGCCGACGTCGGCGATCAGGCGCTCAGGCCCGACCACCCACCCGATCCGCCAGCCGATCATGCGCAGCTCCTTCGAGGCGGAGCCGACGGTCGCCGTTCGCTCGGCCATGCCGGGGAGCGCCGCAGGGTGGATGACCCGCCGACCGTCGAACAGGATGCGCTCCATCGCGGCGTCGTAGATCAGGAGCAGGTCGCGCTCGACGCAGACCTCGGCGATGGCCGCCCACTCCTCCGCCGTGAACACGCAACCCGTCGGCATCGACGGGCTCATCATCAGCAGGGCGCGGACCCGCGGCGCCGCAGCCGCAGCGCGAAGGGAGTCGAGATCGAGCCTCCAGCCCTCCTTCCCCTGCTCGAGACGGGCGAGCTTCGGCACGCCGCCCGCCAGCCGCACGCGATTCAGCAGTCCGGCGTAGATGGGCTCCGTCAGCACGACCTCATCGCCCGGCTCGATCGTGGCGAAGAGGAGGTTGAGGATTCCGCTCAGGCCGCCTGCCGAGATCACGCAGGCGCGGCGCCAATCGTATGCGACGCCGCTCTGACGGGAGACGTGGGATGCGGCGGCCTTGCGCAACCGGTCCTGTCCGAGGAACGGCAGATAGCTGTTGGCCGCATCCTCGTCGACGGCGCGCCGCGTCTCCTCCAGCGCGCCTGGCCAGGGCCGTAGGTCGGTGTCGAGGTTCTCGAGGCGCAGCACCGCCGGGTCGCCGAGCGCGTCGGCGGCATCGCCCAACCGGTCAACGCCGATGCCAGGGATGTCCTTCAGCCGGGACGGTCGAGTGTGCATGGCTTCTCCTCGATGCGGGGACGCCGTCAGCGCGCATCACCGGCTGGATTCAGGAGCTCCGCGTCATCGGCAAAGTGTGTCCGGTGAGCCCGCCCACGAGTGCCCCATCCGACCACGCTGCGATGGCCCAGAAGCGATCGTCGGAAAGGAGGTGCGCGAGGTAGACGTCCCCCAGCTCGATGTGCCGCTCGCCGAAGACACCGGCCATGAGAACGAACAGGCGTCTGGCGTCTCCCGCGTCTGCGCTGCGCAGTCTCGTCGTGTGGATGTCCACGGATCCCTCTCCCGCCTTTCGGCCGATCTAGTCGACGAGGACCTCCGGGTCCTTCTTGGCGACCGAGAGAGGCTTGCGCGCGACGAGTTTCAGGCCGTTGCCGGCAAGGTGTATCCGCTCTGCATCGGCGGGGCGCGCCTGTCCTCCGGAGTAAGGTGGCCTCGCTCGCGTCGCTCGTGACGTCCCCCAGGAAGGGGATCGCCGATGCGGCAGTCGCATGGAGCGCATCGCGAGCCAGCTAAGCCAGTGCGGTTAGCTCCTGGTCCCGCGGTTCTTTGGCGGATGGAGGGCGAGGAGAGCCCTTGCGGCGTCGGCGCTACACCTTGCGATCTCGCGTTCGTTGGGCGTCTTCACCGGTTCGGAGGAGCAGGTTCATCACGAGGTCTCCCCAGAGGAGAACGAGGAACTCCCGAGTCATCTCGTCGGGCTCGCCCGAGACGAGTGAGCTGTCACGGGCGTTCGTAAGCGCGCCGCGAAGGGCCGAGCGACCTTTCTCTCTGCCGAATTCATCGAGGGCGCGGGCGACCTCGGGTGCGCTATTCGCCTCGGCTTTCGGCTGGGAGGACCTGGCAAATCTTCACCCAAGCAACTTCCCAGGCGTGGGCAGTATTGAAGTACTCCGGGAGATGTCCCCACCGAAGTGAATGCATTCAAGGCGGCAGAAGCTGCTGACAAGCTGGTAACAGATCCACCATTCGCGGCCTTCTGTTACAGCGCTACGCCAAACCGTGATCGCTGCGCCCTCGCGCCAGCGGAGGGTCCGGCACTCCTCACGGCCGAGCGACTTTGCGAGCTCGAGGAGCGAAACAGGCGAGTGCTTGCCATCGCGGTACGCGTGCGCGCGGGAGGAGTGTGCCATTGCTGCCGGCTATTCGTACATGGTCGGCATGGGCGGCGACCCCGTCGTCTGGACGCCCGGCACAAGTCCGGTGGCGCATCTACGGTAGTAGCCCTGTGGACGGCACTTCGGAGTGCACCGTAGTGCACGCGAGTGCACATCGGATTCGCAGACCGTCGACGAGAGCGTTCCCGGAAGGGTTTCCCGCGTCGCGGACGCGCTGAGCAAACGCCTCGGCGGTGGCCTGATCGGGTCTCTCCGATGCCCATCGCGCCGCGGCGCGCGAATGATTCGAGGGGGCAGCGAACGCCGCCCAGGGCAGGCATCCATGGCCAAGGCCAAGCCGGTGAAGAGGAAGGTTCCGAAGCGGGCGACGGTGGCGAAGACGAAGGCGGCTCCGGCGCGGCGGCGGGTGGCGCGGCGCGAGCAGCAGTTCGCCGCCGTGAAGGGCGCGGAGCGGCGAGACGCCGGTGGCGTGCAGCTCGAGATCGGTCGGGCCGGCGGCGCGCGCGTGAAGCGCGTCATCTATCCGGCGGGGTTCCGCTGGTCGGTCGACATGAAGCCGCTCGTCGGCACGGACCTCTGCTTGCACGCGCACGTCGGCTTCCTCGAGAGCGGTGCGATCCGCATCGAGTACCCCGACGGCTGCACCGTCGAGTACGAGGCGCCGGAGATCGTGGCGATCGACCCCGGCCACGACGGGTCGGTCGTCGGCGACGCGCCGGCCGTGCTGATCGAGCTCGACTTCGAGCGGGACACCGCCGAGCGGCTCGGGATGCCTGCTTCCCATCGGCACACGTGAGGAGCGCCGGGTTCTTCGGCTCGAGTCAACGGCTCGTCGTTCCATCACCACCGGCGCGTCGGTTGTTCACCGAAATGCGGGTGCGAACCGGTCGCCCCCGGCGGGCCGTCGCCTGCTTCAAACGGTTGACCT
>Ga0310915_10001305_pt1 | contig 12825 bp, 9 predicted proteins | sample GREbulkMGAN111_FD_202508 | JGI IMG/M metagenome (GOLD analysis project Ga0310915, IMG submission 202508) | Lab enrichment of tropical soil microbial communities from Luquillo Experimental Forest, Puerto Rico - GRE.bulkMG.AN111 | ecosystem: Environmental > Terrestrial > Soil > Tropical forest >...
GTGACCACGGAATTCGCAGCTACCGAGCCACGCGGTACGCGTAACCCGCATGATCTGCGACGCACGCCTGGTGGATCGAGTAGTGGCTCGGCGGCGGCAGTGGCGGCGGGAATGCTCAGCGCAGCGCTCGGCACCCAGGTAATCGGCTCGACCATTCGGCCCGCTAGCTATTGCGGCTGCGTGGGCTTCAAGGCGAGCGTCGGCGCGCTCAATCGCGGCGGTAGCTATGATGGATTGAGCCAGAGCGCCAGCGGCGTACTCGCCACCACATTGGAAGACGCCTGGCAGGTCGCTTACGAGATCGCCGCGCGCGCTGGCGGAGACCCGGGATACCCGGGCTTGTTTGGGCCGTCGCGCGCGCCGGCAGCGCGCAAGCCGCGCCGCCTGGCTTTCCTCCAAACGCCCGGCTGGGCCGCGGCGTCGGCGGGAGCGAAGGGGGCGATGGCCGAAGCCTTGGAGCGGGTCAAATCCGCCGGCATCGAGATCGTAACGAGCCAGGAGCATAACAAGGTCGCCGCCGTCGCCGCTGCGATCGAAGACGCGCGTCCACTCTCCATGCGCATCAATGCGTGGGAATGGCGCTGGCCTCTCAACACCTATCGCGAGCGAGACGCGAATAAGCTGAGCCGGGCCATGCTCGACCGGCTTGCCGAGGCCGAGCGCATGACCCTCGATCAATATCGGGAAGACCTTGCTCATCGCGAGAAAGTGCGCGCGTGCTACGCGGCGCTGGAAGCCGATTGCGACGCTTGCATCAGTTTGTCGGCGCCGGCAGCCGCACCCTTAGGCCTGGACTCGACCGGCGATCCCAATTGTACGGTGCATGCCTCGTTGCTCGGCATTCCCGCCATCTCGCTGCCCGTGCTGCAGGATGACGGTCTGCCCCTCGGGCTGCAGATCGCCGGTTTCGTCCACGGAGACGCCCAGACCTTCGCCATCGCGGCCGCGATCAAGCCGTTGTTCTAAGCGTGAGCGCGCACATTCGCACGGTTCAGATTCCACGGATGCGCGGTCCGATTAAAATTCCCTGTTCGTCGACAAAAATTCCCTGATACGCGTTTAAAAATTCCCTGTTCCATCGCGTAGGGAATTTCTCTGCAAGCTATTGAATCTGCGCGTTCATAAGACACGAACATCCCGATAGGCGGCCGGATTCTGCGAAATTCCCTGTTATTTTCCCTGTTAGCAGGGAATTTGGTACCTGCGTGTGCGCTATTTCGTGACAGGCCGCATAGCCTTGCGGAGCGCAGTGCGATCACACATCCCGCGCACCTGACAATAGACGTTGTCGCAGCGCGCGTTGTCGTTGATGCGGTTGCCGTTGCACACATCGAGCCCGTTCTCTGCGCAGTACCGCCAGATCGCGTGCTGCACAAATCGCGGGAAGGCCTTTGGAAATCGTAAGTTGAATTGCCTCGCGTCGATCTTTTCGGCGACGATCTGCACAATGTCGACGCACCCGCCAGCCCGATAGCAAGCAACGCCGTAGGGATGATCGGCATCGAACCGGCGCAGAATGCCCGTGCGAACTAAGAAGTTGTGCACTAGGGTGTCGATTGCGATCATGCTGTAGCCAATTTTGACCCAGTGTCGCATGGTTCTCGGCGCAGCGACCAGCAGGACCGATAGGGCCATACTCAGCACCTTGTCTGAAACCCCGTACACGTGTCGCAGCGGATCGACCAGGGCACTGCGCATCTGGTTGACGTCGAACGTACCGGCTGCGGAGGCTAACTGTCCTTGGATCCAGCGGACCGGGTCGTTGCCGGCAATGTCGCGGATGAACAGGTACAACGAATAAGCAGTCTGGTTGAGGCGGCCGTTGCGCAGGTCGTGGGTCGGCAATGGACAATGGTCGATGTGGTCTGGCTCGGAGCAGGTTCGGCTCGTCTTGTGGTACCCGCAGCCTTGGAAATTCCAGTAGCTCTGAAGCTTGGGGCAGCTGGGCTTGTTGGCTAACGCGGTTTCAACCTCGTGCCAGCTCGCCCGGCCGTGCTCGTCCATGTAGCCCGAAGCCACCCGGTCGGAAACGCCTTGGTAGCTCAGCCCTGCCATCAGCCAGTCGAACAACGCCGGCGTGTCGTGTCGGTTGATCGCGGTACGAAGGGTGCGGTTTTCAGCGCGGACCTCGTCGATGAAGTCGGTCGGTCCAGCCAAGCAACAGACCCGATGAACCAGTCGGGTCGCATGGTGCAGGGCTGACCTATCGGCTGAGAGGCCTCGGCCTTTGTCTGCCTTGCTTCGAATCTCGCGCTGAACTGTGTGAGCGTCTGTAACCATGGCGATTAGATCAGGGACACGAGTTTGCGTTGGGCATCGGTGTCGCCGTCGATGTACCGCTGGGTCGTCTGGATCGACCTATGCCCTGCCAGCAACTGGACATCACGAAGGGAGCCGCCGGCCTTGTGGACGAGCCTGGCTGCGCGGGTGATGAACGTGCGCCGGCCGGAATGGGACGAGCAGCCTTCAAGGCCGACCGCTCGATACGCGCGCGCGAACCAGACGACGATGCTCAGCGAGGTCATAGCGTTGCCCCGTTCGGACAACACGACTGGGCCGGTCTCGTGGGTCGTGCTGCGCCAGCTCGCTAGCGCGTCGCGCAAATCGTTGTGCAACGGGATCAGCCGGCCGCTGTGTTTCTTGGCAGCATGGTCCCGCAGCGCGATCGCCGTGCCGATCGTGCCACCAGGCTCGAGCATCATGTTCCAGGTGAGGTTCGCGATCTCGCCGGCCCGCAGCCCTGCTTTGGCCGAGAGCAAGACGATGACCCGGTTGCGGAGAGGATTTCTGGTTGCTGCGGCGTAAGCTAGCAAGTCCTGCAAGTCGTCTTCTGAGAGTATTTTTGCCTGCTTGCCAGGCATGTATTTCTCCGTGTGCTGAATAAGTATTAGTATAGACGCGCATAAAGGAACCTTCAAACGTAAACTTACTTGCTAGCTTTTTGCTATTTCCTTATCAGTATCTCCGTAAGAGAAATCTATATCTCGATTTGTGCCTGTACGACATGATTAAGCGGGCCGCTGCCCTATCGCGTGCGAAGCCGAAAGCGGCGATACCGAGCGATACGTCGACTCGCACCTATCTCTTGTATTTCGGCATCAGCTGGGCTGCATTCCCTCGCTCGATCGCCTGCAACTCCGCGTTATTGAAAAGGCCTACCTCGCGCAGACCTGCCGCAGTGGCTTTCGCCGTAAGAAACGGAAAATCGGTACCGAACAGGATTTGCGTCGGCGCCACAAGTTTGGTGAGCGACGCCAACGGGTGGATGGTCATGGCATTGGCCGTATCGTAGTAGAACCGCTCCATATAGTAGGCGGGACCTCTCGGAAGCCGCGGTTGTAAATCCTTGCGCGCGGCAAAATAAAAGGTGAATCGCTGCATCAGGAACGGCGCCGTGCCGCCGGCGTGCGAAAAAATCCACTTGATGTCGGGGAATTGCTCCGCGGAGCCGCTGAACAGTAAGCTTGCGATCGTACGCGTGGTGTCCGTTCCGAGCTCAATCAGCGGCTCGAATACGTCCGGCACTAGATTCCGGCAACAATCATTCCGAAACGGATGCGTATACACCACGGCCTTGCGTCGATTCAGCTCCTCCATCACCGGCTTGAATGCGGGGTCGCCGAGGAACTTCCCCTGATAATCGGTCATCATGCAGACGCCCTCCATCTTGAGGGTATCGAGCGCGTACTCGATCTCTCGAAGGGAACCGTCAACATCCGGAAGCGGCACGGTAGCGAACATCCCGAACCGGCCGGGATGGTCGGCAATGACCTTGGCGCCGAACTCGTTAGTCTCGCGAGCGAGCTTTCGCGCGGCGTCGAAATTGCCAAAGAACACACTGGGCTCGCTTATGGACAATATCGCGGTCGCCACACCACCCTGGTTCATATCGTCGATCGATTGCGCTACCGTCCATTTCATCAAGGGTACCTGGCCAGTTCTCCGACCCGAGATTTCAGCAATGAATCCCGGTGACGAGAGATGATGGTGAACGTCGATGCGAAAAGGCTTGTCGACGGCCGCTTCCGCAGTTGCCGACTGATCCGAGAACAGAGCCCCTGCGCCAAATGCCGCGAGACCGCCAAGAAACGTCCGCCTCTTGCAGCGCACCGCGCTCGAGTGGATATGATCTGCGTCCTGGCAAAGAAACGCTTCCGACTCGTTGCGCGGCGCCAGTTTCATGATGTCCTCCCTGTCCTTCCCAAAAATCATACCCGGGCATTCCGATGATGCAATCTGAGATCGTCGTCGGCTATCCGGAGATGACGGAGCCCTTTTATGGGAAGAGGGCGATGGCCCAGTAATTGATCCTCAAACCGCTTATCCGATGCGCACTGACTTTGGTAGCTTTGTGCGTGGAAAGGGTTTTCGCCTCGATTAGGGCGTTCTGGATACGGCGCTTAGCTCCTCAGTTTAAAGAACCTTACCACTGCGACGATCTGCTGCGATCTGATCTCGGTCCCGCTTGTTGACATCCCCATATCCCCCTCCGCCGGCTGTTATGATACGCAGCAGGGTACCGTTACGGAGCGCAATTTCTGATCCGGTTCCAGGAAGCTTCATTGCTTGTGATGTATCGGGATCCAGAATAAACGATCCGAGACCGCCGCTTCCTCCACCATCCAGGCCCTGAGCCGGAAACCGCTGTCGCGTGCTGCGCGTTGCCAACACGACACCGTCACCGATTATTCGATAGTCACGGCAGACGCCAAGACCGCCACGCTGCCGTCCAGCTCCGCCAGAATCCGGGATCAGTTCGTAGCGCTCGGCGCGCAGCGGAAATTCCATTTCCATCGCTTCGACCGGGAGATTGGAGGTATTCGACATCGACACATGCATAGCGTCGTCGCCATCTCGCATTGGTAATGCGCCCTGCCCGCCGGCAAAATTCTCGTAATTGACAAAATAACGTCCGCGCGAGGCATCCCAGCCCGCAAGGATCGTGCCCTGCATATTGCCGTTGGCGGCGATCGCGCGCGTAGGCGCCGCCTGACCCAAAGCGCGGAAGAGCACATCGGCGAGAATCATGGCAGTGGGATTTCTCGAACCCACTGCAGCTGGAGGACGTGGATTGATAATGCTGCCTTCTGGCGCATTCAGTCGGATGACCCGATAGACACCTTCATTATTCGCAATCGATGGATCGACGACCGCTTTGAGACAATAGATAACCGTCGCCATGGTGTGCGTGAGGGGAACGTTTTTACCCGATCCGAGTTGCGCCGGACACTCAGAGAGATCAAACATAACCTCCTCGCCGTCGATGTTGACCGCTGCGGAAAGTTTCACTGGCTCGGTCGACAGACCATCATCATCGAGCCAGTCTTCCGCCGTGTATGTTCCCGCGCGTAAGACCTGGCCAATCCGACTGCGCATGCGCTTTTCGGTCGCGTCCAGCACGCGCTCGATCGCGGACCACGTACCTTCGAGACCATAGCGCGCATAAATTTCCTCCACGCGAATCCTGCCGCGTTCGAGCGCAGCAAGCTGCGCCAAGAGATCACCATTGCTAAAATGCGGGGTCCTCGAATTGAGCAGGAACATTTCCCAAACGTCGTTGCGGCGAACGCCTCCTGCCACGAGTCGCATGGGCGGCAGCCGCACGCCGTCCTGAAAGATGCTGGTCGAGTCGCCGGATTCACTTCCCGGCACACGGCCTCCGACATCGGAATGGTGGGCCACGGCGAGTGCGAATGCGACCGGGCGGCCATCGATGAAGATTGGCGCGGCTGCGGTGCAGTCATTGAGATGGGTGACGCCGACAATGTATGGATCGTTGGCGAAAAACACATCGCCCGGCGCGAGCGTCTCAAGCGGAAAGCGTTCGAGCAGTGCGGGAACAAGTTTCAGCGTGGAGCCGAGATGCGCTGGCGCATGAGTGGCGATCGATAAAGTGCGGCCCTGCATGTCGCATAACGCTGTCGAGCAGTCGGCGCGCTCCTTGATGTTTGGGGAATAGGCGCTCCGAATCAGGCTGGCGCACATCTCGGCAGTTGCGGCTTCGAGCGCGCCGGCAACGATCTCGATGCCTGCGTATCTGTGCGAAGCACTCATGCTGGGAGGCTTTCATCTCGATGGAGGAATAGGTTGCCGCTCGGATGAGCGAGGGCGATGAAGCCGGGAGGCACGATAGTTGTAGTATCCATCTGCTCGATGATGGCAGGTCCATTGATGCGTTGATCCGTAGGAAGCGAAGCGCGCTCATACAGGTCGCAAGAGACGGGGCAGTCCGCCTCTTCGAATATAACCGCCCGGCGACCTGAGGAGCTTCCGTGCTGCCGCGTCATCGATCCGTTCACGACACGGGGCCTGGCAGTAGGAGAAACCGCACGCAGGCGGAAAGTCACCAGTTCAAGCGTGCTGGTTTCGCGCATGAACCCGTAGACCTTTTGATGTTCCTGATGGAAGCGCGACCGGATTTGCTCGCGCAGGCCGACGTCGTCGATGTCAATCAAGACGGGCAGCTCAAAATTTTGTCCGACATAACGAACGTCGATTGTGTGTGTGAATTGCAGGTCGGCGACGCTGGCGCCGCTGTTCATGAGCTCGCCCTCGGCGCGCCGTTCGAGGTCGCCAAAGACGTGGCGCACGTTAGGGATGAAGCCATCGCCATCATCCGTCATCAGACGACTGAGACTGAGATCCATGGCAATATCCTTGGTCAGTACGCCGAAGGCACAGAGAATTCCCGGACCAGGAGGAACCAGGATCTTGAAGATTCCGAGTTCCGCAGCGACCGAGGCTGCATGGAGCGGTCCGGCGCCGCCATAAGCGACCAGCGTGTAGTCGGCGGGATCAAGCCCTTTGCTGGACGACATGAGTCGCACGGCCTGAGCAATGTTATTGTTGGACACGGCCAGGATCGCAGCCGCTGCTTCGATGACCCCGATCCGCAGCGGCTTGGCGACGAACTCCTCAATCGCGGCGGCGGCGCGCTTTAGATCGATGGGCAAGGTGCCCCCGAGTAAGAAATTAGGATTGAGCCGTCCGAGCACCACATTTGCATCAGTGACCGTCGGCTGCGTGCCACCACGACCATAGCAGGCCGGCCCTGGATCGGCGCCGACGCTGTCTGGACCGACACGGAGGAGTCCACCCTGGTCGATGCGCGCGATACTGCTTCCGCCGGCCCCGATAGTGTTCACCGCTATTGATGTGCTGCGGAGCGGAAAGCCCCCAATTTCGCGTTGATGGCTGAGTTCTGGCTTACCGCGGTGGACCACGCAGACCTCGGTACTGGTACCACCCATGTCGAAATTGATCGTGTCTTCGACGCCGGCAGCCGCGGAAATGAAAACCGAGCCGCTGACGCCACCGCTCGGCCCAGAAAACAGCGTGTCGACCGGTCGCCGCGCCGCCATCAGGGCGCGCAACGCGCCGCCACTCGAGCTCATGATGAGAGGCTCGGCGCGAATACCCAGCCCGCGCACCTCATCAGAAAACTGGGCGATATAATCGCGCATTCCGGGTAGCAAATAAGCGTTGAGCACCGTGGTGGTGAGCCGCTCGTATTCGCGAAATTCCGGAATCAGCGCCTCCGAAGTGACGACATACACGCCGGGCCAAAGGTCGCGTACGAGAGCGGCGGCGCGCTGCTCATGCGCCGGATTGGAATAGGAATGCAGAAAGCAAATGGCGAGACTTATGATCCCTGCCGTACGCAGCTTTTTGGCTGCCTCCTCGACCTCGGCCTCCACAAGCGGGATCAACACGCTGCCGTCAAAGGTTACTCGTTCGCGAACGCCAAAACGATGCTCGCGTGAGATCAACGGTGGCGGCTTAGGCGTGAACGGGTCAAAAACCAAAGGCCGTTTCTGTCGGCCGATTTCAAGCAGGTCGCGAAACCCCTCAGTCGTGATCAGGCCTGTCCGCGCGCCTTTGCGCTCAAGCAGCATGTTCGTTGCGACGGTCGTCCCAAGGCCGACGAAGGCGACGTCCTGCGGCTCCACTCTTGCGCTCTCAAGCAGATGCATAATGCCCCGAATGGGAGCGAGATGCGGCGCGCTTGGCGTCGAGGGAAGCTTGTGAAAGGTTGCCTCCCCGCCCTCGTCGAGAAGCACGAGATCAGTAAAGGTGCCGCCCACATCGATACCGATCCGCGCGTGTGCCATTGCTGTTAAATTTCTGTCCTTGCCGCGTATGCCCGTCGCGGCCTGCCCTTTTGCGCGCTGGACTTCAAACCTCGTCGTCCACTGGTTTGGTGGTACCAACCATGATTGCGGTTGCAGTCACGACGAGCAGCAGCACCACATAGGCCGCTGGACCCCAACTCGTGCCGAAGTGGCTTTGCAGGGCGACCAGCACTGCTGGCGTCGCCGCGGCGAGAATGCCCGCCAGCGTGTAGGAGAGCGAAGAGCCGGTGTAACGCAGCCTAGTTGGGAATTGTTCGCTGATGAACGAGGCCTGCGTCCCCCACAGCGAGGCGTGGATGACGAGGCCAATAACCACGGCCAGGATGATGACGCTTGGAATGCCGGTGTCGAGCAGCTGGAACAGCGGGCCGGTATAGACGAGCGCGAGAGCGATACCCAGCAAGTAAAGCGTGCGGCGGCCGATTCGGTCCGATAAAGATCCGAACAGAGGTATGGTCACTAGGTTCGCGGCGGACCCGATGCTGACCGCGCTCAAGGCGAGCGAACGGTCGACCATGACGACCTGGGTAAGGTAGGTCAGCGTGAAGACGAACATCATGGCGCCGACGGCGTCTGGGCCGAACTTGATGCTGCAGCCCATGAGTACGCGTCGCCAATGGCTGCCAAGCACTTCCATAACCGGCGCCCGCGCGATGTCGTCCTTGGCCTTGAGGATGCTGAACTGCGGCGTCTCAGGTACGCGTGCCCGGAGCCACACGCCATAAAGGATGAGCACGACGCTGACGAGAAATGGAATGCGCCAGGCCCAGGCGATGAAGGTGTCGTTGCTTGTAAGGGCTGTGGTCAGTGCCAAAGCGGCGGTTGCCAACAAGGTGCCGCCCGGCGTGCCGCATTGAGTCCAGGACGCATTAAGGCCTCGCCGTTTGGCAGAACCGTGCTCGACCGACAGAAGCACCGCGCCAGCCCACTCACCGCCGAGCATGATGCCTTGCACGAAACGAAGAATGACGAGCAGGATCGGCGCTAGTACCCCTATCTCGCTGTAGGACGGCAGCAGGCCAATGAGCGCCGTCGTCGCGCCCATGGTGGAGACAGTGGCGATCAGCATTGGTCGGCGGCCAATGATGTCGCCGAGTCGACCGCAGATGATGCCGCCAACCGGGCGAGCAACCATGCCGACTCCATAGGTGAGAAATGACAGCAACGTGCCAACCAACGGATCGAACGACGGGAAGAAGATCTTGTTGAAAACGAGACCTGACATCGCGTTGTAGAGAGCGAAGTCGTACCATTCCAAAATCGTGCCGATTGCGCTCGCTGCGGCAACCCGATGCATCGGTATGCGTTCCATCAGCCGGTACCCCGTGTGAACTGACGCGCTGGCACGCCGGTGAGACCATCCTTCAATGCCGTCGCACCCAGGAGATCGATATGCAGCTCGTACGCGTCAGCGCGAACTCGGAGCGCCGAACGCACTAGCACCTCGCCGGAGGCTGAATAATGGGTCTGTACCAGTTCTAGGATCGCGGCGGATGGACGGACGCCGAGAAGACGGGCGGCTGTGCGTCCAGCACAATCGGCTCGAATGGTCGCCGCCGCACGGGCTACCGGCATGCGCAAGAATTTTTGAAATATGGTGTAGGTATCGTACCGCTCGGCGACATCCCATGGAATTATCTTTGCCATTGCGTGCAGATAAATGTCAGCGATCGCGAGCGCCTTCCCCTTGACGAGGTACCGCCGCAATAAGCGCATGACCTCACCTTCCTTAAAACTGGCGGCAAATTCTTCCGGTGGTTTAATCGGACGAAATTCAAGGAGCTCCATCTCAGGCACGACGCCGTGGTCGACAAGGCTGCTGCGAAAGCTACGCAGCTCGGCCAAATCCTGAGTGACGCGCTGCGCAGCAACGAAAGTACCCTTTGCCCGCCGGCGCAGCACCAGCCCGCGACGCTCCAGGATCCCGATGGCCTGGCGCACGGTATCGCGGCTGATCCCGTAGCCATTCGCTAGATCGACTTCGGTCGGCAGGCGTTGACCAGAGGCGAGCTGGCCGCGCTTAATCTTCTCGACAAAAAGCTGCGCCAGCTGCTCGTAGATCGGCAGCGCGGCATCCCGATTGATCACACCGCGTCGGTCACCCATATCCAAACAATACCCTATAACCAACAATACCAAACTTTACCATACAATAGAGTGACCGAGGGACCATTTTCTCGATTTACGGAAGCCCGCGCGTTGAGAATGTGGCGAATGCTTATTCTGCCCGCATACTCAATGCTTTCGGTCGCTTCGTCGCAGGTTCGAGTCTGTCATGAAGTCAAGACCGTGAAATCGTTCGGCTTCTCTTCTCTTCTCCTTCACATTGCTCGGCAGCGCTGATGAGGTGATCGCATAAAGCTGCTTTTGGCCAACTACGGACACATGCACTGCAGCGCCCCTCCCCTCTTCCATAACCCCTCATTCTGCGAATCGCAGGTGGATCCTGCAAAATCATGATTCGGCAAGCACGAGGGTCTCGGGCCGGACGATCGACATGGCCTTGAGCACCGACGGAAACCAACGGTACAGCTGGATGAAGAATAGGCGATCGCTGTTCCGCACAGCTTGCGCTGCAGGACGGTCAACTGATGCCGCAGCACGGCGTTCTCTGCTTCAAGTCGGCTTTTCGACTTGAACGGCGAGACCAGCAGCGTCAATAAGAAGCATAGCAGCGCGACCATCGTCGCTGAGGTAAAGCGATTCTGTCGTCAGATCAAATGGACGAAGTTTTCGGTACTCGCAGGCCCTGAAAAATTGCTTCAGATGTATTCCATCATCTGCAAACGCTCTTCCTCCGTTACCTTATAGAAATCGCGCTGCCATTCCTTGTTTTTCTGTCGAAGATAAATGTCCCGAAATTCTTCGCCGAGACTCGGTCCCACCAGAGGATCGGCGCGAAACCCGTCGAGCGCCTCGATCAATGTTCGCGGCAGTCGCTCCGGCATCGATTCCGAGGGTTTGGCACGTCCTTCAACCAGGTCATAAAGATTTTCATTCCAGGGCGCACCGGGATCGGCTTTCTTTTCTACGCCGTCCATTCCGGCTGCCAGCGAGAACGCCGCGGTCAGGTAGAAGTTGGTGCTGATGTCTGGCGAGCGGTTCTCGACGCAATAGCGGTTCATCGGCAAACGCAACATGGCCGAGCGATTATTGCGGCCGTAACAGCGTAGCACCGGCGCCCATGACATGTCCGCCATGTCGCCCTGCGCAATTAGCCCTTTGTAGGAATTGCAAGTCGGGCAAGCGAGCGCGGTGAGTGCCGGAGCGTGCGCGAGCAATCCCGCGGTGAAGTGAAAAGCGAGGTCAGGGAAGCCGATGTTGTATTGCCGCGCAAAATCCCCGGTCCCGTTATGCGCCGGATCGAACACGTTGATCCGTCGATTCTTGTCGGCGAGCGACATATTGAAATGCGCGCCGGAGCGGAAGTCGTTGCTGAATGGCTTCGGCATAAAAGTGGCGATCGCGCCGAGCGAACGGGCCACGTGCTTGGCCATGAACCGCAGAAAGATCAGCCGGTCGCACATGGTCAACGCGTCGGCATAGGCAAAATCGAACTCATATTGGCCGCGGCCCCCTTCCTGGTCGAAGGAGTACACGCCCCAGCCAAGCTCGGTCATGTGCTCCACCATCGGGTGCAGGAATTCGATCGACTGCAACGTCTGATCGACGTCGTAGGCCGGACACATGCCCAGATAATGGCTGTCGACAATAGCCTGGTGGGAGCCGTTGACTTTCCGGAACACGTAAAACTCGGTCTCGACCCCAATGTTGAAGACATACGTCTTTGCTTTTTCCAGTGCGCGCTTCAGCAGAACCCTTGCGCAGTTTGGATACGGCTCGCCATGGTAATAAAGATCGCTGGCAAACCAGGCGAAGCGCTTGTCCCACGGCACGATCAGCATACTGGCGAGATCCGGAATCGCCGCGCACTCATCCTCCTGTGGGCCGACCAGCCCCATGCCCTCCATGGCGCCGACCGTGAACAGCTCCGATCCGCGGGCCATCTTTTCGAAGCTTGCAATCGGGCAAGTCTTGGCCTTCGGCACGCCGTGCACATCGACATAGGTGGCGAAGCAATACTGCACGCCCTTACCAATGAGCTCGCGCTTCGTCTCGGCGATCAGCTTGTCATCGTGCACCGACATCTCCTTTCCGCGTCAAATGGCAATTCGCAGGCGCCATGCGCAACTTGCGTCCCGGCCTCACGACTCCATGCATCAGGATTTCGGGCACGCGTCGGCTGGAGCAACCGCCTCATTCGGCAGCAGTTCGCTGGGCGGCCGGCAAAGGCCCCACGACTTTGTCCAGAATCCAATTGTCGATGACGTGTACCAGCGACTCCATGGTAGAGAACCGGCCGGGACGGCTGAGGGGATTGGCCAGCCCCTCCAGCTGGGTCTCTGCTATTCCGTTATCCTCGCTGATCACCAGGTCGAAGCGCTTGTGGTAATTCGGCACAATCTGCTCGAAGTCAGGTCGTCGTACAGTAACGCTGGGGAAACAGAAGCCAGCCGAATAACGCACCAAACCGGGTCCATCGGGCGCCATTTGCTTGAACCAAACGCAGTCGAGATCGGCTCCGATCACGGTGCAAGGATAGATCAAGATGTACTGCGCGCCCTCCGCTGCGGGGCCTCGCAGTGTTGCAATGCGTTCGAAAGCCGCGTCGTTGCCCAGCGTGGCGCGCGAG
>Ga0310915_10001313_pt1 | contig 12796 bp, 11 predicted proteins | sample GREbulkMGAN111_FD_202508 | JGI IMG/M metagenome (GOLD analysis project Ga0310915, IMG submission 202508) | Lab enrichment of tropical soil microbial communities from Luquillo Experimental Forest, Puerto Rico - GRE.bulkMG.AN111 | ecosystem: Environmental > Terrestrial > Soil > Tropical forest >...
GGATCGAGCCAGGCATGCTGGTCGATTGCCGTCGGAAGCTGCCGCCCGGAAACCGGATGCTCCTCCTCTGCGGTCAGAGTCCGCACGTTGCGGGACACGACCACCTTGGTGCCCGTGAAGCCAGCCTGCTTGAGCAGCGGCTCCAGCCACGGCTCGAACTCTTCGTTGAGATCGTTGATGAACACGGCACGCGCCGCAGCGATTGTCCCGACATCGGCCGCGGTCGGCTGGTATAACTCGCAATCCCCACCGGGGCCGACGATGGTCTTGATATCGATACGGTCGCCACCGACATTGGCGAGCATGTCGGCAATGACGCTAAAGCTCGCGACCACCGGTAGCCGGTCCGCAGCTCCTGCCGGCCCGGCCAGAAGCAGTGCCGCTAGAACGACAACCCAACCAAGGATCAAGCGCCCCTCCAGATCATTGGCGTCAGGCGCGACCATCCGTTGGCAAGAGCGAGCGAGATGCCAAATAGCAATCCGGCCGCCAGTACGATCGCCGGACCCGAGGGTAGACCGACGTGATAGGAGACAAGTAGTCCCGTGACCGACGCAGCCAGCCCGAACCCGGTCGCCAGCGCCATCGACCCCGCCGCACCCAATCCCCAGCAGCGCGCCGCAGCCGCCGGCAGCAACATCGGTCCCACGGCCAACAGTGTGCCGAAGGCCTGGAAGCTCGCAACGAGGCCCAACACCACGAGCGTCGAGAACACCGCCCCATACGGCGCGCGTGCACCCACTGCGCGAAGAAACGCGGGATCGACGGCGCCTACTGCCAGCGGCCGATACAATGCTGCGATCACCAGCACAATGATGCTGCTCACTGCAGCTATCTGCAGCAGCGCCTGGCGATCGATCGCCAGCACGGTGCCGAATAGCACCCGCATCACATCGACATTGCTGCCGCGCCACGCCACCAGAGCCACGCCGAGCGAGAGAGCGACCAGGTAGAACGCAACGAGCCCGGCATCGCGGCGCCCGCCACCGCGCGCGATCAGCCCGCCGAGCGCCGCCACGGCAAGTCCGCTCGCCAGACCGCCCAGCGACAGCCACAACAGCGACGGCCCCGCATAGAGAAACCCGACCGCAGCCCCCGGCATCACTGCGTGACCCAGCACTTCGCCGTCTAGGCTCATCCGCCGCAACACCAGCAACGTACCGACCGCCCCATTCATCAAAGCCAGCGCCAGGCAGGCGACCAGCGCCGCGCGCATGAAGGCGAGAGTTTGGAACGGCTCCAGTATCAGCGCATGCAAGGACATCACGCCGTCATCGCCGGCAATGCGATCTCGGTCGGGCCCCAGGCAAGGCAACGCCGTGCCAATACCAAGGTTGCCGGAAAGCGCGCCTGCACCAGGTCGAGATCGTGCATCACAGCGATCACAGTTCGGCCCTCCTGATGCCATCGGGTCACCTGATCGAGCAGCACCGGCACGGTCTGCGCATCTATCGCGGCAAACGGCTCGTCGAGTAGGATGACAGCGGCATCCTGCAGCACCAGGCGTGCAAACAGGGCCCGCTGCAGCTCGCCGACCGATATCTCGGCAATCGGTTGTCCCAGCCGTTCCGCCAACCCGACCGTTTGCCCCGCCGCCGCTGCCCGCGCGCGGAGTGCGGCCCCGGGCGAGCGAAAGGCACCGAATTCGCGCCACCCGCCGAGGGCGATCAGCTCAGCCACCGTAAGCGGATAGTCGCGGTCGATTGCCGTTAGCTGCGGCAGATAGGCCAATCGCCGATGCGCCGCACAATTCACCACTCCACCCGCCAATCGCACGACACCCGCGATCGCCGCCAGCAGCGTGCTTTTGCCCGCTCCGTTCGCGCCGACAACGGCGGTCAAGCTGCCCGCAACGAATTCTCCGCTCACCGCTTCCAACGCGACGCGCCGCCCGTAGCGCACGGTCACGTTGTACAAGATTACGCGGCCATCAGTGTCCATGGGTGCGATGGCGCAACCTATACCCCTCCCCGACCGGCCTGCCGCACAAATCTAAGAGCACCTCCAACCGCCTCGCACCGCAAGCGAGATGGAGGTGGTATAATCTTCGTTAATACGCCATTCTAGCGGCGAGTTTGCCACCGCCTGCAAGGCGCAGAACGAGGATGGGAGGAGAAACCATGAGAATCGCCGGATTAGCCGCATTCGTGGGAATCGCGGCCTTATCGTTGCTGGCGCCGACACCACCCGCGGCGGCGGCCGACTGCAAGGCCTTAGTCAAACCGTCGCCGTTTGGCCCGGACGACCAGACCGGCGCCACAAACCGCGTCACCGCCGCCGTCACCAAGGCTGCCGCCGCCGAGATCCAAACCGGGGTCGTCACCTCGATGGCCAACGTCCTCGTCGACGGCGTACCGCTCTTCGGGACCCGCTTTAGCAAGACCGTGCTGAGCAGCTTCGCCATCACACCAGGTGCCGAGTTTGGCAACAACAAGCTGACCTATATGGAGGACACCTATCTGAGCCAGAGCCATGTCGGCACCCATATCGACGGCATGGGCCACATTGGCGTCCAGGACTGCTATTACAACCAGACGCCGATGGGCAAATACGTCACCCAGAACTATCTCAAGAGGCTCGGTCTCGAGAACCTAAAGAGTTTCGCCACGCGCGGCGTCATTCTCGACATGGTCAAGGTGTTCCAGGCCGCCGGCAAGCTGAAATCCAACCCGGCTTGCCGTACTCCCTGCCTCGACGGCGGCACCTTGATCACGGTCGCCGACCTCCAGGCAGCGCTCAAACTGTATAACATGACCCTGCGCGAGGCCGACGCGGTGTTCCTCCACACCGGCTGGGTGGACCTGTTCCTACAGTGGCCGGCGCAGAATGCGACCTACAACAAGAACGAACCCGGCATCGGCAAGGCGGCGGCAGACTGGCTCGCAGCGCAAAAGGTAATCCTTGTCGGCGCCGACACCTGGGCGGTCGAGGTCATCCCGGGCGAGGAGGAGAGCATTGCCTTCCCGGTGCACCAGACATTGCTCACCGACAACGGCATTCACATCATCGAGAACGTGCGCACCGACCTGATAGCGGCCGAAGCCGCAAAGTCGGGGCGAGGCACCTTTTTTCTGAGTATGACCGTGCCGAAAGCGGTCGGCCTGACCGGCACCTTTGTCAACATCGAGGCGATCCAGTAGCGCATGAAGGTGGGGCGGGCACTGCGGCGCCGGTCATTCCTAGCCGGGCTGCCCGTCTTCGCCTGCGGCCTCGGCGCCCCCAGAGCCGCCAGAGCCGAGCCGCAGCGCTTTAAGATCGCTCTCGCCAACCTTGACGAGACGCCAGGAGTGACCTTGGAGGGGCTCGGCTTTACCGGTGCCGATGTTCGCAACAGCTTCGAGCTGGCGGCGCGCACGCTGCCGGTCGACATGCTCTATTTTGACAACGCCGGCGACCCCGCCCGCGCCATCGCCAATGCCGAGGCCGCGATTGGCGCCAAAGTCGACTTGCTGATCGAATACAACGCCGATGTCGACGCGAACGCAGAGATCGCTCGCCGCCTCGCCGCGGCCAGCATCCCAGCCCTGGCGCTCGTCGATCCGTTACCCGGCGCGCGACTCTATGGACCCGACAACCGCGCGGCCGGTCAAATCGCCGGGCGCGCGCTAGTCACTTTCGCTCGCGAAAACTGGCCGGGCGAGCAGGTATTCGGGGTGCTGATCGGCGACCTCGCCGCTCCTGGCGCCGCCATCAAGGACCGCGTGCGGGGGATTACCGAAGGCGTGCACGAGTCGCTCCCGGCGCTGCAGCTTGCCGCGCTCGATACCGGCGGACAGTCGGCCCGCGCCGACGCGCTGTTGACGAAATTCCTGCTGACGCAACCCGGCCAGCGGCTGCTGATAGCGACACTCGACGATTTGGCGGCTGTCTACGCTACGCGCGCCATCGAAATGAATCGGCGGCAGGGCGACTGCGTCATCGTCAGCCACGGGCTCGACCCGAACATCCATGGCGGGGTCAGCGAAAAGAAGGAGCTCGACCCCAACAACCGCGGCAGCGTGGTCCTCGGCTCGGTTGCCTACTATATGGACCGCTACGGCTATGACGTGCTGCCGCTCGCCTTGCGTCTGCTGGCCGGCGAGACACTGCCGCCGCGCACGGTGACTCACCATATCCTGGTCACCGTCGCCAACGTGTTCCGCGAGTATCCGCCAATCGATATGAACTGATATGGCGTGTTGAAACAGATGACGCCCGGCATCCCCCAGCGTCGTGGTCGTCCCCGGACACCCGACTTATCCGGGGGCAGAGCCCGCGATGATCGAGAATCGCTTCGTCCACCTGCCCGAGAGCACGCCATCGCTCGTGCAGCGTCCGAACGCGTCGACGGCCTTTGCGCAAGGCCGCCACGATGACCAAGTCGACGCGATCGCGCAGAACGAGCCATCAGACGGGGGGCTAATACCGGGAAGCCGGGAATCGCCAAAGAGCTACGCCGCAGCAACCGCAGACATCATGCCATCGCTGTATTAACCTCAATTTCAATCCTTTGGATAAAGCCTGACCAGGCCCCGCGACGATTATGTAAGGATTTCCGACACCGGTCAAAGTGGCACAAACCGTGTCCATGCAAGGAAAATGTCAGGGACCGGATCGATAACGGCTCTGATTTCGTGAAACAAAGTGTAAAAAAAACCGACTCGTCTTTCGGTGTACAAACAGCGGGTCCGTCAGGGAAAAGGTGAGCAATCGGCGCTCCGTGAACGGCCCAATTTGAAATCCCAGGTGTAAGGAATCCCGACAGTGCCACACGAACGCGCCTGACTCCGCCGAGGCGGCGCTCGGCGGTCGATCGCTCATGGCATCCGCGCTTGAGAGCTGATAGCCGGAGAGTGGGAACCTGCTAGTCTGGTCTAGGATCACTGCGCAACCGAGACTTCCGGTAAGCCGGAACGAAACACTGCATGGGAGAAACGCGATGCTCGGCTGGTTTGCCGAATTGAACCCTAAGGAGCGCCGCACGATGGGCGCCTGTTTTGGCGGCTGGGCGCTCGATGCGTTCGACGTGCAGATGTACAGCTTCGTGATCCCGACGGTGATCGCGCTGTGGGGCCTGTCGCGTGGCCAGGCCGGCCTGATCGGCACGGTGACTCTGCTAATCTCGTCCTTGGGTGGGTGGTTTTCCGGCACGCTGGCCAACCGGTTTGGCCGCGTGCGGATGCTGCAGATCACGATCCTGTGGTATTCGGTCTTCACTTTTCTCTGCGCTTTTGCCCAGAATTTCGAGCAGCTATTTGTCTTGCGGGCATTGCACGGGCTGGGCTTTGGCGGCGAATGGGCGGCCGGAGCGGTATTGATGGGCGAGGTGATCCGCGACAAATATCGCGGACGCGGCGTCGGCTTAGTGCAAACCGGCTGGGCTGTGGGTTGGGGCGCCTCGGCAGTGGTTTACACCGGGCTCTATGCTTTTCTACCCGAGGAGATCGCGTGGCGCGCGCTGTTCGCGATCGGGCTCCTGCCAGCAGTGTTTGTCTTCTGGATTCGCCGGCGCATCGACGAGCCCGAAATCTTCCGCAACGCGCAGCGCACGCGTCCGGCGATAGGTGTCGCCCATCTGTTCTCCGCTTTCCGAGGCCCGCATCTGTGGACCACGGTAAAGGTGTCGCTGATGGTCGCCGGCGCGCAGGGCGGGGGCTATGCCATGGGGATTTGGATGCCGACTTATCTGAAGACGGTGCGCGGCCTCTCCGCCCCTAGTACCGGCGGCTTTCTGCTGGTTCAGATCTTCGGGGCGTTGCTCGGGTTTCTGCTCGGTACGTATCTGAGCGACGTCATCGGCCGAAAATGGACCTTCCTGTTGTCGGCGATCGGGACTTTGCTGATGGTCGCGGTCTACATGACTGTCCCGATGGACAACACGACCCTGCTGTTCATGGGCATTCCGCTCTTTGTGATTCTGCTCATGAAGTTCCCGCCAATGGGGCCGTTCATGACCGAACTCTTCCCGACAGCGGTGCGCGGCACGGCTCAAGGCTTCTGCTACAATGCCGGGCGGGGGATTGGCGCGCTATTTCCTGCGCTGGTCGGCTTTTTGAGCGAGACGATGTCGCTCGGCGCCGCGATCGTTGTATTCAGCAGTCTGGCCTCAGGCATAATGATCGTAATGTTGCTGACGCTGCCCGAAACGCGCGGCCGCAGCCTCGAGAGCTTGGAGACAGGTACCTTCGGTGCAACGGCCGTCCCGCGAATGACGCTCGAACCGCGGCCGACGACCGCCGAGTAGCTCGGCGGCTCTGCGAGGATAAAGCGGGGGCCCGATGCCCCTTCCTACGAGGCGGGGAGTGTTGCGAGCCGCGATGGCCGGCGCCGGGGTACTGACGATACGCAGCCGCCTGGACTACCCGGCGGGAGCACAAGGCGGCGTCACCCTCCCCCGGCACGACGTCGCGAGCCCCGAAGGGCAAGAAATGCTGAGGATCTTCGCCGAAGTCGTCGGCAAGATGATGGCTACGGCTGAGGGTGACCCGCGCGGGTGGGTGTTCCAATGGCACATTCACGCCGTCCGCGACGACCGCAGCAAGGCGTCGGAGCTGGCGCGCCTCTATCCGAATTCGTCCGATCCCGACCGCATCTTGGCGGAGGCGGTTTGGGACACCTGCGAAGCTCATTTCGACCCGCTGCGGGTGAACTTCTTTCTGCCCTGGCACCGCATGCACCTGATGTCGTTCGAGCGGCTCGTGCGCAGCATTGGCGGCACCACCCATTTCACGATGCCCTATTGGAACTACACCGATCCGGTTCGCCGTTCTTTGCCGCCCCAACTCCGTTCCCCCGACGACCCGCTCTGGAAGCCGCTCTTCCGGGCGGATCGCAACCCGGGGATCAATGACGGCCTGCCGATCGACCAGGTTGGAGAAGCGCCGCTCGGCTTGAATGCGATGATGTCGGCGGTCTATGCGGACACTCGCGACGGCGACGCCGGGTTTTGCGCGAACCTAGACAATGCGCCGCACAGCTCGGTCCATGTCGACGTCGGGACGCGCGAGAAAGGCATGGGTGCCGTATCGTGGGCAGCCAACGATCCGATCTTCTGGCTTCATCACTGCAACATCGATCGGATCTGGGCGAGCTGGAACCGAGCCGGAGGTCGCAACCCGACCGACGAGGGGTTCCTCAGCCGGGTCTTCACGTTTGTCGACGAAACCGGAAAGCCGTTGCAGAGAACAGTTGCAGATGTGTTGGACACGGTCCCGCTTGGCTATGTGTACGACCGTTATCTCGCCCGCCCGGCCGGCAGCGTCCTGTTCCCGGGCATATCCGGGCTGCGCTTCACAACGCACGCCGCGTCCCGCAATTTGTCGGGCTCGGTCGCCCTCGGCGCCGCACCGACGCTTGTGCGATTAGCCGCTGACGGCGACAGTCGGTATTTCGCGCGACTGCGGACGGCTTCCGTGGCTCGCCGGCCGTTCTATTTGCGTGTCGCCGGGGTGCGGATCACCCGGCAACCGGGCGTGTCCTATGAGCTCCATTTGGACCCGATGCCGCCGGCCGCACCCGATCGCACAAGTCGCTCCTACGTTGGGACGATCAATGTGTTCGGCGCCATCGTCCATGGCACCCACACCGGCGCGGGACCGGCGCCTTACACCAACCCGCGCAACTACAGCTTCGTGATCACCGACCTGGTGCGAAATCTGTTGCAGGCGGGACGTCTGACCGAGCCGCCGAGCGTGATGTTGGTTCCAACCGGCACGCTGCGATCCGGCGCGGCGCCGACCGTCGACCACATCTCGCTCGTCTCATCCTGAGCGTGCGACGATCAGTTGGGGCCTGGGCCAAGATCCAGCATCAGCCGCAAATTCTGCACCGCCGCACCCGACGCTCCTTTGCCGAGATTATCGAGACGGGCGACGAGCACGGCGTGGCGGTGCCGTTCGTTGGCCCAGACGTAGAGATCGAGCCGGTCGGTTCCATTGAGCGCCTCCGGTTCGAGCTTGCCCTGCTCGCTGCCGGCCGCGACCACCACGTGTTCGGAGCCCTCGTAAAAGGCGCGCAGGGTCTCTCGTAAATCGGCGCCGGTGGGCCTCCCGGGCAGGTCGTCGAGGTAGAGCGGTATCGAGACGAGCATCCCTTGGCGGAAATGCCCGGTCGAGGGCAGGAAGATCGGCCGGCGCGTTAGCCCCGAGTAGAGTTCGGTCTCCGGTATGTGCTTGTGCTCGAGACCGAGCGCGTATAGCTCGAAGGCCGGGCCGCCGTCGCGGTCATGCGCCTCGATCAGCGATCGGCCGCCGCCGGAATAGCCGCTGACCGCGCTGATCGTGATCGGGTAGTCGCGCGGAACGAGCCCCGCTTGGACGAGCGGGCGCAATAGGCCGATAGCACCCGTCGGGTAGCAGCCGGGGTTGCTGACCTTGCGCGACCCCGCGATTTGCCGAGGCTGGTCGGGCGCCATTTCCGGAAAGCCGTAGGTCCATTCGGGGTCGACCCGGTGGGCGGTGCTGGCGTCGAGCAATTTCGGCGCGTCGCTGCCCAGCGCCGCGGCCAGTCCGACCGCCTCTCGCGCAGCATCATCCGGCAAGCACAGCACGGCGAGATCGCACCTTGCCATCATGTCCTGCCGAGCGGACGGATCCTTGCGCTGCGCTTCCGGTAGGCTGCGCAGCCCTATCCCGGGCACCATTTCGAGCCGCTTTCGGATGCCGAGGCCAGTCGTGCCAGCCTCGCCATCGATGAAAACGCTCGGTTGATTGCTCGCCATTAGGGTGCCGCCGTAACGAGAGGAGGGCGCTTACTAGCCTAACTGGCGGCAGCCGCAAAATGGTTTCGATTTCCGTGGCCGGATCTCCTGCGCTATCGTGCGATTTCGCGGCGGCCTTGGAGGATTTTGTACCCATGAACGAAGATAGCGCGCCTCTCAATTGTCTCGCCGGTGTCCGGGTGCTCGATCTGACCCAGTTCGAGGCGGGTCCCTCATGCACCGAGGCGCTCGCTTGGCTCGGCGCCGAGGTCGTCAAGGTCGAGAACCCGAGTGGCGGCGAGCCTGGACGGACATCTTTCGCCGGACCTCCCGGCAGCCCCGACTCGTTTTATTTCTTCGAATTCAACGCCAACAAGAAATCGGTCACCATCAACCTCAAATCCGAGCACGGCTTGGCTCTGGTCAAAGACATGGCGAAGAAGGCCGACGTTATGATCGAGAACATGGCGCCCGGGACGATCGAGCGGATCGGGCTCGGCTATGACGCGATCCGCGCGCTGAACCCCGGCATCATCTACGCCCAGGTCAAGGGTTTCGGCGAGGGCAGCCCTTACGAGAAGAACCTCGCTTTCGACATGATCGCGCAGGCTTCCGGCGGCACGATGAGCATCACCGGCGAGCCCGACGGGCCGCCGATCAGGCCCGGCGTTTCGCTTGGCGACACCGGCACCGGCATGGCGATGGCGATCAGCATCCTCGGTGCCCTCTACGAGCGCCGGGCCACCGGCCGGGGCAGGCGGCTCCAGGTGGCGATGCAGGACGCGATGCTGCACTACATCCGTTTCGCGTTTCAGACCCAGGCGGTGCTCGGCCGGGCCGCACCCCGCAACAGCAACCGCAGCAACACCGCGCCGTCGGGGATCTTCCCCTGCGCCCCGGGTGGTCCCAACGACTGGATCTATGTCTTTGCCCGCCAGAAGGACCACTGGCACCGGCTGCTCAAGCTCCTCGGCCGCGAGGAGCTGATCGGCGACCCGCGCTACGAGACGGCAGCTGCCCGCGGCGAGCGCATCGAAGAGGTCAACGCGATGGTCGCCGATTGGACAAAGCGGCGCGACAAGCACGAGGCGATGCGGCTTATCGGCGGCGCCGGGGTGCCGGCCGGTGCCGTGCTCGACACGATGGAGCTGACGAACGAGCCGAGCTTTACCGAGCGCGGCATCCTGCAGACGGCACAGCACCCGACCGGTCCGTTCAAGATGCCGTCCTGGCCGGTTCGCTTCGACGGCAAGCCGCCAAAGCTCGAGCCCGCCCCCTTGCTCGGACAGCACACGACGCAAGTCTTTGGCGAGTGGCTCGGGATGAGCGCCGGCGATGTCGAGGCGCTGCGCAAGGAAGGGGTGATCTGACCCAATAACGGCGAAAGAGGAGGTAACTCAGATGGCGGAACTGACGGGTAACGACATCCTTGCCCGGTGCCTGAAGGCGCAAGGGGTCAAGGACATCTTCTACATCATGGGCGGGCCGATGCTCGATGTCGAACTGGCCTGCATCAAGGAGGGCATCCGGCTGATCGACACCCGCCACGAGCAGGCCGCGGCCTATATGGCGCAGGCCTATTCCCGGGTGACCCAAGGGCCGGGCGTGTGCATCGGGGCAAGCGGCCCCGGCGCGCTCAATCTCGGCACCGGACTCGCGAATGCCTTGATCGATTGCTGCCCGGTTATTGCGCTCGGCGGCTCTTCCCCGATCAGCCAGTTCGGCCGCCAGGTGTTTCAGGAGATCGACCAGGTCAAGGCCTTCGAGGGCTGGGTCAAATACGCCGACCGCGTGCACAACCTGAAGCGTCTGCCGCAGCAGATCAATTTCGCCTTCCAGAAGGCGCTGAACGGCAAGCCGGGCCCGGTCTATCTCGATTTCCCCGGTGACGTGCTCTACATGACGGCCGACGAAGCCGATGTCGATTGGAGCTATTGCGGCCGGGAGATCATCAGGGCGCGTCCCTACGCCGAGCCCAAGGCGCTCAACGCGCTGGTCGATACGATCAGAGAGGCTCGCCAGCCGATCATCGTCTCGGGCAGCGGCGTGTTGTGGTCGCACGCGTGGGACGAGATGCGAGCCTTTGTCGAGAAGGCGGGGATCCCGTTCTACACGACCCCGCAGGGGCGCGGCGTCGTGCCCGACGACCACCCCTATTCCTACCTGACGATGCGCAACGACGCGTTCCGCGAGGCCGACCTGATCATCGTCCTCGGCACCCGCACGAACTACGTCATCGGCCACGCCGCGCCGCCGCGCTTCAGCGCCGGCGCGAAGATCGCGCGCATCGAGATCGACCCCGAGGAGATGGGCACCTCGGCGCGCAACATCGACAGTCCGGTGGTCGGCGACTGCAAGTCGGTGTTGCAGCAATTGTGCGAGGCGGGCGATGCCAAGACCGCCGACCGTTTCCAGCCCTGGCGCCAGAAACTCGCCGACGGCGAGGCCAAGAAGCGCATGCGCGCCGGCGGCAACTATCCGACCGACGGCGACATCCATCCCTTGCGGCTCTGCGAGGAGATCAAGAACTTCATGCAACGTGAGGCGATCCTCTCGGTCGACGGGCAGGAGATCTTGAATTTCGGCCGTCAATCGATCCCGACCTTCGTCCCCGGCCACCGGCTCAATTCCGGGCCGTTCGGCACGATGGGTGTGGGGCTGCCTTTCGCGGTCGGCGCCAAGGCCGCCAAGCCCTCGGCACAGGTCATCTGCCTGCACGGCGACGGCTCCTTCGGGCAGAACGCGATGGAGCTCGACACCGCGGTGCGCCACAAATTGCCATTGCTGTGCGTCGTCAGCCTGAACGGCGGCTGGACCGCCGACCCGGAGCGCAACAAGCCCGGCCGGGATCTCGGCTACACGCGCTACGACAAGATGGCCGAGGCGCTCGGCTGCTACGCCGAATATGTCGAAGAGCCCGAGGACATCCGCCCGGCGTTGCAGCGCGCCTGGAAGAAGGTCGAGGAGGGCATGGTCGGTTTTGTCAACGTCAAGACCGACTACCGCGCCCGTGCCACGACCGTGCGCTTTTCCAGCCGCGAGACCTGAGCGGCCGACGCCGCGCGACTGAAAGAGGGGGCGCCTCCGGGCGCCGTCCTTTTTGGGCAGAGGCGCTTTCGCGCCCCCCTGTTTTGCCAGGGAAAACAGGGGAGAAAATCGAATCGCGCCGGAGAATTGTCCCGGTGACCGCCGATACACCCATTATATCAGTAACTTACCGATCTCGTCCCGCAACGGCCAACAGGGGCGTTTTCGGCGCCCTTCAGGGGGCGAAATCGGGTTAACAGGGAGCCAACAGGGGAGCGTTTCCTGCGCGGCTTCACTCCCCGACCCGATCCGACAGTGCTCGAAAAATGCGTGGGACACCATACTCTCTGATCTTGATAACAAGATGGCAAGGCGGGTCGGTGGGGCCTCATGTTTAATCCGCGGGCGGGCGCCGTATCGTGTAGGATGGGAGACGCCGCGTCGCCGAGGTGATCGAATGAGGCGGCGCAAGTTGGCTTTTGCGGTCGGCGCCAAGGCCGCCAAGCCCTCCGCACAGGTCATCTGTCTGCACGGCGACGGCTCCTTCGGGCAGAACGCGATGGAGTTCGACACCGCCGTGCGCCACAAACTGCCGCTCGTCTGCATCATCAGCCTCAACGGCGGCTGGACCGCCGACCCCGAGCGCAACAAGCCCGGCCGCGACCTCGGCTACACCCGCTCCGACAAGATGCCGAGGCGCTCGGTTGCTACGCCGAATATGTCGAAGAGCCCGAGGAGATCCGCCCGGCGCTGCAGCGCGCCGGGCGCAAGGTCGAGGAGGGCATGATCGGCTTTGTCAACGTCAAGACCGACTACCGCGCCCGCGCCACGACCGTGCGGTTTTCGAGCCGCGAGACCTGAGCGGCCGGCGCCACCTCGCGAAACGGAGCGCCTCCGGCGCCCCTTTTGTTTAATGCGCCCGGGTCGCGGTTGATGTAGGATCGGTTACAACCGGGGAGGCGCCATGGAGGCTCGCGGGCCAGCTCGCGTCGAACGCCGTCTCGCCGCGATCCTCGCCGCCGACGTGGCCGGCTACTCGCGGCTGATGGGGGCTGACGAGGAGGGAACCCTCGCCGCGCTAAAGACGCTTCG
>Ga0310915_10001316_pt1 | contig 12787 bp, 13 predicted proteins | sample GREbulkMGAN111_FD_202508 | JGI IMG/M metagenome (GOLD analysis project Ga0310915, IMG submission 202508) | Lab enrichment of tropical soil microbial communities from Luquillo Experimental Forest, Puerto Rico - GRE.bulkMG.AN111 | ecosystem: Environmental > Terrestrial > Soil > Tropical forest >...
GCATTGCATCGGATTAATCCGTCGAACGGGGAGGACCAAACGATGGTTGCGATCTCGGCTTCCGACGAGGCGCGGGAGAAGAAATACAAGCCGCTCGTGGTCAGAGCGCCGGATGGGGTCAAGATCGAGGCGCAGGAGTGGGGCAACCCGGCCGGCTCTGAAATTCTTTTCATCCACGGCTTCTCACAAGCCTCGATGTCATGGCAGCGCCAGGTTGAGGGTGATCTCGCCAAGGAATTCCGCTTGGTGACCTACGATTTGCGCGGACACGGCAATTCCGACAAGCCACTCGAGCCGGAGAAGTACAAGGAGTCCAAGGCTTGGGCCGATGAGGTCCAGGCGATCATCAACGCTGCCAATTTCAAGCGTCCGGTGCTGGTCGGCTGGTCTTATGGTGGGCATGTCATTGCCGATTATCTCAAGATTCACGGCGCTGCGGGCCTCGCGGGTCTCAACTACGTCGACGCAGTGACGAAATCCGATCCCAGCTTCTACGGCGATGGGCTCAAGGTGCAGCCTCTAATGTCCTCCGGGGATCTCGCGATCAACATCGCGGCAACGCGCACCTTCCTGCGCAACTGCTTCGAGAATCAGCCCAGCCAGGATAATTTCGAGACGATGCTCGCCTTCAACATGATGGTGCCGCCCAAGGTGCGTGCAAATATGGGCGGGCGGCCGCTGAGCATGGACGAGACCTTGAAGGCATTGAATCTACCGGTGCTGGTGACCCACGGGGCGACGGACAAGCTCGCCCTGGTCGCCGCCGCCAGACACACGGCTGCAACCATTCCGGGCGCCAAGCTCTCGGTCTATGATCGAGTCGGTCACGCGCCGTTCTGGGAGGACACGGCGCGTTTCAATGCCGAGCTTTCAGCCTTCGTGCGGGCGGCCAACACGACAAATTGATGTTCTGGCCGCACTGGAAACCGGGCGAAAGGACAAACGCCACTCCTTGTTCGGTCGGGAGAGACGCGCCAATTAGGGCGACGCGTAGGGGTGGCCGAATCCTCATAGATGATCCTGAAGCTCCCATGGTCGAACGTCAGCCGGCGCGCGGTTCGAGGCCGCGATCGATCCGGCGACTGGCTTCAGGATGTGGCTTCCGGCCCTTGCAACGCACCTAGGGCCCCGACGAGTGTGGCGATCCCTTACCGCCGGATTGATCCGAAACCGGACCTGAATTCAACCAGTTGATGCATCTTCGCGAACCGCCGAGATAGTAGAGTGAAGGATGGGCGACGGTAGCTTGGGGCATCGGCAACGCTCCGTTTCCCACCGAACCGGGTGTGCGCATTTCCAGTATAGGCGATTCGGTCAACGTCAAAGGGCGCCGACCGAGCAATATGTTATGGGTGCCGCAATTATCGGCTTGCCGGGACGTACAGCCCCGCGCTCATATTCAGGTGCGAAAGGCAACGCTTTGTTTTCCAAAACTTGCTGTTGGGACGATTGCCGAGATGTTGCCCTCACTCTTTCTCAATATTTGGGGTATGCTCCACTAGTCTCTATCGCGGGAAGCTAATACCGCGCGGGGAGCGAAGGTTTGGGGAGCCGGGTCGGGGATTGGCATTGCATATTCAGACTGTCTTGCGTTCGCTTTCCGCACTCGTCGGGATCGCATCTGCCGTCGTACTGGCCGGGTGTTACTCGGAGAGCGCCGTTCCTGTAAGCGGGCGCCACATGCAGCCACTCTCCGAGCGCATCGTTGCCGATCTGGAAAGCCGCAATATGGCGAAGGGGGCGCCAATATTGCTGCAGATCTTTAAGGAGGAATCGGAGCTCGAAGTCTGGAAGATTGATGGCACCGGACGCTTCGCTTTGCTGCGGACCTACCCCATCTGCCGCTGGTCCGGCGACTTGGGGCCGAAGTTTCAACAAGGTGATCGACAGGCCCCCGAGGGATTCTATGCCATCTCGCCCGACCTGATGAATCCGAACTCTACTGCTTACCTCGCCATCAATACCGGATTTCCCAATGCTTACGATCGGGCAAATGGGCGAACTGGTCAATTCTTAATGATCCATGGCGATTGCTCCTCGGCCGGTTGCTACGCCATGACCGACGAACAGATAGCCGAGATCTATGCGCTCGCCCGCGAAGCCTTCTTTGGCGGTCAGAAATCATTCCAAGTCCAGGCATACCCGTTCCGCATGACACCGCTCAACATGGCGAAACATCGCAACTCTCCACACATGGCTTTCTGGCGAATGCTCAAGCAAGGCTACGACCATTTCGAGGTTACACGACAAGAGCCCAAGGTTGATGTCTGCGATCGCCACTACGTGTTTGATGGGCAATCATCCGGCAAGTTCGGGCCCGTCGAGCAGTGTCCAGCCTACAGCGTGCCGCAGGAGATCGCGTCTGCTGTTCACAGTAAGGAGCGGCAGGATGAGGCACAGTTCGTCCAGCTTGTCATTCGTGGAGTGCCTACTGCGGCGACCACTACAGGCGGGCAGGGCGGGATGAATGCGACCTACCGCGCCGCGCTTAAAGCAAACGGCGGACCGGGCAGCGACATTCGCACTGCCTCAGGTACGATTCCGAGCTACGTTCACCCGCCGGCTGAACTGTCTTCGAGAGACAGCACCGCGAGTCTGTCCAGCTTGCCTTCTCCCGCAGCGAGACCCTCGCAACCACGGGCCCTCTCGGTAGAACCAATCTCGGCTGGTGGAGTCAAGCTCAGCACGGCCGAAACGCCGGCTTCACCACAGGGGCAACCCTATTAACGGCGCAGCTGAACTTTGGAGTTTGGAACTTTGGCGCTCGCGCGCGGGGCCAGCACCTGGGCGCAGGTTATCAGATTGGCGGGGGTCAGCCACCAAAAATTGAAGGCGGACGCATTACCGGCTGGCCGGATTCAATGTTGGTGATTCGATAGTGCTCGTCTGCTGCGCCGCCGCAATCTGGTATAGCAAGTTCTCGGGCTCTGAATACCAATGCATGACCTTAATCGAAGGAAGTTGTTCGAGCTCCTGCTGCCTCCGCTGCAGGGATACTATGTTGGTAATTAGCTGCTCTCGCACAGTGCGAAGCTGACTGATTTCTTTCTTCAGCTCATCGAGTTCCAGTTCCTGCTCCGAGGATATTCCAGTGCTGCTTTGGCTTGGGGTCAGCTGAGCTGCGAAAGTCCGCAACGATTGAGTAATTGAAAACAGAAATTGCAGATCGAGATCGCGCCAAATCAGGCCCAATCCCGCGCCAAGAACTGTCACGCCCACCAGCAAGCAAGTGAAAGGGAGCAGCCTTCGGCGGCGTGTTTGTCCATAACGCTTGGCTGGCATCTGCTCGTCCTCGTATCTGACCTCCTCGTCAAGCGGGCGTCAAACGTCGGCAGGCGCAGGGGCGATTTGAATTGTTCTACCTTCCCGAGAATCTCGGCCAGGAACTCTTTGGCCCATTCCTGCCGCAATCATTTAAGCGCGCGAGACCGAGTTGGTGTTTCCTTAAGACTCGAAAGAGCAGCGAAATTGCCAAAAAGGATGTCGTAACTTAGGACAATACAAAAATTTTATCGGAGATGGTAACGTGGTGCGTTCGCACGGCATCTCAATCGATCATTGGGCGGCGCGGCCGACAAAGGCCGCAATGTTGCGCCTCCCTGCCTTGTCAGCTTTGAATTGGAGATCAAAATCGCACAATTGGAGCACGCCTATGTACACCCCGGGGATCAACGCGCGGCGATGTAGGCATCACGCAGGACGCTGGTCTCAAGCTCCAGGTCGTCCAGACGGTACTTGACTACATCCCCGATGCTGATGATACCGGCGAGCTTGCCATTGCGCAGCACCGGCATATGGCGCACGCGATGATGCGTCATGAGTTTCATCACCCGATTGACGCTCTCCTCCGGGGACACGGTGATCACCCCGTGTCGCATGATTTCCTTCACAGACATCGACGCGGCGGTATCGCCGTAGCGAGAAAAAGCGTGAACGATTTCACGTTCGGAAATGAGACCAAGAACTGCCTCCCCGCTAGTCACCACGAGAGCGCCGATGTTCTTTACGCTCAACCAGTCCGCTGCCCTCCTGATGCTGGCTTCCGGATCTATTGTTGCGACCTCGGTGCCCTTCTGCCTCAGAATGGTTTCGATCGTCATGGCTGCATCTCCTGAGCTGCCTCAAACCTCCCTTGTGCAGAGCAGCACCGGCGCCAAGGAGCGTAATGAACTCGCGCCATTCGGATGGTTCAAGTCACCAGCGAATAATGGCTGCGGTTCTTCACAAGCCCGGTACGACGGTGCTGGCACATCGCTGGATGTGCTCAACGCGCACGCCGCCCAACGCCCGCAACGCTCGAAGAGCTGAAGTCGCAATAGGCAATCATGTCCATTCCACTCACAGATCCACGGAAGCTCCTTTCGCCGGTGCGGGTGAGATTGAAGCACGGCTCAAAGGACATGCCTTGAAGCGAAGCGCAGACCAGGTCGCCTTTGACCCTGAGCGTTCCCGGCGGCAGCCACACCGGACGCTCGGGTGCCAAACCGTTGGATTGGATTGTACCGATGACGGAGCCATCAGCGTAGATGCGCCCTGATCCGCCCGATCCATCGACGCACCTGAAAGCAAACAGCTTGCCTGTCACGAAGCGCCGCGCTGCTTCAGCATTCATGTTCTGTGCCAAAGTCGGGCTGGTTTCGGTCGCGAGAAAGCCAGCAACCAAAGCGGCGAACCGGGCCATCATACCGATTCCCTCTCTCCCAATAATTGTTTCCAAGTCTTGCGTAACCACAGGTCTTGCGTAACCACTCGTTAATCACAGGATTCAGGCGCAAGCGTGCCTAACAACCAGAATGTCGCGTCATGCGGAATGACGACAAGGGTGTTATCGCGGTGTTGATACAGGCAGTTCCGTCTTCCGCGCATGCCGAAAAGCGCCGGGAGCGCCTCTGCGACGGCGACATCAAGAGAGAAACCTTGTTGCTCCAGAGCTCGCCTTCGGTGTGAAACCCCGAAAGTTCCTTAAGTTGAGCAGGCCTGGCCCTCCCCGAGAATGTCATGATTTTGTGGTGTTGCTGCTGAGCACGCGCCACTGGGAAGGGAGTGCTATGACACCACTGCAGTCATCGAGGCCGATGCCGGCGATCGGCATTGCGGCGGCGGTCTTTTTGGCCGCGGCCCTGCACGCGACGGCGGCGCCCCGCGGCCCAACCGCAGGTGGGCATCCCGGGGCAGGCGCCAGGGGCGTGAGCGTCGGACACGGCCCAAGCTTCGGTCACGGCCCCGGCCCGAGCTTCGGTCGTGGGGTTGGCGCGGGCCTCAGCCGCGCCGGGATCCGGTCCTCCGTCCATTCTTTCAGCGCGCCGCATGTTGGCCGCTCTTTCAGCGCGCCCCATATTGGCCGCGCAAATCTCGGATCGCACTCGTTGAGCGACAATCACCTCAGCGGCCACCCGATGAGCGCGGCGAGTTCGGTCTCACGCGCGGCGAATGTCGCCCACGCCCATCACGTGTTCGGCAACCGGGTCATTGCCAACGCAGCGCTGCGTTCGGCGCACGTGCCGTTTCACTTCCACGGCCGATTCCCCGGCTCGCCGTGGCCGTGGTGGCGCGGCGGCATCGTCATCGGCTGGATCGGCCCGGTGTTCTGGCCGTACGCCTATGACGACTTCTTTGATTACGTGTTCTGGCCCTACGCTTACGATGACTTCTGGCCCTACGCGTATGACGACATCTACTACGGGATTTACGGGCCTTACGCCTATTACGGCCCGTCCGTTGCTGTGGATACCGGAGTCGTTTCTGCGCCGCGCACGAGGGCGCATGCGCCGCGGGCTGCCGAAGTGTGCAATACTGCGGCTTCGCAACTCGCGCAGTGGCCGACGGAGCGAATATCCGAAGTCGTGCATCCGACGGATGCGCAGCGGGCGGCGCTCGAGGAATTGAAGGTCGAGAGCGCAAAAGCCGTCGAAGCGCTCAAGGGTGCGTGTCCCGACGACTTGCCGAGCACCCCGCCGGGCCGGCTTACCGCGATGGAAACCCGGCTCGAGACCATGCTTGGCGCAGTGAGAACCGTGCACCCGGCATTGGATCGGTTCTACCAGTCTCTCGGCGACGAGCAGAAGGCGCGCTTCAACGCAGTCGCGCTGGGCCGCAGTTCGGGCAGCGCCAGGGACCAGCGCAACCTTGCCGGACTTTGCAATCAGCCGGCGCCCGGCATGACCAACCTGCCCATCGACCGGATCGCGGCCGCAGTGCAGCCGAACGAAAGCCAGCGCGGCGCACTCGACGCGTTACGCGAGGCGTCGATCAGCGCTTCCGCGTCGCTAAAAGCGGATTGCCCGACCTACCAGGCGCTCACGCCGGTGGGACGGACAGAGGCGATGGAGCAGCGGCTCGCGAGCACTCTGGCCGCGGTGAAGACCGTGGAGCCGGCTCTGACGAAATTCTACGATCTGCTCAGCGACGAGCAGAAGGCCCGGTTCAACGCGATGCGGACAGTCGATCAGTCGTGAGAGTTACCGCCGAAGCCGCAAGCGCGCGGCGCGGTGGCGGGAGGTCCGGTGCCGGGGCGCAGTTCGCCGAAATCCTCATTAAGAGACGTTCGCCATCGGGAGCAATTCCAACTTGGCAGATGATTTTTCCAACAACCAGGCTTGCGCCGCGCGCCGCGGATCATTCCGATAATTCTGACGGTCCGCATCGGATGCGTAGCTAACTATGTGCATCTCTACGGTGCCATCCGCATTTCGCAGACGACGCTCCAAACGCCCGTTAAACTCGGGCAATAGCGGCAAGACGGCCTCCTCGTAAGCTCGAAAGTCCTCGACACCTTCCGTAGGTATTCGGAATATGAGCACAAACGTTACGGGGTTGGTTTGATGGGCGGTCACAGTCATCCTCAGCCAAGATCGTCGAGCATTGAAGACCCTGTATCCTGCGGTCGACGCCTCGCAGCGTCAATGACGGCTCTGTGTTCGCGTTTTGGAGAAATCCCAATGAAAATTGCTCGACAGGTCGTCCTTGGGACCGCCATGGCTCTCGCCGCCTTTGGTCGCGTGTCGGCCCAGGATTGGCCGACCCGCAACGTGACCGTGGTGGTGCCGATCCCCGCCGGCGTCGCCAGCGACATCATCGCCCGCGTGGTGTTCGAGCAGGTCGGCAGGCGGGTCGGTCAGACCTTCGTGATCGAGAATCGGCCGGGGGCGGGTGGTACGATCGGCGCCAACATGGTCGCCAAGGCCGCGCCCGACGGCCATACCATTCTGGTCTATGGCTCGATTGCGGCGGCCAACGCACTCTATGCGCACCTGCCATATGACACGGTTGCCGATTTCACGCCGGTGGTTCCGTTTGGCGAGACCCCGCTTGTCGTGGTGACGGCGGCCGGGCGCTATGACACGCTTGCCGAGCTGATCGCTGCTGCGAAGGCCAGGCCCGATCAATTGAACTATTCAACTGTCGGCATCGGATCAGCGGCGCACTTCGGAGCCGTTCGGCTCGCGGTCAGTGCCGGAATTACAGCACAGCACATTCCGTTCAAGGGCCCCGAGTGGTTGGCGGACACGATCGCGGGTCGTGTCGACTTCAGCGTGCCGCCCGTGACCACCGTCATCGGCCCCATCCGTGATGGCAAGCTCAAGGCGCTCGCGGTCGGCGCAGCCAAGCGCGCCGCCTCGTTGCCCGATGTGCCGACGCTGATCGAGGCCGGACTAAAGGCCGATGCGATTTATCCGTTCTACACCGGAGCGTACCTGCCGTCGAAGACGCCCCGCTCCATCGTCGACAAACTTCACGACGAGGTCACGGAGGCACTGGCATTGTCGTCGGTGCAGGAGCGGCTGGCGAAGATCGGCGTCGAGAAGCTGCCAATGACCGTCGCGGAATTCGACAAATTCTTCAAAGATGACGTCGCCACTAATCTCGCGCTGGTCAAGGCGGCCAAGATTCCAAGACAATAGGGCCTCATGCGGCGATTGATTGATAGTTGTCGCGGTTCTCGCCGCTTTCGGCCAAGCTGGTAGCTCCAATCGGCGTCCGCAGTACCCTCAACAGCAACCATTGACGGGCTATCGCGGTAGGAATGCTCCCGCCCAGCGATATTCGATCACAAAGTTCCGGCCTTCCATGCAGCCAGCTTGATTCAAGCCTCGCCCGAGGCCGGGCAGTCGGTAGGCGTCGGACTCCGGCGCCCCGACGCTTAAATACTCACTGGGATCGTTGACCGGGCTGCGGCGGCTCGAATTGTTGAGCGTGGTGTCGGCAGCGCAGAGGAATGCGTTGGACTAAACGTGCACATCGCCGATGGAGAGCTCGCCTTTCGCAACGTCACGGCGAAGCGCGGTGTAAATAAGCCAGCAGTAAAATGCCGCGAGGGCCAGAACGACTGCCAAGCCGGGTACTGGGCCGATCGCAGCACCGGTCGCCCACTCCGAAAATGAATGTGCAAAATGGCCGGGCGTGCCGTCTGGCATAAGCTTCGGCGTGCTGATTTTTAGAAGCCAGGCGATCAGCACAATTAGGAACATCCAAATGTAATTGCGACGCAAGCGGCGGGAAAATGCCAACCCATATCCGATCAGGAACACCGGTCTTTGCAGATCGTTGCTTAAGGTGTCTACCCAGCTCGTATCGCGCTCGCCGACGGCTGCGAAAACTCGCGCAAAGTACTGTCGTTCGAGTAGACGCACCCGTGTCCGATAGACGTCGAAAAAGCGATAACGCCGCGCCTCGATCACCAGGAGCAGGAGCACCAAAATCATCGCAAAGAGTAGCAGCCCGTGATGAGAGCTGGCCGTGGACAGCGACACCGAAAGCATTGCGCCCGCAACGGTGATGGCCCAGTTCGTCGTGCGGTCGATGCGATCGCGCCAGCCAGACATGCGCGCTATCTCGGCACGATAGTAGTGCGCTATGAGTGTAATGTATTCAGAAGAGTTCTTGGGGATGCCCGGCCACGCCGGGACCTGCGACTGTTCCAACATGTCCCTCGCCTCGCGCATTGGCTGCAGACTGGCGAGCTGGGGAGCCCGCAATGAGGATACGACACGCATGTTATACTGCTTCGCGCCAGGCCTCATTGCGATTTGAGAGCTTGCCAAATGAGTGAGTTGCGAAGGTCGGCGGTGTGGAAACGCGGTCGGCTTGATCGAACGCGATCGAGCCACTACCCCCGCAATGAAACGCTTGCGAGACGCGACGGTCCGGTAAAACCGTTTTATCGGCAGCGCAGCTTCTGGGTGGCGTCCGCTTTCGCCAACTGCGCCATAACGCCGCGATTGCTTAGGGCCACCTTGTGCACAATTGCGGGTGAATGCATTGCGGGAAAAAGTACCGCTATTCAAGCTCGAGGTGAAGGGCCTAAGGTGCGCGTGGGCTGAAAGGCTAATTCACCTTGATGCCTGCCACCTTGATCACCTTTGCCCAGCGCTCGGTGTCCTCTGCCATGAACCGTCCGAAGTCGGCAGCCGTGCCACCGGGTACCATGCCGCCCATGTCGATGACGCGCTGCCTGATGTTCGGTTGGGCGAGCGCGTCGCTGGCGTGCTTGTGCAGCAGCGCGACGATGTCGGCCGGTACCATCTGGCAGTGCCCGGCGATGAGATCGGTCATCGCTGGCGCTTCGCCGCGATACGGAAGGTGCGTAAGCTTGATCCCCGCCATCATCTGGAGCAGCTCACCGCCGAGATGGCCGGTTGAGCCGACGCCGCCGGAACCCATGTTGATCCTGCCTGGGCTGGCCTTGGCGAGCGCGATGAACTCCGCCGCGGTTTTCGCCGGCACCGACGGATGAACCATCATCAGACACGGCGAGGTCATCGTATTAACGATCGGGACGAAGTCGTCCATGAAGACGTAGTTCAAGTTCTCGTAGAGCGAGTTGTTGATGGCATTGACCGAGTTCGCCATGAAAAGCGTGTAACCGTCGGGCGGCGCATGCGCCGCCATCTCGGTGCCGATGTTGTTGCCGCCGCCCGGCCGGTTCTCGACAAAGAACGGCTGGCCGAGCTTGTCACTGAGATATTGCGCCACCAACCGCCCGATGATGTCGGTCGACCCGCCAGCCGACGTCGCGACCAGGACGCGGACCGGCCGCGACGGATAGGTGTCGGCGAAGGCGAGCCGCGAGGCGACAGGCAGCGCGGCGAGGGAGGCGGAAAGGCGCAGGATGTCACGGCGCAGGATTCCCATCGGCATTCTCCGAAGAGTGAGAGCCATTCAAACGGACCCCGGCAGAATTGAGATTAACCCCGGCGGCGCGCCGGGAACAAGCCGTGGTCTTGCAAGGTCTCGTCAGTTTCCTGGTGGTCTGCCGCTGGAAGGAGCGCGATCTGCTAAACTCGGATGCACACGTCCAATCCCTTGCACCTGAAAAGGAGTGGCCATGCAGATCACACGACGTCATTTGCTCACTGCGGGTGTTGGCGCTTTGACGATGCCGGGTGCGCCAGGTGTCTTTGCCGCTTGGGAGCCAAGCGACCGGTATCCCGACCCTGCGATCCAGATTCTCGACCCGAGCTTTGCAAAATATCGTCTGAACAATGCCGGTGTGGAGCGCCTTGCTGTCGGTATGCGCTGGGCCGAGGGACCCGTCTGGTTTGGCGACGGCCGCTACCTCTTATGGTCCGATGCCGCGCTCGATCGCATCACACGCTGGGATGAGGAGACGGGGCAGGCCAGCGTGTTCCGCAAACCGGCGAACAAGCCCAATGGTCTCACTCGCGACCGTCAGGGCCGGCTGCTTACTTGCGAGCATGCCGGTCGAAGGGTGACGCGCACCGAATACGACGGGACGATTACGGTGTTGATCGACCGCTTCGAGGGTAAACGCCTCAACTCGCCCAACGACATCGTTGTGAAGTCTGACGATTCGATCTGGTTCACTGATCCCGTGTACGGCATTACCAGCAACTATTCGGGTATCGTGGATACGCAGGAATTGCCGACCAACGTCTACCGGCTCGACAAGGCTGGTCGGGCGACGGTCGTTGCCGGCGACATCAACCGGCCGGATGGACTTGCTTTCTCGCCTGACGAGACCAAGCTGTACATCATAGAAGATGGCACGACGCCGCAGGTATTTCGGGCTTACGATGTCGTCGATGACGGTACCAGGCTCATCAACGGTCGAACGTTCATTACCGTCGGACGCGGAGGCATTGCCGACGGCTTTCGCGTCGACGTTGACGGAAACTTGTGGTGCGGTTGGGGCGGTGGTCCGGGCAATGACGGAGTAATGATCTTCAACTCGGTGGGCCAGCCCATCGGCAGGATTGATCTGCCAGAGCGTTGCGCAAACGTTTGTTTTGGCGGGTTCAGGCGTAGTCGTCTGTTTATGGCAGCGAGCCATTCGATATATGCAGTATTTGTGCGCACCCGAGGAACACCTGGAGGTTGAGAGTTGAACCGGATCTTTTGAAACGCCTTGTCCTTTCTCGGGCACATGGCGAAATCCACCTGCGGCTTTCATCTGCTTGTGCAATCGGTCGGGGGCACATTGCTGTGCTTGGACACGTTAGGGGCTCACAAGCCGATTGCACCTGGAGCCGAGGCCGGATAGTCTTGCGAGACCAAAGCTGCCGGAACGATAACGAAGGAAGCCACCCATGGATTGGGATGACTACCTGCGGGGACCAAGCAGCCCATTACCGACAACTTGCCGAAACCGCCGAAGATCCGCTCATCAAGCAAGAACATTTCGAGCTGGCGGCAGTTTGTGAGGAAATGGCGAATCATATCGAGGATCGCCTGACGGGCGGTTGAGACCAACGCGCTAAAGCGCCGACATTTACGCTGCCTATGCTTGCAGCGGGCGTCAGCTCGCATCATTTTCGGCTGGCGAAAATTCCTGGTAGCGCGCATTCGCCGCAGTACGTCGCGCGGCGCGCTCGCGCGGTTCGTTGGCGCTGATGTTTGATCACCTTTACAACACCACTTGGCACAAACCGACCAATTGCCGCGTCGTCGTCGCTTGGGAGGTCGCCGCGCGCGGCAGGATGAGGCACGGTGGAGGCGGCGAATATCGCTAGGTTATCCGAATTGCTTGAGCGCGAGGCACGATAATCGCGTCAAGATCAGCGTGGCTGAGGCGCTCGCGTTCCAATAACTGTCCTGCAACCTGCTGAATGCGAAGCCAGTTCGCTCTTACGAGATCGAGGGTCACAATCTCGCGCCAGCGGATGAAAGCGGCAGCTTGCTCGTCAGAGCCACATACGCGCAAGCCTAATTCTGCAATTGCGTCGTGATCCCATTGGCCGTGCACCCGGCGCCATGATCGCGGACTGTAGCGCTTCTGGGCTATTGGACCAGCGAAGCAAATCGTTATTGCGCTTTCAACGTGGAGCCGCGCCTCGTCAGAGCCGTCGATATCAAGCTGAAATCCGTACAGGGGATTGGCGTGAATGAGAGGTCCTGCTGCATCGACTGTCGGAACGATGGTAGCGGACTGCGGCTTGTAGCCCAGCAAGTAAGCGATAACCGCGTGCCCGGCCTCGTGGTACGCCGTGGCTTCGATCTGAGATTTTCTGCGCTGTATCATTGGGTGTTAAGGCGCGCGGCAGGCGATGCCGGCCGCCCGGCCGGGCATTTTACGATAAGGCTGACACAGCCGCTCTTCACCTCTCCCTGGCCCAAGTCGGATATATCCGACCTGGGCCGGCTTATGGCGCCGAACTCGGGCCTGACAAGCCCGAGTTCGGGTGGGGAGAGGTGACGCTCGCCGCCACGCGGAACGTTCCGAGACTGACAATCTTTGTCAGTCTCGCGGCCCAGTGGCGGGCTCCTTCTCTATCTCTTCAACGATAAGACCACCCTTGACGCGCTCGTCTGCGATCACTCGCCAGTCTAC
>Ga0310915_10001317_pt1 | contig 12783 bp, 8 predicted proteins | sample GREbulkMGAN111_FD_202508 | JGI IMG/M metagenome (GOLD analysis project Ga0310915, IMG submission 202508) | Lab enrichment of tropical soil microbial communities from Luquillo Experimental Forest, Puerto Rico - GRE.bulkMG.AN111 | ecosystem: Environmental > Terrestrial > Soil > Tropical forest >...
AGGATGTGGAAATGCGCCCAGACCAAGGGCAACTGTGAGTGCAACGACCACCGAGCATCGGCTAGCAGAGTTCACGTTAGCTGATTCCCCAGATCTCCGAATGGCCTAGTGCAAAACCGCTCACAATCCCGGCGGCGTGTTCACGCGCTGTTTATCGTCCACGGTGAAAAGCATGTAATGGTCAAAGCTGTGTCGACGGTGTACCTGCTGCCCTCGCCAGGCGAAGTACACCTCCGCACTCAGTGGCAGCCATAGATTCACGTCACCTTCGCTAAATTTCACAGCGCCATATTCGATAGCGGTATGCTCAGCCAGCAACTGGATTTGCGGCACAGGCATTACTAAATCCGTCTCCATCCTCACGATCTGATAGCTGTCGGCGGAAATCCACGCGCGCCCCTTTAGGCCCACGGAGTAAGACGCCCCGTGGATCCCAGACTGATAAGTCTTTAGTTCGTTCGGCTTATCCGTCCTCTGACGAAGATGCACCTGCCAGGCAATCCGGTCGTTCGACCGTGCCAATCCCTCGCAGGTCATCTCATAACTTGGTGCGTAGTAGGGATGGAAAATCAGCACCAGCGCAGGCAGCCCGTTGGTCACAATTCCGCCGGGGAATTCGTTCAGAGCAAACCCGCCGTTGCGGTATTCGGTTACTCCCAGATGCCCTTGTCGCACTTCATGAATGGATACCACATAATCGAACTTGCGCTCGACCGGCGCTGATCCTTGTCCGTGTTTGTTAATCGACTGGTGTGTGAGAGCTTCTGTGGCCGTAAAACGATCCACGTTACGTGTGAACTCCAGGACGCGCTGCGCGGCCTTTTGTACAACCACGTCTACCGAGCAGGCTGTCTCTTCCACTGGAGGCACTTTTTCATCGACGTCCGGTGGCAACCACGTCGGGCGATCCGCCGAAGCCGAACCGCCTGGCTTCGAGGGAATAGTCGCGACTACTTTCTGGGCAACGGCCGATGACAGTGGGAACGAGATCAGAAAAGCAAAAAGCCACCGCCAAAATCTGGCCGGCTGGTCCTGACGAGGTGGCTTCGTGGCAAATGATCTCATCGACCGAGTTGCATCCGTGCTCCCTTCTGTCGCGTTTTAGCTTCGCCGTCAACGCTCCACTGTCGCTCCGCCACCTATCGAGCCAAGCCCTTCATCTCATGGGAATTATGAAGGCGGTAGTCTAGGCAAAGTGATGGTGATAGACTCGGCAGCAGACGGAGTTCCATGGCCGAATATCGTCCAGCAGTGACGGATCCTGTGCGGTTCGGGGTCTTCGAGATCGACCCATCCGCCCGCGAACTGCGTAAGCACGGCGTGCGCATCAAGCTCCAGGACCAGCCTTTTGCGGTGTTGCTGATTCTTCTGGAAAAACCCGGCCAGCTGGTTACCAAGGAAGAGCTTCAACAGCGCCTTTGGCCGGCCGATACCTTCGTCGAATTCGATAAGGGCATTTACAACGCGATGAAGCGCCTCCGCGAAACCTTGGGCGACGAAGCTGAGACCCCGCGTTACATCGAGACTCTTCCGCGACGCGGTTACCGTTTTATTGCACCGGTGCAAAGGCGCGATGGCATAGGAGAAAGGCTTGAACTCCCACTGACTCCGGAACCTAGCCCTCGCTCAAATGGCATTAAGAGATTGGCACTTCTGGCTTCGCTTTTCTGTGTGCTTGTTCTCGCACTGATCTTTATCTCGGCGAAGCTGCGTTCTTCACCGCCCGTCCCGAAAGTTGTCGACACTGCCCAGATCACGAAGGATGGCCTACGCAAGGATGTCACCCTCAGGCTCTTGAGTGACGGCAAGCGGCTCTATTTTCAGGAGGGTGCCTACGCGGGGCCCGAGTCCACAGTGGCTCCGGGATTCGCCAAACGCCCCGCCTTGGTACAGGTGTCCACTCAGGGAGGTGAAACAGCAGAGATTCCACTGGGTCTCTCAGATTCCTTGGTCTTTGACACTTCTCCCACCCGCCCGGAACTCCTTCTGGGCGGACCGTCGTCCAAAACGGGGACGCCTCTTCGGCGTGAACTTTGGTTCATGCCTCTCCCCGGGGGACCGCTGCGTCGTGTAGGCGATATCGTGGCGCTAGACGCCACCTGGAGCCCGGACGGGAATCATGTGGTCTTCGTCAATGGCAAAGACATATTTGTCGCCAACCCGGACGGCAGCGAAATACGCAGACTCGCAACTGCACCCGACATTCCCTACTGGGTCCGGTTCTCGCCGGATGGGGCCCGGCTGCGCTTCACGGTTTTCAGCAATAGTGGACGCCCCGAGGACTGGGATCTGATGGAAATGGCCGCCGATGGAAGGGGGCTCCATTACCTGCCTATTCACGGATGCTGTGGCAAGTGGTCAGCTGACGGGAAGTATTACTTTTATCAGACCAGCCGTGATGTTTGGGTGCTACCGGAACGGCGAACTCTTTGGGGCGGAGCAGAACTGGGCGCGCCTGCACAATTGACCACGGGTCCCATGAAATTCGGCGCGGCAACAGCCAGCGCGGACGGAAAACAGTTATTTGTGATCGGAGATGATCGTCGGATCGAGCTGGTCCGTTATGACCGCAAATCAAAGCAATTGGTGCCATTTCTGGGAGGTATATCCGCGGGAGAACTGGAGGTCTCACCAGACGGTCAGTGGGTGGTATATTCCACATACCCCGATTCCAATCTTTGGCGCAGCAAGCTGGATGGTAGCGAACGTCTGCAACTCACGTTTTCGCCGATCAACGCCCACGAACCTCGCTGGTCACCAGACGGAAAACAGATTGTGTTCACGGATGTGCCACGCAGGTTGTTTATTGTGTCAGCGGATGGCGGTCGTCCGCGGCAAGTGATGCCCAAGGGCGAATTCCCTAACACTGAGGTGGGAGTAGGATGTTGGATGCGAGACGGAAATTCAATTCTTTTTGTAATGGGAACAGAAGAAAACCCTTATACGACTTACCAGCTGAACCTGAAGACACAAGAAGTTTCCAAGCTTCCAGGTTCGGAGGGTCTTGGTGGCGGTCTAGTCTCGCGGGATGGCCACTACATGCTTTTCGGTCGCAAGCTTTATGACTTTCAAATCCGGCAATGGTCTGATTTTCGCGAGGGAGCTCGAGGCTGTGCTGAAAGTGTCTGGTCTCACGACAACAAATCCGTGTACCAGTGCCGCGGAAATGGAGATCAATTGGAGGTGGTCCGAATTTCCGTGCCGGACGGCAAGGTTGAGCGCGTGCTCGAGTTGAAGGGAGTAACCTTAGGTGGTTTCTGGCCTGGCGTGGTAGGTCTGTTACCCGATGATTCTCCGCTGCTCATGCTCAACAGGAGCAAGCAAGAAATCTACAGACTTGATCTCCAATACCGTTGATTGAGCTGATTGAGGCTCCCGGAACAGAGCCTCGGTTCGTTGCGCATCCATTCGGTAGCTTGCGGTAGCTTGACTTTATCTTTACGCGGTGCTCCGATATCGGCTATCGTCTAGCCGTGTCCCAGGTTCCGGGTTCTACCGCTTCAGTCATTCGGGCGGCTGTATGGGTAACTCGGCACAAACCGAGCCAGTGAAGGGCTTGCAAGTTAGAAAGCGAGCCACCGCATCGGAGGACCTCTGAAAAAGTTGCATTCAGCGGCGGTGGTAGTTTTCTGCCTTGCGCTAGCCCTGCTGATTTGCGGAGCGAACGCCGCCTTCGCTCAGGAAGTTACCGCCACGATCACAGGTACCGTGTCCGATCCGAGCGGCGCGGCCGTTGTGGGTGCTGCGGTCACGGCGAAGTCGGGCGAGCGCGCTATCACTTATAATGGTGAAACCAACGATACCGGTATCTATCGTATCTCCCAACTTCCGGTCGGTAGCTACAACCTTCGCATTGAGAAGACCGGATTTCAAACCTCTTTGTATCCTACTTTCGTCCTTCACGAAAACCAGGTTGCTCGCTTCGACGTCGAACTCAAGGTCGGCCAAGTCAGCCAAACCATCGAAGTCACCAGCGCTGCCCCGGCCCTAAAGACGGAAGCAACCCAAGTTGATACAATCGTCAACGCGGCGGCCAACGACAACCTGCCTCTGGCCTCGCGCAATTATGCCCAGTTAACTTTGCTTGCCCCCGGTTCGGTAACGACCGACCCCAGCAGCTTCACCAGCGGGAGTAACACCACCAATTACGGTTCCCGGCCGTTGATCAACGGCAACCGCGAACAAGCCAACAACTTCTTGCTCGACGGCATGGACAATAACCAGGTCTCGGATAACCTCCTGGGTTACACGCCGGCCCCGGATGCCATCCAGGAGATTAACCTCGTCACCAGCAACGCCCCAGCCGAATTCGGCAACTTCATGGGTGGCATTGTCAGCGCCACCATCAAGTCCGGTACCAGCAGCTTCCACGGCGATGTTTGGGAGTTTTTCCGGAATGACGTCCTGAATGCGAATAGCTGGTCAAATAATTTTAATACGACTAACAATGGACAGACTTGGGATCCTCTTCCGAAGGACAAAGTGCGCTGGAATATGTTTGGCGGTACTCTCGGCGGTCCGATCATTAAGAACAAACTCTTCTTCTTCGCTGACTACCAGAGCCAGCGATTCGATATGCCAAGCTCGTCGAGTACAAACAGCGTCTTTACGGCTGCTGAGCGCACCGGGGACTTTGGCGCTCTTTGCAGCGCCGGATTCGACGCCAGCGGAAAGTGTCTCCAAAGTGGCAGCGGAAACGTCCAACTATACAACCCGTGCGTATCCTTTTCCGCTCCCTGCACTCCTTCTTCACGCGCAGCGACGAATCGGCAGATATTCCCGTTCAACCTGATTCCGCTGGCTATGATCAGCCCAGTGGCGCAGAACCTGTTTAATTCTTCGCTCTATCCCAAAGCCATTGGTACCGGACTGCAACAAAATGCGGTCAACAGCACTTCCTCGGCCCTCGACGTCGATCAGGGCGATATCAAGGCCGACTACAAGCCCAATGAGAAGGACACCATTTCGGGTCGCTTTACTCGCGCCTACCAGAACAATCCGACCACGAATTCGCAGGTGTTGCTCGGTAACAACTATGAGACTGTGCCGATCTGGAACACCGTTGGCAATTGGACGCGAATGATCAGCACCAATCTTGTCAATGATGCCCGCTTCGGTTGGAGCCATATCACGCTGAATAGCGGCAATAGCTGGGCTCCGAGTGTGGGCCAATCCGGCAATACCCTTGGCATCGGCAATGGCAACCCCGGGAGCCTCGATGGGCTGCTGTCCCTGGGCTTTGGCAACTCGTACGTATCAAGCGTAGGAAGGGGGGAGCAGACGCAGAGCTTCGATGACCATGTCTGGCAAGCCGAAGATTCCGTTACCTGGACCCGCGGTCGGCACACCTTCAAATTCGGCGGCCAATACTTCCATCAGATCATCAAGGCCTCCTACACTGGTAACAATGGCGAGCTTGGCTATCTGGACTTTGATGGTCGCTTCACCAGCAACACTATCGGTGGTGCTGCCACCGACGCCGGGGATGGTAGCGCGGACTTCGTCCTTGGCCTTCCCGACTCCTATGGCCGCGGAATCGCCAGCACCGGCCAACATTGGGAGCAGTCCAGTAATGTTTTTGCGTTTTACGGCCAAGATACATGGCGTGTCACAGAGCGCCTGACCCTGAATCTCGGATTGCGCTACGAGGCGCACACTCCTTGGATTGAAACCAACGACCAACAGGCCAATTACAACATAGCGACTGGCAATATTGACCTTGCCAATCAGAACGGAGCCAGCAGGGGTCTTTATAATGGCTTCTATGGCGCCAGAGATTTCCAGCCCCGCGTCGGCTTTGCCTGGACCCCGGAGAGGTTGGGCGGCCGCACTGTTGTTCGTGGCGCTTTCACAATTTCCTCCTACCTAGAAGGCACGGGCACGAACCTCCGCATACCTTTGAACCCACCTTTTACCCCAGCCGAAATCAATACTGTCTATGACAACGTTGCGTTGCCTGCTACAAGCCTCTCAGACGGGGTTGTGGGCACAGCAACAGGGACGTCTTGCGCTGCGCCAACGTACGCTTGCTACGCCGGCAGCTTTCTCCGCGTTTGGGATCCGAACGTCCAGCCGGCCATCGACGATCAGTGGAACCTCACCATCCAGCACCAATTCTGGGACAATACGACGTTCCAGATTGGTTACCTCGGTCAGCGAGCCTATCACTTGATGGTCCCCTTCGACTATGCGCAGAGGGTTCTGCTCCCTGCGACTGACTCTTGCCCGGCGCCGTGCACTGCTCCAAGCCCGTTCTTTGCCAAGAACCCGACGCTCTATACCGTCATGGGCAATCCTTCCCAGGGTGGTGAGGGGGCTACGGTCTCCGGTACACAATCGAACGGCACGATGATGTACAACTCGCTGCAGGCCGTCCTCCAGAAGGAGATGAGTCACGGTTTGCAATACCAAGTGTCCTACACCTATTCCAAGTGCATGTCCGACAACTCTGGTTATTATGGGGCGTGGAATAATGCCATAAGCGCCTCGCCATACTGGCAGAACGTGTACGACAAGAAAGCAGAATGGGCGCCCTGCTATTACGATGCCACTCACGTCATTTCAGCCTATGCGATTTACGAACTTCCCTTTGGCCGTGGAAAGGCCTTGGGCCATAACATGAACAAAGCCTTCAACGCCGTTGTCGGCGGCTGGTCGGTTAACGCGATCATCAGCTTCCGCACCGGCTTCCCTTTGGCAATAGCGCCAGGCGGTGTTGCTGATCAGTCCGGGACCTATTCTCGCGGTGAGCGTCCCGATTGCAATTCCATCCCGACCGTTACGCGAGAAACCCCAATCTCCACGCCGGGAGTCGGTGGCTACCAGTGGTTCACCAACAATGGCAACTTCACCCAGCCAGCTCTTGGGACCTTCGGCAGTTGCCCAAATCAACTCGGATACCTGCGCACGGCGCATTACACCGACATAGACCTGAGTTTGCATAAGGACTTCCAGATTGCGGAGCGGTTTAGGCTGCAATTCCGGACCGACCTCATCAATGCGTTCAACCATGTACAGCTCAACGCACCCTACCCTTGGGATTTGGGTCCGTCGTTGGGGCAGGTAACCAGTGCCCAGCCTCCAAGGAACATCCAGCTGGCGCTGAAGCTCTACTACTAAGCAGAAACCGCATATAATACGCCTGCCTCATTCTCATTTGCGGTGATCTTTCTCTTGAGTAGTCAGTCCCTGGGAACAAACGGCACTCAATCCAAATGCTCAGAAGCCAGGCACGACCACACTTCTCACTCCTCTCTCACTCTCTGCTCTCTGTGACGTCCCTTGCGGCTGAGCAACCGAAACGCCTATCAGGAGTTAGCTAGCACACCCAGCAAAGCGGACGGTGAGATCCGGGAACTAGCTCACACGGCCGAGATAACGGTCGAGCCAATCGAGGGTTTCCTTGAACCATGGCGTGAAGGGGAGTCCGTGTCCGGATTCGAGGGGAACATGACGCTTGTCCGAGGATGGGGTGCCCAGAAGACGGAAGAAAGGCAACTGACAGCCTTCGATAGGTTTCATAAGGTCGTATCGCCCATTGATCATCAGGACCGGGATCTTGATGTTTGGTGCGAAGTTGATGGGATTCACTTCCGGTAATGGGTTCCCGGAATCGCAACCTCCATCGGCGAGGACTGCGGTCTTGAATCGGGATTCGAGGGCCAGGGAAAGCGGACCTTCGCTGCCACCCCAGCTGAAACCGTAAAAGGCCAGACGATTGTGGTCAATATCGGGCCGAGTCTCGAGATAGTCGAGCGAACGTCGCAAATCTTTAGATTGCTGAATTGCCTCATCGCGCCATTCGTTCGCACCTTGATCGGTAGGGTGCGTGTTTCTCTCATAGGTGCCCTTGTACAACGGAAACATCACTGCACGGCCGCCTTTCATGAGAAAGTCGACGCAAAACAAATCCATATCCGAGAAGGTGTGAAATGCCAGAGCTTCCGCCCCCGGGAAATGCACCACAGTTTGATACGGTGGCGAGACGTTTTTCGGCAGATACAAAAACGCAGTAACTCGTTCATTGTTATAGGCGGCTTTGAATGTGATGCGCTCGCGCCGCCAATGCGGCGAACTATCGTCGACAGACTCGATCAACGCGTCCAGTGGGGTACGGTCATAGGAATACAGTCCCTGGTAGGCGTGGAAAACAGAATCGGGAACCGGCTTGGCGTTGTGGTAGTCAGTAACCTGAATACTGACCTGTGAGGTCTGTGCTTCGGGGAGAGGTTCCGCCTTAAGATATTTTACCAGGCGAAAGCCGTTGTCCTCGGAACGATCAAACGCTGGCCGCGCGTCAGGATCCTGAGACATGTATTTGGGCTCGCTCGAACTTCCTCCCAAAATAAATCGGCGGGTTCCGTCTGAATTGAAACACCATTCTTTCACATTGCCAGCCATGTCATAGGTCCCATAGAGTCCAAGTCCAGCGTAGCTGCCAACCGGAGCGGGACCTTTTTTGGAAAAATTGCTGGCCTGGAGGATGGCGGAGAACATATCCGAGCTGGAGGCTTGGTACCAGTGGTGGATGGTGGGGAGACTTTTGCCAACGAATTCAGCGTAAGCAGCAGCTTCGTACCAGCTCACGCCACCGACGGGATAATTCTCCTGTCCAGCTGGGAAATTGCCAAGGTCCCAGGTCGAAGGCGCGGTGCGATCCGTTTTGTCCACGAATAGAGCCATGGCCTGATCGAAGGTGACGGCGCGGCCATTTTCGGTGAAAGGAAATTTCCAATATTTGGGTTCGCGATAGCCGCCTGCATCGATGAACTTCTTAAATTCCAGGTTGGTGACTTCGTATTTGTCGACTAGGAATTCATCCAACTGTACCGGTGCGGGTCCCCACGCGGCGAACGGCGCCAGTGCATTCACTTCCCCGGAAGGGACGTGCACCATGTTTTTCGGAAGTGAGCCTATGGGATCGAGAATGATATTATTGCTGACGGACCAGAGAATGTACTCGCTTGCGACTTCCAGCGGTTCATAGCCATCCTTGACGAATCTCATGGCGTATTCCGCCCAAAGGAATTTTCCTTCTAAAGGGGTTTTACCCAGGTACTCCCAGTCGCCGTGACTATCGCCGTACTCACGAAAATAGACATCCGCTCCCGTCGGGGTGCTTAGTATCGATTGAGATCGAAGATATTTCGTTTCTACCAGTTTCAGCTCGGGGCTTTTGGGACTATAACGTTCCGCTTGACGGGCAAGCCGATAAAAAGCCACGCCCTTCCTGTCCATTCCCAGCTTTTCCAACTCCGGCACCGCCACCTCGCGTACCCAGCGAATCCGCGCATAATGCCCGTTGAGAAGACCCGCTGAGGCACACGCTACGCTAAGCAGCACTAGCGCAGCGGCAATTCCGATCTTCCAAGATTGAAGGAATGCCGATGCACCGCGCTTCAACTGCAAGAGGTCATCTCGCATCTCCGAAGCATCGCGGTAGCGTGCTTCCCGGTCCTTGTTGATCGCTCGATGGACGATCTGCTCGAGCCCACGAGAAACCTCCGGATTCAGTTCCCGTACTGCTCTCGGCGGGTGGTCCAAAATCGTTGTGTGAATCTCCGGAGCTGTGTTGCCCGACATTGCTCTAATCCCTGTGGCCATTTCGTAGAGTACGAGCCCGAAAGAATAGACATCCGTTCGCGCGTCAAGTTTTTCGCCGCTCACCTGCTCGGGTGAAAGATAAGCAGGAGTTCCCAGAGCCAGACCCGTCCGGCTCAAGCGTCAGTTGAGACTGGTAGTCGACACGGGCGGTCCAGACCTGATGCTTTTCCCAAAGCCGCTTGACGGATTCCACCGGCTTGCAGGCAATGGGAACTGAGAAGGTAACGGACGCCAGTGGAACATTTCAGCGCAGACGCGTGCGGATGAGGTCCGCAGTTCTGGAAAATTGCCTTTGACTTTGAACACCGCAGGTTTTGCTGGGAACGCTAGCGAGCCAGTTAACTGTGCATCCCGAAAATCTCATTCAGCGGTTTTCGGCGCGGGGGGCTGGACCTAGTTTATGGTAGAAACAAAACATAAATATGCTAAGGGAACCTGCCGGCCGCTCAAGAGCAGCATTGAAGCCTTTCTCTCAACCCACAACCCAACCCACATAGAGCGATGTCTTGTACGACTTGCGCGTAGTTTGGCAGTCCCCGCGTGTCTTATAAGTTGTTGTAAAACCTAACCACGCTACCCTGATAAGGGCGAGGTCGGTGGTTCAACTCCACCCAGGCCCACCAATCCCCAGTATTTATGCGGTCGTTCTCACTTTTTCCACTTGCCGTACCTTCCCACAAAAAGCCATTTGCCAAAAATTTGCCAAGTAAGAATCAGCAGCATCCAGTTCGAAACTGATAGGCGGGGTTCGCCGGCCGCCACGGGGCAATTCGCCAGCCACACCGTATTATGGTCTCGCTCTCGCGCATCGAAAGCTCCTTAAACTGGCGTGCCAGCGCTATCTAGCACAGTCTAGTTTTTTCTTGACATCTCTGCCAGTGGGTTTAGAATAAAGTCCAGAGGTGCACCATGGCTAACCGGGCGACCGTCAAGATAGGTCCTGCAATCAACGCGAAGCTGTACAAGGAATTCGTCGCGGTCGCGAAAGAAAACGGACAATCCCAGAGATTCCTGCTGGAGAAGGCCATCGAGCATTACATTCATAACGTCGTTCCCTCTCAGCGCACGGTACGACCGGAAGCGATTGAAGCGTTCCGCCGCTCCAACGAAAAATTCCGGGATCTGTATCGGAAGTTGGCCGAGTAAATGGCGGAACGGGTCTACCTAACCGTGGGCGAAGTCCTGCAGATCCATCACCAGCTAATCGAAAACTACGGCGGGGCTCATGGACTCCGGGATAAGGGGCTCCTCGAGTCCGCCGTTTTCCGGCCACAGAACGGGTATTACAACACTATCGCCGAGGAAGCAGCCGCCCTGATGGAATCGCTAGCCAACAATCATCCCTTCCTCGACGGCAACAAGCGTATCGCTTTCGCCGCTGCACACACCTTTTTGCTAGTTAATAGATATGATCTTGAAGTGAGACCCCTTGCAGCGTACGAGTTTATGATGCATTCCATCGCAAGAGGAGAGTTCCGTTTCGGGCCAATTCTCGAGTGGATAAACAATCACATTCGGCAAGAGTAGTTGACGCGATAGAAGGATGCAGGACTATAGTCCGTGGGCGGGGTCTTTGTCGTGTAACCGCATATGAAAATCCAGCAACAGGAACAGGCGTAGCGCTGGATAACGGCGCAAGCGCCCATGTCTTTAGAAAAACCTGCATTTCTGGCGGAAGTATCAACGACCGCAATACTGATAAGGGCGAGGTCGGTGGTTCAAGTCCACCCAGGCCCACCATAATTTTCAGGGTCCGGCCCGGACACATGGGTGAGAACGTGTGAACGAATTACATCGTCGATCCCATTCGATTGATTGCAAATTGAGCAACCGATCGTCTGCCATGCGTACGAACTGTCTTAAATGGTTTCCCTCCTGTGTTGCATCTTTCCTTACGTCCTTACACCGTTCTTGGCACCGATAGCTCTCGCCAGCGGAGACGAATCCACTGTTGAATGTTGACCAAGCCGCGTAGTCGAAATTGTCGCAGGCCGGTCAGCCATTGAAAGTGACCATGGAGACAATATGGGCCTGTCTGACCTATGGTAGGCAGGATCAAACTCGCACAACCGCGCGATCTCGCCCGCCGAACTCACTCCCTCGCTGTAACCGTAAATCCACAAGCTGATCAGCAACTGCGGATCCAGCGCCGGCCGTCCGGCTTCGCCTTCCACCAGCCCGCGCTCTTTAAAAAGCCGCTCAAACACAGTCAAAGCGTCGTCTTCTCGGGTGGAGGAAAGCGCTTCACAAGTGAGCAGAAAACGGCTGGCATGATCAGTGACCGTCAGCGGGTAGCAGTATTTGTGATTGCCGAGCAGGAACTCCCCTTTGTAATCAGTGCACCACAACTCGTTGGGGCGCTGGCCCAGGGAGAGAGCGGTCCCGTGCGCGCGCCGACGCACGCGGCCGCGGCGCTCGACCAGGCCATGGCGGTCCAGCACCGCATGGATGGTGCTCTTGGCGGGAATCGGCATCCCAGAAAATCTACGCAGCAAGCGCTCGCGGATCTTGCGGGCACCCCAGCTGCGATGCTCGTGCTTTACGTTCAAGATGAAGTTCTCGACCTTTAAGCGATGAATGAAATCGAGAAGAAGAGGCCGGGTCTTAATGAATTCAGCCGAGTGCTTGCGGCGATTGCGGAGATTCTCCCTGTAGATTTGCGCGTAAAGGCCGCGAAGAGATGATAGACGCCGCTAGCACTTTGACACTCGCGCCAGTGAACGAGAAGCAGGAGAGCCAGGGCCACGAGGAAGTGATCGGTCCGGTAGCCCCACGAGGCTCCACTGAGGGCCAGATATTGACGAGGCACAAAGTAGCCGGAGTGCGTGGCGACATCAATTTCCGATCAGGTGTGGAGGTGCAGCCACTATCCCGTTACTGAGCGTCTGCGACGAATCCAGCGAGAGTTGCCTTCTACTCTCACTAATGGGCAAGAAGTCGCTGAAATGTTTCAAAGAAAAATGTTTCATGCCAGTCGGATTTTTTGACTTCGTTCGATAGACCTTGTCCTGGCGGTTACGGAAGAGGCGAACGCCGCTATGTAATTGATTTCAGGGTCGGCCAGGATTTTGGCGATGGACAGGGGGCTCTTCCGGAGCTCCAACGAACCCTGCCCGAACTGGACCAAATTGCGGGGGATGACCGGTTCGTGGAGATCGCCCGGCAGAGGGCGCGAGCGCT
>Ga0310915_10001331_pt1 | contig 12716 bp, 9 predicted proteins | sample GREbulkMGAN111_FD_202508 | JGI IMG/M metagenome (GOLD analysis project Ga0310915, IMG submission 202508) | Lab enrichment of tropical soil microbial communities from Luquillo Experimental Forest, Puerto Rico - GRE.bulkMG.AN111 | ecosystem: Environmental > Terrestrial > Soil > Tropical forest >...
CGTCGCTTCGCTCCGTCGAAAGTCGCATCTCGTTTGTTTTCAGTGGGGTCATTTGGGCCCGACTTTCATGCATGTTGGTGGGCCGAAGGCCCATGTAATACTCCTCGGAATGACAGGGCGGTTGGATGACTTTCGACGCAGCGGAGCGAAGCACCTGCTGTTTCGGCCAGTAACGACTTGAGCGATGGCTCCATTTGATTTGAAAACACACCCCCACCGGCGCTTCAATCCCCTCACCCGCGAGTGGGTTCTGGTTTCTCCCCATCGCACCCAGCGCCCTTGGCTGGGCCAAGTGGAGAGGCTTGCCACCCAGTCGGAGCCGAGTTACGACCCTAACTGCTACATGTGTCCTGGCAACACGCGCGCTACCGGTGCGCGCAACCCGGTCTACACGGCAACCTTTGTCTTCGACAACGACTATCCGGCGCTGCTTGCGGAGACGCCGGAGGGCGAAAGGCGTGAGGGCGGCCGCGGCCAACAAAATGGTTTGCTCGTGGCGGCGAGCGAGCGAGGCGTATGTCGCGTCGTTTGCTTCTCACCTCGTCATGACCTGACGGTGGCCAAGATGGACCAACCTGGTCTGCGGGGAGTTGTTGAGGTGTGGGTGGAGCAGTACCGAGAACTCGGCGCCCTCCCGTTCATCAATCACGTCCAGACCTTCGAGAACCGCGGAGCCATCATGGGCGCCAGCAACCCTCACCCGCACTGCCAGATCTGGGCGAATGCGAACCTGCCGAACGAACCGGCAAAGGAACTGGGCGCGCTGGGCGCTTACCAGCAAACGCATGGTTCCTGCCTGCTCTGCGATTACCTGGCTCTGGAGCGCCAACAGGGCGAACGATTGGTAATTGAGAACGATCACTTCTCAGCGTTGGTGCCGTTCTGGGCCGTTTGGCCGTTTGAAACCATGCTGATCTCGAAGCGCCACATCACGGGCCTGGATGCTTCGACCGATGAGGAGCGCCACGGCTTGGCTGACATTCTCAAGGGCCTGACCACCCGTTACGATCACCTGTTCGAGGTTTCCTTCCCTTACTCGATGGGCTTCCACCAGCGTCCGACGGACGGCCACCCGCACCCGGAGTGGCATCTTCATGCTCACTTCTATCCGCCTCTCCTGCGTTCCGCCACGGTGCGGAAGTTCATGGTCGGCTACGAGATGTTGGCTACACCGCAGCGCGACATCACCGCCGAGACAGCCGCGGTGCGCCTGCGCGAAATGAGAGAGCACTAGCGATGAAAGGTTATGTGCGCCGGGTCCGGTTCGTAGCCTTCCTCCTGTACAACCTTCTCCACAGCCGTGCGGAGCGACTGTTCGTCTGCGTCCTTCGGCAGAGTGCAGTAGCGGCGAATAACTTCCTCACCGGTTTGAACCCTCACCAACCACTTGTGCTTGTTCGCGTCCCATGAGATTTCGACACGATCCACGCGCATGAATGCCTCCGCGTGCACTATACATGACTTGCCTGATGGGGTCTATCGGGCAGGTGTTTAACGGAGGAGGGACAGTGGCGATGGAAGCCTCAATACACGGAGAAGATTGCTATAGTCGTCGGTCCAGACCCGAAGGCCGAGGATCTCGCGGGGAGAAGCACTCGCTTGCTTAATGAAGTCCGAATCGAAGAACGCCCGGCGGCCACTCACCAGCACCCAAGTGGCGCGCGAGATCGCCCGCTGTTCGTCCTCCGCGTTTACAATGACCACAGCCTGCTTGCCCAGTGATTCCGCTGCCCGCAGGACGACGGGTTGCAGGTTCACGTACCGATTGCTGACGTTGACCGCCACTACGCCGTCGGGCCTGAGCTGGCGGAAGTAGACGGCGAAGGCCTCGCGAGTGAGCAAGTGAACGGGGATGGCATCACCGGAGAAGGCGTCGATGGCGAGCACGTCAAAGCTCTGTGGCGGCTGGCGCTCCAAAGCGAGCCGCGCGTCGCCCTGCACAATGCTGATCTCGGCCAAACAGTCGCGTAAAAAGCTGAACTCGGTTCCTGCCAGTTGAATCACCAAAGGATTGATCTCGTAGAAAGTGTAATGGTCCCCAGGCCGCCCGTAGGTGGCGAGGGTGCCGGGGCCCAAGCCGATGACTCCCACCCGGATCGGGCCTCGCTCGTCGGCCTCCCGTAGCGCCAGACCCACGCCAGAGCTAGTGGCGTAATACGAGGTAGGCTGGCGGCGACGTTCCAAACTTCCGAGGAACTGCAAGCCGTGATCTATGGTGCCATGCATTAACTTCCGTTCTCCCGGTTCTGGCTCGAGCGAGCGAACGGCTTCGCCTTGGATCAGAATGATCTTTGGCGGGGTAAGATCGATGACCCGGAGAGTTCCATAGAAGTTGCGAACTATCACGCGCGCTTCAGCCATCTGCTCGTGAATCCCGAAGAAGAGGTTCGCAACCAGCGCCACAACCAGTGCTAGAACCAGCAGCCAGGAAGGTTGCCAGCGCGCGCGATAGAAGACACTCGACGGATCGCGATGTAGAACGACAAGCGTTAGGATGGCGCAGGAGACCGTCCCCACCTGTAGCTCGAAAGTGTCCCGGAACAGGTGCGGTGCCACCAGCCCCACAAAAACCCCGCCCAGAGCACCACCGAGTGAAATCATGAGATAAAAGGATGTGAGGCGTGAGGGATGCGGCTTCAGCCGCGCCAGTTCACCGTGGCAAACCATGCAGCACACAAACAATCCGGCGGAAAAGGCCGGGATGAGGATAGTCAAACGGGCATTTAAAAACTGAGGTGAGAGCAAGCAGGCCATGCCCGCGAGCGCTACAGCAAGAAGACGCAGGAACACGTTGCGGCGATACACACGCTTGCTTCCGAAGCACAAGATAAAGCTCAGCAGATACAGGCTGAGTGGCACGATCCACAGCAAGGGCACTGCCGCCACATTTTGCGTCATGTGGTTCGTGATGGCCAGCAAAAGGGTTGAAGTGCAGGCCGCCAGCGCCATCCACAGAACGGGGTTCGGGGTTCGGGATTCGGGGTTCGGTTGTTGTTCGGGTAGTGCAGGGGAAACGGGGGAAAGGGGAAATGGGGAAGCGGGATTCGGATTTGGGGATTCGGGGTTGGTGTCTTTTCCCGAGCCCCGAACTCCGAGCTCCGAGTCCCGAACCTCGCTGCGGGGAAGAAAGGCCAAGAGCACGACCAGGGCGACGTAGGCCAACGACCACCCCATTGCCTGTCGCCGGACGGAGACAAAGGGCTCTACGACGACGGGATAGCTCAGTAGGCCTAGCATGGATCCAGCATTGGAGAAAGCGAAAAGCCTGTAAGGCTCCACGGCCTTCCGGCTACGTGCATACCATGCCTGCAGGATGGGGCTGGTCGAGGAAAGCAGGAGGAAGGGCAGTCCAAGCGTTGCTGCCAGAAGGCCAAGGATCCGGAGTGTGGGATCTTCCCAGCCCGTAGGTTTCCAGGCGTCCCTGGGAATTATGGGCAGCGCGAGAATGCTCGCGGCAAGAAGCGCAACGTGGATCCGCCTCTGCCACGTTGGGCGAACGTAGTCGATCAGCCAGTGGCCGTACGAGTATCCGAGCAGCAGAACTACCTGGAAGAACAGTAGACAGATGATCCAGACCGAAGCCGAACCTCCAAACCACGGAAGGATCAGTCTGGCGATAACGGGCTGGACTTGAAACAGCAGGAAAGCGCTAACGAAGATGGCGAGCGCATAGAGCCGCATAGAATCCACAGATTACACAGATTACCCAGATTTGTCCTTTTGTCCTTCGTCATTTGTCCTTACAGTCCTCACGGTTGTGAATCTGTTAAATCTATATAATCTGTGGATCGGATATTATGCGCGCGGTTCTGCAACGGGTGAAACGAGCTGAAGTTCGTGTTGATAGCCACGTAGTGGGCCGGATCGGTCCCGGGCTGCTTGTCCTTGTGGGCGTCGCCGGGGACGACACACCGGAGAGCGCCCGCTGGTTGGCGGAGAAGACGGTTAACCTTCGAGTTTTCGATGACCCACAGGGCAGGATGAACAAGTCGATCCTGGAGGTTGGCCCTGGGGTCAAGGCCGGAATCTTGTGTGTGTCGCAGTTCACCCTTTGCGGAGACTGCCGTAAAGGGCGACGGCCCAGCTACTACAAAGCTGCGGCGCCCGAGACAGCACTTCGCCTCTACGATCTGTTCCTGGATCTGCTGCGCGAGCTTTTGCGGGGCTCGAACATCAGCGTTGAAACAGGGCAGTTCCAGGCCATGATGGACGTAGAATCGGTGAACGACGGTCCCGTAACCCTGCTCCTCGACTCCGAGAAGCTCTTTTGAATCTACAGATTACGCGATCACACAGATTTGTCCGTTGCCATTTGTCCTTAGTTCGTTCTTAGTTCTTGGTTTGTAGTTCCTGGTCCCTTGTCCTTGGTTCTCTGTCCCCTTGCTCGCATACCCACGAGCGAGCGCTGACGATGGGCCACGAGTCAAGAACGAAGGACAAAGGATTAATGGTTCTGAATCTGTGAAATCTGTGTAATCTGTGGATTGGCCGGGCCGCCTCAGCCGCCGTCGTTCAACCATCGGCGAAATAACACCCTTACGGCTTCCCGCCACCCATCGTTCAAACCCACCTGAACGACTTTAACGCACGGATGTAGGTAGCGCACCATCGCTCCAAAGGTGGAATGAAAGCGGAAAGCTGGGCAGACGATATAGAGCAGCGGTGGGCTCTCGGCGATGTCTACACCAGGGAAATAACCGAATTCGCCGAACTGTCTGTGGTCATTCAGCCATTTGACACGCAACCAGTAGTCCAAACCTTGCATCAGTAGATTGATCTCCTCCTGCAGTTTAAGTTCGATAACGGCCAGGCAGCCTCCGCGTGTCACGCCGAGAATATCAATCACTCCGCGGTCGGCCGCGGCAAATGCCGGAACTTGAGGGTAGATATGGTCCGGCGACAAAGAGGGATCAATCCTCGTGACGTCCCGCACCACAAGGCTTTCCAGCCAGCGTTCGGACTGGAGGTGGTAAAACTCGTGCGAGGGATCGCTCGTTCGAGCCTGACGGACTGCCGCCACAGAGGTCACCAACTGGCGAAACTCGTCCTGGTTCGAGTCATCCAGCAGCCGGCATCTTCCTTCCGTTCCAAAGTAAACGCGGGGCGCAAGCTGCTCTTCCACCCTCGCCACTTCCAAGCCATTCATCCGGATGGAGAACCCATTGCCGGCCGGCTCGGGCACTAGCTGGACGTGGTTGAAGGCCTCCGCCAGCAACTTTCGCAACCAGCTTTCGTGCTGTTGCCCGAGTCTTCGCGCCGCCTCATCGGCAGCGGGGCGACGGGCCAAACGCGTTTCGACGTTGCCGAAGTCGCTTAGGTCCACCGCCGTTAGGCTCGCTTGGTTCAGCCTCCAGACCTCGATCTGGGCAGCGCGGCGGTTCAAGTACGCGGCGCGATGGCAGGTTAGGGGCAGGGCCAGCTCGGGCAGAAACAGCTTCAGCCCCACAACTGGGTCGCGTTCGAATCGGCCGCGCAGCCAGTCCAACCAGATCAGGCCATAGGCCAGCGCGCTATCGCCGGCCGCCGGCGCTTCGGCTTCGTTCAAGGCGAGAAATGCCCACCCGTTTCTTCCCTGGCGCATGAGGCCGCGTGTGTACCAGGCTGAGAAGGAGTGTTCGCGGTCTGAACGGTTGCTGACCCGCTCGAACCGCCAGCCCTTGAATCGATCCTGGAGGATGGCCAGCGATTGACGACGAAAATGGGCGCGCCGCACCGCCCGCTCAGCGGAAGGCTCGGTTGGGGCATTAAACTCGCGGAATTCCAGCGTGGCGGGCTCACGACCGCCAGGTTTCCGGACAATGACCCCCAGGCGGCCGCGGTAGCGATAGGTGATTTGCTCGATGCGCCGGAGGATCGACCGTCCCGTGTTCCAGGCCTGCAACACGAGTCCACGTGGCTCGAGTGTTACGCTCCACTGACCAGGGGTAAGGTCGAGCAGCTTAAGTTCGTCCTCCACTAGAACGGGGCGGCAGAGCGAATTCAGGAAGGTCTCAATCTCTTTCTGGAGCTGGCCGAGTGATTCAGCACCAGTCGCGGAGGTCGGACCTCTTCCGAATCGCCGCGATTTAGGAATCTCACGCACCAGGGCAAGCAGAGGTTATCGAACCAGGATGAGATGTCGTGTCTTCTCGACGACTTTACCGACTTCCTTGGCCGGGATGTTCTGCTCGCCCAGGGCGCGGACCAGCCGGGGCCCGTCCCCGGGCGCCACGGCGAGCAGCAAACCGCCCGAGGTCTGGGGATCGAAGAGCAGGTTCCGGGTCTCCTCCGGGATTCCATCGGAAAACATCACGCAGCCCGCGAAGAATTCCACGTTGCGTTTGAGGCCACCGGGGAGGAATCCTTCCCGCGAGTAGTCCAGGGCCTCCGGCAAGAATTCGGCGCCCGCCGAATCGATCACCAGGCTCACCTTGCTCGCGACGGCCATTTCCCGGGCGTGGCCCAGTAAGCCGAAGCCGGTAATGTCCGTGGCAGCGTGAATCTCGAACCTCAGCGCGACCTCGCTGGTGCCGCGGTTCAAGGTCTGCATGGACTCGATGGAAGCCGCGAGGGAAACGTCGCTGGCACGATTCTTTTTCAGCGCCGTGCTGATGACTCCGGTTCCGAGGCGCTTGGTCAGCACAAGAGAATCGCCCGGTCGCGCTGTGGCGTTAGACCAGACGCCTCGAGGATTGACGACTCCTGTCACCGCATAGCCGAACTTGATCTCCTCATCGCCGATGGAGTGCCCGCCGATCACCGAGCAGCCAGCCTCCTGCATCTTGGCCAGACCACCTTGTAGGATTTTCTCCAGCACGTCGAGGTCGCAACCCGTGTTGGGAAAACCCACGATGGAAAGCGCCGAAATCGGCTTCCCGCCCATCGCGTACACATCACTTAGAGAGTTCGCGGCCGCAATCTGCCCGAAAGTGTAAGGGTCGTCAACGATGGGCGTAAAGAAGTCCACCGTCTGCACCAGCGCCAGGTCGGGCGTCAACTGATACACTCCCGCGTCGTCGGCAGTGTCAAAGCCGATCAAGACGTGGGGGTCGGATTGCCGGGGCAGCTTGCTGAGGACAGAGTCCAAAATACTTGGGCTCAACTTGGCCGCTCAACCCGCCGCCTTCACCATCGCGGTTAGCCGCGTACGATCGTCCATAAGAAAATGGGATTCGGAAATCGGGGTTCGGGAAGACGAAACCCCAGCTCCGCAATCCGAACCCGCTTCCCCTTTCATTCCTGCTTGCTGCTCTGACTCTACTTCGTAATCACGCCGCACGCGATTCGGGCACCGGCGTTTCCGGCGGGGTCCGCCTTGTAGTCATCCGGCGAAGCATGAATGACCAAGGCGGTCCCGTCCGCATGAAAGAGCGAATTCACGCCCTCGCCGAGGGTCACGTCCTTGGTCAGCATATCCACTTTGGCCGTGCCGTCCGTTCCTACCTCAAAGTTGTTCAGATCGCCGGCGTGGTGACCCTCGGGGTTTTGCGATCCGTGCTTCTTGTTGTACGGATTGAAGTGAGGGCCTGCTGACTTGAAGTCCGGCGGGTCACATTTGCCCACGGCGTGGATGTGCAGGGCGTGCTGCCCCGGCGGAAGGTTGGATGACACCAGCGAAATCCTGACTCCCCCGTCCTGTACCTGGGTGAGGGTGGCGTTGCCTACCTTCTCGCCTTTGGTGTTAATCAGCTCCGCTTTAGCCGTTTGAGCGCTGTCCTGCGCGTAAAGGAGGCTACTGAACAAGAAAGGCACTCCGAGAATCCAAGCTGTCAGCTTCATCCGTTCTTCACTCCCTTCTTGAGATTTGCTGCCCGGCAGGGTTTGATTCTACAGCGTTGCGCGGATTCTAGCACAAAAAAATCACAGGCGGTTGATAACGCTGGCGAGGTATCCGGCGCCAAAACCGTTATCGATATTGACCACGGCAACGTTGGGGGCGCAACTGTTTAGCATGCCTAACAAGGCTGCAAGCCCATGGAAGCTCGCTCCGTAGCCGACGCTAGTGGGAACGGCAATCACGGGAACCGCCACCAGTCCTCCCACGACGCTGGGCAGGGCGCCCTCCATTCCCGCCACCACTATGAGAACGCGCGCCCGGCGAAGTTGCCGACTTTCACCCAGCAACCGGTGGATGCCGGCAACGCCGACGTCGAAGATCGCCTGGACGCGGTTGCCCATCGTTTCGGCGGTAATCAACGCTTCATCCGCCACCGGAATATCCGTCGTCCCCGCCGATACCACCAGAACGGTCCCCTTGCCCTGGATTGTGCGGTCACGCCGAATCGCAACGGCGCCCGACAGAGGGTGGAACTCCGCTCGCTTGTCCAGCTTTCGGACGCGCTCGAACAGGACCGCATCGCCGCGGGTAACGAGTATGTTGTGGCCGCGTGGCAGCATCCGGCGTACGACGCCTTCCACCTGCTCAGGGCTCTTGCCGCGTCCAAAGATAACCTCAGGGAATCCCTGCCGAAGAGACCGGTGATGATCGATCTTGGCGTAACCCAGGTCCTCATAAGGCAGATCGCGGAGGTGGTCCACCGCCTTCTCCACGCTGAGGCTTCCGCGCCGAACCCGGCGCAAGATCCTGGTGATTCCTTCTGCTGTCAACTTCTCAACTCTCCCCATGTCAGCGCTCAAAAGCCGGTCAGGGACAAAAAAAGAGTTAACCGCACCGAACCAGTATAGCAGGCGACGCAGCTTGCGCGATTTCTGGCTGGCGGTGCGGCTCGACAGGGCAAGTATGAACTCTGTGGATAGTAAGTATACAGTACCTATCACGGCTGGAAGATAATGCCGGAGTATTTAAATCCGTTCTTGACTATCGGACCATACCGCGTTAAGATAACAGTCTGACACACCAGAACTTAAGCTGAAAAGGGGGACTTCATGGACTTCCAGATTGGGGACAAAGTCGTCTACCCGAATCAGGGTGTGGGCGTGGTCGAACAGATCTCGACTCGAAATCTGACCGGTCGGCCCGAGATGTTTTATCTTTTGAAGCTCAATTCCAGCGGCTTACGAGTGATGGTGCCGATGAGCAACGTCAATAACGTCGGATTGCGCCGTGTCGCCCGGACTCGGGAGATTGGGACGGTCATCGACTACCTGAACAGCGGCTCCAGCAAAGCTCCGCACGACTGGAAGGGAAGGTTTAAGCAGAACTCCGAGAAGATGCGGAGCGGCTCCATCCAGCAAATTGCGGAAGTTTTCAAAACGCTTCTGGTGTTGAATCAGGCCAAGCCTCTGTCGTTCCGTGAAAAAAGGATGCTCGATCGATCGTGGCAGCTTCTCGTAGATGAGATCGCGATGGTGCGCGAACTATCCAAAGAGTCCGTGGAAGCTCTGCTCGCCAAAGCCCTCAGCAAGTCCAACCTGAAAGTGATTCCTCCCAGTTAGGGCCGGCTACGCCCGATCCTTTCTCGGCATCGAGCGGCTATTTTGCCCCCCGGGCTAATGTAAGAGTCTGTATGAAACCGCCTTCCCCTGCGGCTTGTGCCGCCTGCGGTGGGGGGAAAGGCCTTTCCGTTCACCAGGCGGAGAGAGGCCTTAGAAATCAACGCGATGGCGTCCCGCTACCGAAGCCGCAGGCCTTCGCACAGCGGGCGGCAAAGCCGCTTTGCCCGAAGTTTTCACACAAACTCCGGAGGCGGGGGGGTGGCTTCGCCCGGGCGTCCGGGCCGCTTGCCATTGCTGCCACAATATGTTGGGGTGGGGCGAAAAAAAACTACAAATGCTTGTACTTTTTTCTTGACATGCCTGATTTGCGGCGTTACCTTTCTGTTTGCGCTCTCAGGAGCCGACGCGCTGGGGCGGAATGAGCGCGGTTGCCTGTGACTCGAAGGGGATCGGGCCGACAACCTCAAACCGAAAAAATCAGGGCTACGTCGCGGTTCAAAGGGCACGGTATGCTGGTCAGGTTTATTACTCACTCAGTGATAAAACATGTTGTATATACCCTTTATATAAGTACTTAAGAGGAACGGCGAGCGCTCTGGGTGATGCCCAGCGTTGACTCGTGTAACGGGCGTCCGGGTCAGCAGGGGCTTCGCAAGAACCCACAGTCAGCAATGAATGTTGAACATCATCAAGAAATCGGTTCTGCCAAGGGTGCCGAATTTGGAAAGACGGGTACGTTCTTGCCCTACCGTGTCCTCGGTTGTCCCACGGGTCGTCGGGTGGTAGACTTGTGACAAATTTGAGCGCATCAAATGAGGGGAGGAGCAGAATCATGGCACAAGGTGAGGCTGTTTCGATGGCGCCTGTGAGCGCGCAGTCGTCTGTCTCGTCCCAGAGTGCTGCCAACCGAGGCATTACGGTCAGGCGCTTCTTTGCCAAGCCTGGCCTTCACCCGTTTGATGAGATCGAATGGGAACTGCGCACCGCTTCCATTCAAAACGAAAAGGGACAGACCATCTTTGAGCAACGCAACGTCGAAGTGCCCAAGGACTGGTCCATAACGGCCACGAACATAGTGGCTTCCAAATACTTTCACGGGAAGCTCACAAGCGCGGAGCGCGAATCGAGCGTCCGCCAACTGGTGAGCCGCGTTGCGGACACTATTGTCCGGTGGGGTGTGGAGGGCGGCTATTTCCACACCGAGGAAGACGCCGCGAACTTCCACGGCGAGCTCACGCACCTGCTCGTTCGTCAAAGAGCAGCTTTCAATTCACCTGTCTGGTTCAACTGCGGTCTGTGGCACAAGTACCATCGCAGCTCACAGGGCGGCGGCTGGTACTGGGACGTAGCCACGGGCAGCGTGAAGAAGGAGACCGAGGCCTACCGTCACCCGCAGTGCTCTGCCTGCTTTATCAACTCCGTTCAGGATGACCTCGAAAGCATCCTCAGTCTTGCCAAGACCGAGGGGATGCTCTTCAAGTGGGGTTCGGGTACGGGTACGAACCTCTCGCCACTGCGTTCCTCCCTGGAATCGCTGTCGGGCGGCGGTGTGGCCTCGGGTCCCCTTTCCTTCATGAAGGGTTACGACGCCTTTGCAGGCGTCATTAAGTCGGGCGGCAAAACGCGGCGCGCCGCCAAGATGGTGATTCTGAACATCGACCATCCGGACGTTGTGGACTTTATCGAGTGCAAGGCCAAAGAGGAACGCAAGGCCTGGGCGCTGGTCGATGCGGGCTATGATGCCTCGCTTGACGGCGATGCCTACAGTTCTATTTTCTTCCAGAATGCCAACAACAGCGTGCGGGTGACGGACGAATTCATGCAGGCGGTGGTCGAAGACCGCGATTGGACGACGAAGACCATCACTGCCGGCGAGCCGGTGGAGACCTACCGCGCGCGGGAGCTGATGAACAAGATCGCCGCGGCGGCGTGGCAGTGCGGCGACCCCGGCATGCAGTTCGACACCACCATCAACCGCTGGCATCCCTGCAAGGCGACGGCTCCTATCAACGCCTCCAACCCTTGCAGTGAATACATGTTTCTGGACGATTCGGCGTGTAACCTCGCCTCGCTGAATCTGATGAAGTTCCTCACTCCCGACGGCAAGTTTGATGTCGAAGCCTTTCGCCACGCCGTCGACATCATCATTACGGCGCAGGAAATCCTGGTTGACAACGCCAGCTACCCGACGGAGAAGATCGCGCGAAACTCGCACGACTTCCGCCCCCTCGGCTTGGGGTACGCGAACCTGGGCGCGTTGCTCATGGCCAACGGCTTGCCCTACGACTCCGACGCCGGACGCGATTTTGCCGGCGCCATCACCGCCGTCATGCACGGCCAGGCCTACCTGACGTCAAGCCGCATTGCGGCAGAGTTGGGGTCGTTTGCCGGTTACGCTGTCAACCGAGATCCCTTTCTGGGCGTGATCTCCATGCACCGCAACGCCCTGCAAAACATCAATCCGCGGAACGTGCCCCAGCCATTGTGGGAAGGGGCGAAGAAGATCTGGGACGAGTGCCTGGCGAGCGGCATGAAGTACGGCTACCGCAACGGCCAGGTGACGGTGCTGGCGCCGACCGGCACGATCGGTTTCATGATGGACTGTGACACGACAGGCATCGAGCCTGATCTGGCGTTAGTGAAGTACAAGAAATTGGTGGGCGGCGGGCTTATTAAGATTGTTAACAATGTGGTCCCCTTGGCCCTCCTGAAGCTGGGTTACAACGAGCAGCAGGCCAGTGAAATCGTCAACTATATCGACCAGCATGGGACGATTGAAGGTGCACCGCATCTCAAGGAAGATCACTTACCGGTGTTCGATTGCTCTTTGAAGCCTGCCGGCGGAAAACGCTCCATCCACTACATGGGCCATGTGCGGATGATGGCGGCCGTGCAACCTTTTCTCTCCGGGGCCATCTCCAAGACCGTTAACTTGCCCGAGGAAGCGACAGAGAAAGATATCGTCAACGCCTACATCGAGGCGTGGCGCCTGGGCATCAAGGCCATCGCTATTTACCGCGACGGATCAAAGCGCACTCAGCCGCTCAACGCTGCCGGGACTCGGAGTTCGGGATCCGGGAATTCCGATTCGGGTCCGCAGCCCGACCTGGTCGAGAACGAACGATGCACTGAAAGGCTCAATCCGTTACCCGTTTCGGAGTCCGAGGCCCAAAACCCGAAACCCGAATCCCGAACCCCGAGCGCTGTCCGGCTAAAGCTCCCCGACGAGCGTCAGGCCATCACCCACAAGTTTTCGGTGGGCGGGCACGAAGGCTACCTGACGGTCGGGCTCTACAACAGTGGGTTACCTGGAGAAATCTTCATCACCATGGCGAAGGAAG
>Ga0310915_10001359_pt1 | contig 12614 bp, 12 predicted proteins | sample GREbulkMGAN111_FD_202508 | JGI IMG/M metagenome (GOLD analysis project Ga0310915, IMG submission 202508) | Lab enrichment of tropical soil microbial communities from Luquillo Experimental Forest, Puerto Rico - GRE.bulkMG.AN111 | ecosystem: Environmental > Terrestrial > Soil > Tropical forest >...
ATCGTCGCGGCGTTTCGCGGCGGTCTCAATGCGTCCGGATATGTCGATGGCCAGAATGTCGCGTTCGATTTCCGTTGGGCCGACGGCCAATACGACCAACTGCCGGCGTTCGCGGCGGAGCTGGTGCGCCGTCAGGTGGTGCTGATGGTGGCGCTCGATAGCATGGCCGCGGTAGCAGCCCGCAAGGCCTCGGCGACAATCCCCATCGTTTTCGCCACACGCGGCGGGCCAGTACCGCTCGGGCTCGTGTCCAGCCTCAACCGGCGGGACAGCAACGTGACCGGCGTCGCCTTCTTCGGCTCCGGCAGCTCGCTTGACGAGAAGCGGCTGGCGCTGCTGGGCGACATGGTGCCCAACGCGCAAGCTATCGGCGTGCTGCTCGATCCCAAGGCGCTTGCCTATGCAAGCGAACGCAGGGACGTGCAGGAGGCGGCGCGCTCGCTCGGGATCAAGCTCGTTATGCTCCCGGCCAACTCCGAACGGGAGATCGATGCGGCCTTCGCCACCTTGGCCCAGCGGCAGGTTCGCGCGTTGCTGGTGACCGCCAGCGCTTATTTCACCTGGAACCGGCGCGATCAGATTCTCGGGCTCACGTCACGGCACGCGATTGCGGCGATGTATACGCTGCGCGAGTGGGTGGCCGACGGCGGATTGATGAGCTACGGCGCCATCCTGTCCGATATCTATCGTCAAGTCGGCGTCTTTGCCGCAAAGATCCTCAAGGGCGCTACACCCGGCGACCTGCCGGTCGATCAAGCGTCCCGGTTCGAGCTCGTGATCAATCGCGAGAGGGCGAAGGCGCTCGGGCTGGAAATTCCGCGCAAGCTCATCGCGCTGGCCGACGAAGTGATCGAGTAAGGCCGTCGCCGCAACGCCGAATCGTCTCCATCACTTCCGCGATGGCGTGAAATAGCGCAGATCGGGCGGCGGCTGGTCCTTGCGCGTGGGCATCAAGTAACCGTCCGCGTTCTGGAAATAAAATTCCTTGCCGATGCGGACGTGGTGGTTGTCCTCGGTGCAGAGATATTCGGGCCAGACCGGATTGCGCTCGCGCTTGTAGCTGCGCGTCACCGTCCACGGGCGGGTGAGCGCATCGTCGATCGTGGTGATCTCGTCGTGCAGGAGGTCGCGGTCGGCCTTGTCGAGAGAGATGCGCTCTTTGACGATGGTGCGATTGTTCTTGTGCAGCGGCAGCCCGTCGGCATCGAACAGGCGCGGCCCGCGAAAGCCGCGGGTTTCGACTTCGAGCGCATCGTAGCGACCGCCGCCGCCCGCCTCGATCCATTTGCCGATCGAATAGCCCCAGAAGGAGGGTAGCAGTTCCGCCGGCCAGTCGCGGCCGTCGGTGTAGATGCGGCGAAACTCGCTGAGGTGATCGGTGCGGATGTATGTGGCCTTGCCCGTGACGATGATCTCGATCGGCTCGTAGGCGATCATCATGCGCGGCATGCCCGAGGGGAGGCATTGCACCTGCGGATCGACCTCGAGGCTGCCGGAGTGCAGCGCCGCCAGATTGGCCTCGAAGATTGCCTGATATTCTGGACTCAGCGGCGCCTGCTGGCCGAGCCCGCGCGGCTTGCTCGGGTCCCACTGCGAGCGCGGATGTGCGCGCACCCATTGGCCATTGATGTCGGGATACTTCGTGTCATCCCACGCCTGCGCCACGGCAATCGTCAGGCACAGCGTCGCCGCGAGCGCGACGGCACCGGATAAGGTTCGCTGAAGCACGACTGTCCTCCCGGTTATGGATTCTAGAGCGGCATACTCGGTGCGCTCCCCTCGCTCTTGTGGAAGCTGCACAGTTCAATTCCCCGGATGTGCGAACAGGCCGACGAGTCCCGCCGAACCCTTGTCATGGCGCGGTTCCGAACCGCTCGGCACGATCTTGGCGGTGAGGTCATCCTTGGTGAGGCTGGGCGGCAACGCATTCGGTTCGAGATCGGTGGCGATCAGCACGAACACGTAGTGTCGCGGCTGCACGTTGCGCGGCGTGCACGGCCCGGAGTAACGGCCCACGCCCTGCCGGCTCTTGCCGCCCACGTATTTCGCCGATTCCTTGCTGACTTCGCCTTCGGCAAAGCCGGTGATATCGGACGGGATGCCGTAGGCGACCCAATGATTGACGCCGGCGCCGCCGCGCCCTTCCGGATCGATCATCAGGAACGCGAAGCTCTTTGTCCCGGCCGGCGGATTGATCCAGGACAATTGCGGAGAAATATTTTCACCCACGCAGTTGGGATTTTGCGGATCGTTCGCCCGACTGTTTGCAGCCTTAACGGGCAGCATCTGGCCGTCCTTGAAGGTGGTCGACGATAGCTGAAAAATCTTCTGCTGCGCGTTTGTCGCCCGGCCCGCGCATGCAACGAGGATTACGCTGGCGAGAACTAGATGTGCAAGTGATCGCGTCATGGCATTTCTCATTTCGGCTCCGTTAGCGCCAGCGTAGCGTTCACGCCGGGCGGATCAAGGCAAACAGAAGCTCTCGCAAATTCACGCAGGTGTGGCTGATCAGCTACAGGGTTCCGCGCGGACTCGTTGCATACTTCGCCGCAACGCGAGGGCGGACTCATGCGCAAATTCCTGCTCGGAACGGCCGCGTTGATTGCGCTGGCGAATCCGGTGATGTCGGCGGACATGCAGACTCCGATCCGCAAGGCAGCGCCCGTCGTCCCGGTCTGGAGCTGGACCGGCTGCTCCGTGGGTGGCCACGCGGGCGGCCTGTGGGCCAAGGCGAAGGATTGGATCGTCCGCACGCCCGGCGGCGCGTTTTACGGCCAGTCGCTCGGCGAACATTCGGCGGATGGCTGGCTCGGCGGCGCGCAGGCCGGTTGCGACTATCACTTCGCCGGCGGCTTCGTGATCGGCATCCAGGGCGACTATGCCTGGGCCAATGCCGAGGGCAGCCATGACAGCGCGCGCGAAATCGGCGTTGCCTATCACAGCAAGGTCAAGTCGCTGGCGTCGGTCACGGGCCGGATCGGCTACGCCTGGAATCGCTTCCTCGGCTACCTCAGGGGCGGCGGCGCCTGGGAGCGCGACGATTACTGGGCCACGACGATCGTCCTGGGGACTGCCTATACGTCGCGTGAGATGCGGTCGGGATGGACCATCGGTGTCGGCGGCGAATATGCCTTCACCAATTTGCTGTCCGGCTTCGTCGAATACAGCTATTACGACTTCGGCACCCGCACGATCGCGTTCACGCCGCAAGTCGCGGGGTTGGGTCCGGCGTTCGCCGCCATCAGAGAAACCAAGAGCGTCGTGCGTGCCGGCCTTAATCTCCGTTTCGGCGGCTACGCGGCGCCGGTCGTGACCAAATACTGACCCGCAGAGTTCTCACCGCGGCCGAAAAATTTCGTTGAACGCCTGTTGCATCTTGCGCCGCCGGTCGCCCGAGGCAGTGCCGACGACGATCGCCTTTTGCCGCAGCGCCTCCATGACCCCCGGTGGATTGCTCGCCCCGTCGGGTCGCGTCGGCATGACCTCTCCCGCCGCGGCTTCGTGGGCGCAAGCGTAGCGTTCATGCGGGGCAGATCAAAGCGAGCAAATCGGCAATTGGAGGAGCTCGACGAAATCGGAAGGAACGCAGACGCCACCGCATGTTCCATTCCAATGGAACATGCACCCGGCGAAAGTCGAGTCACATTGGCAGGGAAGCGGGCGACGGGCTCGGCCGCGGCATCGCGGGGCGAGCCCGTTCACCCGACTGGCTGGCCCGTAGCAGGTCCAGCCGTCATGCTAACAGACGGGGATACAGGTTACCCGTCGTCAGACTTGTTTTTCCTGGCGTCAGCTCAAACTCAGTTACTACCGCCTGTAGTAGCCAGGCGGGCCGTAGTAGCCGCCGCCGGCATAAGCTTGGCCGCCGCCGCCGCCGACCGGCTGGCCGAAGTAAGCGCCGTAGCTACCGGTGCCACCGTATTGGGCGCTGGGAGCACCGTAGTAGTAGGTGCCACGGCCGGGCTTAGCAGAAGGTTGCGGAGCAGCACCACCCCAGCCGGCAACGTTGGAGAGACAATAGCCATGCTGGAACAGCCATCCCTCGCCTTGATTCCGGTACTGCCCCTTGTACATGTCCATGCACATCTTCACGCGTGACTCGGGCGAGGCCGATTTTGCCTTGGCCTTCGCTTTCTGGGCGTCAGCGGGTGAGGCAGCAAGCGCGGCAGCCGCTATTCCCACCATCGCAGCGAGCGCGACGGTCGGCAGTGACTTGAAGCTTTTCATGATTGTCCTCCCTGGGGCCAAGACTGCGGGGGCCAGTGGGGGTCGAAAGCGCGACCGCCATGGCTCACCTCCTTTTAACCAATTGCCGCGCCCTTGTTGAGTCAATTTTTACACGGAAATTATTACAGCAGGACGTATGCCTCGGTTTGTCCCTGAAAATCTGGCTGTCCACCCGTAAAAAAGGCCTATCCCCGCAAGTGAAAATCACCGAGGCCGGAAGAGCTCGTTGAACACCTGTTGCATCTTGCGTTGCTCGTCGCTCGAGGCAGTGCCGACGACGATCGTCTTTTGCCGCAGCGCATCCATGACGTCCGGTGGATTACTTGCGACGTCGGGTCGCGTGGGCAGGCGACCCTTGCGGGTCAGGAAGGATTGCGCCTCGCGGCTGAGCATGAAATTCGCCGCGAGCAACGCCGTCTTTGGATGCGGGGCCTGGGCGTTCATGCCGACGGCACCGAACACCAGCGTGACGGGATCGAGCGCCCAAAAGTCCGTCGGCGCGTTGGCGAGCTTCAGGTTGACCGTCATCGGCACGTAATTGTTCAGGGCAACCCAATATTCGCCGGCGCCGACCTGGCGCGCGAGATTGAGATGCCCGTCGATTACGACCGGCTTGAGTGCTGCGACGATGTCGCGCAACAGCGTTCTGCCGCGCGCCTCGCCGTAATGGACGAACATGCCGCTGAGCCATTCGGTATCGGTCGCATCGATTGCGACCTTGCCGGCCCACTGCTTGCGTTCGGCAAATTCCGCGTAGCTGTTCGGCAGCTCCGCCGGCTTGACCAGGTTGGTGTTGTAGGCGGGCGCATTGTAGTTGCCGGTCACGCCATACCAGCGGCGGTTGGGATCGCGCGCCTGGGTCATGATCTCCTGCGCCTGCGGCGGATCGAATGGAGCCAAAATCTCGCTGCGCATCCGATAGACGGTCGTGGTCACCGCCAGGTCCCAGCTGCGCTGGCGAGCGCGGTGCTCGATGGCGACGCGCGCCTGGATCGCAGAATCCGAGAGGCGCACGTAATCGACTTTGATCCCGGTCGCGCTCTCGAACACCGCCCAGTAGGGCAGCGCCTCCTCCTCGTTCATCGAGGCATAGACGACGAGTGCGCTGCTTTCCGCTTTCGCCGCCGCCAGCAATTCCGGGAGAAGCCAAGCGGAAGAAGGCTGCGGCGTTTGCGCGTGGGCCGGCGCGGATGTTGCGACCGCGGCGAGCAGGCACGCCGCGATTTTGCCGGCCGACGTCATCGCGTCACTCGATCACCTCGTCGGCGCGGGCGAGCAAGGTCGGCGGAATGGCGAGGCCGATCGCCTTGGCGGTTGGAAGATTGATCACAAGTTCGAGTTTGGTCGGGAACTCCACCGGCAGATCGCCGGGCTTCGCACCCTTCAGAATCTTGACCACGTAATCGGCTGCACGGCCAAAATTTTGCGAAAGGTTGATCCCGTAGCTGATCAGACCGCCGTCATCGACGTTCTCGCGAAACCCGAAGATCGTGGGCAATCTTGCCGCCAACGCCGCCGCGCCAATTGTTCGGCGTTGCGCAAAGAACAGCGGGTCTCGCAGCACGATGACGACGTCTACCCGCTCCCTCGCCAGAGCAGGGAAGACCGGATCGATCTCTTCGGGCGTGCGGGTTTCGACGGGTATGAGCGTGACGGCCATCGCTGCGCCTGCAGTCTCCATTTCTTGGCGCTGGTTCACGTCGCTGACGTTGCTTGGATTCACTAGCAGTCCGATTTTGGCGGCGCCAGGAATGAGGTCGCGCGCCAATTCGAGTTGCTTGGCGGGAAGCCCCGGCACCGATGCCAACAACCCAGTCACGTTGCCACCTGGCCGGTCATCGCTTTTTATCAAGCCCAGCCCAACCGGGTCATCGAGCAGCAGGCCCACGATCGGGATTGTTTTCGTGACGTCTCTCGCTGCAACGACCGCCTGAATGTTGGCCGCCACGATCACGTCGCTTCCGCGCCGTACCGCTTCTTCGGCGAGCGCCGGCAGGCGCTCCAGGTAGCCTTCGGCCCAACGATATTCCATTTCGAACTCGCGGCCCTCGCTATAGCCGAGCGCGCGCATTGCTTCGATGAAGGCGGCGACACTCTTGGCGCTAGGCCTAGAGCCGCTTCCCCCCAGGAAGGCGATGCGCGGGCGCTTGGCCGGCGTTTGGGCGAAGGCTGCGAGCGGCCGACCGCACGATGCCACTGCCACTCCGGAAAGAAGTGCGATGAACTCACGTCGCTTGAGTTGATGGAATTGCATTTGAGCCAGGTCAGGACGGCATCGCGTAGAATGGGTTCTGTTACTTTCGCGCTTGATTGAAGAACTTCAGATCTGGCGGCGGCTGATCCTTGCGGGTGGGCATTAGGAGGCCATCGGGGCTCAGGAAGTAGCTTTCCTTGCCGATGATGACGTGATGGTTGTCCTCGACGCAGATGTGCTCGTACCAGGACGCGTTGCGATCGCGGTAGTAGGTCCGGGTCACCGTCCACGGGCGGGTCAACGCATTGTCGATCGACGTGATCTCGTCGCGCAGGATGTCGGGATCGGCTTTGTCGATGTAGATGCGCTCCTTGAAGACGACCTGATTGTCCTTGTGGAACGGAATGCCGTTGTGGTCGTAGGCGTGCGGACCGCGCACCGCGCGGGTCTCGACCTCGAGCACGTCGTAGCGGCCGTCGCCGTTCGCGTCGATCCATTTGCCGATGGAATAGCCGGCGAAGGTCGGCTCGATCTTGTCGGGCCAACCGCGGCCGTCGGTGTAGATGCGGCGAAACTCGCTCATGTGATCGACGCGGACGTAGGTGACCTCGGCGGTTACGATGATTTCCAACGGCTCATAGGCAATCATCATGCGCGGCATTCCCGACGGCATGCAGATCGCCTGCGGATTGTAGGCTTCGCCGCCTGCGAACTCGGCCTTGATGTTGGCCTCGTAGATGGCCCGATACTCGGGCGTGAGTGGGACCTCCTGGCGCAGCCCTCCCGGCTTGCTCTGGTCCCATTGCGCGCCGCCTTGCCGCGGCTCCATTGCCCGCGCAAGTCCGGGTATTTGGTCTCGTCGTGCGCCTGGGCGACCGCGGCAGCCAAGATCACCGCTGCCAATGCGACTGCAGCGGCCGAGCATCGGTAAAGCATGACTCTCCTCCCGTGGCCGTCGCCAGGCACTTTGATTTATGGATTTCCCGGCACCGGCCTTCCATCGCGAAAGTTGACCTTGTCGATCGTCCACCAGCCACCCGGCGCGCCGCTGCGCAACGGAGCCACCTTGATTTTTACCTGATCGCCGGGGCTGATGGTCTCGCGCGACCATCCCTCGCGCGTGAGCGCGCTCGGACTGACACCTTCGAGGATCCAAGCTTCGGTAGTGCCGTCCTCCTGCCTGACATCGAGAATGATAAAGGCGTGGGGAGCGGAATAACGGAATTCCTTCACCGCGCCCTCAAGCTCGATCAGATTTTGCTGGTCGAACATTGCGAAGGAGTGGTGACCCAGCGCCGCGCCGCTTGCGAGGACGAACGCGCCACTCACGAGGAAGCCGGCCAATTTCCGCGGCATGACGTTTCCCCGCCTGTTGCTGCATCCTAGGCGCCCTTGACCTGCAAGTCACGGCCGCGGCTACGCCGCGGGCTTCGTTGCCCGTACGGCAGATCAGCTTGCGCTACTTCGCCGCGACCTTCTTGCGCTTGAAGTGCTCGAAGCCGGGGCGATAGCTCTTCTCGTCGAGGAACTGGCGCATGCCTTCCTGGCGGCTGCCTTCCTTGTCGTTGAACTTGAGCGCGTCGCTCTTGGCGTTGAGATAATCCTGCGCCTGCGGCTCGTTCATGAAGCGCACGGCCCGGATCGCCTCCTTGGTGTAGCGCAGCGCCGCTGGGCTCTTTTCCATGAGCTTCTTCGCGAACTTGATCGTCTCCTCCTTCAGCTTCGTCCGCGGCACGTGCATGTTGACGAAGCCGATCTCCCTCGCCTTCTTGCCGTCGAACGTGTCGCCGGTCATCGCGTAATACAACGCGTCGCGATAGTTCATGACCTGCGCCACGTTCCACGACACGATGCCGCCCGGCAGGATGCCCCAGTTCACCTCGGACAGCCCGAACATCGCCTCGTCCGCGGCAATGGCGAAATCGCAGGCGCACACCTGGGTGAAGGCGCCGCCGAAGCAGAAGCCGTTGACCATGGCGATGGTCGGCTTCGGGAAGGTCGAGAGCTTTTGCCAGCGCCACTGATTTGACGCGCGGCGCGCCTTCGCCCGCATCACGGGATCGGTTTCGGTGCCGCGGAAATAGAGACGGATGTCCTGGCCCGAGGAGAACGATTCGCCGGCGTCTCCTCATCGCTGGCAAGCTCGTCGAGCACGTCATCCATATCAAGATGCATCTGCGGACTCATGGCGTTGCGCTTGTCCGGACGATTGAACGTCACCCACGTGATGCCGTTCTGCTTCTCTACCAGGATCGTCTCGTATTTCTTCACAGCCATGTTTCTCTCCCCGTGCTTGTAGTGACGGATCTCAATGAAGTTATGAACGCAAAATAGGAAGCCTGGCAACGCTCGTGTTGCGGAGCACAAGATCAAGCCAGTTGCGCAGATTTTATGCGCACTCCGCTGCTGACGCGTGCTAAATTCAGGCAGCCAACGAGAATATCCGGAGGACCCATGGCGGCGCTCACCTTAATGGTCGACGGCACAGCCCGCGTGGTCGAGGTCGACGATCCCGATATGCCGCTGCTCTACGCGTTGCGCGACGAGCTCAAGCTCAATAATCCGCGTTTCGGCTGCGGGCTTGGCCAGTGCGGCGCCTGCACCGTGCATATCGACGGCGTCGCGGTGCGCTCGTGCATGACGCCGGTGTCGGCCGTAGGCGCGCGCAGGATCACCACGCTCGCCGGGCTCGGCACGCCGGAGCAGCCGCATCCCATCCAGCGTGCCTGGATCGAGGAGCAGGTGAGCCAGTGCGCCTATTGCGTCAATGGCTGGATCATGACCGCCGCCGCGCTGCTCGCGCGCAACCCGCATCCCACGGACGCCCAAATCAAGGAGGCGCTCGGCGATCTCGTCTGCCGCTGCGGGACCCACAATGCCGCGTTGCGCGCGGTCAAGCGCGCGGCGCAAGCGGCATGAGGCGCGCCATGATCAGCCAGCAAACATCATCGCTCAGCCGGCGCGCGTTTCTCGCGGGAAGCGGCGCGCTGGTCGTCACACTTGCGGATGCTCCAGCGGGGGCCGCGAGTGCAAACGGCGCGGCCGCGCGGCCGCCGCTCACCGGCGATCAGCTTTCTTCCTATATCAGTATCGAAACCGACGGCACGGTCGTCGCGTACTACGGCAAGATCGACGGCGGGCAGGGGCTCGGCACCGCGATCGCGCAGATGGTCGCGGAGGAGATCGACGTTCCCTTCGAGCGCGTGCGCGTCGTGATGGGCGACAGCGCGCTCACCCTCGACATGGGCGGTGCGAGCGCCGCGATCGGCGTCTCCCATGGCGGCATGGTGCTGCGCCGCACTGCCGCCGAGGCGCGGCGGTTGCTCATTGAGCTCGCGGCAACGTCGCTCGGAGTGCCAGCAGATCAACTCGCCACGGCCGACGGCTTCGTGCAGGCGAAGACAGATCCGAGCAAGCGCGTGTCGTATGCCGAGCTGATCGGCGGGCGCTATTTCGACGCGAAGGTCAACTGGAACGGCAAGACCTCGAACGCGCTCGGCGTCGAGGTGAAGACGCCGCTCAAGCAGCCGTCAGAGTTCAAAGTCATCGGCAAGTCGTTCCGCCGCCGCGACCTGCCGGGCAAGGTGTTCGGCTCGCTGGAAATGGTCAACGACAAGCGGCTCCCGGGCATGCTGCACGCGCGCATGATCCGCCCGCCGGTCGCCGGCGCGGTGCCGGTCAAGGTCGACGAGAATTCGATCAAGCAAATTCCGGGCGCGCGCGTGGTCTGGATCAAAGACCTGCTCGCCGTCGTCGCCGAGAAAGAGTGGAACGCGGTCAAGGCCGCGCGCGCGCTCAAGGTGACCTGGTCGGAGTCGAAGCCGAATTTCCCCGGCCACGGCAAGCTGCACGATTACATCCGCAACGCGCCGGTGATCCAGCGCACGATCCAGCGTGAGAACGGCTCGGTCGAGGAGGGATTCCGGCAGGCAGCGCGCATCATCGAGGGCGAATACGAATATCCCGTCCAATCGCATGCCAGCATGGGGCCGGCCTGCGCCGTCGCCGACGTGCGCGAAGGCGAGGCGACGATCTGGACCTCGACGCAGAAGCCGTATGACTCCGCGACCTGCGTGGCCGAACTTCTCGGCCTGCCGCCGGATAAGGTGCGCGCGATCTGGATGTTCGGCACCGGCTCATACGGCCGCAACGACCAGGGCGACGCGACCGCCGACGCGGCGGTGTTATCGAAACACCTCGGCCGGCCGGTGCGCGTGCAGTACATGCGCGACGAGGGGCTCGCCTGGGATCCCAAGGGCACGCCCTCGGTCAACCGCAGCAAGGCCGGGCTCGATGCGTCGGGCAAGGTGATCGCCTATGAGAACATCAGCAAGGGCTTCTCGCGCACCGACACCAACACGCGCGAGAGCCGCGCCGCCGATGTTTTGGCCGGGCACCTCCTCGGCTTTCCGCTGCAGCCCGGTTTGAGCTTCGAAATTCCGGTTGCGTCGTACACCTTCGATCACGGCCGGCTCGGCTGGGAAATCATCGCGCCGCTGATGGACCGCGCTTCGCCGCTGCGCACCACGCATTTGCGCGATCCCTACGGGCCGCCGATTTTGTTCGGCTCCGAGTCGTTCATCGATGAGCTGGCGGCCGCCACGCAAACCGATCCGGTCGATTTCCGGCTGCGCTATCTGCAGAACCCGCGCGACCGCGACGCCGTGCGTATCGCGGCGCAGGCGTACGGCTGGGAGAAACGGCCATCCCCGCGCAACGACCAGAAGGACAAGGACATCGCGGTCGGCCGCGGCATCGCGTTCCGCCGCCACTTCTCGACCTTCATCGCGCTGGTCGCCGAGGTACGCGTGCACCGCACGACTGGCAAGATCGAGATCGCGCGCCTCGTCTGCGGCCATGACGTCGGCATGATCGTCAATCCGGAGACGCTCAAGCACGTGATCGACCGGCAGCTCGTCTATGGCTTGAGCCGCGCGATGTTCGAAGAAGTCGCGTTCGACGCGAACATGGTCACCAGCACCGACTGGCAGAGCTATCCGGTGCTGCATATGAACGCGATTCCGGAATCGATTGAGATCGTGCTGATCGAGCGCCCGGAGGCGGCGCCGTCGGGCGCCGGCGAAATGGCGCTGGGGCTGGTGCCCGCCGCGATCGGCAACGCGGTGTTCGACGCAACGGGCGTGCGCCTGCGCCGCGTGCCGTTCACTGCGGAGCGGGTGAAGGCGGCGCTGGACCGCGCATAGCGTCCCCTCGATGTGAATGGAATCGCTTGCCACATCCAGCATAACGTCGCTGCGACGGAGTGAATGAAATGATCAAGGTGAAGCGGCTTGGGCACGCGACGCTGTCCACGCCGGACATGGACGCGCAGACCGACTACTACAGCCGCATTCTCGGGCTCAGCGTCATCGAGCGCGGCAAGGATCGGGTGTTCCTCGGCAGCAAGCAGGGATTCGAGGCGATCGAGCTTATCCGCGGTGAGCCGAACCAGCTCAAGCGCCTGTCGTTCCAGATCGCGCCCGGCAGCGATCTCAAGGACGCCGCGAAAACCCTGCAGAAGGACGGCGTCAAATGCGAGTTGCGCCAGGGGATCTCACCGGGCGTGACGCATGCGGTGAGCTTCGAAGATCCCAAAGGCACGCCGATCGATCTCTACGCCGAATACAAGTTCGCCAAGCTCGACGAAGAGCCCGCGAAGTTCAACATCATCAAGCTCGGCCACGTCGCCTACCGCGTGCGCGACGTGCAGAAGATCACCAAATTCTACAGCGACGTGCTCGGCTTCCGCGTGTCCGACTGGCGCGGTGATTTCTTCGTGTTCCTGCGCTGCAACACCGATCACCACAGCATCAACTTCATCATCGACGAGACGCCGCAGCTGCATCACATCGCCTTCGAGGTGAACGACTGGTCCGAGATCCATAAAGCCGTCGATCATCTCGCCCACCACAACGTGCATCTGGTCTGGGGCCCCGGCCGCCATGTGATCGGCCACAACATCGCGACCTACCACCGCAATTCCGACCTGGTGCGGGTCGAGATTTTCACCGAGATGGACCAGATGAAGGACGAGGACCTCGGCTACTTCGATCCGCGGCCATGGCATCAGGAATTTCCGCTCTATCCCAAGCTGCACGGCCCCGAGACACTGCGCAATTACTGGGGCTACGGCTCGGAGCGCGTGATCCGCGGCTATCAGACCACCGAGATTCCGCAGTACGGGGAGATCTGC
>Ga0310915_10001368_pt1 | contig 12569 bp, 15 predicted proteins | sample GREbulkMGAN111_FD_202508 | JGI IMG/M metagenome (GOLD analysis project Ga0310915, IMG submission 202508) | Lab enrichment of tropical soil microbial communities from Luquillo Experimental Forest, Puerto Rico - GRE.bulkMG.AN111 | ecosystem: Environmental > Terrestrial > Soil > Tropical forest >...
AGCGACGACGGCCGCCGACTGTACGAGTCTCTCGGCTTCCGGGCGGGAAATGAAATGCGAATAACGCTGTGAAGGATTACCTGTCCAAGATGGTGCCCATGCATGGGACAGGAAACCCGTTTCGGTGACCGCGACAGGTCCCCAGCCGACCGTTTCGTATGCAGGTTACAATCGGAAGTTTCTAAGTGCCGCGATTGGCGCGGTGGGCAGCCCGCGCGCCCGGCAAACCAATATGCACTGTCAAACGCGCATGGCGGACGGCTTTGAAGAAAGCTGGCGTGCCTACTTCCCGAATTACAACCTGCGCCACGTATTCTGCACGCGGCTCAGTTGGGTTGCACCAGACGCGGTGGTACAGCGGGCGATACGGCATAGCAGCCCGGAGACCAAGCGTCATTATCAACTTGGGATGGTTGATGAGGTTCGCGAGGGGATCGAACGAGCCAACGAGCACGCCTACCAGAACCAAAAACTACCACGTTTATAGTACGGTAGGGTCAAGCCCGAAAAGGAGGTTTGGAAAACGTCCGTAAGTGGTTAGAATAAAAGGAGAAAAACGACGCGCCCGTAGCTCAGCTGGATAGAGCGTCTGCCTTCTAAGAAGGCGATGCAAATCTATTAAGTGCCACTGCTGGTATCGCTTATGCGGAAGCGCACGGTGCAACCACCCCCTTCGAATTGCACCGAAGTTGCACCGAAATCTTCAAATCTTCGATGTTCCTACGAAATATGGTCACCCGCTTTTCGTCGTCGTGAACTTATCTCTCGGCGCTTTCTCGCTGTACCCCGTTTTGTGCTGACAATGGGTTGGGCCTGGAACCAGCTGCAAATCTCGAAGATTTACGGCGTGCTGGGCGCTGATCTGAAGCTATATCGCATCTTTATCCCGAGCGTGAGCCTCCGTGAAAACCGGCTTCTACGAGCTGATCCAGGGCATCCATAAACGAGGCTCTGACAAATCTCTCCTGGCCCACGGAGAATTGATCTGTTCGCTAAACACTACGGCGTTACTAGCGACCAGTCCCAGCGATTACCGTGCGACGACAAACTTCCTCGAAGCGGACTTGAACGCAGCCGCCCGGCGGCGGACGCTACGCGTGAGGTAATGGAGCGTTGGCTGCTTGATGGCTTGGATGTAAGTGTGGGTCACAGGAGGTGTCCCTGTGACCCATCTTCGAAAAATGATGCTGGAGGAACTCCAGCGACGTAATTACGCTGAAACTACCATAAACAGCTACATCCGGATAGTGGAGGATTTTTCGCTACTGTGCCTACCAAAAACTCCGTCTGATTCTTCAAGGGTTGCTTCCGGCCATGTAACAATGTTACATAGCCTCTGCGTATCTTGCTGATTCTAAAGTCGGCCAGACTTTTGGCGAACCACAAGGGTCAGCCTACTTCAGTAGATTCACACGGCGCAAGTGCGCCTGGAAACGCGTATCCGAGCGAAGGCTATCGAGTTCGGGATCCACTTTGAGTAACCCGAACGCGATGCGCTGCTCATAGGCTTTGTCCAACCAGCGAAATGCCTCATCTCGATTCCCGAGTCTCGCGTTGATCTGCGCCAGGGCGTAGGCGTCTTCCTCACCTAGGTCGAGCTTTTTCCGGAGGTAGCCCTTCTGACCCGACTTCTCGAACGCCGCCCTCAGTTGAGCAAGCTTCTCCTGACTTGCTCCGTTGGCGGCTTCGTCCCTTAAGTCCATTTCCACTGACTCCGGGATCATTCCTTTCTGGTCGTAGCACCAGCTTAGCCAGTTATACACCACACTGGAATTCGGGTTTATTTCCGCAGCTGCTCGCAACGCCGCTATGGCTTCGTCGTACCGCCGCGCTCCGTAAAACATCCTGCCGACGTCGCGGCTGACCCAGAAGGACATCGGATCGAGCTGATGCGCCAATTGAATCTCCAAAATGGCTTCGTCCCCGCGCCCCAGAGTGGCCAGCAAGTCCGCATAGGTTTGATGACCATAGGAATCGCTGGGGCTCAACTCGATAGCGCGCCTAAATTCCCGCTCGGCCCCTAGGTAATCGAAATCAAGATTTTCGAGCACTTCGCCCAATACCACGTGACCTTCCGGAAGATTGGGATCCAGCTGCAAGGCCTTCTGAGCTGCCTGCTTCGCTTGGGGAAACCCTTCTTCGGCCGGAAGCGCACCAACGGAGGTTGCCGAGAGGTAGGAAACAGACAAGCCCGCCCAGGCCAGTGCCCACTTCGGATCAATTTGTACCGCCTGCGATGCATATTCGATGCTCTTCCGCACACCTTCGACGGACCGTTCGTTGTTCACGAAATAACGGCCCTTTAGGTAGGCCACATAGGCATCCGGCTCTGGACCCACGGCCTGCAGGCGTCCAGGCGAAGAGGATGCGAGTTCAACGCGCTCCGCAATACGCTGGGAGAGCTCTTGCTGCAAGGAAAGTACGTCTCCCACAGGGCGATCGAAGGTCTCAGCCCAGAGGTGCGTATCGGTCGGTGCATAGACCAATCGTGAGGTTACCCGCACGCGATCCTTCGAACGCACTACCGACCCCTCAACGATCCCGTCTGCTCCCAGCTCGCGGGCAATCTCGGGCAAAGGCCGGCGCACTTTTTTGTACTGCATCACCGAAGTCCGGGAGATGACTCGCAACGACCGGTATTTTGCCAGCATGGCGATCAGTTCATCGGTCATCCCGTCCGCAAAATGCTCTTCCGAAGCATCGCCGGAGATATTTTCCAGTGGCAACACCGCTACGGATCGGATCGCTGCCGACTGCGCTCCGTGGTGTTCGAAGCGTGGCCAGACAAAGTTGTATACGGGCCACACGAACGAGAGTGCCACCGCAATCCCAATCCAGCCCAAACGGCGGCTCGGCCGTCTAACCGGACTTGCCGCCTGATTCGCTCCCTCGATGACCACTTCCACTAAACTCTTTGGGATCAGTTCGGTGTCCGGGGTGAGCACGGAAGCTCGACCATTCTGAGTTCCGTCATTTCCTGTTTCGTGGGTTCGCGTCACCCTAGCGATAAACCGGTACCCTTTTCGTGGCACGGTTTGTACGAACCGCGGGTGCTCTGGATCATCCTCAAAAACCTGACGGATTTTGCGGACGGCCGTATTGATGCCGTGCTCGGCGTCTACAAACAACCCGTTACCCCACAGCCGCTCTTCGATCTCTTCCCTGCTGACAAGTCGGCCCTCTGCTGTCGCCAGCAGCATCAACAATTCCATGGGGATTTTTTCGAGCTTCAGAGCGCGCCCTCTGCGGCGCAGCTCATAGCGCGCACAATCCAGCTCAAATTCCTCGAATGTGATCAAATCGGGAGTCAAAGTTCGCCCCGTCTTGCCGCGAAGTATAACATGGAGCTCGGGCGCCACAATAAAACAGATTTGCTTTCAATCCTTTACGGTGTTCACCAAAGCTTCACCATTCCTCCAGATTCTCTCCATTGCCCCGCCCCAGGTGACGAGTGCTAGGTTCCCGACTGCCGGCCGTTGCCGACCGAAAGGGAAAATCCAATGAAATCGATTCTTCGTAAGTTGTCTTTTGCCGTTGCAGTATTTCTGTCGGGAACCGTCTTCGCACTGAGCGCAGGTGCTCAATGCGCAGCAACAGACGGACAGGTAGCCTCCAAGGCAGTTTCAAGCATAATGGCGCGTTCGATTCTTTTGCGGGCCTCGCTTAAGGTACCTGTATCTTCTCTCAACCCTCTTGCCAGTCAGAACAACAAGTCAGAGGACTCGGACGCCTCGATCGTTGGCTTCTGGCATGTCGTGTTTACTTCCGAGGGAACCGTCAATCCGCCCATTCCGGACGGCGCCGTCGTAGACAACGGTTTCGCCCAGTGGCACTCCGACCGGACGGAAATCATGAATTCTTCCCGGCCCCCTGCCACAGGCAATTTCTGCCTTGGCGTTTGGGAGAAAATCGGACGCTCCGCCTATGTCCTGAACCATTTTGCCCTAAGCTTTAACCCAGATGGCAGCATGATGGGCCCAGCCAATATCCGCGAATCCGTCGCCCTGTCCGCCGATGGCAGGAGCTATTCCGGCACCTTTTCCGTCGATCAGTACGATAACCATCTCAACCTCTTGGCCCACATTGTAGGCAACATTGCCGCCACTCGCGTCACCGTCGATACGCAACCCTCTGACCTGTTCTAACCGTAGCGCAACTTCTTGACCTTGCCTGCCGCAGGTCGTGGCGGAAACAGCCACCCAGGCCTTAACGTGAACCTGTTTGCTACGGCCCCCGGCGGGTGAGCGGCAGGCAGTACCACTCCAGATGGTTGCCATTCCCCGGCAGCCATCTGGATCCCTCAGACGCCAACGTGAAGGAGGGAACAATTCCCTTGCCCCTACTGTGGTCGGCGCTATGGGTTACCGGCGAGACATAGAGCTACGGTTCGGGGGCGACACATTCGGGGCGGATGCTCGGCCATACCGAAGTGAACCTTAAAGGTCGGCAGGGACGAGCGCCGCTGCGCGCCCCAGATATGTAAACGATACGTCGCCAAGTGTTTAGTAATCGAGTCCGGACGGTTCCTGACAGCGCGTCCGTCGTGCACGACGCTGGAGCGCCAGCGTAGTAAAAACGTAGTACAAGTCGCAACAAATCTCGGTAAATTTCGAATGGAAAGCGAACAAAAAGGAGAAAAACGGCCTGTGCCTACAAAAAACTCCGTCTGCTTTCTTCAAGGGGTGCTTCCGGCCGAAGTAACAATCTTTGTGTACCGGGCTAGCCCTACCAGTAGGGTAAAGCCGAAGAAAGAGACTGCTTAAAGTTCTTTAAGTGGTTAAAATAAAAGAAGAAAACAGTGCGCCCGTAGCTCAGCTGGATAGAGCGTCTGCCTTCTAAGCAGAGGGTCGGGAGTTCGAGTCTCCCCGGGCGCGCCATTTTTAGCCAATAAACATGCTGGTTTTTGAAGGGTCGTGCAAACGAGTGTCTTTGTGAAACCACGCCGTGCTACCGTCGTGCTACCCGCAGTCCGGCCATCCATGCCCTTTTTGAGGTCACGGGGCATCAGCTGCCGAAACCGATGCCCTCGTGCCGAGTGGGTATCAACCAACCACTAAGGGCTAGAAGCTGAAGCTAGGGCCCAAATGGACAGGTTGAACGATTACAGAGCCAACGCCGAACAGAGCCGCGGCCACAGACGAACCAAGGCTCGTGTTAACGGTGTTGTTGCAGGCAACTCCGCCGGTTCCGTTATTGTTGGTGTTGGTGCAAACCTGCCCAGCATCGAGCCTAGCCTGAACAGTAATTGTGTGCACGCCACTGCCCACGTTCAGCAATACGAAATTGAAGGTGTGCGCGCTGGTTGTATTTAAGACCAAGTCGATTTGTTCGTTTGTACAATTGTTGGCAGTGAGACAAGTCGAAGTGATGACCTGGCCTAGGGTAGCGGTTAGCTGCTGGATTCTCGCGTCAAATACCACGCCCGTTCCGTTTGGATCCGGCTGGGCCGCAGCTGTATACGTGGCAGATCCCGACTGGGCAGTTCCCGGCGTGGTGGCGCAGGTCGAGCAATCGATCAGTACGCGCACCGCTACGCTTCCCGTGGCTGCTGAAGTTTGCGAAGTTCCGCTGCTGCTCCCCTTAACCTGGGTTTCGGTATAGAGCCCGGTAACTAACGATGGAGAAATAAACAGGTCAGTGGTGGTGGACGTCTTAACCGAAGTGTTCATGACTGTGAACCACGTGCCGTTGCTGGCACCGTCGGTGCACGTCGGGATACTTGGCGTGAGGCCAGAACTACTGGAGGCACACACTGCACTGCCCGAATAAATACCGGCTGCACCTTGTGGACTTGTCGAGGTGCCGTTCTGCCCCCACGCACTTCCGAGGGTGACGCTCGCAAGAAAACAGATGCACAGCAGCTTTTTCATTTTGTTACCGCTCCTTGGATTTGAACTCCGGCTTTTAGAGACTGACTGGATGGGCGACCAATTGTGTGTTCCGTTACAAGTAAACACTACTGGTCGAGCGGCCAGTTTCGGAACAGTGAGAATGCGCTCCACCGCTTTCGGAAGATAAGTTCGATTTAGGTGCGTTAGTCGAGATGAGGAGTGCTTGCGCAATCGCCCCCCATCATTGATGCAAAGAAAGGGCTACTGGCCCGAAGCGTGAAATGATTGCATGACTTGATTCATTGCTATGACATTGAGGACCGAGCTCGCCAACGGAAGGATACAGTTGGCTCACTCTTTGTTACTAATTTCTTAACTCCAGATTAACGGCAATCGGACAACTGGCTAATAAGCTGCCATGCGCGTTTCAGCCTCGAAGACTCCTGAAAGCTTCCAAAAGCCCCGACGTAGGGTACAATCAGTTTTCCCACCTCCGCCGGGAGACCGGCGTGGAAATCGCAATTCAATCCGGCGACGAACTAGAACAACTACGCAGCCGCTTGCGCAAAATGTCTGACGCTCAGTTAGTGAATTTCGGCAAAGCCGCTAGAAGTCTGTGCCGAGACCCGAAATGTCCCGACACGTTCAAGTGCCAGTTGCAGGAGGCGCGGGCCGAGTGGCGGCGCAGGCACCCCAAATAAAACCCGAGGGGCGGGCGGTCCCCTGGGGGCAACGTTCGCTCAGCGAAAATATGTCTATTTCTTCATTCCAGTACTCATATTTCTAAAAGTGGTACTTGTGGCATTTCGGGCCGTTTGACTATAGTGCGCGCAAACCGTTGTTCCGCCCCCGACGGACCTTACTGCTGGTCGGAGGAAAATTACATGAAACGATTTGGAGTGTCCTTCTTTATTATTGCTGCCGTGGTCTTGCTCTGCCTGGGAACGATGCTCGTAAGATCCCCTCAAGTACGCGCACAGAATGACAACAACCAGGGAAACCAGGGCAATGATGATGAATTAAAGATTAAGCAGGGCTTTGCGATTGCTCCGGTGCCACTGAATCTCGATGGAAAGGATCCCTCACTGGTTGGACTGGGTAGTTATATCGTCAACGCACAGGCAGATTGCAACGGGTGTCACACCCTCAGGCCCCCAGTCCAATATACAGTTCCGGGAAATCCATATCTGCTTTCGCCCCCCTTCAGCGGAACGGTAACGGTCGACCCGACGCACTACCTGGCGGGAGGCCAGGATTTCGGTCCCTTCCCAGTCCCAGGCGACCCGAGTAGCATTCTGCATCTCTACTCGCGCAACCTGACGCCGGATAAGAAGACGGGCCTACCGGAGGGAGGACATACGTTTGAGGACTTCGTAAAGATCATACGGCACGGTATGGATTTCGATCACATTCATCCGAGCTGTATCGGTCCCGGCACGCCTGCCAACTGCCTACCCTTTCCGTTCAATGGTGACCTTCTTCAGGTGATGCCATGGCCGACATATGCGAACATGACCGACCGCGATCTCCTCGCGATCTACACCTACCTGAGCGCAATTCCGTGCCAGCCCGGACCTTCGGGACTTGACCCCAAATTGTACGAGCCGAACGTTTGCGAATGAATTGATGGGGGCGAAGGGCGGGGCCAGATTTGTCGAGGCGCGTGCCGAGTGGAGGCGCAGGCACCCGATCAAAAGCAGAAATGGCCGGACTTGAACTGTTCAAAAAAGCAGAAGGGAGGCTGCCAAGTGACAGCCTGCCTTTCTGGGAGTTGATAATCCGGGCCGGTTCAATTGCCCCCCGGGCCCCCGTCCATTCTCTTTGTCCTAATTATGCTCTTTCGCACCGATCCACCTTCTCTCTTGGCTGGTGCGGCGGCCACGTTGGCCTTCTTCGTGGCCTTCAGAGTGCGGATCAAGCTTTTCTTTTCGATTGTCATAAATCACTCCTCAAATCTTGGACTACCTATCAACGATCACGAGAAAGAAGGGGCCGTCAAATGACGGCCCCTTCGAATGTGTTCTTCCTTTAGAAGCGCTTCGAGGTGTTACCCAATACCGGGCCTAAGTCCGCGAGAGAGTTTCTTCGTTATCGTGCCGTTGTTCTTGGCTGGTGCGGCTGCTAGTTCGGGTTTCTTTGCGACGGGCAGCTTGCCGGTCGGTTTCTGCTTTTTTTCCATGGCTGGCTCCTCGACTTTTGAATTTGGGCCGCTTTCGCGCTCTTCCTGTGCAGGAAGCGTTCCAAACCCTAGGTCTCTCAGTCATCTGTACTAGCTCCACTGAAAAACGGTGGCTTGGCTCAAAAAACGTCTAACGGGCTTGGTGAATCTTTCACCAAAACTGAAATCGTGCTCCCTCGCATCCACCTTTGCGGCTCCGCCTGGTGCGAGAGCCCTTCGACCATCCCGATTACATTTTCTAATTCACGAAACGCGGCTTCCAGTTTACCGAAGACTTCAAGTTCCACTTGCGATCCGGGTCGGTTTGTCGCCAAAACACAAAACACTTCGAAAACACTTCGAATCGTTGACTCAGCCGGAGCACGCATCCTAAGATTGCCGCACAGTGGCGGACTCCGACACCCTTATCGGCCAGACCATCTCCCACTATCGCATCCTCGAGAAACTTGGCGGCGGTGGAATGGGCGTGGTCTACAAGGCCGAAGACACACGTCTGCATCGGTTCGTCGCATTGAAATTTCTCCCAGAAAATGTTGCTCGCGACTCGCAAGCTCTAGCACGTTTCCAGCGTGAGGCACAGGCGGCGTCGGCGCTGAACCATCCCAACATCTGTACGATTTATGACATCGGTGAAGAAAATGGCAGAGCCTTTATCGCTATGGAATATCTGGAAGGTCAGCCGTTAGAGCACACGATCGCGGGTCAGCCCATGGAACTTCAGAATCTGCTAAGTGTTGCCATCGGGGTTACCGACGGTTTAGATGCTGCCCACGCAAAGGGGATCGTCCACAGAGACATCAAGCCTGGCAACATCTTCGTCACCGACCTTGGCTACGCGAAGATTCTGGATTTTGGCCTTGCCAAGGTTAGTTCAAAAAGTGCGGGTACCGCCGAGGAAACTCTGGCGACCCAGGAAGTAGACCTAGACCACCTGACGAAGCCGGGAAGCACCATGGGAACAGTTGCCTATATGTCCCCTGAGCAAGCGCGGGGTGAGGAATTGGACCCGCGCACCGATCTCTTCTCTTTCGGCGCGGTCCTCTACGAAATGTCAACCGGGCGGCAGGCATTCTTTGGCAACACCTTGGCAATTGTTCACGATGCAATTCTCAATCGCACGCCAACAGCACCGCTTCGACTGAATCCCGCTTTGCCATCAAAGTTCGACAGAATAATCAACAAAGCCCTCGAAAAAGACCGCGAGATACGATATCAGTACGCCTCTGAGCTGCGTGCAGACCTTAAACGCTTGAAACGCGAAACGGACCCAGGGCGCCAGGCTTTGGACAACGGGGTGCTCGGCGCGTCAGTTTTCGCAGCAGTGGCTTCGGGAACCTCCGGGCCCCTGACGACAGGAGCACAAACAGAACGAATCATGCTGGTCGTGCTGCCATTTGAAAATCTTAGCGGCAACAAGAAACACGACTACTTCAGCGAGGGCATCACTGAGGAAATGATTACACAGCTCGCTAGGATCAGTCCCGAACGGCTCGGAGTGATCGCTCGCACATCTGCCATGCAATACCGCTCGACCGAGAAAAGCGTCCGCCAGATCGGCCGGGAGCTCGGCATTTCCTACATCCTGGGAGGAAGCGTGCGTCGGGCAGGGAATCGTGTGCGCATTGCCGCACAGCTCATTCAGGCCAGTGACGAAACACACTTATGGGCGGAAACTTATGAACGCAAGTTGGGAGATATTCTTTCTCTACAGAACGATGTGGCGGGAGCTGCGGTGCACGAGATCAAGCTCAAGCTCGCACCACGTGAGAATGAACGCCTGGTCAGCGCTGCGGCCGTAAATCCGCAGGCGTACGAGGCTTACCTGCAGGGCCGTTATTTGCTAAACCGAAGAACGTCCGAGGCCCTTCATAAAAGTGTGCAGTATTTCCAAAAAGCCATCGAGCGCGATCCGCACTATGCCATCGCATATGCAGGATTGGCCGATTCTTATCTCACTTTGCTCGATCTTGGACACCTTTCCACGGACGACGCGACAAGCCAGGCCGATGCAGCGGCCCGCAAAGCATTACGGATCGACGACACGCTGGCGGAAGCGCACAGCTCGCTGGGCCATTCGGCTTTCCACCAATTCAGCTGGCCCACGACGGAGACCGAATTTCGACGGGCTTTGGAACTGAATCCAAACTACGCCTTGGCTCATCATTACTACGCGAATTACTTAACCGTGGTGGGCCGGACCGAAGAAGCTCTTTCAGAAGCACGATCGGCACTACTGCTCGACCCTGTGTCGCTTCCTGCGGGTGCTAATTTGTCAAACCTTCTGTATTTGGCGCGACGCTACGAGGAAGCGATGGAGCAGGCTATTCACGTGTTGGAGATTGATCCGACCTTCTATCGCGCCTATATGGATCTAGGTAGGGCCTACGAACAGCAGAACAAACCTTCGCAGGCCATCGCTTCGTTTCGCAAGCTTGTCGCGGCCTCCCGTCGTAGCCCTGCGTACCTGATGGATCTCGCGCACGCCTACGCGCACGCTGGCGAGCGGAGGAAGGCTTCACAGCTTTTGAAAGAGCTTCGGAAGCTTTCACGAAAGCGGTATGTTGCTCCCTACTCAATTGCGGTGGTATTTGCAGGGTTCGGTGACAAGGAAAAAACCCTCGCCTGGTTGGAAAAGGCGTATTCGGCTCGAGACGAAATGCTTCCTTTTCTCAGGGTGGATCCTAGGCTCGCTTTCCTGAATGCCGATCGCCGATTCCAGAACCTCGTGCGGCGAATGAAGTTTCCCAGATAGGACAAACTCTGTCGTGTTTAAGGCAGACTCGAACTATGACGCCCACATGCCTGCCATTCAATTTGCTTCTTAGACCTAATCGCGGCAATCGTCGGGTTTTTTGTGCCGTAGGGGTATTGGTTGGGTACATTTTTGCGCTCTCTCGTATCTTCCGGTACTCCCTAAACGAGGGTGTCCTGAAAATAAGAATGCTTGGTCTCACCATGCGCAGGATACGGCTCTCGACTGTCGAGAAGATTCAAGTAATCAGTTGTCTAGATACAGTTCCGTTCAGCAAGTCGTTCCGACCGTCATTGTTGTTTGCCCAAAGATGGGGTGGATACAAGGCGAAGGAAATATCCATCGAAACGCGACGAGGATTGATTAAGAGGCTGATAATCAGTCCGGAAGACCCAGATGCGTTCGTCAGTCAGTTGGAGATGGAGCGTCAGGAGTCTTTATCCAGCCAGAACTAACCTGTCCGGTTTCCTCGTTTGTCAAGCACAATGCAGTCTGCCTTACTCTAGGAGCGGGCGGGAAATCACATTGATAAAAGACAAATCGGTGGCACAACAAATTAGCGAGTTGATGCTTGAATACTCTGAGCGCATTAACGAGTCGATTCGGCTTGTTCAGGAGAAATGCTCGCAGGAGGAATTCAAAACCTACCGACTGGCCGCAGCTAAAGTGATGGGTGAGATGCTCTTGGAAGTAATGAATCCGCTGTACCGCGAACACCCTGACTTAAAGCCTGCGGGTTTGGATTAGCGTAGCTCGAGTACGAACCTTTGCGATTTCGTCGTGAATCAGGCCTTGAGGCGGACTGATTCAAAATAATTCGAGGACTTTTGCTATCCGCCGCCCAAAGAAAATGCCAATTAGGAAACGCCTGCTGAAATAAGCAAACTAGCTTTGATGGTCAAGGCTCCGGAAAGAGCGCAGGCGGCGAACACAAGCAGTGTGGTGAGGACGGTCACGAGCCAATCGAGTTGTCTGAGGCAATTCAGAATGTAGCAATGTTACATCGAGCTGAAAAGGCGGCCGCACGGAGCTTTTGCGGACCACAACTGCCGCCGAAATCCCGCGACCTTTTGGGATGCCTCAGGAGAGTGCGCGTAGATTTTTTCGGAGGCGGTCGGGGTTGCCATGGCCAAGGAGAGCCTCAACCGCCACATGAGTACTCTTCCAGACAGGAACGGCGCGCGCGAGCAACCTCCGGCCCTTCGGCGTCAATGCCATCAGACGGCTCCGGCGGTCTGATGGATCTGTCGTAATCCTGAGTAGTCCGCGGCGCCGCAAAGGTTTAAGAGCAGCCGTCAGCGTGGTTGGATCCATTGCAAGTAGCGCGGCTACTGCCCCCATGGTTGGTGGCGCTGGACGGTTCAGGGACATCATTAACGAGAATTGTCCGTTTGTCAGGCCGATTGGCCTCAGCGCGTCATCGAAGCGCCGTGCCAAGGCCCGAGCCGCCCGTTGTACATGAAGACAGAGACAAGAATCGCGCACCAGGAGTGTCGTTTCAAAAGCAGGGTTCGCAACCTTCCCCATAGACCAATAATATGGATATCAATGCATCTTGCCAAGAGGCCGTTTGTCATGTATATTGATATCAATCTATTTGCTTGAACAATGGCCCTAGCAGAAATCAGAGAGCCAGCGCAAGCATAGTGCCCGTTGATTGTCTCGCAACAAACTCGAAACGCTTAACTATCTTTCGTTCCTTGCGGTTTCCCAGTTTCGATCTACGCAGTTTTAGTCAACATTCGGCGCGGTTGTTGCCTAATTTGTTGCGCAAATTATGTGGCAGCCGCCTAGGCTCTCTCACTTA
>Ga0310915_10001376_pt1 | contig 12531 bp, 9 predicted proteins | sample GREbulkMGAN111_FD_202508 | JGI IMG/M metagenome (GOLD analysis project Ga0310915, IMG submission 202508) | Lab enrichment of tropical soil microbial communities from Luquillo Experimental Forest, Puerto Rico - GRE.bulkMG.AN111 | ecosystem: Environmental > Terrestrial > Soil > Tropical forest >...
GCCGGCGACGCAGAGCGCCGCGAGCGCGATCGCGCGCCAGTCGGTGGTGACGAGCGCCTCCACCACCTCCCTCGGATCGATCGTGCGCAGGATGCGGTAGAGCGCAACCGCGGCGATCGCGATCAGGATGAAGCTGAGCGTGGCGGCGATTCGGTTCCAGCCGATCTTCTGATCGCAGAACAGCGCGGCGCGATGCAGGGCATCGAGCCATTTATCCTCGTGTCCGTGTTCGGGCCGCGCTTCCATCGGTCGGTCCACGATATCCTGAAAACTCCCCCGGCCCTATCGTGGTTGCGGCGTCCGCCGCGTGATCCGCCATCGTGATGCGGCGCGGGCGCCCCGAGCGATGGCGATGTAGCACTAGCAAAAGCGGCGCCGCGGCACGAGGTCCTGCGCCTGCGGCTTGTGCGCCCGGCGCCGCCTATTCCCGGTGTGTCGTCCCCGCGCCGGGCACCCACGAAAATCGCGGACGCGAGGACATCCACATCGCGTTGCTGTGCCCGGCGATTTTCGTGGGGACCCGGATAGCGGGGACCCAGTAAACGCGGCGGGGTCAGTGATTACTGGGTCCCGGCTCTCGCTCCGCTGCGTTTCGCTCGGCCGGGACGACAGCTGGGTTTGTGGGGGCGTCACACCTTCCCCAACTCCCCGTCCGCAAAAAAATCGCGCAGCGCGCGGTAGGTCTCCTGCGGCGCTTCTTCGGAAAGATAATGACCGCAGGGCAGCGCCTTGCTGGCGCGGATGTCGGAGGCGTAAAGCGGCCACACCTGCATCGGCTTGTGGTTGCGGCCCACGCCGCCGGTGGCGCCCCACAAGAGCAGCAGCGGGCAGGTGATTTTCCTGCCGGCGGCAAAGTCGGCGGTGTCCATGTCGAGATCGACGCCATGCGTGGCGCGATAATCCTCGCACATGGCGTGGATGGTGGCGGGATTGCGGAAGCAGCGCTTGTATTCGGCGAGCGCCGCGGGATCGAAGAAGCGCAGCCCTTGCGGCGTCTTCGCGAGCTTCTTCTCGATGAAATAGTCGGGGTCGGCGCCCATCAGCCGCTCGGGGAAATCGTAGGGCTGAATCATAAAGAACCAGTGCCAGGAGAACGTACCCCACGCGCGCGTCACATGGTTGAGCAGGTGGTGCTGCGGGATGATGTCGAGGATCGCCGCGCGCGCCACCGCCTGCGGATGGTCGAGGCACATGCGGTGCAGCACGCGCGCGCCGCGATCGTGCCCGGCGGCGTAGAAGCGCTTAAAGCCGAGCGCGGCCATGACCTCGAGCTGATCCTGCGCCATGGCGCGGAACGAGTAGCCGCTGTGGTCGGCGCCGCCCACGGGCTTTTCCGAATCGCCGTAGCCGCGCAGGTCGGTCGCCACCACGGTGAACTCGCGCGCGAGATCGGGCGCGATCTTGTGCCACGACACGTGCGAGAACGGATTGCCGTGCATCAGGAGCAGCGGCGGCCCGCTGCCGCCGCGCACGGTGACGATGCGCGCGCCGCTGGTCCTTATTTCGCTGCGGGTGAAATTTTCGAACATGAGTTAAAGATCCGGACGCAGCGCAACATTTCCAATGCTGTCGTCCCGGCCGAGCGAAGCCTTAAGCGCGTTTACGCGCGTCTTCGACGCGCTATGGCGCAGCGAGAGCCGGGACCCAGTAATCACTGCGCTTTCAGTGATTACTGGGTCCCTGCTTTCGCGGGGACGACACCTGAGGGGGAGGCTGCACCGCATTCCGGGACACGGCTCACTACTTCGCCGCAATCCCAGCCGCCTTCGCAAGCTCAAGCGCGATCGGCGCCTCGCGCGCGATGCGCGCGTCGAAATCGTCCGGCGTCATGATCATCGCTTCGACGCCGAGCTTGGCAAGCTTCTCCTTGACGGCGGGATCCTCGAGGCCCTGCACCGTGGCCTGATGAATGCGCGCCACGATCTCGCGCGGCGTCTTCTTCGGCACCAGCGCGCCGATCCAGAAATCGAAATCGGAATTGGGAAAGCCCGCCTCCACCGTGGTCGGCACGTCCGGCAGCGCGGAGGCGCGCTTCGTGCCGGACACCGCGAGCGCCAACAACTTGCCTTCCTGGATGAACGCCATCGCCGGCGTGATCGGCGAGAAATAAAAGTCAACCCGCCCGGCAATCACCTCGGTGAGCGCCTCGGGCGCGCCCTTGAACGGAACCAGCTGGCCCTCAAAGCCAGCGGCCAGGCGAAAGCGCTCTGCCGTGAGATGCGGCGGCGTGCCGATGCCGGCCGCCGCATAGTTGATCGCACCGGGGCTGGCCTTGGCGCGCGCGACGAGCTCCTTGAGCGTCTTGATGCCTTTCTCCGGCGAGATCACCAGCACCAGCGGCACGTTGCCGAGCGGCGTAATGCCGGCAAGGTCGGTTACCGGATCGTACGGCATGTGCTGGATCGCCGGCGCGGTCACCAGCGAATTCGAGTTGACCAGAATGGTGTAGCCGTCGGGCTCGGCCTTGGTCACGGCGGTCACCCCGGGCGCCCCACCGCCGCCGGCGCGGTTCTCGATGATGATCGGCTGGCCGACGCGCGTGGAAACGTTTTCAAAGACAGTGCGCGGGAGCAGATCGGTGGCGCTTCCCGGCGAGAACGGCACGATCACCTGCACGCGCCGGCTTGGCCACTGCCCCGGCGACTGGGCCATGACGGATGCGGCGGCGATCAAAACTGCCGCTCCGAGAGTCACACCTGAAATCCACGACCTGTTCATGCCAAATCCTCTTCTCCGCCTGGACGGCAAAACTTCGCCCGCTCATTCCCGCAGCATAAGCGCGTTTACGCGCGTCTTCGACGCGCTATGCGGGAATCCAGGGCCGCTTGCTCGGAGCTTGTGATCTGGGTTCCCGCTTTCGCGGGGACGAGCGGCCATCATATGCAATTTCCGCTGAACAAACATTCGCTACCCGCCCCGATAGGAAATTCGCCAGATCGTGCCGTTGCCGTCCTCGCTGACGAGCAGCGCGCCGTCGCGCGCGACCGCGACGCCGACCGGCCGTCCCCACACCGCGCCATCGTTGATCACGAAGCCGGTGACAAAATCCTCGTACTCGCCGGTGGGCACGCCATCGCGCAGCCGCACGCGGATCACCTTGTAGCCGGTGCGCTTCGATCTGTTCCAGGAACCATGCTCGGCGGCGAACGCGTCGCCCCGGTATTGCGCCGGGAACTGGCCGCCCTGGTAGAACGCGAGCCGCATCGAGGCGGAGTGCGCCTGGATCAGCACGTCGGGCACCGTGACCTTGCCCTTCAAATCAGGGCGCGCGCCGCGATGGCGCGGGTCCTCGTTGGCACCGAGGTAATACCAGGGCCAGCCGAAGAACGCGCCGTCGCGCACCCGCGTGATGAAATCGGGAACGAGATCGTCGCCCAGCCCGTCGCGCTCGTTCACCGAGCACCACAAGGTGCCGCTCGTCGGCGCGATGGCGAGCCCGACGCAATTGCGCAGGCCGGTCGCGAACACGCGGCGATTTTTGCCCTCGGGATCGAACGCGAGCACGTCGGCGCGGTCGGTCTCGTAGCCCCAGGCGGCGCCAAGACCGTGCTGCGCGTCCCAGCGCGCGATCGCCGCCGCGTCGAGCGAGCCCATTCCCTCGCCGACGTTGGACGCCGACCCGACCGAGACGAACATCTGCCGGCCGTCCGGGGAAAAGACGAGGTCGCGGGTGATATGCCCGCCCCGCACGTCGCGCCCGCCGGCACCGGCCAGCGTCGGCACGACCACTTGCGCGCTTGCGCGCGCCTTGAGGTCGCCGTTGCGGTAGGGGTAGCGCACCACGGAGGCGGTGTTGGCGACGTAGAGCCACTGCGGATCCGGCCCCGGCGGATGGAACGCCATGCCGAACGGACCTTGCAGGCCGGTCGCGAACACGCTGTTCGCGCGCGCTTTGCTTTCGCCTTCGCCGGCGCGCAGCACGCGCACGCGGCCCGGCCCGGATTCGGCGACGAAAATGTCGCCGTTCGGCGCCACCACCAGGGCGCGCGGATCCTCGAGACCCGAGGCGAACAGCTCGGCCGTAAACCCCGGCGGCACCTTCGGGCTGGCGCCGGGCGGGCGCGACACCGCCCGCGGAAAATTGCTGGCCGAATGGGTGGCGTAGGGCTTCGGCAGATCATCGACCGTGATCTTGCGGCGAATGAGCGGCGCGTCGGCGCGCCAATCGCCAAACGCCGCGGCGCCGGTGAGCAGCCGCGCGCCGGCGGCCGGATCGGATGCGTCCTGGCCCAGCGCGGCGGCGGCCAAAGCCGCGAGCAGGACGCCGGTTGGAAGTGCGAGCAATTCGCTGCGCATAGATGTGGTCCCTTGACTGCCCGCCAACCTGACTCTGCTGTCGTCCCCGCGCCGGGCACCCACGAAAATCGCCGACGCGAGACCATCCTGTTTGTGCTGCTTTGCCCGGCGATTTTCGTGGGGACCCGGACAGCGGGGACCCAGTAACCACTGGCCGTCCGATTTGCGAGGCCGTCAACCCGACATTGCTCAGTGGTTACTGGATTCCGGCTCTCGCTCGCCATAGCGCGTCAAAGACGCGCGTAAACGCGCTTAGGCTCGCTCGGCCGGAATGACAACGGCGGGGACTGGCGACCCGCCCGGTGGCTTATCATTCCCGCGCCCTCCCGCCGGAACATTTCACAAAGTTAATGGCTTACGTGGTGCGGTGTGCCGCTGTGCCGCTAGGCCGAAGCACGCGGGTGATGTAGTGTTCGCACAACCCAGAAAAGTCCCCAAGCGGACTTAGTGAAAAACCCATCCGGGAGACCAGGAGGATCTATGCCAAGCTCAAACATTTCGCGGCGCAATCTGCTCAAGACCACGGCGCTCGCCGCCGCCTCGACCCTCGCCGCCCCCGCCGCCCCCTACGTGCGCCACGCCTACGCCGCCGGCAAGCTCACGCTCGGCGTATGGGACCACTGGGTGCCCGGCGCCAACAACACCTTGACCAAGCTGTGCAACGAGTGGGGCGAGAAGAATAAAGTCGAAGTGACCATCGACTACATCACCTCGCAGGGCGACAAGGACATCCTGACCGCGAGCGCGGAAGCGCAGGCGCGCGCCGGTCACGACATCATGTCGCATCGCGCCTGGCAGATCCAAGTGCATCGCGCCGTGCTCGAGCCGCTCGATGAGGTGGTCAAGGCGCTGGTCGCGAAGGCCGGCCCGATCAGTCCGGTCGCCGAGTATCTCGCCAAGCACGACGGCAAGTGGTTCGGCATCCCGACCACCGTGGGCAGCCAGGTCAAGCCGTGCTGCTCGCGCATCGATCTCTACAAGCAGCACGCCGGCATCGATCTCACCGCGATCTACCCGGCGAACGGCAACCGCGACCCGAAGCTGGTCGAGAGCTGGAACTATGACACCTATCTCAAGAGTGCCGAGCAGCTGTTCAAGGCCGGCCACCCGATCGGCCTGCCCATGGGCCAGACCAGCGACGCCATCGATTCAACCGGCGCCATGTTCCGCGCCTTCGGCTCGGTGATGGTGGACGAGAAGGACAACATCAAGGTCAACTCCGACGCCACGCGCGCCGCGCTCGAATATTTCAAGAAGCTGATGCCGTTCAATCCGCCCGAGGTCTACGCCTGGGACGACGCCGGCAACAACCGCTGGCTCATCTCCGGCAAGGGCGCCGGCATCCAGAATCCGCCGAGCGCCTGGTCGGTGGCCAAGCGCGACAATCCGAAGGTGGCGGAGCAGTGCTGGACCCACGACATGCCGCGCGGTCCCGCCGGCCGGTTCGTCGGGCAATTGCCGTTCTTCTACGGCCTGTGGTCGTTCTCGCAGAACAAGGCGGCCGGCAAGGCGCTGCTCCAGTTCCTCTCGGAGAAGCCGCAGTCGCACCAGCTGGTCGATGCGTCGAACGGCTACGACCTGCCCTCGTTCAAGAGCTATTACGACTTCGACACCTGGCAGAAGGTCGAGCCGCCGGTGGGCACGGTCTACAACTATCCGCCGCGCGGCGACGACGAGCAGCCGAGCATCACCGGCTACCCGGCGCGCCCCGACGTCGCCACGCAGATCTACAACCAATCGCTCCACACGATCATGGTCGCCAAGGTCTGCCAGGGCAACGAGCCGATCGACCGGGTGGTCAAGTGGGCGCAGAGCGAGCTCGAAGGCATGCTGCGGGCGTAGTGTAGGTTCGCTGAAATGGAATCAGCGAGCCGCAAACCGGGCAGTGTCATCCCGGCCGAGCGAAGCCTAAAGCGCGTTTACGCGCGTCTTCGACGCGCTATGGCGGAGCGAGAGCCGGGATCCAGTAAACACCGCCCGCTCCGTGATTACTGGGTCCCCGCTTTCGCGGGGACGACAGTGACAATGCTGTAAACGGCACGCCATGGTCGATATCGCGCGACAATATCCGGGGCAGCTCACTCAGCCGGCGGCGCGCGCGCACGGCAGCATGCGCCAGCTCGTGCGCCGGCGCAGCACGATCGCGTTCCTGATGTGCCTGCCGCTGATCGTGATCGTGGCGTCGCTGATCATCTACCCGGCGTTCTACTCGATCTTTCTCGCCACCTTGAACAAGGCGCAAACCCGCTTCATCGGCCTGGGCAACTTCACCTACCTGCTGAGCCGCGACACCTTCTTGATGGTCGTCGAGCAGTCGGCGATCTTCGCGCTCAGCGCGGTGTTCTTCAAAGCGCTGATCGGGCTTGTCACCGCGCACCTCGTCAACAATCTGCCGACGAAAGGGCAGCGCAAGTGGCGCGGCATGCTGCTGGTTCCCTGGGTCATTCCGCTGGCGCTGTCGACCTTGGGCTGGTGGTGGCTTTTCGATCCGACCCACAGCGCGTTCAACTGGCTGCTCAAGACGCTGGGAGGCAGCGAAATCCCCTGGCTCAGCGACCCGTATTGGGCGCGTTTCTCGGTGATCCTGGTGAACGTCTGGTACGGGGCGCCGTTCTTTCTCATTATGTATCTCGCCGCGCTCAAATCGGTGCCCGAGCAGCTCTACGAGGCCGCCGCCATCGATGGCGCCAACGCCTGGCAGAAGTTCGTGCACATCACGCTGCCGATGATGCGCAACATCATCGCAATAACCGTGCTGTTCTCGCTGATCGTCACCTTCGCCAATTTCGACATCGTGCAGATCATGACCGCGGGCGGCCCGCGCAACATGACCCACGTGTTCGCCACCTATGCGTTCCTGCTCGGCATCCGCTCCGGCGATCTGCCGCTCGGCGCCGCGGTGTCGCTGTTCATGTTCCCGATCCTGGCGATCTCCGCGGTGTTCATCCTGCGCGGCGTGCGCAGGCGCGGGAGGGAGATCGGATGACCGCGACCGCTGCAGTCGCCGCGCGCCCGCGCATCGGCGCGATAGCCAGCCTGCGGCGCAGCCGGCGCTGGTCGCTGTTCGCCTCCTATTTCTTCCTCATCCTGTTCGCGATCTTCTTTCTCACGCCGCCCTACTACATGATCGTGACGTCGCTGAAATCCGACGCCGAGGTCGCGCATCTCGCGACCAATCCGTGGATCATCGCCAACGGCGTGACCTTCGAGCAATACCGCCTCCTCTTCAACGAAACCGACTTCCTCATCTACTTCAAGAACACGGTCATCGTCACGGTGTGCGTGGTCGCCATCACCATGGTGGTGAGCGTGCTCGCCGCGTTTTCGCTTTCGCGCATGCGGTTCTGGGGATCGGGGCTTCTCGCCACCGGCATTTTCCTCACCTACCTCATTCCCGACACCTTGCTGTTCATCCCGCTGTTCCAGATCGTGCGCGGGCTCGGCCTGCTGAACTCTTATTGGAGCATGGTCCTGGTCTATCCGACGCTCACCGTGCCGTTCTGCACCTGGATCATGATCGGCTATTTCCAATCGATCCCGAAGGAGCTCGACGAAGCGGCGCTGATCGACGGCGCCGGCTACATGCAGATCCTCACGAAAATATTCATCCCGGTGGCGCTGCCCGGCATCGTCGCGGCGACGATCTTCGCGTTCACCGTCTCCTGGGCCGCGTTCGTCTATCCGATCGCGTTTTTGTTCAGCGCCGACCAGCAGGTGCTCACCGTCGGCACCGTGACCAGCCTGATCAAGGCCGACGTGTACAAGTGGGGCATGCTGATGGCGGGCGCGCTCGTTGCCGCGGCGCCGCCGCTGATCATCTACGCCTTCCTCATGGACTACTACATCGCCGGGCTCACCGCCGGCGCCACGAAAGGGTGAGCGATGGCCGACGTCGCCCTGCACAACGTGGTCAAGCGCTTCGATCAGGACGAGGCGGTGCGCGGCATCAGCCTGAACATTCCGGACAAGGAGTTCATCGTGCTGGTCGGGCCGTCCGGCTGCGGCAAGACCACGACCTTGCGCATGATCGCCGGGCTCGAGGAGGCGACCGCGGGCGAGATTCTGATCGGCGGCCAGGTGGTCAACGACGTGCCGCCCAAGGATCGCGACATCGCCATGGTGTTCCAGAACTACGCGCTCTACCCGCACATGACCGTGTTCGAGAACATGTCGTTCGGGCTCAAGCTGCGGCGCGTCGCCAAAGAGGAGATCAAGGCAAGAGTTCAGCGCGCGGCGAAGATCCTCGACATCGCCGACCTTCTCGATCGGCGTCCCAAGCAGCTCTCCGGCGGCCAGCGCCAGCGCGTCGCCATGGGTCGCGCCATCGTCCGCAATCCGAAGGTGTTCCTGTTCGACGAGCCGCTCAGCAATCTCGACGCCAAGCTGCGCGTGCAGACCCGCACCGAGATCAAGCGCGTGCATCAGCAGGTGAAGACCACGACCATCTATGTCACCCACGACCAGGTCGAGGCGATGACCTTGGCCGACCGTGTCGTGGTGATGAACGGCGGGCGCATCGAGCAGGCGGGGCGGCCGCAGGAGCTTTACCATCAGCCGCGCACCCGCTTCGTCGCGGGCTTCATCGGCTCGCCGGCGATGAACTTTTTGCCCTGCCGGCTCGAGCGCAACGGTGCCGGCCTGATGCTGCGGCTCGGCGAAGGATTGGCGCTGCCGGTGCCGCAACCGCGCGCCGCGCGCTATCAGGCCGCGGCCGGCAAGGAGCTGATCTTCGGGCTGCGCCCCGAGCACCTCACCGAGCCGCGCGGGGAGGCGCGCGACCCGCGCTGCGAGTTCACCGTGAACCTCGACGTGGTCGAGCCGATGGGCATGGAGACGATGGTGTTCTTCGGCGTCAACGGCAGCGAGATTTGCGCGCGCGTCACTCCCGACGCCGCAACGGCGCCAGGGCAGCCGATGCGGCTCTACGCCAACCTCAACCACATGCACCTGATCGATCCGGCGACCGATTTGGTGCTGTGAGCGTCTCTGACGCCTGCATTGCCGCTCGTCCCCGCGAAAGCGGGGACCCAGAAATTCTAAGCAAGCAGTCTTGGATTCCCGCTTGCGCGGGAATGAGCGGAGCAGGAATCTACGGAGAAAACAGCAACTAGCCCGTGAAGGCGCTCGATCCGGGCTACGGACTGAATAAGCACCAGCCCTCAAGCGCGAAGCCGAAGAGGATCTGGGGCAATAAGGGGTGGCGTTTAAGGAAAGCAAAAACCCCGCCGGGCGGAGGGGTCTCAAGCCCAGGCGGGGTTTTGTGCTCGTGAAGGGATACTCCCCGACAGTTCCTTTCCCAGAGCGACTTGATAATTGTCCGACAACTCAGAGGCTGTCAGTCCGTCACCGGACTTTGGAACATCTGGGGCAATACTTAGCTCGGTTAGGTTGTACCTCGTGAAGACCAAAACCCACCTCCAATTCCGCCTCGATTTGTAAGACGCGGCCGGCGAAAACATTGTGGAGCACATTGCCGGGCTGGATGATTTTGAGATTGCCACCGCCGCCTATCTAGCGGCGCTCGCTCGCTGCCGCAATCTCGGGTGATTTTGCGGCAGGGTGCGCGCACGGTGCATGACAGCGGCCCGCAATCGGTCATTGCGTAACCAAAAAGTGTTGGTGGGAATTCGAGACCGAGCGCCCTAGGCGGTGGCGAGGATAAAATTAGCTCGCACCGGCGGCAGCCAACCTCCTAACGATTGGCCAAGGCTTGCAGCCGCCACGTCGCTTCCATTGAGCCGAGCCTCTCGGCCTTTTGATACCAGCTGCGCGCCTGCTCGATGTCCGCGCCCAATCCCGCGACACCGATTTGCGCATGCACCACGGGATCGTAGGTCGCGCCCAGTGCCATGGCCGCGGTGGCATCTTGGCCAACTCTGCGATGCCGCGCGCCCGGTCTGACGCTTCGTTCGCGGGCAGCGTGTCAGGATCATCATCGCGCGCCAGGATCGGACGCATTGCGCGCGCTCCGACCGTCGGCGACGCCATGGATTTCGGCGGCGAGCGCGTGGCAACTTGCAGAGTGGGCGGCGACCAACCCGTTTGGCCGATGTAATAGCCGGCCACCGCGACGACGATACTCGTGCTGAAAAGGGCCAGCGATGCGCGTAGGTAACGGCGCAGCGGAGCGGACGGCGGTGGCGGCATAAGCTCGGGCTCGAGTGATTTCGCGCGCCGCCTGCCGATCCGCTCACGGTTGTTGTAGTGCGGCGTATCCAGTGGGGTGAGCCCGGATATGAGCGGCACGGGCGCAACCCGCGGCAGGTGGCCGGCGGCTTGGCGCTGAAGCCAGCGCAGGCTGTCCTCAAGCCGCTCGAGGTCGACGTCCTTGCTGCTCTCGCCATGCCTCGCAGCGGCAGGAAGCCGCTCCATGGCGATGCGCTCCCGCGTTGCGCGCGGCGCCCAATCGGAAGAAGCGGTAGGAGGTCTGCTCGCTGGGCTATTCATGACGTCATCCTCCGTGCCTGAATGCCAACTGATGCCGCGCATCGCTTAGTTTCGCGAATGCCCGTCGACGAGGCCAATCGGCTCAACGCTGCCCGCCACGTTGCTTTTCCCGGCACTGCAGAAATTCGCGAAACAGTGCCTCACGCTGCTCTTGCGTCAGGTTTGCCGCTGCGGACGTTTTCAAAACAGCGGAAAAATCGCTGGTCCCCTGCGCGGCAGTCTCCTTTGGACGAATACGCCGCAGCATTTCCTCCGCCACGTTCCAGCGCGTCCAGCCGGGGACGGTGGCAGCAAGATTGACGTCGCGCCACTTCGGGTGGCGTGGCGGCTCACGGAACTTGTCCCAGTTCGTGAACAGGCGCTCGACGAACCGTTCGACGCGCCGATAGCGATCGTGTCCCTTCTCCCGAGTGGCCACCGCGAGCACCGCTGGTACCGCGATCGTATCGACCGGCTGAGCTTCGGGAACGAGCGTCGGATATTCTTTGTTGGTCAACTCGCCGAGCGAGTAGTAGTCGGCAAACGTCTTGGAAAACGAAATCGGTACGAAATGCAGGCCCGAGTTCGCCGGGATTTTGGCAAAAAAATCGATCGGTTGTCCAATCACGCAGACCAGAGCGGCAAGCTCCCCGCTCCTCAGCTTTTGCAACGCGGTGGGATTGTCATAGGGCACCTGCTCGATCTGCACGCCCAAGCGCTGAAACACGATTGCTCCGGTCAGACTTGAAGCGCTGCCCGGGGGCCCGAAGCTAACCTTCTTGCCGCGCAAATCCTCGATCGACTGGATGTCGATGCGCGCCAGCACATGCATTTCCGAAACCGGTAAGCGAATGATGTAATTGACCCTGTAGTCGAGATCGGGAATCTTCCGTTGGGTGCGGAAATAGTCGAAGACGTCGATTTGAGTAACCGCAACATCGACTCGCCGCAAATAGAGCAGATCGTCGAGATTGGAAGCAGCGCCGTAAGTGACCATCGGAATGACGCGCAGATTGTCGCCGTCGTCGAGAACCTCCGCCAGCTCGTTGGCGAACCTCATGTAAGTGTCGGATAGTTGCGCTCCGGCGACACCAACGGTCCAACTATTCTTGCGCAGCTTCATTGCATCATCGCTGCCACCCTCTTCGAGCGATTTCGGTACCGATTGTGCCTGCGCTGTCGCGATCAATCCGATCGCAAGTGCACCAGGCACGGATGCGAAAGTCAGAAGCGACAGAACGACGCGCACTGCGTGGCAAGATGTGGGTACGCGCATGTGACCACTCTCCCCAGTCAGCTGTAGCATCGAACTCCGCTTTAAGGGGTTGGGTCAAAACGTGGTGGAAATCCGGTTATTAAACAATGCCGGTACGTTGAATCGCAGGTGTAGCGGAGCACGCGGCAGCGAACCAAATCTTACTTCAGGAGTCGGCCAGAACTCTAATCGTTCGAAGGTAGTAACATGCGGTAAAGCAGGATCGCAGCACCGTTCGCTTTCAAAAGGCGGTGAGCCGGAGGTATGAGGGTCTCCGGCTCGACAGGCGCGAATGCCGAATGGGCTTATGGTTTGAAGCGAGGCTGCTCGCGCCGACGTGTGATAAATGCCAGCATTCGGATAAAGCGCCTCATTAGCAAAATACACTTCTTATGTCCGAGTCGGGTCGTTTCGACAGATCGCCCGCTCGCGCCGCCCGGGGAACGTCCGCTTTGCTCGGTGGGTTCAACCGATCGACGCAACACCTTCTAATCTTGCTTGATTGGGAGGTGAGCGATGGAGGGGAATGCGCGGACGTGGTTCACGCCGAAACA
>Ga0310915_10001383_pt1 | contig 12510 bp, 9 predicted proteins | sample GREbulkMGAN111_FD_202508 | JGI IMG/M metagenome (GOLD analysis project Ga0310915, IMG submission 202508) | Lab enrichment of tropical soil microbial communities from Luquillo Experimental Forest, Puerto Rico - GRE.bulkMG.AN111 | ecosystem: Environmental > Terrestrial > Soil > Tropical forest >...
CCCCCGACTTCTTGTCATGGTAAAATGCGCTTATCTGTCGGGTGCTCTACAGGGCAATCCGCAAACGCGCGTGGAGGTCGACAAATGGCTATGCCGGGAAGGCTGTTCGCAAGAGCTCTCACGTTGTTTTTTCTGTCCGTTTCTCTCAGCCGCATGGCGCCGGGGCAAGCTGTGTCGGGCAACATCACCGGAACCGTGACGGACCCCTCTGGCTCCGCGGTGCCCAATGCGGACGTGACGATCAGCGACGTCGAGCGGGGAATGACTTACCAGACCAGGTCCAATGCGGACGGTAACTACACGCAGACGCACCTGCTGGCGGGGCGCTACCGTGTCACCGTTAGCATGCCCGGATTCACGGAGTCAACGGTCGTGGCTGGGGTCGAGGTGGACGCCACGACCCGCCTGGACGTAAAACTGCAGATCGGCAAAGCTGAGAGCACGGTGACGGTGACGGGCGAAGTCCCTCTACTCCAAACTGATCGCGCTGAAGTGAGCGACGTGCTCACCGCATCCCAGTTGCAGAAGTTACCTGTGCTCAATCGCAATGTCACCAGTCTGGTACTGGCCGTGCCAGGCGCGCAGTTGAATGGATTCCAGCACGCCTCCAGCGAGAATCCGCAGGGTGGCCTGCAGATCAATGTGAACGGGCAGTATTTCTACTCCAACGGGTTCGAGTTGGACGGGACGGAGAACCACAGTAACGTCCTGGGCATCGCCGTCATCAACCCTAATATGGACTCGCTGCAGGAGTTCAAAGTCACCACAAGTAACTATAACGCCGAGTTTGGCAACGTGGCGGGTGCCCTGTTGCAGGGTACCACCAGGTCCGGGACCAACCAGGTTCACGGCTCAGCCTTCGAATATCTGCGCAACACTGTCCTCAATGCCCGCAATCCTTTCACTGACCTCAATCCTCCCATCGTATGGAACCAGTTCGGCGGGACCATTGGCTTTCCGCTGAAGAAGGACAAGCTTTTCGGCTTTTTGGATTACCAGGGCTCACGTCAGCGGACGGGCGGCTCGCTGGTTGAGACGGTGCCCACCGATGCCGAACGTAGTGGAGACTTGCGACCCCTGCTGGGCGACTACATCTGCCAGGACGGCACGGTGTCGTCCACGCCGTGCTCCGGATCTCATGAGCCCTTCCTGGTGCCTACAACCGAAGGTGGTCGCGTTCCCGCTCAGGGAGGAATGGTTTTCGACCCCAATACCGGTAATCCGGATGGGAGCGGCCGGCGAGCGATTTCGACCGGCGGGCAAGTGAATGTCATTACGCCATCGAAGCCTATGCAGACATTGTTGGGCTATCTGCCACTGCCCAATACAGGCCCACCCGGCCAGATCTTCAACAACTACATCGCTTCACTGAGCCAGGTTTTCGACACCGACGCCGGCGATGTTCGAATCGACTACAACATTTCCTCGAAAATGACTCTGTTTGGAAGGTACAGCATCGCCGATTTCACCAAGCAGTCGCCGGGCGCCTATGGAGATCTGGCAGGGGGTCCCTCCGCCTTCGGGTTTGCCGGTCACTCCGACGTGCGCAATCAAAGCGGAGCGTTGGGTTGGACCTATTCCATCAATCCCACGTTAATCACAGAGTTTCGATTCGGTACCTACCGCTACCGGGTTCGCGTGCTGCCCAACGGCACGGCCACGCCGGCTTTGGACGCGGGGATCCCAGGCCTGAACCGGGGCACTCCAGACACCGTGGGCATGCCCGCCTTCTACGTCGAGGGCGACGGCGGATTTAATTTTGGGTACGCTCTGGGCGTGAACCAGTGCAATTGCCCGTTGAGCGAGACGGAAAACCAGTTCCAGTGGGTAAACAACTGGACAAAACAGAAAGGCAATCACACCATCAAGTGGGGAGTGGATATTCGCCGGGCGCAACAGAAACGGATTGATAGCAGCACGCATCGCTCGGGTGAAATACACTTTCAGGACTCGACAACGGGCAACCTGGATGTGGATACCCTCGCGGCCGGGAATGCCACCTCGGGCGCCGCGTTGGGTTCCTATCTGCTGGGCGTCCCCGGTACTTTTTCCCAGCAATTCACTGGCGCCGGGTTCTACCCCAGCTTGCGGCAGACCCGGCTCTTCTTCTTCGGGCAGGATACCTGGCGCGTTACTCCCAAACTGACCCTCAGTCTGGGGCTGCGTTACGAGAACTACCTGCCGCAGACCGGCACCAAGCCAGGCAGCGCCGGAACGTTCGACCCCAACACGGGCGAGGTGGTAGTGGCCGGCATCGGCACAGTCCCGCCCAACATGGGCATCCAGGCTTACAACTGGGGGTTTGCACCCCGCGTAGGCCTGGCCTACCAGTTGCGGCCCACAACGGTGGTGCGCGCCGGCTACGGTTGGGGTTATAGCGCCGCTGGCGTCGGCGCCGTGTTCGCTCAGAACCCGGAGCTCGATCCACCGGTACAGTTCGTAAATAACATCAACCCCGCCAATCAGTACATCACCTCGATCCGCGGGTTCACCACCAACGGACCGCCCAATCCGGTAACCCCGCCCATCGGCCCGAACGGGCGCTACCCTTTGCCGGACGGTATTAGCGTGTTCTTTTATTTCGATCAGCTCAACGCCTACCGCATCCCCATGTCCTACTTCTGGAACGTAGCGGTGCAGCACCAGTTCACGCCGAACCTCTCTTTGGAGCTCGCCTACGTCGGCAACGTGGGCCGCCATTTGTTTGCCAACGAAAACCGGAATCAGGCGGTGCCCGGGCCCGGCGATTACGACCCACGCCGTCCGTTTTACAACTTCGGTTTGACGCAGGGGATCTATGACGTCTGCAACTGCGATAACTCGAGCTACAACGGATTGCAGGCAAGGCTGGAGAAGCGCGCCCCGCACGGTCTGGACTTCCTGCTGACCTACACGTGGTCGAAAGCCATAACCCAGTCGGAGGGAGGCTATAACTTCGACAACAACTACGACCTCCGCAATGACCATGGTCCGGCGAGTTGGGACCACGCGAATGCCCTCACCTCGTTGGTTACCTGGGACCTGCCGTTCGGCAAGGGGCAAAAGTGGGCTTCGGGCGGTAACAAGGCGGTTCAGGCAGTGATCGGCGGTTGGCAGGTCAGCGGGGTGATCACGATGCTTTCTGGAGAAGCGTTCTCACCCTTCGTTTCCAACGCACCGCTTCTGAACGCTGACTTCAATAGCATCCGCCCCGACATCATCGGCAAGCCTGCCGTTCCCAATCCCAACCGCAACCTGTGGTTTGATCCCAATGCCTATACATCTCCGCAGCAGCCTTATCAAGACGGTACGGCATCCAAGGGTTCGCTGCGCGGCCCGGCACAATATGTGTTTAACCTGGCGCTGCAAAGGAACTTCGTGATCAGAGAAGGAAAGACCCTGGAGTTTCTTTGGGAGAACTTCAACGCTCTCAACCACACCAATCTGGGATTGCCGAACAATACGGTGGACGTATCGGGTGCGGGACAAATCACGTCCACCTCCACGGACATGCGGCAGATGCAGTTTGGACTGCACTTTCGGTTCTGATAGATCAGGATTCAGGAATCGGGAGTCAGAATGTCAACCTGACTTCTTGCTTCGACCTCATGATGGTCGCCCTTACCCTCTTGGGTGTGATACTGGCTTCCGGCCCGTCCCAGTGCTCAGTTCCGGTCCCGCAGAGTCCCGGCGGCAATTACATCGTTCCTGGTGTATTGGGCGATGTGCCCTACGGTCGCGGTCTCACACTGGATGCCTACGCGCCCCCAGGTGAGGCGCGACCGGCGGCAGTCATTATTCATGGCGGCCAAGGTAACAAAACAACACACATCAACCAACTTTTCGACGTTATTGATCGCGCCGGTTACGCATGGTTCTCCGTCGACTACCACAGCGCCGACGACGTAGCCGAGGCCCTCCGCTACATCCGGTGTCCCAGGCGCTTCAACATCACCGGCAAGTTCGTTCTAATTGGCGTGGACAGTGGCGCCGAGGTGATCCTCGAATTTCTAAAAGACGGCACGGGTGAGGGCGCGAACATCGCTAGCAGCACCGGCCTGATCCGTGAGAGGTCTTCTGCCGACCTCGAAGGGCTCGTCATGTTCGGTGCGAAGTTCAGCTCTGCATTCTTGCAGGCCGCTCACGGAGGACCGGCCCCGCAAACCTTGACGTTGCCGGCGGCGGCTGTTCTGATGTTTCAGGGCACTAGCGACAATGAGTTTCCGGCAAGCCAAGCGGAGAGCCTTTGCAAACGAATGCTGCACTGTGTTTTCCAACCTGTGCCGCACGGCATCCACGAACTTGAGAACTGGCACCCCGACCAATGGGATTGGAAAGAAGATCTGATCGCTTGGCTGCGAGGCGACCAGCGCGGCCTTTGGAAGAACATCACCTATGCCCGACCTGATGGCCTGCCGCTCCTGATGGACGCGTACCTTCCCGAGGGTACAGGGCCTTTTCCCGCGGCGATCATTGCCCACGGTGGCGGCTGGGAGGCAGGCGATAAGGTCACCTACGTGTCTCCTGTCTTTGAGCCGCTAGCGCGCGCCGGTATCGCCTGGTTTTCCGTCGACTACCGGCTTACCCCCTACGTGCGCGTGGCTCAGCAACTCGACGACATCCGCGCCGCCATTCGCTATGTTCGCGGACATGCTGAGCGCTTCCACGTGGATCCCAACCGGATCGCCCTGCTCGGCGAGTCGGCCAGCGGCCACCTGGTGTCCCAGGTCGCTTCAACGCCCTATCCGGACTGTCACGTACGGGCCGTTGTCTCCTTCTATGGCGTTTACAACCTTACGCCTTGGTCGGAGGGGGCCGAAGACTGGCAGCGGTCGGCACTCAAGCGCCTCTTTGGCGACTGGACGCCGGAGATGTTACGGGAGTATTCTCCCATCGAGCATGTGACTGCGGACCTGCCGCCTACCTTTCTAATCCAGGGAACGAAGGACGAACTCCAGAAGGGAACGCTCGAGTATGCCGCTCGCTTGAAGCAAATGGGTGCCCGCTATGACCTGCTCTTGCTCGAGGGCGCGCCACATGGGATGGAAAACTGGGAAGGGCACCCCGAATGGGATCACTACAAGAAGAAGCTCGTGGACTGGCTGTTGGCCGCCTTAGGCGGTAACTGAGCGAGGGCGCTCATCGCATCAGGACGGGCCCGGAAGTTTGGAAGGTGGCGGACGAGAATCGAATCCCGCGGCCCCGCCACCGTCCCAGCTGTATCCGGGCGAATCGGGTTTGGGCCCACAGCATCGAATTGGTCCATCGATGTCGTTAGGGGCTCCTGGACACCAGTCGATGTGTAGCGCATCATCGGATTATGCGCACGACACTGAGCCTTGATGACGACACGTACCGCTTGCTCAAGCGTTACGCTGAGAGCCGCTCACTCGCCCTCGGCAAGGCGGTATCGGAGTTGGGGAGACGCGGGTTTATGGTTCGGCGGCCCACCCGATCGGTCCAGGGCCTTCAAGTCTTCGATCTGCCGCCGGATTCTCCTCGGGTGACTGCCAAGCGGATCCGGTAGCTTGAGGCTGAGGAAGAATGACTGCCTTCCTGCTGGACGTTTTTGATCGGCCTGTTCTGGCGCTGTTGCCTGCGCACTTCCCCCCAACGCGACCGAGTGGGAGATGGTCCTTCGGGGGTAAGGAAAGTACTTCGCATTTCAACCGGAGACAAAAGGGTACCGTCGGGCCTTGGATAAACATCGGCCAAAGCCGGAATCCACCACAACTGTGAAGATTCAAAAGACCTTTCTCGCAACTGCGGGTGGCGTTCTCCTGGCCGCGCTTGCCGCGCTTCTGATTTCCGCTTCCAGCCGGCGCAGCGGGGCGCGAACGCCGGACAACGCGCAGATCCCAGACGCTCCGCCGAGCCCCGGTCCTGACGACCGCTACAAGGCGGACATCCTGGTTGTGGTCGCCCATCCCGACGATGAGACGGAAATCACCGGCTATCTCGCCAGGGCCATCTACGACGAGCACAAGCGCGTTGCTGTGATCTTTGGAACGCGCGGCGACGGCGGCGGCAACGCCATGGGTTACGAGCAAGCAGCGGCGCTCGGCGCGGAGCGCGAGATCGAGGCCCGTCGCGCTCTGGCTTATTTCGGCATCATGAATGTATGGTTCCTCGACGGTCCGGATACGCCCGGGCAGGATGTCCTGCGCTCTCTGGAGACTTGGAACCACGGCTCGGCGTTGGCGAAGACGGTGCGCCTGGTGAGGCTAACGCGCCCGGAAGTCATCCTCACCTGGTTGCCTGCTTATGTAGCGGGAGAAAATCACGACGACCACCAGGCAGCAGGGGTAATTGCTACCGAGGCCTTCGATCTGGCGGGTGATCCGACAGCGTTCCCTGAACAGGTAGCCGCGCCCCGCGACCGCACGACCATCGGCAACTTGACCGAAGGGCTCCGCCCATGGCAACCGAAAAAGATCTACTATTTCTCCGACGCGTCGCACGTCGATTTCCTCGAAGGCAAGGGCCCGAAATACGAGACCACCGTGATCTGCGCCGCGCGCCAGCTCCCGTATTATCGGCTGGCCGCCGAAGAAATGAGCTTTCATCTCACCCAAGGCGACACGGGGCAGGAGGCCAAGAAGGCACTGGCCACGGGACAGTTCAAATACTTTCAGCAGCCGGTGCGATTCATTTTTGGCAAGTCGTTGGTGAATGGTTCCACGACCGGAGATATCTTCGAGGGAGTGGAGGCGAGTCCCATCGCCTTTGCGCGCGTCCGTGGGTACCAACCTGACCCGCGCCAGGGCGTGACCCTCGAGCTCGGAGGGCCCTGGTCTTTCTACAGCGACTTTTGGAAGGCCCACAACATTGAGCACATCGCTCGGTTGCTCCCAATCCCGGAGGCCAGCATACAGCCGGGCGAGACCTTATACGTTCCTTTGTTGATCGGCAATGCCACGACGGAGCCGGTCCAGGTGACTTTGAGGTTGCAGTTGCCGGCCGGATGGAAGGAGAAGGCCGGGACAGCGCGCTACACCGTGTCGCCGGGCGGCGTTTATCCCGTGCAGGCGGCGCTGATCGTGCCCGCGACCAAGGCTCCGGAGTGGCAGGAGGTCACCTTCCGAGCGGAAGCCGGCGGCAAGACCATCGGGTCTGTCACCCTGCGAGTCAACGTGGCCTCCGGTGGTTTACCGCAGTAAGCGGCGGCTCTGCCTTTGGAGTGTCATGCGTTGATGAGAATCCGCGTCACGTGATTAATCAGATGAAAAGGCCTTGCTCGTGCCTGTTAGGGGCACTGATCGCGGTTACCTGGGAAATGGGGGGGCGGGCCTTCTGCCAAAAAGGCCCCCTGATACCACGGTTACCGCTCTTTTCCATGCAGCTCAAAAGGATGCAGCAAGCGGCAAGCTCGAACAGGCAGCCGAAGAATACAAGCACGTTCTCCGACTCGATCCCGATCTCATCGAGGCTCGGGTCAACTTGGGCCTCACATACCATTCTCTTGGCCAGTATAAGCTGGCAATAGAAGAACTGGAGAAGGCCCTCCATCAGCGACCCGACCGGGTCGGAGCCAACCTGTTCCTGGGAATTGACTACTTAAAGGCAGGACTTCCGGACAGGGGCTGAAGCGGTACCGTGACGCTCCCGAGGGCCAGCACATCGGAGGAAGAGTTTCGATTGCTCTAACTCCACACATTTCGCCTGATGGCTTTGCTCCAACAATTATGCGCGTGTATGCGCGTGCAGGTTCATAGTGCTAGAATGCTGCAAGCCTAAGGGCCGGAGAGCAAATCCTCGCTTGGGAACCCTGGATGAGGTCCTATGACGTCTGCGTGATCGGATCGGGTGCGGCCGGCGGCGTCATGGCCAAAGAGCTGTGCGAAGGCGGCGCCCAGGTGATGATGCTCGAGGCAGGTGAAGAGCTTCCCCCTTCTCGCCTTCTCTCGCACCGCTGGCCCTACGAGCTGCCTTATCGCGGTCTCCGAGGAGAAAAGCAGGCGCCCTTCTATCCCCCCGACATCTCGCCCGTGGTTTACCAGGACTGCGACCACATTACTGTGGACCGTGTTCGGGTTCTCGGCGGGCGCACTATGCATTGGAACGCCGTAACCTTGCGATATGCGCCGCGCGATTTCCGAGAGCGAACGCTGGCAGGAATCGAAGAGGATTGGCCCCTGAGCTACGAGGAGGTGGAGCCCTACTACGAACATATCGAGCGCAACATCGGCGTGTGTGGCCAGGACGACCACCTGGAGATCCTACCGGCTGGGAAACACTATCTTCCTCCTCTTCCCTGGCGATGCAGCGAGCGCATCCTGGCGCGCGCTGCACAGACGATGGGAATTCCAGTGATTCCGGTGCGCAAAGCGGTGCTGACGGTTCCCTACGATCAGCGTCCGCCGTGTCACTACTGCGGGCACTGCATGGAGGGCTGCGACGTTGCCTCTATTTTTTCCACTCCCGATTGCATGCTTCCCAAGGCGCGCGCCACCGGGAATTTCACTTTGCGCCAAAACGCTATCGCTCGCGAGATTCTCACCGACCAAGAGGGCAGGGCGCGCGGGGTCTCGTTCATTGACCGGAATACTAAGAAAGAGGAGGAAGTGGGGGCGCGAATTGTGGTGGTCTGCTGCGCCACCATTGAGTCCGCGCGACTGTTGCTGAACTCGCGCTCGCCGCGGCATCCCCAGGGTCTTGGTAATTCAAACGGCGTAGTAGGGAGGTACCTCCACGGCCACCACGGGGGAGGCGTGAACGTTTACCTGGACGAGCTTGCCGGCACCAAGCCTGTCAACCAGGACGGTGCCACCGATCACGTCTACATCCCGCGTTACAACCAACTCGCTGGCCGCCGAGAGTACGCCGGCGGCTGGGGGGTGCAAGTAAACTTCAACTCTTACATGTTCCCCTACCAAGCGCGGCAACTGCACGGCTACGGGCGCGACTTCAAAGCTCAAGTGCGACACCTGCAACCGGGATTCCTGTTTCTGGGCACGTTTTGTAAGGCTACAGCTTCAGCGGAAAACGCGGTGACGTTGGACCCGCATCGCGTCGATGCTTACGGCATTCCGATTCCCGTGATCCATTACTGTTTCAGCGAAAATGATCGGGCGATGTGGCGTGACCAGGCCCAGAGTCTGGTCGAGCTCTGCGCACGCCTGAAAGCAACGGTTTTTACCCACATCGGCCAGGAGCCGTCTGGTTTTGCCAGCCATGAAGTGGGTACAGTCCGAATGGGGAAAGATCCCAGGACGTCTTCTCTGAACAGTTTCTGCCAGTCGCATGAGGTCAAGAATCTGTTTGTGACCGACGGGAGCTGCTTCACTACATCCAGTGAAAAAAATCCCACCTTGACGATCATGGCCTTATCGGCCCGCGCGGCCGACTACATCAAGCGACAGCGCAGGCTGGGAGAACTTTAGTCGCGGGAGATCGTCCTCTAATGCATAGAAGGCAAGCGATGAAAATCGTTGCGCTGGGCGTCCTGGCGCCTGCTGCTTGGTACCGCATCAGGCAGGCGGCCGATGTGCCAGATCTTGCCTGGGCGGCAGGCGATTACCGCCTGCAGTTCTTCAGCGAGGAAGAGAACCACTTTCTCGACCAGCTCATGGAGATGATTATCCCTGCGGAAGAGCACTCACCCGGCGCGAGCGCGGCACAGGTAAGCCTCTTCGCGGACCGGATGGTTTCCAGCGGCGATGCAGACGAAAAAAGAGAGTGGAGGACGGGCCTGAAACTGATGCGTGACGAGGCCGCGGGCAGCTCGATAGGTGACGCGCTCGCTAAAGCCGCCGCCGGTGAATCAGACCCACACACTGAGATCGAGCGCTTTTTTGTCGTCCTTAAGCGGATCACTGTCGATGGCTACTACACATCCGAGATCGGAATTCGTCAGGACCTGAATTATAAAGGCAACACCTATCTCGATCGATTCCTGGGATGCGAAGCGAGCGGTGGGCCAGCCCGCCACCCCCATGCGACGGGAGATCCGAAGCAGTGAACACCAGTTTAGCGCCGGTCCGCACCGCTGTGCGGAAAGCCTACGGCGTTCCAGCGCGCGCTGAGCCTAAGGAGTTTATTTGTTAATTCCGCCCTGCGGAAGGGCTGAGCCCTTTCGCACAGCGGGCGGCAGCGCTGCGATTTTTTCCGAAAGCGGATGGTGGGGACTCGAGGCCCGTCACGAGACCGGAGGCTTGTGGAGGAGAGCCGAATGCAAAGGCGTGACTTCCTGGGAGCTTCGATGGCGGCTGTCACTTTGACTGCAAGTGGCGCCGCCCGCGGAGGGCAATTCGACCCTTGCCTGAACGAGGCCACCACCCTGGAAGCGCCGTTTGCAGACGATTGTGCGGCCTACGCTGAAGCCGGCTTCCAACATCTCGAGCTGTGGTTTGACAAGCTCCGACGCCAGAGCGTGCAGCCTTCCGAAGTGCGGGAGTTGCTCCGCCGTCACCAGCTTACAGCCGTTTCCGCCTGCGCCAGTGAAGGGTCACTTTGGCGAGGGCAGGGACCTCCCGAAGCTAGCCTGCAAGAAATGGAGCGCAACTTCGAGTTGGCCCGGGCCATCGGAGTACCGCGCTATGTGGTGTTCTCCTACGTCCAGGGCAATGTTGGGCCTGATGACTACCATTTAGCCGCCGAACGCTTGCAGCGTGTGGCGGAGCTGGCAGCGCGGTACAAGGTGCGAATCGCGTTGGAGTTCCTCGCCCGCTCGGCGCTGCTCGGATCGCTGCTGACTACTCTTGGGGTGATGCGCGAGGCTCGTCAGGACAACGTCGGTCTCTGCCTGGACACTTTTCACTTCTTCGCTGGCATCAGCAAGCTGGAGGATTTGGATGAACTGCGCCCTGGCGAGGTTGAGCACGTTCACTTTCACGACGTGCCTGGGTCAATTCCTCGAGAGCTTCTGAGAGACCCCGACCGCATCCCACCCGGCCAGGGCGTGATCCCCCTGGAGCGGGTTACCGCCGCTCTCCATCGCATCGGTTACTCCGGCAACCTGAGCACCGAACTGTTCGGCACCAAGTACCAGAAGGGAGACCCTCGCTCCATTGCACCTCTCTGCTTCAAGGCACTGCAACGGTATTGCGCCGCTTGAAGTCGACATGCCTCATCGTGGACCGCCACCGACTAAATAGAACGAATTAAATAACGCCACTACACGTCAAAGCAAGCACTCGAATTGTCCCGAGTCACCGACGATGCGGAAATCGACAGAGCGCACCTTGTCTCCTCGTTCATCGGAATCATCAACCAGTTCAAGACGCACGATGCGTTGAACATCAGCGCGCTCGCTGGTGCGCCTTCGAGACTAATCCGGCCGGGAGGCTTTCCGATCGTCAGCTGCACCAAGCCCCCAAGGCACTTCTATCAGGTGCAGAGCTGCTGGGGAAAAGTTCGGACTTACGGCGGCCTTCAGTTGGCGGGAAGGGGCTTGTGCCCGCCAGCTATCGCGCGGCCAAAGATGGTTTCCGGAAAGGCGAAAATTACCGGCCAATTTCACGCGTTGAGGCCCTTCCGAAGCGTCACGCCGGCATTATTCTCTTCCCAGTAGAACTTGTCTTAGTTCCGCAGCGACCCTCTGCGTAAAGTGAAATCCAGCCGACACATCGAGTACGCTTCGAGTATGCCTTGCAATCGGACTTACTTCGTGCGATAAGAAGGCATCGGCGGACCGCCGAAGACCACTATACCCGAGAACCAAAACGGGCAGAGATTAGCCGGTTAAGGCGACTTATCGGGACTTATCAGGCCAAATCCCAAGACGCGGCGGTAACCTCCTCAGGAGCAACGACTTACAGGGTGTCGCCAGCGAAGGCAAAACAGAATGCTCGACAGTTGGTCACGGTCCTCTTTAATACATGACATTGAATTTTCACGACCACGATCCGGCTTCTCACGACGTTTGGCGACGCTCGAGCCATTGCCGAGGTGTCTTCACGTCGGAGCAGGGCGATCAAGGCCAGTGCTTCCCATTGGTTTGTAGCGCTTACGCTCTGTACTGTTAACTTCGCTGCTATTCCTGTAGCATAGGTGGGTTCGGGCGGAGTCGAGCTAACATGATGGTAGGCCGAACCGTTTCTCATTACCGCATCCTCGAGAAGGTGGGTGGCGGCGGGATGGGCGTGGTTTATAAGGCCGAGGACACGAAGCTCGGGCGGTTCGTCGCCTTGAAGTTCCTGCCTGAACATCTTGCCCAGGACCGCCAGGCTCTGGAGCGCTTTCGGCGCGAAGCGCGCGCCGCCTCCGCTCTGGACCATCCCCATATCTGCACCATCTACGAGATTGGCGAGGACGAAGGCAAGCCCTTCATCGCCATGCAGTATCTCGAAGGGCAGACCCTCAAGGATCGGATCGGGCCGACACCCCTAAACAACGGCGAGCTGCTGGACCTCGCGATCCAGATGGCCGATGGGCTGGATGCGGCACACGCGAAGGGCATCACTCACCGCGACATCAAGCCGTCCAATATCTTTGTTACGACGCGAGGCCAGGCGAAGATCCTGGACTTCGGCTTGGCCAAGTTGTCTGGGAGCGCGGGCGTCGCGCCCGCAGGTGTTCGGCAAGGTGGTC
>Ga0310915_10001388_pt1 | contig 12503 bp, 9 predicted proteins | sample GREbulkMGAN111_FD_202508 | JGI IMG/M metagenome (GOLD analysis project Ga0310915, IMG submission 202508) | Lab enrichment of tropical soil microbial communities from Luquillo Experimental Forest, Puerto Rico - GRE.bulkMG.AN111 | ecosystem: Environmental > Terrestrial > Soil > Tropical forest >...
GAAGACGATGGTAACAAGGATGTGCGCGATGACGAGCAGCAACGAGGGAACGAGCACATAAAGGATGACATGCGAGCCAAAATATCGGAGCGGATTCTTGTAGCGCTCCAGCGTGACGTTGACCCGATCGAGATCCCGCCTAAGCTTGTCAAGTTCGGCGACGAGATCGTCGATTTCGCGCAGCATGGGCCGCACCACGCGCAGATCGCGCGAGCAATGCTTGCAGGCGATCGCTTCGTCCTTGATCGTCTCGGCGCAAAAAGGGCATTCCATTTTTTAACGCGACGTCCTGCGGCTTTTCATCATCTCGATCTCGCTTCGTGCGCGGCGCAATTCGTCAAGCAGCAGATCGCGCTTGCGAAGCAGCTCGTCGCGCTCGGCGATCAGGGTCGGCGGTACGGCGATGTCGCGCGAGCAGGTCGCGCAGACAAGCGCGTCGTCGGCATTTTCGGATCGGCAATAGGGGCAATTCATCGGGCGATCATGGCGACACCGTCAAGGTGAAGCTCACCGTGCCAGGACGGCCATCGCTGTCCTTCACGTCGACCCGCACGGTGTATTCGCCCGGCGGCAGTTCGGCGTCCGGCATGTCGATTCCTCCGGATTGAATGAACGGCTTGACGCGCGGGGTCAGGTCGACGTTCGGCGCGCGCAGATAGAGCACCTTCACCGAATCCGGATTGATCGTGGCGCCTCCGAAGGATTCGAACTTCAACTGGAGCCGCAGGGGCGAATGAACCACCCCGCTCGGCGAGACGACCTCCACCCTGGGTCCCCGTAAAATACCGCGCCGGTCCGCGGCAATCGCGCCCTTCGGCGGCGGCAGCTTGGCTTCCTCATCCGTGATCAACTGCGTCGCCTGCGCCGCTCCCGAGACCAAAACCCCGGCCGCAATCAAGCCGAGCCACGTCCTCTTCATCATGCGTTTGCCCAAAACCTTCACTTTCCCCGATTACCGCACGCCGCCATCGCCGATGATCGTGTAGGGTGCCCAGAACAGCGGATGCGCATAGGTGAACTCGGTCTTGCCTTCGCCGTTAAGATAACCGGGCCCGTCCACGAGCGCCATCATCGCCTGTCGCAGCGCCTCGCTGCGTCCAATCTTCGGATCGTCCGCCTGGCGCTTGAACAGGTCAGTGACAAGCTGCCGCGCCGATTGCGAATGCACCGACCAGTTCGTCACCAGCAACGCGCGTGTTCCCGCATAGAAAAACGCGCGGCCAAGTCCCGAAGCGGCCTCGGCACCGGCTCCTGCGCCGGCGCCGGTGTTGCAGGCCGACAGGATGACCCAGTCGGCATCGAGCTTCAGACCCAGGATCTCCTCCATGGTCAACAGCCCATCGCCCTCTTCGCCGGTTACGGTCGGCGACGACAGCGCCAGCGCCGGCTGGGTCAGACCGTTGAGCTCGCCGGGCACGAGGCCGTGGGTGGCAAACGCCAGAATCCTGAAGCCGGACAGGTTCATGGTCTTGACCGCACCCTCGCTCGCATTCTTGCCGAGGAAGAGGACCTTCGAAGGATCGGCCTGCAGGGCCAGCGCGATCGATTTCAGTTCGTCCGCGGTGTCGGGAAGGCGGGGCAGGAGGCCTAGTTCGGCGCTGTCCACGCCTTCGAGCTTCGGGGAGCTGCGCCGCCTCAGCGGCACTCCTCGCGTGACGTTGCCGCCTGCATCCGCGGTCTGGGTCTTGCCCACGGCGCCTTCGGCTTCGGTCTCCTGGTCCTTGTTGAAATAGGGATCGCCGAACCCGACCAGTTCGCCGCGGCCGGGTTTGCCGGGAGGCAATTGCCGTAGGGTACGCAGCGCCGCCGCCGAAGGCACTGTCGTCACGGCGTGGGTGCGTGCCAGCCACGGCACCTTGCGGTAGCCGACAAACAGGGGATCCTCGTCCGCCGCCACTTCGGCGGGCGCGGTCGGCAGCAGCGAAAGCGGCAAGAGGCCGAGCGCGCCATTGGTGACGACGATCAGGTTCCTGGCTGGCTTCCAACCGTTTTCGACGGGCTTGAGCAACAGCTCGTAGAGCCCATAGGCAAGCTTGAGGTCGAACGGCGGTATGTCCGAGATCATCGCCGCCTGGGGCTCGAGCGCCTCGCGTAACTTGCGGATCCCCGTCTCGATGTCTCCGGCCTTCGCCTTGACCGCCGCAAACGCCACCGCCCCTGATTTGGGGACGGCCCACACAAAACTGCCGCCCTGGCCGAAATAGAACGACAGCATGGCCTCGCCGTCCGCCAGGGTCGCCCTGATCTCCGCGACCGATGGCGGCTTGGGCGAAACGAGGTCGGCATAGGCGGGGAATTTCTGCTTGATCTCCTGCCGTGCCTTGTCGCGTTCGGTCCGCAACGTCGCGATCGAGGCTTGAAGCTCCCGGGCGCCCTTTTCGTCACGATCGGCAGAGGGGATCGCGAGCACGTTGTTCAGAGCGCCGAGCTGCGCGTTGACCTGCTTGGTAAGGTCCTGCTCCTTGCGCACGAGTTCGGCGAGCGCCGGATCGCGCGCCGCAGCGCGCGCGCTCGACGCCGCCAGCGCCTGCTGGACCGAACGGCCGCGAATGGCGTCGGCGAGGCCAAAAGTCTCCTCTCCGACTTCGCCGGTCGCGCCCTCGGCGCGCGCAAGCAGCGCAAGATAGCTCTCGACGATGGTCTGCAGCCGCTGGCTCCGCGCCGCAACGACTGTCGTGTTTTCATCGTCGGCGTTCTCGCTGGAGTTGGCGAGCATGATGGGAATCGCGGTGTTGAATTCGCGGATCGCCTCGGCATCGCGGCGGGCGCGCATCAACCCGATCGCAAGCGTGCCGCGCGCGGATGCCGCATCGAAATGGTTCTCTCCGACGCGCGCGGCGAGTTTCTTGACGAGCTGTTGCGCCGCGGCGATGCCGGTCTCGACCTGGCCGGAATCGTAGAGCGCGAGGATGCGCGACGGATTGAGCTCGAACATCTGCCGGCGCTGCGGCTCCCAGGTCGCGGTCGCCTGGTCGATTCGCGCATAGATGGCATTGGCCTCGGTGTTTTTCCGCTGCAGGGTCAGAATGCCGGCGAGTTGCGACAGGAGCTGCACGGTCGATTGCGAGTCGTCGGGAACGCCGACGGTTTGGTTGATCTCGATGGCCACACGCGCCAATTGCTCGGCTTCCTTATAGCGGCCCTCTTCGATGAGAATGCTCGCGAGCCCCATCACGAAACGCGGGGTCACGGGATTGTACTTGCCGGTGTCTTTGAGCCTGGAGAGCATCGCGCGACGCGCATCGACTTCCGCCTCCGCGAGCCGTCCCTGACGCGCCTTCATGCGCGCCTGGCTCAGCACGGCGCCGTCAATCGTTTGCAGCACGTTGGATCGCGGTGGCGGGTTGGGGCCCTCCATGAGAGGCTTGAGGGCGGCACTCTTGCGCAATTCGGTCGCGCGATAGGACGCTTCGGCGTCGCTGAACTGCCCACGCGCCTCGAAGATCATCGCGCGGGTGAACTCGACCTCAGCCTCGAAGTTCTGCCCGATTCTGTCGTAGGACGCCCGCCATCCGGGAAGCCCGCTGGTGCGCGCTTCCTGAATGAGGGCGAGGCTGCGGCGCAGATAGCCTTCCGCCTGCGCGAGATCGCCCATCTGAAGCAGGATGTTGCACACCAGCCGATTGGCGGCGAATTGATAGCCTTTGGCGCCCGGCACGTTGGTTTCGCGCAACTCCTGCTGATAGATCTCGAGCGCCTTTTTCGGGTCCCCTGCATTCGAATATTGCACGGCGAGGAACTGCTTCACCCGCCCCATCATATTGGCGTCAATCGCGCCGCGCCCGACCTCGACGCCTTTGCTGGCGTCGGCGATGGCTTCCGCCACCATGCCGAGCTGCGCGCGGGCGGTGGAGCGATCGAAGTAGAATCGCGACAGGTCCCTGGGCGATTCCGTGCCCGCCGGCTTGGCATCGGCGTCCGACTTCAGCTTCTCGATCACCTTCGGGTCGGGCTTTTCGCCGTCGAGGATCGCCGTGATGTCCGAAATGGTGCGCGGCGGCGCGACAAAGCCGGCCGGCAGCGCGGTTCCGGGCGAAAGCTTGGGCGCGGCTTCGGTCGGAACCGCCACTGCAACGTTGTCACGCCCATTGGCGGCGTTGAGCGCCGCTATCACGCAGGCCACGACTTGCGGCTTTGCTCTCCCGCGGCACGCCTCGAGGCTGCCGCCGCCGGAACGCATGCAGGCCTGCACGATCGGTCTTCCGACCGTCATCCGGCAACGCTCGATCGCAGCTTCCTTCGTGAGGGCGAAGGCATGACCCGCTGATAAAATCAGGCTGCATGCCATCAGTGCAGGGATAACCGCGCGGGGTGCCATAACACGCGCAACAAATCGCATATCAGAAGTGCCTTGCTCGAAAATGACTGGCTCGAATGCTGCATACTAGCGACAAGCGTCGATGCAGAACAAGGCACTATTTTTTGGCCGCCAGCCAAATCCTGCTCCGGCGTTGGCGCCGCAAGTCGCGAACGTCAACCGCTTTCGGATAGTCGTCGCCGATGTCCGGAACTCGTGCTAGTTTGGCCCGGGCTTGTCTTGTCCAATCCCCGGGGGAGGCGATGCGGCGAAGGCAGTTCGTCACTTTTGCGATAGGCGCGATCCTCGCCTGGCCTCTTGATCTGCGCGCGCAGCAGGCGGCAAAGACCTGGCGGATTGGCTTCCTCGCACACCGTTACGAAAAAGTTCTACGATCCCCTGTTCGCCGGCTTGCGGGAACTCGGCTATGTCGAGGGACAGAACCTGATCGTCGAGCGGCGATTTGCCGAAGGAAACGCAGAGCGGTTCAAGGAATTCGCGGCCGAGATGGTCAAGCTGAACGTCGACGCGATCATTGTCGTGACGACACCGGCCGCCATGGCCGCGAAAAACGAGACCAAGACCATTCCCATCATCCATCCCGCGGCGATCGATCCGGTCGGCACCGGCCTGATCGCGAGCCTGGCGCATCCCGGAGGCAACGTGACCGGGCTTGCCGTGCTCAATGCGGAGACCAGCGCCAAGCGGGTGGAACTGTTGCAGGAAGTGGTGCTCGGCCTCGCCAACGGTGCGGTCCTCTGGAACTCCGCCAATCCCGCCAATTCGCTGGCCTGGAGGGAAACGCAGGACGCCGCTCGCAAGCTCGGGGTCAACCTCAAGTCGCAGGAGGTGCGCAGTCCAAAGGATTTCGACGGCGCCTTTGCGGAGATGGCCGAGCACCCTCCCGAGGTCCTGCTCGTCGTGCAGGACGCCCTGACGCTCGAGTATCGAAAGGAAATCATCGCCTTCGCGTTGCAAAACAAGCTGCCCAGCATGTATGTGGGCAAGGAGTGGGTGGAGGAAGGCGGACTGATGTCCTATGGCGACCGTCTTCCCGAAAGATATCGACGCGCCGCGGATCTCGTCGACAAGGTCCTGCGGGGCACCAAGCCCGCGGATTTGCCGGTGGAGCAACCAACGACGTTCGAATTGGCGGTCAACCTGAAGACCGCAAGGGCGATCGGATTGAACTTTTCGCCGTCGTTCCTTGCGCGCGCCGATCTGGTGATCGAATGAAGCGCCGCGACTTCATCCTTTTCGGCGCGGGCGGCCTTGCGGCTCTGCCGCTCCGCGCGCACGCGCAAGGATCGGGCAAGGTCTGGCGAATGGGCTTCCTCGCCCACGGCTATGAGAGTTTTTACGACGCGCTGTTCGAAGGCCTTCGCTCGCTCGGCTATGTCGAGGGCAAGAACCTGATCGTGGAACGGCGATACGCGGAGGGCCATCCGGAGCGATTTCCGGATTTTGCCGCCGAGATGGTGCGCCTGAAGGTCGATATCATCGTCGTCTCCACTACACCCGCAGCCCTTGCGGTCAAGAACACGACGACGGCGATACCTGTGGTCTTTCCGAATGCCATCAGTCCGGTCGAGAGCGGCGTGGTCGCAAGTCTCGCCAAGCCGGGCGGCAATATCACGGGAGGGGCGGCGCAGACGGCGATCCTCAGCACGAAGCGATTGGCGATCCTCAAGGAAGTCGTGCCCGGATTGTCGCGCGGTGCGGTGCTTTGGAATGTCGGCAATCCCGCGCTTGCCTACCCCTGGAAGGAGAGCGAGTTCGCTGCCTGGTCGCTGGACGTGAAATTGCAGTCGATCGAGGTACGAACCCCCGAAGACATCACCGCTGCCCTTGCGGCGATCGCGCAGGACCCACCCGATGCGCTGATCGTGCTGCAGGATGCGCTCACGCTGCAGCATCGACAGGAGATCATCGACTTTACCGCGCAGCGGCGTCTTCCGGGCATGTTCGTCGCGAAGGAATGGGTCGTTGCCGGCGGCTTGATGTCTTACGGCGAGAACCTTGCCGAGATGTATCGGCGCGGCGCGTATTTCGTGGACAAGATCCTCAAGGGCACCAAGCCCGCCGAACTGCCGGTGGAACAGGTCACCAAGTTCGAACTTGTGCTCAATCTCAGGACGGCGAAGGCGATGGGGTGGACGATTCCGCCTACCATTGTCGCCACCGCCGACGAGGTGATCGAATAGGCTGACGGAGCAGGCCGGCCCGCTCCGCTCACGCTTTTTGACGCGCCGTGCCGGTCAGGTGCAAACTGGCCGCGAAGCGGCGGAGACACACAGGCATGCGCAGTGATTTCGAAACGGTCGCGGTCGAGCGGCGCGACAACGGCATCTTGCTGGTCACCTTGAACCGGCCCGACGCGGCCAATGCCCTGAACACGCAAATGGGGCGCGACCTCATGGAGTTGTTCGAGGGGCTTTCGATCGACATCGAAGGCCTCAGGGTGGTGATCCTGACCGGGCAGGGGACCAAGGCATTCTGCGCGGGCGGCGATCTCAAGCAGCGCAACGGCATGACTGACGACGCCTGGCAGGCGCAACACCTCGTGTTCGAGCGCATGCAGCGGGCGATCCTGGCCTGTCCGATCCCGGTGATCGCCGCCGTCAACGGCGCGGCCTATGGCGGCGGCTGCGAGATCGCGGCCGCGGCTGATTTTGTCTATGCCTCGACCAATGCCCGCTTCGCGCTCACGGAAGTCACGCTCGGCATCATGCCCGGGGCCGGCGGCACGCAGACGCTTGCCCGCGCCGTCGGCGAACGCAGGGCGAAAGAGCTGATCCTGTCAGGTCTGCCGTTTTCGGCGACCGATGCGGAAGCATGGGGATTGGTCAATCGCGTGCTGCCGCCTGAGCAACTCCTGGAGGCGACCTTCGAGATCGCCAATCGGATCGCCGGCAACGGGCCCATTTCGGTGCGACAGGCCAAGCAGGCGATCCAACGCGGCCTGCAAATGTCGCTTGCGGACGGCATGGCCTTTGAGATCGAAGCCTATAATCGCCTGGTGCCGACGGAAGACCGGCGCGAAGGCGTGCGCGCCTTCAACGAACGGCGCAAGCCGGACTTCCGCGGCAGGTGACTTTTACGCAGCGCGCCGAAATCAATTCAGGCTTTGCTGAAGGCGACGCCGATCCGCCTTTCCTTGCGCCAGGCAATCCGGCACCGATGTCGGCTGCCGTCGGGCAGAATCGCCAGGATGAAGTGCTCGGGAATTCCAACGGGGCTGGCGACGTCGAGCGCCGCGCCGGTTTCGGAAATGTTCCGCACGACGCAATCGATTGCGCCGCCATTGAACTCGATGGCGCCGCTCTTCAAGACGCGATTGCGACCGCTGTCACGTTTTTCCATGGTCTTGGGCCGGCTTGAGGACGCTGGCAGTTCATGCGCCGGCCGATGCCTGCGATTCCTGTGTTGCGACGGCTGACCTTCTACGCGAACAATCTCGCCGATGAAGTGAGAAATACTAAAGGCCACTCAAAGCGCGCTCAGCGAGCGCGGCCACGCCGTGTGCTATTGGCGTCATCCGCCTCAACTGTCGAGCGCGACGCGGATCATCCGCGCCAGCTCGGGTTTGCGGTAGGGCTTGGCGAGCAGGAGAACGCCGGGGTCGAGCCGCCCGTGATGCAAGATGGCGTTTTCGGTGTATCCCGATGTGAACAGCGTCTTGAGCTGCGGGCGGCGTTTCGTTGCCTCGTCCGCCAACTGGCGGCCGTTCATATCGCCGGGCATGATGACGTCGGTGAACAACAGATCGATGGCCGCGCCGTCATCGATGATCTTCAGCGCCTCGGTCGCGTTGGCCGCCTCCAGCGTGGAATAGCCGAGGCTTGCGATCTGGGTGAGCACATATTTGCGCACCAGGAGATCGTCCTCGACGACGAGGATGACCTCGTTGCCGCCTTCGACGGTTGGGGCCGCGCCCGTCTCGGTTGCGGAGTCCTGCGTTCCGATCGAGCGCGGCAGGTAGATCTTCACGGACGTGCCGTGGCCGATCTCGCTGTAGATCTTGATGTGGCCGCCGGACTGCTTGACGAAGCCGAACACCATGGAGAGTCCAAGGCCGGTCCCTTTGCCGACCTCCTTGGTAGTGAAGAAAGGATCGAACACCTTGTCGAGATTTTCCGGTGCGATCCCGCTGCCGGTATCGCTCACTGCGATCATGACGTAGTGGCCGACGGCGACCTCGCTGTTTATGCCGGTATAGCCCTCGTCGAGATAGACGTTGCGCGTCTCGAGCGTGAGCTTGCCGCCGGCCGACATCGCATCGCGCGCGTTCAAGGCAAGATTCAGGATCGCGGTGGTGAGTTGGTTGGGATCGACCAGCGCCGACCAGACATCCTCGGACAGTTTCGGACAGATCTCGACCTGCGCTCCCAGCGTCGGGTGCAACAGCTTGGCAGCCTCCAGCACCAGGGCATTGACGTCGACCTCGCGCGGCTGCAGCGGCTGCTTGCGGGCAAAGGCGAGCAGATGCTTGGTCAGTTGCGCGCCGCGCTCGGCCGCGTCGTCGATCAGTCTGGCGATCGAGGCAAGGTCGGGGCGATCGGCGACGGCATCGGCGATGATGCCGATCGTGCCGGTAATCACGGTCAGGATGTTGTTGAAGTCGTGGGCGACGCCGCCGGTCAACTGGCCGACGGCGTCCATTTTCTGCGCCTGCCGGATTTGCGCCTCCGCGGCATGTTTCTCGGTCAGGTCGCGCCCGATGAAGAAATGGCGGCGCACCGGCTCCGACCATGTCCCCATCCAGTTCAGCATGACGCTGCGCCCGTCCTTGTGGCGATAGCGCGCCTCGAAATTGCGCATCTGCTGGCCGCGCCGCGCCGAGCGCATCTCCTCGCGCGTGCTGTCGAGATCGTCGGGGTGGATGAAGTCGATCGCGCTTCTTCCGATCATCTCTTCGGGGCTATAGCCCAGAATGGTCTTCGCGCTGGGGCTCACCTGCACGAAATTCCCCGCGGTATCGGTGACGAGGATGAGGTCCTGCGAGGTCTCGAAGATGCGCTGCCGTTCCTCGATCTCCTGGCTCAGCGCCTTTTGCGTCCGCTTGCTCTCGGTGATGTCGCGCGCGATTTTTGATGCGCCGATGATCGCGCCCGAAGCCGAGCGGAGCGGAGACATGCTGACGATTACGTCGAGCTCGCGGCCGTCCTTGTGCAGCCGCCGGGTCTCGCAGTTCTCGATGGTCTCGCCCCGTGCGATCCGCTCGATAAAATCGTACATTTCATCGCGGCGCCCAAGCGGAACGATCAGGCGGATATGCTTGCCGACCGCCTCCGTCGAGGTGAATCCGAACAGGCGTTCGGCGGCCTTGTTCCAGGCGGTGACGGCACCATCGAGCGACTCGGTGATGATGGCGTCGTTGGAGGACTCCACCACCGCGCTGAACAGGCGTTCGCGCCCGGTGTGATGGTCGCGCTCGACGGCGGCCCGGCGGCGCAGCGAACGCACCATGCGGGCCATTTGCGCCTGCAGCGCGACATTGTCGAACAGGAGAACCGCCAGCACGAAACTTGCCGCGCAGAGCCCGTAGATCCGCCCGGCATAGAAGCCGAGGTCGAAGCGCCCGACGTTGACCACCGCGGCCAGCGCGATGTCGAACAGCCAGGCGCACAGCACGACCATCAGCCAGACGTCGAGCACCGAATGGGGACGGCGAAACAGCAGCACGAGCAGGGCCGCGAGGCTGAGGCACCACACGAAGCTGACGACGCCGGTCAGCCAGGCCGTGTAATGACCTTCGCTGAGCAGTATCGGCAGCGCGTCATGTCCCCTGGTGACGAGCAGGGTGGCGGCGGTCATGGCGACGGCGACGGCGGCAATGCTTGCCAGGATGGCCCGTCCGGGCGGCCACGAGACCCTGACCCCGCCGTCCTTGCCGTTGGTGAAGGCATATCCGAGCGCCAGTAGGGGAAAGCCGCCGTGCCAGATCATGAACAGCCAGACTGTGGTCTGCGGGCCGGCTCCCAGAAGTCCGGTTGGAGCGAAGAGCCCGGGAAAGGTGAGGGCATGTATGACGGCCGCCGCGGCTGTGAACAGATAGCCGCTGGCGAGCAGGAGCAGCGACCATGCACGCAGCACGCCGAATTGCGAGAACAGCAGCACCGCGGTGATGAGGTCGTTGACCGCGAGCGCCGACTGATAGCTCGCGACAAAGGCGGGAACCTTGATGAGCGGAACCCCTGCATAGGGGACGGCGAACGCAAACAGCAAGGCGGAGACGCCGACGACGGCAAGGGCCAGGTTCCGGTCGCGCTCGCTCGCCGGCAGCGTGGACAGGAAGATGTTGCGGTCGCTCAGCGTCTGCGTTTTCACGGCTACCCCCACGCACGAGAACCGGATCGCGCGCTAGTCCTCAGGTTCCACGACAATCTTTGCGGAATCCAGGGGCGGTTACATCATACTTGGTTCGCATCGGGGCGCTAGAAGCAGGCTCCAAGCGGAGGATCGACCGACTCGATCGGATGCATACTCAAAAAACGAAACGCCCCGGCGAGCCGGGGCGTCCGATTGGCTGGCAGCCCATTCCGACGATCAGGAACCCTTGGGGCTGACTTCGGCATAGCCGCCCTTGTCGTCCCATTTGTAGACGACGTAATCGAGCTGCTTGATGTCGCCCTTCGCGTCATACTCGATCTTGCCGATCACGGTGTCCCAGGCGCCGGCCTTGATGGTGTCCATGACCTTCTTCGGATCGGTGGTGCCGGCTTTTGCCGCAGCCTGCGACCAGATCTGCATCGCGGCGTAGGTGTAGAGCGTATAACCCTCGGGATCGATGTTCTTCGCCTTGAACTTCTCTACGATCGCGGCAGCGGTCGGCTTCTTGCGCGGGTCGGGCCCGAAGGTGAACAGCGTGCCTTCGCCGGCAGGTCCCGTGATCGAAGCATATTCCTTGTCGGCCATCGCGTCGCCGGCCATCAGGACGGTCTTCAAGCCCTGATCGCGCATCTGGCGCAGGATCAGGCCGGCCTCCTGGTGGTAGCCGCCGACATAGACGAGATCGATGTTCTCGAGCTTCAACCGCGAGACGATGGCGTTAAAGTCCTTGTCGCCCTTGTTGTAGGACTCGTAAAGCTTCTCGGTCACGCCCGCCTTGTTGAGCGCCTTCTTGGTCTCGTCGGCAAGTCCCTTGCCGTAGGTGGTCTTGTCGTTGAGGATCGCGATATTCTTGCCCTTGAAATTCTTGGCGATGTAGTCGCCGGCGACCTGGCCCTGCTGGTCGTCGCGGCCGCAGACGCGCGCCACGTTCCAGAGCTTGCGCTCGGTGAACAACGGATTGGTGGAGGCCGGCGTGATCTCCAGCACGTTTGCGTCGGCATAGGCCTCGGACGCGGGAATCGACGAAGAGGAGCAATAGTGGCCGGCGACGAAGGGAATCCGCGCGCTGCCGATCTTTTCCGCAACCGAACGCGCCTGCTTCGGATCGCAGGCGTCATCCTCGACGTCGAGCACGAGCTTCTTGCCCAGCAGCCCACCCGAAGCATTGAGGTCGGCGACCGCCATCTCGGCACCGTTCTTCATCTGGCGGCCGAACGCCGACTCGCCGCCGGTCATCGGCCCCGCTACGGCGACGGTGATGTCCTCGGCAAACGCTGCCGTCGACAGCGAAAGCGATGCGCCCAATGCCAGGCCGATGAGCTTCAATGATTTCATGAGGGTTCCTCGCGGGGTCTGCGCCTAGAGAGATGCCGGGCAAGCCGGGTTCTCCTGGATCAACGCCTATTGTGGCGGATTTTGCGGTGAAGTCATCGGCAATTTTCGGGCAAATCGCGGCTGACTTCAGAGCATCTTGCCGCACGTCCGGGAAAAGCTATCCCCGCCGCCCGCCTTCCAGGTAGGCGGCGCGGACCTCGGCGCGTTCCAGAAGCTCGCTGCCGGTTCCTTTGAGCGTGATCAGTCCGTTGACCATGACATAGCCGCGATGGGCGAGCTTTAGCGCATGGTTGGCGTTTTGCTCGACGATCAGGACGGTGAGGCCGTCCTTCTGGTTCAGCGTGCGAATGGCGTCGAAGATCTGACGCGCGATCAAGGGCGCAAGACCGAGCGAAGGCTCGTCCAGGAGCAGGAGGCGCGGGCGGCTCATCAGCGCGCGGCCGATCGCGAGCATCTGCTGCTCGCCGCCGGACAGCGTGCCGCCGCGCTGCGACACGCGTTCCCTCAGCCGCGGAAACAGGTTGAACACGCGCTCGAG
>Ga0310915_10001390_pt1 | contig 12488 bp, 14 predicted proteins | sample GREbulkMGAN111_FD_202508 | JGI IMG/M metagenome (GOLD analysis project Ga0310915, IMG submission 202508) | Lab enrichment of tropical soil microbial communities from Luquillo Experimental Forest, Puerto Rico - GRE.bulkMG.AN111 | ecosystem: Environmental > Terrestrial > Soil > Tropical forest >...
GATCCGGCAACCTTCCCGAAAGAAATCTGCGACGGTACCCCACGCAGCTGAGCAGCGGTAACGGTTCATACGACGCACAGTTCTATCAAGACGGAAAGTGGTTTGTGTTTCAAGACGTCGAAAAAAAGGAGCACAAGTTCTCGTTGGTGCGAATGGAAAAAATTGTGGCTCCTCAATGAAGGGTCCAGCGCGTAGGCACGCGTCAACGCTGCGGAGCGGGACGCGGAGGGAATAGGAAAAAGCGAGGCCGGCCCGTCGAACAAATCGTTGAACAAAAGCAAGCCAACACTGCCCAATGAAGCCAACGGTTGCCGACAAACGCAACCCTAACCTGTTGATTCTGCGTGTGCCAGTAGCCTGTAACTTCCTTGACACGGAAGAGGTCAGAGGTTCGAGTCCTCCCGGGCCTACCATTCATTTCAATAACTTAGCGCCCTCTGCCAAATTCCCGCGTAATTTTCTACCTGTGGTTTCCTACCTGTGTTTCCTTGTATAGGGATGAGATGCGCGCGATCTAAGTTGTTATCTTTCCGAACGTCGTTAGTTGACATTGTGGAGATGCACCATGGGCCCAAGTTGCTTCAGAACGCTTCCTCATGCAGGGAGACGGACTTTTTTTTCTGCTGGCAAGCGCTGTGACAGCGTATCGTCACGGAGAGGGCGCTCTCGTCCTGCCCTCAGCCACGATGCGCATCTGTCAGTGACTGCTCAGCAGCGGGCGTTTCCATCAAAAGCTCGAATGAATCGTGGACCAAGCTGTGTGGATGAGCTTTAAGCCCCAAGTAAACAACAGGAGAGTTCGCTGAGGGCGTCGGCCGAGATGCCTGTGCCCCGTCTCCCGTGCGATCAATACTGCCCGTAGTGTCCTTTCACCGAATCGAGAAGCTTCTGCGAGTCGTAGCCAACGCCGTCCTTAAAGACGATTTCTACGTTTTCAATATCTGAAATCCGGGTGGCTGGGTTGCCTTTGATGAGCGCGAGATCCGCATTCTTGCCGGCTGCAATGGATCCGATCTGGTCCTGCCTGCCGAGGTAGATTGCTCCGTTCATGGTGGCAATTTTGATGGCTTCGGTCGGTGAGAATCCGGCCTCGACCAACAGTTCGATGCCGCGCTGATCCCCGAATCCCGGAATGTTTCCTCGATAGAGCGAGCTATCGGGCCCGGTCATCAGCAACCCTCCCGCAGCGACAAATGCTCGCTCCAATTCCATCTCGCGTTTGAGGAGCATCTCAAAGTCGTGCTGCGGTGCTGGATTTGCCGCTCGATTTCTCGCGATGAGGTACGCCTCACGCGCATCCGGCGACATTGCGTCCAACACCGCTTGTCGCAATGGCACGCGGTTCGCAATTCGATTCTCCTGCACCGGCAGAGTCGAGGTAACCGCCACATGGTGCTTCACAAGAATATCGATAAGATGGTTCGCTTCAGGACCGTGGGGATCCATGTGTTCCAGAGTGTATAAAATCGAGGTTGGTTTGCACTCATCCGCTTTCTTGTCGGGAATGAGTTGCGAGTTATAGAAAAAACCGTGCTCCAAGTCGTCGATGCCAAGCTCCGCTGCTTCCAAGTATGTGACCGAGCAAAGATGCCCCGTAATCTTGAGGCCGCGCTCGTGGGCCGCTGCAATGGCGGCTTTCAATTCAGCCCTTGTGATGTGCACGTAAGCCTTGAAGGACGTTGCCCCGCGGTCCGCCCAATACTCGACCATTTGTCGCGCTTCGTCCGGGCCACTGAGTTCATGTTGCTCGATGATATGGGCAGCCGGCGCTCCTTCCAGGAATGGCCCCGTCACGTCCATATGCGGACCGGGAAGTGTGCCGGCTTCAATGGCGTGTTTCAAATTAAGGTCAGCATAGGGATTCATGCTGCCCGTCGTGCGCATCGTGGTCACGCCAGCAGCGAGATAGAGTCGCGGAGAAGAAAAGGTCATCTGCTGAGCTAGGACTGGCCCTTCCTGGTTTTCCTCGAAATCGAGATTCGGTCGGACACCGGTATAAAGATGGTTGTGCATTCCCACGATGCCCGGCATCACCGTGTAGCCGCGCAGGTCGAGCAAGGTGACGCCCCCAATTGCATTCATATCAGCGCCCTTTTCGACCGCGGTGATCTTTCCGCCCGCAATGACCACATTCTGGTCTTCAACTGCTGGAGCCCCGGTACCATCGATCACGCGTACATGCGCCAGCACCACTTTCGGAGCGTCTACTTTGATGTATTTTTTGACTTCTTTTGACAGATCAGAACTTTGGCCCAGGACAGAACCGCACAAGCACCACAAAGTGACAACAGCGGCACAGATCCGCATTCGCATAAGACCTCCGGTTAGCGCGCTATTGTAGCTGAACAGCGGTTTGCGGGGCATGAGCTGCTTCGTTCATTTAAGAGCAGATCGTTGTGGGCTTCGCGATGGCTGAAGAACTTCAGTGTGGCCCGTCAACCTGCGATTCCTACCTGTGATCTCTACCTGTGAAACGTGTAAAAGACGTGTGGAGAGTAAGCCCGATACGGCCTAAGTGCTTCTCTGTCCAAACCGTGGTAGGTTGACACGGCGGGATACAAAATAAGCGCGATGGGTGGAAGCAGATCGCGTTCAACCACTGAGTGCCCAAGGCCAGAGACGGACTCTCTCGTTTTTCTGGTGGTAGGGGCTGGGCCAGCCCATATCGTCCCGGAGACGGCTCTCTCGTCCTGCTCTCAGCCATTTTCTCCTCCGTGTACCGATACTCTGACCGAGTGGTCGATTAGGGACGACTGGTCAGTAGCAGATCACCGAACGGCTCAGCTTCCGTGTTGCTAAAAATTACCGGTCCAAACTGTTTTTACAGGTATCTTTCCTTCAATCAACAGTTTGGCCGGTAATTTTCGGCTTAACTGGTCCAATCTGTGAACGCGCCTTCAAAGTTTAGATTTTGCGTGAGTTAAGGTCGCGCGGGCATCACGATTGGCCAGTTAAGCCGACCATCCAGGAATTGACCGGCTGCAAGCGCGTTTGTCGGTACCAGAAGCACTAACGGCAGCTTCGCGGTGCACGATGTTTCCGTGTCTCGTTCTAGCTAGGAATTTGTACTCATAGGCTCAGTGGAAGCATATGATTCATCGAAACTGCCCCCAACATTCGAATGGCGGAGGTCCTCATGAAGCCGACTTACTCTAACAAAGCCCAAGTCTTCCGCCTGGTTTTGCCTCTCGCGCTGTGTCTCGCGGTCATGTCCACGTCGATGCCCAGCCTTGCGGCGGCTGTCCCCTCAAGGGGAACCGAAATCCTCTGGGACCGCTACGGCATCCCGCACATCAACGCGCCCGATTATCCGAGCCTGTTCTACGCCTATGGCTATTCGCAGATGGAAGCGCATTCCGAGCTTCTTCTCCGCCTCTACGCGCAGGCCCGCGGGCGGGGAGCAGAGTTTTACGGCCCGGTCTACCTCGATTCGGATCGCTGGGTGAGAACGAATGGCATTCCAGAGCGTGCCAAACTGTGGGCGACGCAGCAAAGTCCAGAGTTCGCGCCATTGCTGCGCGCTTTTGTCGACGGCATAAACGGATGGGCCGCTGAGCACAAGGCCGGTCTGAGCGCGCCGACGAAGGCTGTGCTTCCGGTTACCGTCGAGGACGTGCTGGCCCACGTCCAACGCGTTATTCATTTCGACTGGATCATCAATCAAGCGAAGCTCGACGCACGGCTAAAGGCCGCAGCTCCGGAAGTCCACGGCTCGAACGAGTGGGCTATTGCCCCAGCCCGTTCCGCCTCAGGCCACGCCATGCTGTTGAGCAACTCGCATCTCGAATGGGGAGGCATGCACACCTACTTCGAGGTGCAACTCACGGTAGCGCCAAACGTGAACTCCTACGGCGCGGTTTGGGTGGGCTTCCCCGTTCTGCGGCAATGTTTCAACGATTACCTCGGGTGGACGCAGACGACCAATAGGCCGGACGAAGCCGACCTCTACCGCCTGACGCTGAAAGACGGGGGATATGTGCTGGACGGAAAGACCCGGCAGTTCGAGATCGAGAAAGAGGTGATCAAGGTCCGCAACACCGACGGCACGATCGGCGAGGAGCCGCTCGTGATCCGACGAACGGTGCATGGACCGGTGGTCGCAGATCGCAATGGCATGACAGTGGCGATGCGTGTCGCGGCGCTGGACAGGCCGCAGCTGCTTGAGCAGTTCTGGCGGATGGCATTGGCCCACAATCTGGCGCAGTGGGAGGACGCCGCGCGCATGCAGCAGTTACCTCTCTTCAACACGGCATATGCAGATCGCGACGGTCATATCCTTTACCTGTACAACGCGACGGTTCCGGTTCACGCGATGGGCGATTACAAGTATTGGAATGGCGTTGTGCCAGGAGACCGATCCGACCTCATCGCGTCAACCATCCATCCGTACGAAGAGGTGCCAAAAGTCATCGACCCACCCAGCGGCTTCGTTCAGAACTGCAATGACGTTCCCTGGACCTCGACGTACCCGCGACTGCTCGACGCAACGAAGTTCGCACCGAACTTTGCGGCGCCGATCGGCCTGACCGCCCGCGCACAGCGCAGCATTCGGATTTTGTCGCAGCCCGGCAAACTCACATTCAACGACGTGAAGGCGGGCAAGCTTTCGACCTACGTCGAGACAGCCGATCACTTCGCCGATGACCTGATCGCGGCGGTGCAGAAGTTTGGTACGGAGCGAGCCAAGCAGGCCGCTGCTGTACTGGCGAAATGGGACCGCCAAGCGGAGACCACCAGTGACGGTACGCTGCTGTTCTATCGCTTCCTGCTGCAAGCGGGAAGCAACTTTGAGGCGATTGGCGGCTATGCAGTTCCCGAGGACGATAGTCAGCCCCTAACGACGCCACGAGGATTCGCCGATCCGGCGAGAGCCGCGGCGGCGCTCGATACAGTGGCCGGGCAGATTGGAAAAGAGTATGGATCGCTGCACGTGCAGTGGGGGGATGTCTTGCGTTTCCGACGTGGAACGCTCGACCTGCCGGGCAATGGTGCGCCCTCGATCATGGGGGCGATCCGAACCGTAGGCCCCGGCCCGTTCGTCAACGGGAAGGCACCGGGTGCCAGTGGCGATACCTATTTCGCGGTCATTGAGTTCTCAACCCCGGTACATGCGGAAGCGTTGCTCAGCTACGGCAATTGGTCAAAGGAAGGATCGCCACACCTGCAGGATCAGACAGAGCTTATGTCGAAAAAAGAGATGCGACCGGTCTGGCGGACGAAGCAGGATATCGAAGCAAATCTGGAATCGCGGAAAGTCTTCTAAGTGAGCTGCTGCAATTCTTGGCTGGCTGTGCGACTGCCAGTCTCTCTCCCGGAGAAAGAACGACTCGTATTTCTGGCGTAAGGGCTGGGTGCAGGGCGTTCCTTGCTGCCCCGAGATTTCTAGTGGTAAGGCTGGTTGGCGCCCTATCTTTGCCGCAGACGGCTCTCTCGTGCTGCTATCGGCCACTCTCGCCGCTGACGCTACCTCGCCGGGTTCAATGGTTGCTATCATCGGTTGTAGCATCACGAGGTTCAAGAGCGGGAACAGCTGCGTAATGCGACCCCTTCGGTATTCCATCAACGTCACATTGGACGGGTGCTGCGATCATCGAGTAATGATCCCGGACGAAGACTTGCATCGTAACGCGGTCGAGAACCTTGCCCAGGCCGATGCCCTCCTCCTTGGCCGGGTGACTTACGAAATGATGGAGGCAGGGTGGCGGTCGCCGGCTCGAGTTCGGCTCGGGGGCGGTGGCGATGCGGTATGAGCCGAGAAGGTAGCCCGGGTTTCAGGGTTTGTACTTACATCGCTTCACCTCTGAACGAAGCGAAGAGAAACCCTGAGCTGATTTCGTGCTTGTTAACCCGAGTCGGCCGCATCATGGAGCAACTCGGGCCAAGCCTTCCAAAGTCTCGACCAACCTGACCATCGCCAGCACTGTTCTAGCATTCGCGCTGGCAATTACGAAGAGGGTCGATTCGCTCTGGATTGTACTGGGCGGGGCTTTAATCACGATGGCCGCGGGATAGAATGCGAGTCAGAGGCTGCTTTGTTTGCAGCATTCCTGACGCGAAGGGCCGTGATGCTACCTGCATCTCCTACCTGTGATCTCTACCTGTGAAACGTGCAAAACACGTGTAGGGAGGATGTTCGATACTATCTAAGTTGTTATCCTTTTTATGCGTGGTAGGTTGACACTGTGGAGATGTGCTCGGTGGGCCTATATTGCTTCTGAGCGCTTCCGTTATAGCAGGGGAATAGTTATGCCACCGCCGTTTCGATCCAAGCAGGAAGTCGTCATCAACGCGCCGCTGGAGGCAGTGTGGTCGTTCAGCATGGATCTGACCAAAATCCCCGAGTTCCATCCTCGCGTCTTCAAGGTTGATCTGCTTGCTGGAAAGGCGTTTCGCGAGCCGGGTGTGTCATATCAGTGCCATCTTTCTGGTGGGAAGCACACCTGCATTGAAAAGGACATCGAGATAGTCCCGCTGGAGAAGATCGTCACCGTAATGCCGCACGACACGTTTGGGATTAGCAAGATTCTCGACGACTACAGGGTGGAAACCACGTTTCAAAAACTCGGCAAGTCTTCAACAAAGGTGGAGATCAGCCATTACTACTCGACAAAAACCCTGAGGGCCATGCTCCTCAACCTGATCGCACGGGCCAAAATTGCTCGCGAGACTCAAGCAACTTTGAAGTCGGCCAAAGCTGCAATAGAAGCCGCTCAGCGCACAGGACCGAGGTGACCTCATCCTTACAATAGCGACGAGCTTGCGTCTTTTGTATTTTACAAAGGACGAACGGGCGTAAGGTCGTGCCCTGCCATTGCCTTGCCTCGACCCGTCTCGGAGCCGGGCTTCTCCTCCCGGACACGGACTGTCTCCTATTTCTTCCATTTCTTACGGGTCAATGCCTGCCGTCGGCTTCACCGCTGGATTGGTCTGTTTCACAAACAAGGGGCTCGCGCCACCAGCCCCGAGTATCCAATGAAACTATCCCACCTGCATTGCAGCGTACGTGACCTACGGGCTGCTGCTCTCTGGTTCGAGAAAGTGTGGCAAATCTCTCCTGTATTCAATAACGAGCGAATGGTGTGGCTTTCGTTCGGGGAGCTTGGTGTGATTCTCGATGCTGCGACCGACGATAGCATCGTTACGATAGGGTTTGACAGTAAGATTGCGATGCCGACTACCGTTCGGTCACGAGCCGAGGCGCAGAACCGATCGAAGCGCAAGACAAACCTTGGGGCACACGCACCGCTTATCTCAAGGGACCGGGCGGACTTACCATCGAAATCGAACAGTTCTTGAATCGCCCCTAAGATCGGCAGGGACGAAAGCGAGCCATGCGGATCCCGGGTGACGGGCAAGTTGGAAGTTGAGACTTGAAGTTATCGCACGCAACCTGTGATTCCTACCTGTGATCTCTACCTGTGAAACAGGTATAACGATTGTAGAGAGGCTCTTCGATACGGTTTAAGTCCTTTTCTTTTGTATGCGTGGTAGGCTGACACTGTGGAGATGTGCTCGGCGGCTTAGCTCCGGGACGGACGCGCGCTTGACTTCCGTAGAAAGTCATCCAGGGTGATGCCAGAGCGCGTACGCGGCAGATCGACGGCCCCCACGTCATGAAGCGGTACACCGGCAAGAAAATCGTGAACGCGCAGTGGCAGCCGTTCGAACTCTTGCGTGGAGATCTGTGTCATCCTAATCCCGTCTTTTGCCTTTGTCGGCTAGTCGGGCCCTACTGCCTTCGCGACCTACTCTCGACAGCGGCCCTCATCGGCTCGAGCACGAATCTGTTCAACCGCGCCCGCACGATTGGCGGGGCCAGGGGCGTCAGCGCGCGCGCAATCCCCTTGAGCTGAACGTCGGCGACGATCGAATATCGCGTCCCCTGCCCGGCGGCTTCGAGCCCAAACGTCGTGGCTCGCCTGCAAGGCAGTGACGCAAAACTGCGAGACGAGTATGTCGTCTACTCTGCCCATTTGGACCATCTCGGGATCGGCGAGCCGGTCAACGGAAAAAAAATCTACAACGGCGCATTAGACTACGCTTCTGGTTCAGCAACTCTTTTGGAAATTGCGCGTGCCTATAGCCAGATGAAACCGCATCCGCGTCGTTCCATCCTCTTTGTGTCCGTGACAGGAGAAGAGGAGGGGTTACTGGGTTCAGATTATTTTGCGCACTACCCCACAGTGGCGAAAGATGGGTTGGTCGCCAACATCAATATTGACGGCAACGCCGCTCTGCTCTGGCCCATCGAAGATGTAATCCCCCGTGGCAGCGAGCATTCGACTCTCGGTGCCGCGGCTCACGAAGCCGCCGACCGGCTCAAGCTCGACGTGAGCCCCGATCCCGTCCCAGACTTGGTATTTTTCATTCGCAGCGATCAGTATTCATTTGTGAAGCAGGGCATACCTTCGATCTTCTTCAGCGCCGGCATAAAGTCTGGCGACCCCAAGGTTAAGCCTGTGGAGATCATTACTAAATGGCGTCAGACCATCTACCACAAGCCCCAGGACGACATGAACCAACCATTCGACTTCGACTCCGGAGCGAAATTCGCACGCTGCGGCTTTCTCTTGGGGTACGTGGTAGCTCAGCGGAACGAGAAGCCAACATGGAATCCGGGGCTATGTGCTACATGCTTTCGAAGCGGGGCTATTTGAGCGATCGCGACGGTTCACCCATCCGAGGTCTTCATGGACGCTCAACCAATTGTGACCACGATCGAGTCGGCGCGACCGGGGAGCAAGTCCCGTAGCGGAGATTGGGCGCTCATCGGCTGGCTCGCCTTCGTACTCTTTTTTTTCACATCCTCGTGAGCGGCCGTTACGGGTATTTTGTCGACGAACTGTATTACCTCGCCTGTAGCCACCACTTGGACTGGGGCTACGTCGATCAAGCGCCGCTCGTTGCCGTGGTCACCTGGTTCGAACGCGTCACGCTGGGCGATTCGTTGCCTGCGCTGAGATTTCTGCCGGCGGTAGCAGCGGGACTGAATCACCGGGCTCATCGCCCGCGAGCTGGGTGCCCGGCGGTACGGCGTTGCGCTGTCCTGCATCGCCATCATCGTGGCGCCGCTTTATCTCGGCATCGACAGCCTGCTTACCATGAATGTGTTTGAGCCTTGCTTTTGGACGGGTTGCGCGCTGATCGTTTTGAAAATCTTCCATGGCGCCAGTCCGAAACTCTGGCTCCTGTTCGGGCTCGTTGCGGGTGTCGGCCTTCAGAACAAACATTCCACGCTGTTCTTCGGGTTCGGTCTGTTCCTCGGCCTGCTTCTAACCAAGCATCGCCGGCACTTCACGCAACCGTGGATTTGGCTTGGCAGTCTGGTTGCCTTCTTGATCTTTTTACCGAATCTCGTTTGGGAAATTCACCGGCACTTCCCAACCATTGAGCTGTTGCGCAGCGTCCAGGCAAGCGGGCGCAACACGGAGCTCAATTGGATCGTCTTTATCCTAACGCAGGCACTGATTATGCATCCGCTGTCCGCGCCGCTCTGGATCGCCGGGGTGGGGTATTTGCTGAGAGACCGCAACGGAATCGGCCTTCGCGTCCTCGGGTGGACCTTTCTGATCGTTTTGTTTTGCATGCTTGTCCTGCATGGCCGTATTTATTACATGGCGCCGGCTTACCCCATGTTGTTTGCCGCGGGAGCCGTTGGCTTTCAGGATTGGGTCGAGCGTCATTCGTGGACTTGGCTCAAACCAGCGTACCTTGCCGTGCTCGTCGTAACGGGAGCAATCTTCGCCCCCTTTGCATATTTCCCTATGCTGACTGTCGATCAATACATCGCCTATTCGAAATTCACGCATCTCGCGCCGCCGAAAATTGAAAACCACAAACAAGGCCCCCTGCCCCAACTTTACGCCGACCAGTTTGGCTGGAAAGAAATGGCCCAGGTGGTTGCCGAGGCCTATTTCAAGCTTCCCCTTGGCGACCGGGGACGATGCGCGATCTTTGGCCAGAACTACGGTCAGGCCGGTGCCATCGATTTCTTCGGTGCAAAGATGGGTTTGCCTCCCGCCATCTCCGGACACCAGAACTACTACTATTGGGGACCGCGCGGATACACGGGCGAATGCATGATCGTGATGGGCGACGAGTACAAAACCCTCTCGCAGAAATTTGACAGCGTGGAGGAAGTTGGCACCGTGTTCCATCCCCTCTCCATGCCGTATGAGCATTTCGACGTCTACCTGTGCCGCCGCCCGAGGTTTGGCCCTCTGCTGCAGGTCTGGCCGAAGCTTAAGAATTGGGACTAGGGCCGCCTTCGCGGCGCTCCCTCTCGACTCATAGAACCCTTGTTTCCGGCTGATGTCCTAACGGGGTCGGCCTAGCGACAGGCGGACTAGACTGTTGCAGCGTTGATCCGAACCGCGCTCGGACCGAAGGCCGAGTGCGAATTATAGAATGTGGTTTACGCGCTCGCCGGCCAACCGCAGCGAAGCTGGGCACGACAACGGATGCGTCGGTGAATTGCTCCCGAGAAAACCAGAGAAAACCAGAGAAAACCAGAGAAAACCAGAGAAAACCAGAGAAAACCAGATTACGTCTTGTTTGCCGACCAACTCGACACAATCCCGGTGTGAGCGGATCAATTGCGCACGCAGGACTTCGGCAGGCCATAGTGCAGATCACGACAAGGGCTTACCGATCTCCCAATGATGTCCGAACGGATCGACGACTCTACCGATCCGCCAGCCATGTTGATTTCCCACCGGCCAAACGATGGCCGCCCCCGCCGCAACTGCCTTTGCGAACGCGTCATCTGGGTTGTCCTTGATTAGCACTATTCTTACGCTTCCGCCGCCAAGCGTCTCGGGACTGAAGTTCTTGTGCTCGGGAGACTCATCGGCCACCCAAAATTCTGCGCCATCGATGGAGAGGCGGGCGACAACCGCGCCATCAGGTGCATCGATACGATACACAACGTTTGCAGCAAAGGCGGATTTGTAGAATTCCACCGCTTCCGCTCCTCGTCGGACTGAGAGCATCGGGGATATCGAAGTTTTCAGCATTCTTTATTGGTCGATTGGAACGTCACAGTTCAATAACCACGCGGGAGTATTGTCGCCGATACGGCCAGACTGCCTACCACAGGTCATCGCCTCCCGCGTTTCTCGTTTGCCACTCCGCTTCGCGGAGGCAAAGAGCGCTTTTTCCCACGTGTCTTTGCGTTCTTCTCAATTCGCAGTTTCCACGCGGTTTGGAGTGCTCCCGTCAGTACATCCTTACTCGCTGCCGCCAGGCGAATATGGGTGTGTCCCATTTTTCCCCAGCCGCCGGGAATCGGCAGGAAAATCTCGGGCGCCTCGTCCACAAAGGCCGCCTGCTGCTCGAGCGTAAGCATCAGGTTTCCGTAGCCCTGTGCTTGCGAAGCCAGCGAGGCAAATTTCCTGCCACCTACACGAAAGGCCGGCAATCCTGCGTGAGAGTACTCTTCCACGCCCTCCAGGCTCAGCGCAATCCTGCGAAAATCTGCTGCGGTCATCGGGCGACTCCCATACGTCAGAGAGTATCTCACCATCAGTGGATGGCATGTGTCTACTGCTCCGGGCCAACTGCTTTTTACCGCGCCGCCCCAGCCACCGGATCCGAACGAAAGCCCGCATTGAAGGATACGATCCGCGCCATGCCTGGAATCGTCAACCGAATCATCGCCAAGTTCGACCTGGCGGCAGGCACACCGGTCGAAGCTGGGCAGCGGTTCCGGTATGTCCTTCACTGCCATATCGCGGAACACGAGGACAACGAAATGATGCGGCCCTTCGACGTGGTTGGGCCTTAAGCCCAGGCCTACCATCCCTATTTTTTGTAATCGCAAGCTCCGGAGGAGGAACAAGAAAGGCTCGGGCAGTCAGCCGCCCGAGCCCTCAACTACGCCACGACGAGCCAACAAGCCAACTGTTACGGATGATATTCAATGAGGGTCGAGTAGTTGCCCCCGCCTTTCGCCGGCGCCGTTACGCCAACCGCCCACATGCCACCGCCGGGAGTGGAGGTAATCGCTGCGAAGCCGGTGTCCGACCCCGTCCCGAGGCTCGGGCTCGAAACCACAGACCACACGCCGTTCTGACTTTGCAGGATGAGCGGATCGTGATTGGAAGTGTTGATGTCCCACCCGACTGCCCAGGTCGCGCCATCGGCCGTTGTCGCAGCGGCAAACTGGTCGTTTTCGCCGGTGCCCCCGTTGGGAGTTGTCTGTATGGATTCAGCGCCCGGTACTCCCGCAGCCACAAAGGTCGTGTAAGGCACGGTGTCCGTCTCTTGCTCGCCCACGACAGTCAGTATCGAAGACGTCGCCATAACTCCGACAGGGAGTACCGAAGCGGAAGGATCGGCGGGGCTGGAGACAACGCTCCAACTAGTTGCGTTCCAGTGTTCGATAAGCGCTTGGTTGGGGAATCCGGCGCCAGCCTGTTGCCCGACAGCATAAACGTCGCCCGTGGCTTCGGTAAAGACCGAATAAATTTCCTACGATTCTTTGGTGC
>Ga0310915_10001394_pt1 | contig 12477 bp, 13 predicted proteins | sample GREbulkMGAN111_FD_202508 | JGI IMG/M metagenome (GOLD analysis project Ga0310915, IMG submission 202508) | Lab enrichment of tropical soil microbial communities from Luquillo Experimental Forest, Puerto Rico - GRE.bulkMG.AN111 | ecosystem: Environmental > Terrestrial > Soil > Tropical forest >...
GTCCGAGAACAATTTGAGTTCGCTCCCACATCGGCATCCGATAATGTCGGCGTCGGCCCAGCGCGACGAGGCCACAGAAGGCGTGCGTCCCCAAGCTTCCATAGAGCAGGATTTGCCCTAAGGGTGAATGCCAAAGAGCCATCACCCAGGGTCGCGCCATTTCCTGCGCGTCTAATGAAATCAATCCGAGAGCATGGTTCGAAAGATGCATCGTTACGTACAGGCCGATGACAATGCCAGCGATCGAGCGGAGGCGGGCTAAGGTCAGTGGTAGCACGTGAACAAGGAGTCGTTAGAGTTAAGAACTCGAAGGAAACGCTCAACGTTCAGCGCTTACCGTCCAACGCTCAATTCCTTCGTCCAAGTTATTCCGCGATGTTTGAGAAACGTGTCCAATGTCTCTTGAGTCAGCACGGACAAGTCCAGAATCACCTCCAAAACTTCAAGCGTCAAAAGTTACTTTTCAGTCGTTAGCCCGATCAACTCACCGCAACGCGTTGACTTCCTGGCTTTATTTTTCGACAACGATCTTCCCTGTCATCTTGGGGTGAATAGAGCAAAAGTAATTGCAAGTACCCGGTGCGCCCGCCGTAATGGTGAATTCCTGGTCCGTGTCGAGTGGACCCGATTTCTTGAATTTGCTCTCAACGCTGACGACAAGGTGCGGTTCTTCGTCCCGATTGATCCACGTGATCTTTTCCCCGGATTTTACGGTGAGGACTTGAGGATCGAAGTGGAAATTCTTAATCACTATTTCGTTCTTTTTGGCGTGCGATGCTTCTTTGTCGGCTTGGCCTAGGGTAAAATGGGCCAGGAACAAGAAGGTCATAACGAACAGGATTGGTCTGGTTTTGGTTTTCGCAGCGATTGTGTACATGAAGGTTGCCCTCTAACTAAGGTTTGAATCAACGACGGCGAGAGAAGATTTGCCCCGCAGATATTTAACGCTTGTTAGGCCTAGCACGCTGCGCAGCTTTTCGGCGGGAACTGTCATTGGTCCGGGCGATGCCGCTTGCCCCGGCGCGGGCTGCGGGAAAGCGGTAGACATAGCAGTGTGGAAGGTCACGTTCCCTTCGACCTTCTGGAGCACTTGGTGGATGTGCCCGTTGAGGACAGTCACCGAGCCGAAGCGTTTTAAATATTGCAGAGCCTGTTCGCTATCGCTCGTTCCCCAGCCCCATTCCGGATAAACCGCCCAGAGCGGGATATGGGCAAACACGACAATGGGCGTGCTCGCCCCGAGACCCTTCAGGTCGGCCTCGAGCCATGCTAGCTGCTCGTCCCCGAGCTGTCCTAAACCGCCGGCTTGAAGATTCACGACGTTAACTAATCCAATGAAATGGACACCATTTTTGTTGAAACTGTACCAGCCGAAGCCTTTGCCTTCGACGCTCTTCAGATATCGTTCACGGTAGAGCTTCCCACTCCCGTCGAGTACATCATGCTCTCCCGGAACGAAAAAAATGTCCTTTGTCCGACAGCTCTTTAGCACCTCATCGAAGGTGTCAAACTCTTCCGGCTTCGAAAGCTGGGAAATATCTCCCGTATGAATAAGGAAGGATGGGGGCGTTGCCATCGCATTGATTCGGTCGACAGCAATTTTGAAGGTCGCAGTGACATCCTTATTCGCTTCTTTACTGAAGCCAATGTGGCTATCGCTTATTTGCAGAAAGCTTAGATCGCTGGCCGGCAACAGTTCTCCAGCGTTCGCAATTTGCGCGAGAGTTTTTGACGCTAGAACGCCGCCGCTGATTGTCCAAAGTAGGCCCGTACCGGCCCATGCCATGCAGTGGAGAAAGCCGCGGCGATCAATCCCGTCGTCCTCATGATCGTGAGAAATGTAATCTGACATAATATTTGGTTTTGTTCGGGTTTGGTTGGCAGCGTCCGTCACGCATTTTATTTAACATTTAACGATTGAGCACGCCTTATTTTCGAAAAGTATGGAACGCTATGTGGGCCCTCCCTCCACCCCGCTCACGAAACCGCCCAGGTGTCCGGCAAGTGCGATTAGTGACACCGTGGCAAGTGCAAGGGCGATATAGATAATTCCCGGCCTTCGTTCTGGAAATCTTCGCTGGCGAACCCGCCACAAGCAGAGCAGCCAAATCATTGTGCTGGCTACCACGGCGAAGATCAGATGGAAAAGCAAGTTTCCCTTAAGTTTTGCACCTTCCAATTGCCATTGCCATGCGGCCAACCCGCTCGCAATAGCCACGGGCACTGTCAGTGCCGCCGCAAGAAGATTGTAGTATGCGGCCTTCGCCATCGTTGGGTTTCTTCTCCAGATCGCGAGTAGATCAAAGGCTACGCTGATGATAAACAACGCGATCGGAAAATGAATGATTACGGGGTGTTGCGCGTGTTTTGCGAGCAGTGCGGCTTTTAGGTCAAACGGGCTCATCGCGAGATTAATCGCGTTACAACCCAATTTCGGCTGAACTTCGCAACCTGCCGTATTGTCCTTTAGTCCGACGGGTTTGGCTTTACGTCCGCCGCTCATTCCCGCGTTTTTGCGGCTCGATCCCATGTCCGACCCACTGCGAAATAATCCACGCTTCCAAAAACTCGCGGGCTCGGAAGCGGCGAAATGATCACACAGGGATTGAGAGCCGTGACGCGTTCATTCTTGTTGGTTATACCGCTGGAAACAATGTTAGGAACGCTAGAAACGTTAGGAACGATAGAGGGAAGCCAACAGCTTCCAAATGTGGCAAAAGCACGTTGTGCGATAGGTTTTTCGGGACTGAGCGGGGCAGTACACCCAGATGTTCCATACGAAAACCAAACGATAACGTTGAAGTCTTTCGATTTAGAAGCCGTCAAAAGGCGAGCGGTCAAGTCATATGACCAGGCAACCCAGTTTCACTTTCTGAAAGAGGGCCCGCTGAGCGCGGGAGTAAGCGCTCTTCATACAAGTTGCGAGATGGCAGCGGCGGAGATGTCTACGATGTTTTGACTCGAATAATCGCTTTAAATCCGCCGTTTGTGTCGATCTCACTTGATGAGATCAAAGCACGGATGAAGGCAATCTGTTGCGACGGGGAGGATCCAAATATCCGAGCGGCTCTGAATCAGATTGAAGCGGTTTTCAAGGATGGTGGTCACCCAGTGCAATGGGATGACAATAAGCGACTGCTGGTTGTGATTGATCCGCATTTTTACTTCTATTTGCGTTGCCAACTACCAAACGATCTGCTTGTCGGACCAGATGGTCAGCGCTCGCTGCCATTGTGAGCTGGCAGTTGAAGGCGTGCAAGAACTAGTGAGAGCGGCGCGACAGATACGCGCGCGCGACCTAACGAATTTTTTTTCAGCTACGGGACACCCTTCGTCGATTTCAACGAAAGGTCAGTCGGTTGAGTCTGAAAACGCCGCTGCCCGCGAGCCGTTTGCGTGGCTCCGACGATTTCAGGGGCATCCTCGGCGCGGGATGAGGCCGTCTATCGCTCGGCGACCTTCCGCAGCGTTCAAACGAACATAACGTTGGCGGACTTTGGCGGACTTTGTCTGACTGGAACGGTCAGATTTTGTCTGACTCGTCAAGCGTCCCCGGCGGGAATCGAACCCACATTTAAGGTTTAGGAAACCTCCGTTCTATCCGTTGAACTACGGGGACACTTGATTCCGAACGAATTTACGCCAGAAACAGAGGCCAATATCAGCCTAGTTCTACTCTAAGTTCTACTTTGTCCGCTTCAATTCGTAGCAATTCGTCATTGTTCAAACGCGAGCAAAATAGCACGCCACGGCCTGTTCGTTAATCAGAAAGACTTTGGTGCAGATTTTTTCGACGATGTTCCAATCGCTGGTTTGCAGTTTTTCCGGCAGATTTACGCAGTTCGGAATTTGTCCAAAAGAGATGTTGCTTGTGCGCCCCCGTTAGTTGTTGGCGGCAGCACGCCTAGGGAAAATGCCGCCAGCAACTAACGGAATCCGTTATTGGCGTTGTTGTCGGCAGGTCTGCCAATAACGCTGCCGCTAACCTTCATAATTGGGTTGCTGGTGTCGGCTTAGATGGATCGAGTCCCGCTTTCCCGAGCGTTTGATGCGCCACTCGTGGAGTGGACCGCTCGGTGCGCGGACTTCATTAGACAGCGGTCGGCAGTCAGTGATCAGCGTTAACACTCGCGGGAATTGATCTGTCCAACTCCCGGAGCCAGCGGCTAACATTCGCCGTATGCAAAACGAGGTTGAGTGCGCTACCGGAAAGCTCATTCCACAGCGATTTCGCTACCTGATCGACATCCTTCTTCTGATCGTTGCGGTGTTCGGATTGGAAGTAGCGGCCGACGCTATCTATGCGCCGAAATCAATGGAGGCGGGCTACACTTTGGGATTAGTGGTCCAAATGTTGCAGGTCACGTTCGCCTGGATACTGATACGACTGCGCGGAGAAACGCTTTCCGATATTGGCTTGAAGCGGCCACAGAGCTGGCCGCGCACAATCTCCATCGGCGTCTTGATTGCGGCACTTGTCTTCGCGGGAATTTATTTTTCCGAGAAAGCGGGCTTTCATCGCGATCTCAGCCGCTTTGCCGCTTTGCAAGGAAATCTCAGACTCATGTCTTTCACGGTTGTTTATGTTCTGATCGGCGCCGGATTTTATGAGGAATTCATGTTCCGCGGATTTCTGATGCAGGGTCTAGCGATGTGCTTTGGCGGAAGTCGCGGCGGGTGGGTAACTGCGTGTGTTATTCAAGGCATTTTGTTCGGCGCGTCACACGCTTATCAAAACCCAATCGGCATGCTGATCACCGGCACGCTCGGCATGTTGCTCGCCGTTCTCGTTTTCGTTTCAGGACGCAATCTTTGGCCAGCAATTATTGCGCATGGGCTGTTCGATGCGAGCCGCTCGGTCCTATTTTATCTCCAAGGTCCTCCCAGCGGTTAGTTCGCCCAAGTTCGAAGTTGTTTTCGAATGAAGAAGTTGCTTAGGTGACTCGAGGCGTTTATGAAAAAATGCAATCACTTGTCACGCTGATGAATGCTGCTTTGGCCGCCGGCGCACTCGCAGACATTCAGGATCCACCGGGCAATGATTATGGCCCGCCAACACTCGGCGAGCGCCACTAGCTTCAGCGGTGCGCACCGTTGGTCTTAAAATCGAAGATATCGCCTTTGGCGGAAAAGGTGTCGCGCGCGAAAACGGCAAGGCCGTGTTCGTTCCCTTCACGATTGCAGGTGAATCGGTCACGGCGAAAATCACGCGCGAGAAAAAACAGTTCGCCGCAGCAGAGATTGTCGATCTTCGAGAAAAATCGCCCCACCGCGTCGAGCCACCCTGCCCTTATTTCGGACGCTGTGGCGGCTGCGCCTATCAACACATCGACTACGCGCATCAACTCGAGATAAAATCGCGTCAAGTCCGCGGCGCTCTGCATCGCATCGGAAAACTCAAAGATGTTCCACTACAGAGGATCATCCCTTCGCCTCGTGAGTACGGTTACCGGAACCGCATCACTGTCCACGCGGAGAACGGTGTCATCGGATATTTTCGACGTGATCCGCATCGCTTGATCGACATCGAGCGTTGCCCGATCGCGATGGACGAAGTCAATCGCGAGCTCGCTGAGTTGCGCAAACATGAAGTTCGAGACGGTCATTACACGCTACGCGCACGATCCGAGCCACGGATTTTCTCCCAAACGAACGACGACGTCGCACACGCGCTTCGCGAATTGATTGTGCGATCGGTGCCGGCAGGCCAGGAGTTGCTCATTGACGCTTTCTGCGGCGCGGGCTTTTTTGCCAAAGCGCTTCTCGATAAATTTGAGCGCGTGATCGGAATCGACTGGGACCGGTTCGCAATCGCCGCTGCGAGAGAAAACGCGACTAGCAAGGAAACCTACATCGCGGGCAACCTCGACGCCGAGCTTTACGCCTCAATAGAGAAATGCGATCTCGACAGAACCTCGGTGATTGTAGATCCACAGGCAACCGGACTCAGTACGCAACTTCGCAAAGCAGTTGGCGATCTTTCGCCGGCGACGCTGATCTATGTGTCATGCAATCCAGCCACGCTCGCGCGCGATCTCGGCGATTTCCAGTCACGATTCCAAATCGAATCGGTGACCCCGCTCGACATGTTTCCGCAAACGGCTGAAATCGAAGTCGTCGCGCAGTTGCGCCGTCACAATTGAACGTTGAACGTCTGTTGTGACTCCACTGAAGGTTCTCGTCGCCGACGCAATCGCTGAACGCGGCGTTGAAGAACTTGCGCGTGATGGCGCACTCGAAGTTTCAAAGCAACTTAAGCTCAGCCCGGAGAAGTTAATTGAGATCATTCCTGAGTTCGCGGCGTTGATTGTCCGGAGCGAAACGAAAGTCACGGGTGGAGTTCTGCATGCCGCGAAAAGATTGCGCGTGGTCGGGCGTGCGGGCGTCGGCGTGGACAATGTCGATGTCGAAACGGCCACGCGGCGCGGTGTTCTCGTGCTCAATGCACCGGGCGGCAATACCGTTTCCACCGCCGAGCATGCATTTTCGCTCTTGCTTTGCGTCGCGCGAAAGATTCCGCAGGCAGACGCGAGCTTGCGCAGTAAAAAATGGAGCAGGAAAGATTTTGAGGGCGTCGAGCTTTACAACAAGATACTCGGCGTCATCGGCATGGGTCGGATCGGTAGCGAGCTTAGCCGCCGTGCGATCGCCTTCGGCATGCGCGTCGTCGCTTATGACCCGTATCTCTCGGCAGCACGCGCGCGGAGCTTACAGGTCGAGCTCGTCGAAGAACTCGACGATCTGCTAGCAAATGCGGACTTCATTTCGCTTCATACACCGCTTACCAACGAAACGCGTCACTTGCTCGACGCGTCGCGGATAGCTAAAACGAAACGCGGCGCGCGTATCATTAACTGCGCGCGCGGCGGCTTAATCGATGAAATCGCGCTAGCTCAGGCGTTGCAAGATCGGCATATTGCGGCAGCCGCGCTCGACGTTTTCGAAATTGAACCTTTGCCTGCAGATTCTCCTCTTCGCGCCGCGCCGAATTTGGTTTTAACGCCGCACCTCGGCGCCTCCACGGCTGAAGCGCAGGAAGGTGTTGGAATCGAAATCGCCCAATCGATTCGCGCCGCGCTCCTCGATGGAACCATTCGCAACGCGGTTAACATGCCGAATCTCGACGCCAAGACGTTGTCGATCATTGGGCCGCATCTGCGATTCGGAGAAAAGCTCGGCCGCTTTTTGTCGCAAGTTGCTCCGCGCCGTGTGGATGAATTGAAAATTAATTACAGCGGCAAAGTGAACGAGCTCGACTCCGGCCGGATCATCACGCGCGCAGTGTTGAAAGGTTTTCTACAGACTGCCGGCGGCGCGGACGTCAACGAAGTCAACGCGCCGCAATTCGCTGAAAGTCTCGGATTAAAAGTGACCGAGACGCGATTGGGCACACTCGGCGATTACGCCGATCTCGTCGAGTTATCGGCCGACGCCGAAGGGAAAACTGTTTCAGTCGGCGGCGCATTTTTCGGAGCGACGCCGCGCATCGTGAGCGTCAACAGTCGCCCGGTAGAAGCCCGGCCGTATGGTGTGATTCTCGTTCTCGAGAACACCGACCGTCCAGGAATCGTCGGTCGCATCGGGACCTTGCTCGGCGAACACGGCGTAAACATCGCCACCATGTCGTTAAGTCGAAATCAGGCCGGCGGCACTGCACTCACGGTCTTGAATTTAGACAACGCGCCGGATGAAGGATTACTTCAACAAATCCGGGCCACCGGCGATATTCATTCCGCCCAAGTGATTAAACTGTGAGCGATTCACGGCGCGCCATCGCGATCAATCTCGAGTTTTCGCAAGCACGAGACGCGCTGGCGCGACTGGAACACTGATTCGCTTAGCGTAACTGTCATCAATGGCAGAGTCGCGAAAGATCAAAATCATTGTGGCTTTCGCCGCGCTCTACCTTATTTGGGGTTCGACCTACCTCGGAATTTTGTTCGCGATTCAATCAATTCCACCGTTCTTGATGGCGGGCGCGCGATTCTTTTTCGCGGGTTTGATCATGTTCGCAATCGCGCGGACACAAGGCCCCCTAAGATCGACCTGGGCGGAGTGGCGATCGGCACTGATTGTTGGCGCGTGCTTGTTGTTGGGCGGTAACGGCGGCGTCACGCTCTCCGAAAAATTTATTGAATCCGGTCTGGCCAGTTTGATCGTCGCCACTGTTCCAATCTACATCATCTTGCTCGGTTGGATGGTCGGAATGACTCCGCGCCCGCAACCGATCGTTTGGTTCGGGCTCGCTGGTGGATTTCTCGGAGTTGCAGTGCTGCTCGGTCCTACATTGCGGTTTTCAGGCAGCGGCAACAGTCATCCCGCTATCGGAATATCGATCTTGCTCTTGTCGTCGTTCATTTGGTCGGCGGGCTCGCTTTATTCGCGCGCCTCGAAGCATACCACGTCGCCATTTCTCGGCACAGCACAGCAAATGTTCTGCGGCGGTTTCATGATGCTGCTCGTTGGAGTGTTCGCCAGCGAGGCAAGACATTTTCATCCCGGCAACATCGCTCTGCTCTCGTTAGGCGCGTTCGCTTATCTTGTGCTTATCGGTGCAATCGTCGGCTACACCGCGTATTTTTGGCTGATCCGCCATTGCGACCCGGCCAAGGTCGCGACTTATGCCTATGTGAATCCGATCGTTGCCATGCTGCTCGGCGCATTGTTCGCCCACGAGACTGTGACGCTGCGGACTTTGCTTGCTGCGATATTGATCATCGGTTCCGTCGCGCTCATCATCACCGTGCAACAACTGAAGACCAAACCGATGTCGCCCATTACCGCCGCGATCGAAACCGAATGCGCACGATGAGCACGACGGGGTCCGAGCCGAACAGGCACCAAGATCGACAGAAAACTATCGAAGTCGTGAAGCGCAATTGGCGCGCAGAAGTGGAAACCGCGCAGGTTTATCGAGAGCTGGCCGCTCGCGAGGCAGACGAAAAACGCAAAGGCATCTTGAATCGAATGGCAGAAGCCGAGGAACGTCACGCCACGCGTTGGGCGAAAAAATTGACTGATCTCGGCGAACCTGTCCCGATGATTCCCGATTCGTTAGGCCGGCGTTTGCAACGCTGGTTGAATCGCGCGCTCGGAACGGAGATTACAATTCGCCGAATGGAGGCGGCTGAAGAAAAACACGAAGCCGAGTTTCGCGACCAACGGGATCGGGTTCTGGCGGGCGAGCGCGACGTGAAAGACTTTTTGCGTGAAAGCGCCCTGGAAGAAAGAGCGCACGCCCGCGCGCTGCAAACGATGGTGCCGCAGCTCGGGCCCCGCACAGTACTCGATTCGATTCTCAAGCGCGAACGCTGGCACGGACGCGGTGGAAGTTGGGTCGCGGACGCAATTTATGGAGTGAATGACGGCCTCGGCGCGGTGTTCGGAATTGTTTCGGGCGTCGCCGGCGCGACAAACAATCAGCAGCATTACATTCTTATTTCCGGACTCGCTGGAATGATGGCCTCATCATTGTCGATGGGCGCCGGTGCGTACCTCGCCGTTAAAAGTGAGCGCGAAGTTTACGAGGCGGAGATCGCCCGCGAGAAAGAAGAGGTCGAAGAAAATCCCGAGGAAGAAATAGAAGAGATGTCTCTCTTTTATCAACTGCAGGGATTCAATCCGGACGAAGCGCAGAAGATGGCGGAGCGATTAGCCCAACAACCGGAGCAAATGGTCGCTGCGATGGCCCAAAGCGAGCTCGGACTTTCACAGCAACATTTCGGCAAACCCTGGCTATCGGCGACGTCGGCGGCAATCTCGACCGCGATCGGGGCGTTCATTCCAATCATCCCGTTCTTTTTCATGAGTGGCCTCGCAGCCGTTGTGTGGGCGTTCGCGATCAGCATTATCGCACACTTCCTCGTCGGAGCGGTGAAGTCGCTGATTACACTGCGCTCGTGGTGGGCGTCCGGATTGGAAATGACAATCGTCGGCGTGATCGAAGCCGCCGTGACTTACGGACTTGGCCTCGCATTCGGAGCGGCGTCATGAAAGCTCAATTCTTCGTCGGTGCGTTTGTGTTTGCGTATTGCGCGACGCGATGACCGAAACGTTCCCGATCATTGATGTGCGTTACGGCTATCTTGTTGGCGCGGTTGAGTCGGGAAAATGGCTGGAACCGACAGACCATCATGCAAGCGGTGAAGATTGATCTTGATGGCGACGGCGAGGATGAAATGCTCATTTCGGCGACCCATTACAAAGATGGAGAGAAAATTCCGGATGAACCGACCGCGAACACATATTCGTTCGTGCTGCTAGCCCGGTTTGCACAGCGAAAAGCAGAGACAGAATTGGTCGCCGGCGAGTTTTACCCCGAATCGAAGAGCGATGCCGCGCCAAATAAATTCGAGATTGTGGCGCCGCTCGATCTCAATGGCGACGGCAAGATCGATATCGTGGTTCGGTCCGTTTATTACGAAGGCGATGAGATCAGCGTTTATGAACATCAAAAGTCCGGCTTTAACAACGTGCTGAGCGTTGGTTGCGGGCTTTAGAACTCGCGTTTCTACCGTCCCAAAACCAAGCAGCAGAATCCCACTCGTGGGATGGCCAACGAGTTAGAAGATTTTCGCTCCGATTGCAACATACTGATTAGAAGCAGCTTGTAAGGCTAATTGCCACCTGGCATATCCTTTGCATAGTGATGCGACGCGTCCCTATTTCTATGTCGCCCATTCAACCTCATATGCAATTACGTCTAACTCTACTCTTTACTATTGGTGCCGCATTCCTTTCGGTAGCGGCGGAAACCGAAAAACCGCCAACGCTCGATGAGTTGGTCGCAAAAAACATCGAAGCGAAAGGAGGAGCCGACGCGCTCAAGGCTCTGCAATCGCTCAAGCTCACTGGCAAAATGTTGGTTAACGAAGGCCAGCTGCAGCTCGGTTACTACGAAACTAAAAAGCGGCCGAACGAGGTGCGCACCGAAGCCACGCTTCAAGGACTGACTGCGGTGCAGTCCTACGATGGCAAGGAAGGATGGAAAATTTCGCCGTTTCAAGGACGCAAAGACCCCGAGAAGATGTCGGCGGACGATACCAAACCGCTGATCGAAGACGCTGAGATCGACGGGCCGCTCGTGAATTGGAAAGAAAAAGGAAGCACGCTGGAATATCTCGGACGCGAAGACGTCGATGGAACGTCGGCTTATAAAATCAAAGTCATCCGCAAGAATGGCGACGTGAGTTTTGTTTATCTCGATCCCGATCACTTTCTCGAGATTCGAATTCTCACCCAGCGGGTCAGGCACGGCGCTCAGGAAGAAACGGAGACCGATGTCGGGGATTACGAAAAAATCGGCGGCGTCTTCATTCCGTTTTCGATCGAGGAAGGACGCAAGGGCGATCCGGACAAACAAAAGGTCGTGATCGAAAAAGCGGAGGCAAACACGCCGGTTGACGACGCGATCTTCAAATTCCCAACTTCACCTTCGAAATAATTCACTTCATGCGAATCACACATTTTTGCCTAGCGGCTGTCTTTTGCCTAAGTGTCGATCTAACACACGCGCAGGAGCAGCCTGCGTTAACTTCCTCTACGATTTCCGGTCTCGGCGCGCGCAACATCGGTTCCGCCGCGATGAGCGGCCGCATATCTGCGATCGCAGGAACGCATGAACCATCCGGTAAAATCACGCTTTTCGTTGGCGCGGCCAGCGGCGGCGTTTGGAAATCGGACGATGGCGGAACGCGCTATCGTCCGGTGTTTGACGAGCAGGATGTGCAATCGATCGGCGCAATCGCGATCGATCCGACGAACACGAAAAATGTATGGGTCGGCACGGGTGAATCGTGGATGCGGAACAGCGTTTCGATCGGCGACGGCATTTACAAATCGATCGACGGCGGAGAAACGTGGGTACACGTTGGTTTGGAAAAGTCTGAGCGCATCGCACGCATTGCAGTCAGTCCGAAAAGCAGCGATACAATTTTCGCCGCAGTGCCCGGCGCGCTCTGGAGCGACTCGGCGGACCGCGGTCTCTACAAAACAACCGACGGGGGCAAAACGTGGAAATTGGTTTTGAAGGGCGAGAATCTTTCGACCGGTTGCGCCGATGTAGCGATCGACCCGACCGATGCGAACACGATGTTCGCGTGCATGTGGGATTTTCGGCGTAAAGGCTGGGAGTATCGCTCGGGTGGCGAGGACCCGGACAAACCTTCGGCAAGCGCATTGTTACGTTCGAACGACGGCGGTGAGACGTGGACCGAAGTGACGCCGGAAGCGAACAAAGGTTTCCCCAAGAAACCTTACGGCCGGTTAGCAATTGCGATCGCGCCTTCGAATCCAAAACGCGTCTATTGTCTTGTCGAATCGCCGGCGAGCGCATTGTTCGTCTCGGATGATGGCGGCGCGACTTGGGAACAACGCGACAAAAGCAATTGGATGGTGTGGCGTCCGTTTTATTTCGCGCGGCTGGTTGTTGATCCAAAAAAACAGGACCGCATTTTCAAGCCTGATGGCGCGCTGATC
>Ga0310915_10001421_pt1 | contig 12383 bp, 15 predicted proteins | sample GREbulkMGAN111_FD_202508 | JGI IMG/M metagenome (GOLD analysis project Ga0310915, IMG submission 202508) | Lab enrichment of tropical soil microbial communities from Luquillo Experimental Forest, Puerto Rico - GRE.bulkMG.AN111 | ecosystem: Environmental > Terrestrial > Soil > Tropical forest >...
GAGCACTCCACGAATCCACAGCTATTGCTGACCGTATCCGTGAGGTTATTGCTGATGCTCCGCCCAAACTGGTGATGCTCGCGCTCTCCGACTTACTCCAGGAACACCTCACGCGCTTGGTGACGGTTGAGCCGGACAGGGAGCAAACGCCTGTCCCGAAAGTGCTCTCGTAATCCAGGGCCCTCGCAAGGCTGCTGGGTGCCAGACGCCTCGCAGCTTCCGTCTGATTGGACGATTCCACGAATTGGGTCGTGGTGTCCGAGCTCGAAATTGGGTCCTAAGCCCATCGATTTCTCAACGACTTCAGCCGAATCACGCCGCGTTGTGGTAATTCCCTGGCGCCCCCAATTGAGGAGGAAACCCTCCACTTATCGATATTTAAAAATCGATGAACTGCCGCAACGTCAATTCATCGGCGATCCCGCTGTTCACGAAGCTCGCGATAGTCCCCCAAATTCCCAGAGACGCTGGTCAGCCGAATCAAAGCCGATTACGTAGGCTTGCATTCGTTGATCGTTCCCATCGCGGTGGTGGCCTCTTTCTTCGTCTTGTAACCAGTGTCCGCGCCGCGGAGAACGTAAGCTTTACTCGTTGCCGATGGCTTCTGGAGCACAACCGTACATTTGTGCGTACTTGTATTTTGCACGACGTAGTAGCTCGCAGCCAGGGCAGGAGATGCAACACAAATCGCGACGATCGAAGTTAGCAGCAGCTTCTTTTTCATGATGGAACTCCATGGGAGAGAAGGGAAAGTAGTTAATGACCTAAGTTAGAAAAATCCGTGGCAGGATTGTTCATCTAGCGTTCATCACGCGGAAGTAATCGAAAATCGGGGCGCGAGACCACCGGATCGAGACGCCTAGGAAACCGCCGGCAATCACGTGCTCCCCGCCTGCGCTAAATCGTTAGATATATAGCGTTGAGGCTGGTTTTCTGGCAAATTTGAGCCCCCGTTGGGGCCCCGACGACCAGAATGCGGTCTTGATCGCTTGCTGACGACCTCAATCAATCGCAGCCGCTGGGTCGGCTTACCGGCAAAATGGGCATCATGCTTTTAAAAAGTTGGTATTGGCTCGAATACGATGCAATAGCACTTGTCGTGCTGGTCGTCGGTCTTAGCGCCGTTACCTTACTCGCGTTTAGTATTTGAAGTCCGGCTGGGTAGCTACGAAGGGTGGTGCGGCCCTGCGCTTCTTTGTCTCGCTAAACGACGAAAGCCTTGCCGTGCATAGAAAAGTGGCTTGTCACAGCTCGCGGGGCAGCGTAGTGGACGCCCCTCTGCTCTCGGCGCGCGCGAGCGTCGGACTGCCGGAGCGTCGGTAAGCGACAAAAAAAGCGAGGCGCCAATGATCAACCGTATTCTGCTTGGCTTGGCAGCCCTTGCAGTCGCTGGCCTTGCGGCTCTCGCGTTGATCGACATCTGGGGCCGCCACTCACAGGGGACCGCCGCCGTGGACCCCGGTGGAACTTATGAGCGGGGCTATCCGTCGCGACCCATTGATGTGGTCGTGCCGTTTCCCGCCGGCGGTCCAAGCGACGTGGTGGCACGCGTCGTGACCGAGCAGATGGGAAACCTTCTCGGGCAATCCTTGGTTATCGAGAACGTAAGCGGCGCGGGAGGCACACTCGGGAGCGCGCGCGTCGCGGCAGCGCCTTCCGACGGTTACACGCTCCTTGCCGGGAGCATGGGGTCGCACGTCGCAGCCCCAGTGCTCACCCCCAACCTGAAATACGATTCCGAACGAGATTTCGCGCCGATTGGGTTTACCGCCCAATCGCCCGCCGTCATCGTCGCGCGCAAGGATTTCCCGGCCGACAATCTGCGCCAATTCATTGATTATCTGAAGCAGAACGGCGATCGCGTAAGAGAGGCACACGGCGGAATCGGCGCGTCGTCGCACATGGCATGCCTGCTGTTCAACGCGCAGGCCGGCGTCAAGCCGAGTCTGGTTGCATATCGCGGAACCGCCCCGGCGCTGAACGATCTGATCGGAGGTCACGTCGATTTCTTTTGCGAGCAGGTCGTAAGCGTTGCCCCCCAGATTGCCGCTGGCACTATCAAGGCTTACGCCGTCTCCTCCAATGAGCGGCTGCCGACGCTGCCCGATGTGCCGACAGCGAAGGAATCTGGCCTCGACTACGAGATGAGCATATGGGCCGGAATCTTTGCGCCCAAGGGCACTCCGAAGCCCATCATAGACAAGCTCGCGGCCACGCTTGACAAATCCCTGGATTATCCCGCGGTGAAGGCGAAGGTCGCGGAGCTGGGTGGATCAATCCCGCCCAAGAGCGAGCGCACGCCAGCGAAATTCAGCCAGTTCGTGAACGCGGAAATTGCACGCTGGTCGCCAATTCTCAATGCTGCATCCGCCGGAACCGGAACCAATTGAGCGCAGGTCCGTAAGCCCCGCCGTATCATTGTTATTGAGAGCGTCTGCGCGCCGAGAGCCAACGTCGCTGACTTAGCCCGGGGTCGCGCGGCATAATCCGTACGTGTCCAGTTGCGCGAAACCTGAAAGGTTTTCCTATCAGGCGCCAGCATACTGCTCCCCGACCGCGCACTTTTGCCTTCGTTTTGCGGGCTCTTCTCCCAGTGTGCCGAATGTCACCTCACCTTGATACCTGTTGCTGCTTCTAAACCGTTAGATATATGGACGTTTAAGTTACTTTTACGCAATTTGCACCTCCGTCCGGAAACGCGGCGCGCCGAATCTCCAAATCGGAGTTTGCGCATGAGCAAGTTGCAAAACCGCTGTGCAAGCTGTGCGGGAAAGTTCGGCCTCGTCAGCCATTACCACTGGGGTGTGCGCTTTTGCTGCAAGGCCTGCAAATCGTCATACTTGCGAAGGCGACGAAGAACTTTGCTATTTTTAATCGGCGCCGGCGAGCGGCGTCGTAGCAGTTCGCGGCAGAACGTCCGCGCCCCGATCAACAGCTCGTACTTGGCCAACGGGACCTAATTTCATGCGCGTACTTGCATCACGGGGCATCTACCTTGCCCTCTTTGCTTTAGCTCATATCACAGGCCTCGGATTGTTCGCCGGCGCGATGTCGACACCCGCACGCGCGCAGACCATACCGCGGTCGCTAGAACAGGGCGGTAGCGATACGGCGCAGAGAGACAGACGAAACGCGTGGACGGTCGGCATCGCGGGCGGCCAGCTCTCTGGCACCTACATGACATTTGCTAACGAGCTCGCCGAAGTGCTCGACGACGGGGACAATCTGCGCATTATTCCGATTGTCACCTATGGCGCCGCCTCGAACTTGGACGATCTGCTCTACCTGCGGCAGGTTGACGTCGCGATAACGCAGGCCGACGTGTTCGACTATTTCCGCAATCAGCGGAAAATTTCCAATCTTGAATCCCGGGTCAATTACATTGTCCGGTTGCCGGTTTCCGAGGTGCACATCCTCGCCAGCACGGACGTAAAGACAATTGAAGACTTGCGCGGAAAGAAGGTCAGCTTCGGGCCGGCCGGAAGCGCATCGAGCCTGACCGGAACCATCGTGTTCCAGCGGCTAGGCGTCCAAGTCGAGCAGGTCCTGGTCGACAATGCCAGCGCGCTGCAGAAGCTCAAGTCGGGCGAAATTGCCGCGCTGGTGCGCGTGATCGGCAAGCCGATCGATTTTTTTGCGAAGATCCCCGCAAGCGCTGGGCTGCACTTTGTGCCAATCCCGTTCACCAAGACCTTTGCCGACTACTACACGCTGGGCGAGCTGACCAACAAGGAATACCCTGGCTTGGTTCCGGAAACCCAGCCAATCGATACCATTGCGGTTCCCGCGGTGCTGGCCGTTTTCAACTGGCAAAAGGGCAATGAGCGCTATCGCCGGGTCGAGCGGTTCACTGAAGCGTTCTTCAGCAAGTGGGATAAATTCCGCGAGCCTCCCCGCCATCCGAAATGGCGGGATGTCAATCTTGCGGCAACCGTTCCCGGCTGGACGCGCTGGAGCGTCGCTGAGGAGATGCTGCGGCGGATGCGTGCAAAGGAAGTGGAGGCGGATCCGCAGACGGCGCGCGCCGAATTCTCGGCCTTCCTGAAGAATAAGGAGTCCGGCTTCTCCAACCTGACGCAGCAACAGCGGGACGCAATCTTCCTCGAGTTTCTGCAGTGGCAGAAGCAACGCAACAACGGTGAGCGCTAAGTCACGTCTATGGGCAACGCCCGCGCACGGGGGCGCTGCCGAGCACCGAAAAACTCGACGCAAGCAACCTTGTCAGGTCACGCCGGCTATTCGCTCAAAAGCGCTTCGATTGGTGACGATGATCGATCCTTTTGACATTTTAACAATTCTATCATTTTGCCAATCGCGAAAACACTTATTTACACTCTCACGCGTGCTCCCCACCATGTTTGCTAGTTCCCGTTGACTGAACCGAATTTTGAACGTCTTCGCAACCGAGGAGTTCGTTTCCTGATTTAAAATTCGCAGTATCGTCTTCGCCAATCTGACGGGAAGCTGCAGCAACGCTACCTCAGCGAAGGCTTGATCCGTTTGCCGTAGTCGCTGAACCAGGAGTTTGATAAGCTTGGGCCAGACGGAGGGGTTGCGTTCGAAGAATGACAGAATGTCACTACGGTCCAAAATCGCCAGCGTACATGCAGTCTCCGCGATAGCGTCTGCTGATCGCTCGTTCCCATCCAAAACCGCAAGCTCGCCAAATATCTCTCCGGGATGAATAATCGCAAGGAACAACTCTTTGCCTTCCGAGAACGGCACGCTGATACGAATAGTACCGCTTAGCAAAGCCATCATCTGATTCCCCGGGGAGCCCATGGCGAATACGGTCTCGCCAGCCTTGTAGGTTCGAAGGCGCGCCCGGGCAGAGATGGCAGCACGCTCGTCAGCGCTCAAACTGGCGAACAGAATGCAGTTGTCGAGAAGGCGGTGGGCCTCCGTTAGTGCTTTTTTTTCTTTAAGCCCTACAGCGCCAACCGACAAATTTTGTAGCGAGCCGCTATGTCGATGCTTCATTGGACATGCATTCGGCTCTGGAGAGCCACCTTTCCCCTCCAAACGCCTCTTCAATGCGCAGGCCGGCGTCAAACAGCAGGATCAAGGTCCCAGGCCCCGGCCCCGGTGCCGGATCTCCCAGCGAACGCAAATCGAAGCGGGAGCTCTTCATCCATGCTTGGAACAAACGCATGGCGGTTGCAGTAACCCGTGTCGTAGCCTCGCTCGCGTTCGGTGGCTGCTTTTGAACGTGCAGCACCAAAACTCGCCAAATAATCCCAAACCGTAAGACCTAGTCCCCTGAGCTTGTAGAATACGTCGCAATTTGATCTCGCCAAGGCAGCAAGGGCCGTTCGATTGCTAACTGCTACCTTACCATAGATGCTGTGCAGATGCAATTTCACCGTGCCTTCACAAATGCTCAGTTGGCGCGCGATTTGCTTGTTGCTCAGCCCCGTCGAGGCTAAAAACATCACCTCGTATTCACGAGTCGTTAGGGCGCCAAAGGCCGTGGAGCGATCCTCTCGTAGTGTCTCGCGCTGACGCGCGCCATGAACAAGCGTGCTGGGCAGCCACTTTCGTCCACTTGCGACTTCGCGCAGACCACGCAGCAAGGTATCCGCCGAACAATCCTTGCACAAGACGCCATGTACCCCGCGGGCGACCGCCGCAGCGAGATCGCGATCTGCGATGGACGTTGCAAGGAGAACGACTCGAGTGGGTAAGTCCTCAGCTCGCACGATGTCGAGAATCTCAAGACCGTTTGGGCCAGGCAGGGAGGTGTCCAGCAAAGCGACGTCTGGTCTTAGCTTCCGAATGATACTGATGCTTTCGGTGCCGTTTGAGCAACTTGCAACGATGGTGAACGGCCGCTTCGAACCAAGCAGGCTGATGAGCCCCTGAAGAACCACGGGATGGTCATCCGCAATTACTAGACGCACCGTGGTATTGGACATAGCCGGACCTGCTCCTTCGGCACGTTGGGGATTGGGATCGGTTAAGGGATTAGTGCCGCGTGACTTTGCTGGGATTCGGTCGCGCAGTTTTCAGCCCGCTGTCTAAGGATTTGGGGACCCCTTTATTGACGGCAATCCCCAAGGTTTGCTAGCCCATGCCAAGTTTTTGCTATTCGGCGCCAAGTTTCGATAGGCTGCGGTTCGGGCTCGCGACGGAACGGTCGAAATGGTTAGACGTCCGAAGGTAGTGACCGGAGATGTGTTCCTCACCGCCGACGCTGTCGCGACGCGGCTGGCGATTAAAGAGTTGCAGCGAGCGAAGATCGATCCGAGGCCCCTGCTCGCAAAGGCAGGTATCTCGTTGCTGAAACTTGATGAGGAGCCGAAACGGGTTCGGGCAGAAAGCCAAATTCTATTCTTGGAGATTGCAGCAGATGCGCTCGGCGACTCGGCACTCGGCCTTCACCTCGCTCAGCACTTCGACCTGCGCGAATGCGGAATTCTCTATTATGTGCTGGCCGCTTCTCCAAATTTAGGCGAAGCCATCCGCAACTTGGTTCGCTATCTCGCCGTTTCTAATGAGAGCATGCCCCTTGTCATTTCCGAGGCGGCGAAGCGTACCGTTCTCGCCGTCAATTATAATATTCCAAGGCACACCGATCGACTGTTCGTGGAATATGCTTTCGCAGTCCTGCTGCGTGCCTTCCGAGAATTGACCGGCAGAAACATCTCCCCTAAACTGGTCACCTTTATTCATGCTCGCAACACCGATAAACCAGAATTCGATTGCTTCTACGGCGGTGTGGTCAGGTTCAGGGCCACTGCCGATTCCATCGTCCTTCCGGCAGAATTGCTCTCGGCGCCCATCCTTACGTCAGACAAATATCTGCTTCAAATCCTAAAAAACGCCTGCGAGGAAGTGCTGGGCAGGCGCAGTAACATCTCCAGCACGCTGCGCGCTATGGTCGAGAATGAGATTGCTCAACTGCTGCCGCACGGAAAAGCGCAAGTGGAGATAGTTGCAAGCAGGCTGGGCATGAGCAGTCGAACGCTTGCAAGACGCCTATCCGAGGAGGGAACCAGTTATGCCACTATACTCGACGAGCTTCGGCGTGACCTTTCGGCGCGGTACTTGAAAGATCCGGCTTTGTCCCTCAGCCAAATTGCGTGGCTGCTTGGTTATTCTATGGTCAGTTCCTTAAACCACGCATTTCACCGATGGACTGGAAGTAGCCCTAAAGCGTGGGTGTGATGCGAAGGTGAAGCGATGGCTTATTCGCACACTCGCCTTTACCCCTAACGAGTGATTTGCTTTCGGCGTGCTCGGCCGGCCCATACTTTTCCGCAGCTAGGCGAATGGGCCTCCGAGGCACTTAGGCGAACTCCAGCCCAGGCTTTTCGAATTCGAAGCTTGCAGTATGAGGAAGCGGGCTTACCGACGCATATTCAGTGTGGGCCAGCACAACCAAGGCGGTTCGTGTTTTGACCCCTAGCTTTTGGTAGATGTTGTGCAGATGAACTTTCACGGTTCCTTCTGACAGATTGAGCCTCCGACCAACGTCCTTGTTGGAAAGCCCGCCCGACGCCAGGACGAGAACGATTTCCCGCTCGCGACTTGTCAGCGAGTCCATGTATTCCCCCTCGTGCTGCAGGTCCGAAAATTGTTCTTTTTGTCTCCAAAAAGGAGGCTAGCACAAAAATTTCAACACGGGTGGGATGGAATCCACAGCTATATCCTCAGATAGTGTACAAAATGGGAACACGACATCGGAAGGCAAAGAAATCTTCGCCTTTCTGTCTAGCGGACAGGGGAATGCCAGCCGCCCTAGAGAGCAGAGGTCCTGTTATTCCTCAATCATGAGGATTCGGGTCGGGCCGATGAGACTGTTATTCTCAAGGAACTCTTTGCAGATCATCGCGGATTCGCGCGAGTGGAAGGCGTGTGACCACACGCCGATGCCGGGCACGATTGCAATGACCGTGAACGTGTTTTTCGTTTTCGTCATCGTGGTCACCATGACTCAATCAACGCTCTGAGAGCCAGGTGGTTCGAGAAGCAACCGCCTCTCGCCGCCCTGGCCCGCGGGGACGGGGCGAAAGCCAAATGTTTCCAAGCTTTTACTGTTCTATATCCTTGGGTATAGCCAGGCACGAAATCCCCGCTTCCCTAGAGGAAGAGTGACCCCACCGATGCCTCGATTCGAATCCGACGGGAAAGCGCTCATAATTGTTACTTGGCTTTACCGACTTCCCATCGCACAATCCTGCGCTCTGGTTAGCCTAGTTTTTTGGGAACATCGATTGCATGGGGGGAGGGGAGACGCGAATGACTGACTGTTCAGATGATAGCACCGCTCGGGGCCGCAGCATGACGATGGATGAGAACCAAAGAACCTTCGTGCGAGCACTCCACGAGTCCACCGTCATTGCTGACCGCATCCGCGAAACAATTGCTGATGCTCCAGCTAAACTGGTGCTGCTTGCGCTCTCCGACTTACTCCAGGAACACCTCACGGCCTTCGTGAGGGTCGAGCGGGATAGCGAGCAAGCGCGGAAAGTGCTCTCGTAGCCTTCACTGCGCGCACCGGCTCATTACCTTCACGCGACGCCTGACGATGCTTTGCGCCAGGACAATATGAAAAATGGTTGAGGTTGTGGACACGGCGAGGTGTCATGCGCCCTGCTGGTTCTCGGGCCTCGTCGCGAAGCCAAATTGCCTGGCTGCTGAGCTATTCGATGGGTCTCATCCTTAAACCAGGCATTTCTCCGCTGGACCGCAAGGAGCCCAAACATTGGCGTGAACGTGCGTCGGGGTCGGGCGCGACAATTGCCTGCTGACGCGTTGGCGAGTGTCGCCACAGTGAACCTCGCCCCAGATGACCTCATTTCAACAGATCGAGTTCAATCGATAGCAGGCACTCATCTGCTTACGTTCCAATATTCTTGACCCCGGCGACCATGCACGATAGCTTCGCCTCAAAAACTTGATAAGATATGCCTTGCCCACCGATCCTGCCACCAAAGTTCCGTTGCCACTTTTGCCATCCCGTCAGCGATCACGTTGAGATCATAAGTGGGATGCTCGTGGGCGAGGGCTTGCGCGATGCTGTCGACTTGATCGTCATGGGGCACATGAGGAAACGCGAATACCTCGCCCTCCAAGGTCGCAAGCCATGATGCTTGCTGCGGAAATAGTACCCTGCCGCTAGCGAACTTATCGGCTTGGATGGTCATGCGAACGACCTTGTTGTATTCTGGCTTGACCGCAAGCGCAGTTAGGCCTGCGTTTCGCAGTTCGGCAATCAGCGCCGTCCCCACTCCCGCATTCTCAACCAGGATCGTGTGCGGCTTGTACGCCGTAGCATGCGCGATCGCCTGCGCTTTCAGGGTCGGATAATCGAACCGGCCCCGGAGCACATGCATAAGGTAGTACTTGTTCTCGTGCTTCATCCAGGTCGTGCATACCGAATAGTCGTTCTGTTCCCCCTGCATTGACGCAGTGTCCCAGCTTTGCACGATCTGAGTTGACGGCCCGCGCTCGGGCAATCGCTCATAGCGGCGGATCCAATCACGTTGGATCATTACGCCGCCCGGCCGAATGGGCGCTTGCTGATAGTGGGCCGCGAAGATTTCCGAACCAAGCTCGACGCCTAACCGCTTGAGCTCCGACGCCGATGCTCGCTCGGCGTGAAGAGGATCGCCAACCTGGCGCAGATGGTACTTGCCGGGCCCGATTTGAACCCTTTCCGGTCGTTCGGCAATGGCCGGGAGACTCAGCACCGTATAACCATCGAACTCGCGCAAGATCATGCCGACCAAGTCTTCCGGGTGTACCCGCTGCATGACGATGACGACAGCGCCCTTCCGCGGATCGTCGAGGCGGGACCGCAGTGTATTCTTGAACAAGTGATTCACCTGTTCGCGTTTTTTGTCCGAAAGCGCGTCAATCGGCTTCAAGGGGTCATCAATGATTAGGATGTCACCGCCTATACCGGTCACCGTGCCGTGAATGGATGTGGCCAGGCGAGAGCCCTGTCGGGTCGTTTTAAATTCGAACTCCGAGTTTTTCGTGCGCGAAATCCCGGTCCACGGAAAAATGCTCTGATACACGTTAGAGCTCATGATCGCGCGGCAGCCGTTGCCAAGTTTGATCGCGAGTTCCGTGTTGTAGCTGCTTACAACTATGTTCTTGCTAGGATCATGACCCAATACGTAAGCCGGCCATGCGACCGAGCACACCAGGGATTTTAGTGAGCGCGGCGGCCCGTTTATGATGAGGCGCGTGTTCTCGCCGCGTCGCACCCGCTCGAGCTGATATGCCATCGCCTCGATGTGATAATTCATTTGAAATTGCGCGCGAGGTCTAAGCAGATGGAAACATTTGCCGATGAACGAAACGAAATCGTTGCGATACATCGCGGACACCAGTCGAGCGCTAGCTTGGTTGCTCATGGAAATGCTCCTATAGCTTTGTGCCGGTCGGCTCCGGCCGTTCGGCATCGCTCGCCGATTGGCCCTCGGGATCGCTGGCGACAGGATCCGGGTTCCCGCCATGGCGCTGGACGTAATCAGCCAGCAGCACTTCATCCTCGGCAAGGACAGCGGTCTCGATCGCCTCCTCAATTCCTTCTCCCCGGCCTGCCATCAGATCGACGCCAAGCTTGCCGGCTAAATGAATCAAGTCGCGCCGCGCACGGGGGTCGCCATCGGCGAACTGGGTCACGAGCTGCCGGATGCCGGCCGCCCTCATGGTGACAGTCTGCTCTTTTTCGCCCTGGCGCAGCGTCACGTTCTGCCGCAACGCACGTTCCAGCTCCGCCTTGAGTTGCCCTACGAGTGATCCTTTCCGACGCTTGCCCTTGGGGTTGCCACTTTGGCCCGGCTTGAACTGAAACTCTTTGGGCGGGCGACCGGGCCCGACCCGGTATTCCTCCTCGCCGTCCTGAGGATGGGTGGCAACGCGCGCCTGCTGGCGCCTGACCCTATTTTTGTCAGTCGGAATGTGCGTCGGTTTCATTCGCCCTCCTCGCTCTCCGCATCAGTTAGATCCCGCCATCGGCCGAAACGCCGCGCGTGGAGAACAACGGTCCCGCCCCAGCATTTCGCCAGCGGCAGGGGTCATGGGCTTCCGATCAGTCCGAGCCCTGGTGCGGGTTCTATCCCGAGGTACCGACGCAAGGCTTTCCTGATCGCCAACGAGACGTTGACGCTAATCTTGAAAACGGAACTGCCGACCGTGGCCTCAGCCGCTATGCACACGGGATCGTCCGCGCTGTGATCCTCGTATCTGTAATCCAAGAAGCCGGGATCGAGTCGCTCGGACCAGCTATACGGATCTAGCCACTTTGGGAGAAAGTCGCCGATTTTGTAGGGAGCCAGCGTCTCTGCAATTTTTTCGGCCGGTCCGCTAAGATGACAAAGCTCATGGAAGGGATACCATGAGACGAAACGCGTGCCCGCCTTGTGCAGCTCGCCATAAATGAGGGGCGGCTCTTCAGGGCTGAAGACAAGCCCGATGAAGCGGCGCTCGTAAATCTCGATCAGCCAATCGAGCTTCGGATCGGCGCTCGCCGGCCTGTCCGGGTTGAACCAATCAAACTTCGGCTTTTTCAGATATGGCGGCAACCCGGTCTCGGGATTGACCTCCGCTCCGGTCTGGAGAAGCATCCAGGACGGGTCCCACACGTGATAGAGCAACTCTGCGCGGGGCATGAAGTAGGCGATCCGCCCGGCCATGGCCAAGCTCAGCCCGGCCCGGTTAAGTGCCGCAATGACCGCCGCGCGCTTGAGCGTGATCGCATCGCATAATCGGACCCGACCCGGACCGCGCCCTTTCGTGATCGTACGCACGGCGCCGACCTTGATTAGCTCGCGCCAGGCCCGCACCGAGAGACCGGTGCAGCGCGTCACATCGTCGTCGGTAAACCCACCCTGCCTGTAGCGCCGAAGAGCTTGGTCGATCATAGCGGCAGGATAAAAAGGTGACGGGCGACCGTCAAGTATATTGACGGCTAACCGTCACCAAAGCCTCCCTGATCTGACCCGTGCCCTTCCCTGCAGGCACGAGCCTTTCTCCCTGCTCTGGCGCCTAGGGAGATGTTTGGCTAAAGCGTTGGCGTGCCGTGGTTTTTACCATTGGCGGCTTGCCAACCAAACTCTGCATTCTTGAAAATCCAAAGACCCCCGCCAGAATCCCGGGCCATTGCAAGGGCGCGATCCGGGCACCGGAGGATTTCCGCCCTGTGTTCGGTGCAGTCTACTCCGGTATCTCCCTTCCGTTACGCGCGGTCCTAGCTCGGCATACTCCTCACCGGCGGAGCCCGGCTTCATCGGCAGCCAACAACTGCAAGGCGTTCGACGAACTCAGAGGCCATCGCGATCTCGTGCGGCCAAACCTTGGAGATCTGTAGTAGGCAATGGTTCTGATGCGACAGGAGATTTGGTGTGTCACTCAAAAAATGGCAGCAG
>Ga0310915_10001424_pt1 | contig 12376 bp, 10 predicted proteins | sample GREbulkMGAN111_FD_202508 | JGI IMG/M metagenome (GOLD analysis project Ga0310915, IMG submission 202508) | Lab enrichment of tropical soil microbial communities from Luquillo Experimental Forest, Puerto Rico - GRE.bulkMG.AN111 | ecosystem: Environmental > Terrestrial > Soil > Tropical forest >...
CGAAAGTTGAGCTGAACCGAAGTGATGCGTCAAATACCCTTGTTTTATTGAAGACCGCTGCTCCTCCGCGTATTGAGGTAGCCATAGCTAAAGGCCAACGTCACCCTCACCGCGCAAACCGCGCGGAGGAGGCGCGCGTGAGAATCGAAGCTGGGGTTCAGAGGTGTAAGAACGAGAATGGTAGGACCCGACAATATTTCAGCCTATCGCGGAGATCCCATGTCTTCCTGAGTTTGCTGGCGGTGATGACGTGCCCAAGGCCGCTCCTCGCGATCGAGGCGGAGCCCAACCCAACAATCACGATACTGGTTTACAACATGGCCGAAGCTCCACGCGACATACTTAGGGGAGCAGAACGCGAAGCTACCAGAATTTTTTCGCAGGCTGGGGTAGGTGTTAACTGGTTCGACTGCGCGGCAGGGCACTCTGACGTGGGTTCCCAAAGTGTATGCCAGGAGGGCTGGGGACCCGTCAACATAGGCCTGAGGGTACTTGCAAAGCCGACGGCGTCAAGAAACCTCCAGGGGGAACGCTTCGGTTTTGCGATCTCTCCGGGTCTTGCTAGCGCGTATTACGACTACAGGGCGCGCTTCAACAACGACGAATTCGGGATGGGACTCCCCTTAATTCTTGGTTGTGTTATGGCTCACGAAATCGGCCATCTATTGCTTGGTCCCAACAGCCATTCTACAGAGGGAGTCATGCAGGCAGAGTGGGGGCAAAGGCAGCTTCGTCAAGCCCTCATGAGGGAACTGCTGTTCTCCTCCCAACAGTCACGCCTGATTCAAGCAGAAGTTTGCAGGAGAATGAGGCTAGAGGTAGTAAAGAGTCGCGCACGCTGAGGGTAACTCAATAGAGTTGGCAAAAGTCGAACCGGGAGAGTTGTCGCGACCGCAAATGCCGCGTCGCCGCCGCGCCTCGGCAGCGTAAGTCGACCATCTACGGCATTCCAAGTTCGCGGGGCTTCGAGAGGACAAGGACGCACGCACGGTGATTAAAGAACATGGTGGCGAGGGTTGAGGATTGCTGACCGTCGCAAAACCTCCACGTTGCGCCTACTAGTTCAAGTTGCCGGTTTCGTAGTTTCCCAGGACTTGACGAGTGTTGTAGGGAAATCCACTTCGTGAACGAAGGTTTGTTACCTATCGGCGAGCTTTTTCCACGATCTTCCGCACTTCCTCAACGACCAACTCGGGACGGTCGATTTGGATATGATGCGAACTGTTCTTTGCAATTCTTTGCGTGCCTTGCGTGGAAAGAGTACGTAGTTCCTCCTGCATTTTCTCCCAAATGTCGTTCACGATCTTACCGACGTCGGGAGAAAACTCCGGGGGAAGCTTTTCTGGATCGTGAGAGAGCACCGAGAGCGGGATGTCGCCAAATGGCCCCGTTGAAGCCGCCTGAGCAGCACTCTCGGGAAAAGCTTCAATTTCTCCCACCCACGCACGCGCATCCCGGAACAAGCAGTTGAGAGTGATGTCCACAGGATCAGAACCGCATTGCTTACGTAAGCGTGGGATGCCGAACGGTACTTGCCATTCGAACAATTTGGCGTTCCGCAGGTCTCTTGCCACCTGCTTCCTCACGATAGGAGGAAATCGGTTTCGCTGATCAGGATGAGACGAGTCCACCAAGATCATGCCCACAACAAAAGAAGGATTCTGACTTGTGTAGACGCGCACGTTAAATCCCCCCGTAGAGTGGCCAACCATTACGTAAGGCGGTGCTATTTGACTATTGACAAGTAGTTTTTGTAACTCTTGGGCGATGACACGGCTTGTACGCGGAAACGGACTTGCCTCGCTGTAGCCGAGTCCAGCGCGATCATAGGAGCAGACCTGCGTGAAAGTGGCAATCTGAGGTTGCGCTTTGCTCCATATGTAAAAACTGTCGCCTGTCCCTGCATCGAGGATGACGGTCGGTGAGCCATGGCCCATGCAGTTGATATGCAGAAGGTATCCACCAACATCGACGAGTATCCCTGGCATGGGATGCTCACGGAGGTCGCGGGTGGTAACGATGTTCTGATACAAGATACCAATCACCGCTGCAAGCGAGAACAGGGCGAACACGACCAAGAGCGCACGAGATAGCCAATGGACGACCTTCGCCATTGCTAGCCTCCTTGACCGCACCAGGGTGCATTCGAGCACATGACAATATCACTTCCAACTTGCCGATGATTATAGTCGGAGTAACAAACCCGGCGGGTTGCAGTGAGGCAGCCATTCAGAGTGAATCCGTCACAACTCCCGATTTGTCCGGGGCTGTATCGGAAGCGCGAGTGGGCAAGAAGCGCTCAGTGGCACGTAGTGTGTGCGCTTTCGATACAGCGACATGAAGGAAGCCGGCCGTGATTGCGGCGGACGCGCCCTTATGCAAATTCAATGGTGGGAAGGAGGGGAATTGAGGTGTGGCGAGGCTGCGCCGGGGAGCACGAGACATGACGCTGTGCGCGCCAAAGTTGGGTACGGCGAAAAGTGTCGCAAAAAGCGCCGTTAAGACGCTGCAAGAAAACTTGTTAATCGAAACAAAAATCAAACACAAATCATAGGAATCGGTGATGGGCGATTTACCGGTCGTGCAGTCCGGTCAGCAAGTCGGATGCGACCGGAAATTTCGCTCTTTTCATGGGCAATGTTCTACCGAACGGGTCCAGTGAGCTGGCGCTTGATGTCCTCGAAGTCGGCCCGGTCCCAGCGTTCGGCCAGCTTGCCATCAACAAATCGGCCGCGGGCGAGGACGTCGAAGCGAATCTTCCGCCCTGTCGCGCGTATACCCATGAAGTCTTCTCCCGTGTGGGTTGCGCTGATATCCAGATCTGCTTCTATGATGTCGTCTCCCTCAAAGCGTACAGCGTTGAAAAAAATGTGTTCATCGGGAATAGCCGCATTCACCTGCCGCCGGAAAATCTTAAATCCTTCTGGTCCGCGTGGGTATCCGATCGCTTCGAGCTCATGAAAGCGGGCATCGGGGGTCACGACTCCATCGATGCCAGCCGGGTCTCGCGCGATGATCGCATCTGAGAAGCGCAGGTAGTGCCTGAGGAGTTGAGACTTTGGGGTATCTGCATCCAGAATAGCTTTGACTGCCGGACTTAGTTCGATCCGCTGCGGTGCAGGAACGGCTGACGACATGTCTGTATCCCTCCAATTTCGGGTCTTGCTCCCTGTACCACGGACTCTCAACCAATATCGTGCACTGGCGTGGTGACGGGGTTCCGTGCTTCACGAGGATGCTGACCGATTGCGGCGAAGAGTACCACGTTTGAGAACATCCAAGTCAGTCTGGAAAAAACCACTGTAACGGTGCTTGATATGGAAATGGAGGTCGTCGGAGCAAACGGCGTGAGGCAAGTTATCACGACCACCGGCACCTTCTACAACGGCCCGACGCATCGTCGTAGCTTGTCCGAGCTCCGTGCGGCTGCGAGCACTTTCGCGGTGGGAGGCCGACGGACGGGCATAGGCTGTCGAGGTTGACAATGCCGCCAGACAAAAGAGTTAGCAAGAACAGCGAAATGCGAAATTTCATAGTGCCTCCATGGTTTTCTAGGGGGGCGTGTACGGGATAGTGGCATAAACCTCTCCATAGAATTACAGCGAATAGCGTCGAATCACGCCCCTGCTGACTTCTGATCGATATGAGCTTCTGCCGAGATGTCAGAATCACTAGGAGTGCTGCGGATAGGGCAAATCGGGAGCTGGGTTCTAGACTAAATGCGAATGATCGACTAACCTGGCGCCCTACCTGAGTAGTCCTAGAGTGCACGGACTGTATACATGCGGACCTGGCCAAGCAAGATATCAATTGTTAAGTATTGTAAAGTCTGCTGGAATTGCCTTGGCTGGTAATTCTCACAAGGGTCGGCGAAACTTGTCTTCGTTTTACCAGGCTTTGAGCAAATAGTTCAATAGTTCCGATTTGCCGACCACGCCCGTACCTTGTGTCAATTGTGTATCCAGCAAAGCCAGGATGCGTCTAAAATACCGCAACGGTGAAACAGTGCACTCGATTCAATTCAGAAAACCCTCCGATGCGACCAAGCGATTCATCCGCTTCTAACGATCGAAACCAATTTCTCTTTGAAGATCTCGGGCCTAATCCACCAAGGAAGCACGCTAGGAGAATTGGGTAATCACTATTCGTCCTAGGAACTGAGTGTCTCATAAAAGCACAACTCCTCTTGTCGGGCTGACGCTTTTGGAATGCGGGCTCAAGGGCCGGGTTAGTGTACCAGCGATTCCACGGGCACGCGTCCCTTGAACTTTGGAGAATTGGTTGCCTGCGTCACATTTGTTTGTGTTGGGACTGCCGTCGACGCAGTTGCGCTCAACGCAGGTTGAGGCTGAGCAGACTGGAGCGACGCGGCACCCACTTTCGCGAGTTCATCCAAGACAAACAGCCCGTTTCTCTCCGTGCCCATTTCGCCGAAATTCCCGGCGGAATCAAAGCTGCCTTGCGCGGAGAAACTGCCGTCGGTATAGGTGAGAGAAAAAGTGCCAGAGTTCGTCGCCATCCACATCTCGCCGCCCCAATTAACCGGACTCAACGGGTCGGCGGAAGTTGGATGAACGTGGCGCGGCGAGCCCGTTTTTTTGTAGGTGACTTCAAACGACAACGTCGCCGGGACGCCGGCGGTGCCCAGGTTGTTCCCCGCTCCACCGGGGAATTGAAATTGGTCAACGACGGATGCATTTTTCAGAGAAACCGTCAGAGCGTCCTCCGTAATCGTTACAGCGTCGTCGGGCACTTGCAGAATCCAGAAGAGGCCGTTTGAGCCAATCCCGGGACTGAAGTCGTGCAATTCTGACACCAGACCGGTGTCCCAGAGGTCAAGTCATATCTCCACGAAGGTCCCGTGGGACTTGGCGGAAGTGCTTCCTCCCGCGCCGAAAGTGGCCTGTCCACCGATGTAATCACCTTGATACACGCGAATGTCCGTGATGACGGCGTATTGCTTGCCCGCGTTGTCGGAGGCGGTGCCAAGCGTGTAACCCATAGCCACGTGACCCTTGAAATTCGTGATGCCGTGCGGTTCCGCGTCTTGGCCATCGTAGATGGCACCGACGCCGGGAAAGAACTGGTTTATTAGGAATCCGGGCGGGACAACAACAGGCGGAACAAAAACATCGCCGCCGGGAATGGGTATAGGAAAAACTTGGGCTGGCTGTCCCTGCCCCCAGACGGCGACAGAGGTAAGGAACAAGAAAGTCAGGCAACCCAACAACGTACGTCGCATTATTGTGCCTCCTAGTTTCCTGGCTGCGCGCCAACTGAGCTGGCTACTCGTCATCCGCTTCCAAATGGAAGAAGACACCGTTCTGTTCGTGACCGATCACCGCGTAAAGGTTGCGATCAGGGTTGGGGCTTTCCGACTGAAATACAAAGTCATGGTCGGGGAAGTGCGACACAGCCGACCAGTCGATCGTTGCTCCCGTCTTGACAAATTGACCCCGGAAATTCTGCATGACGTTGACCACTTTCTCGCGATCGGTAATCCCGCTCCACTCGATGTCAAAGGACACCGTGGCCGGCACCGGAGCGATGGGTGGAATGCCGAGGGGGGGATACCCTTGGCCGTTGGTGAGATTGTTGTACAGATCGTGCGCGTCCATCACGGGAACATCGCGCATTCGGAGAGACGCCTCACCCGCGCCAAAGTGAATTTCCATTGAATCTTTCTCGGTGGGAATCACCCAGAAGAGACCGTTTGCGGCTATCCCCGGACTGTAGTCATGGATCTGTATCAGAGGGTTGGCGACGCCTACCGTACCGGTGGCGTAGATGTCCAGTCAAATGAAGACGAAAGAACCATGGTGGTGTTTTCCGTCTTCCCCCACATATACGCCCTGCATAGCTCCCATGTCAGCGCGAAACGAGACGGGTCCACTCAGTCCGGTACCGGTGCCCAGCCCGCGGATCTGGGTGTCAATGATCATGCCGTTGAAATCACCGATTTCTGACGGATCATTGATTTGGGTGAGAGGTGTCGACGATACGGCCGGCAGTGGATTGTGATGAATTGCGACGCCGGCTATTGTCCCGGCACCGCCGGGAATGGGTTTGGGTTCCGCAGTCTTGTCCGCAGCCATGGCCAGCGGGGCAAGCGCGAACTCCGACCCGACTGCCAAGCCTGCCGCACCTGTGGCTGCGCTCAAGAATCCGCGACGTGTGAAGTTTCTGCCACCCGAGTGAAAGAGGGCAAAGTGCTCATCGGTCTTTTTTTGTAGAAGGGTCTTCCAAGGGGGAACAGGAACTTTGTTCATTGTTTTCTCTTCCTTCCGACGAAACAGGGAGTCAGGGACCGCAGGTAGCCTGTGAGTTACTATTCCAAACGCCGACCGCGAAACAATCCTCATCCGCTCCGCTTCCGCTCCTTTTTCTCTCCTCGTTCAACCTACTCGCAATTCACAGGTTATTTCACTTTTGCAATGGCCCCCCGGCCCCGCCGGGCGCGTGCTATAATCCCCCAACGTTCTTGTTCCCCTCTACCCAGGTGCTGCCGTGGAAGAATCGGGCTCCAATCAACCGATCCACTTCGGGCCCTTTGAATTTCATGAGGCCACGCAAGAGTTGTTCAACCAAAGCGTCCGGCTTCGCCTCAGCCCCCAGGCATTTCAAGTTCTGCGCCTTCTCCTCCAAAAACCCGGACACCTTATCAAGCGCGAGGAATTCCACCAGGCCCTTTGGCCCGCCGACACTTTCGTTGATTTCGATCACGGCCTGAATAACGCCATCAAGCGTATCCGCGACGTCCTTAACGATTCCGCCGAATCCCCCGTTTACATTGAGACCCTCCCGCGTCTCGGCTACCGCTTTATCGGACAAATCCAACCCGATCCCCAGTCAGCCACCGCTTCGCCGAAGCAGGCACAACCTGCGGAAGCAGCCAGCGTCCCCACCGGTGTCAACACTCGCTCGTTCCTCCCATCCGGGGGACGCGCGAAGATTCTCGCTCTCGCGGCCTTGGTCGTCGCGACTTTCCTCGTTGTCATTCCCCTCAGTAATGTACGCGGCCGGTTGTCTGGCCACTCAGGACTTTTCTCAACTCGCATTCAGTCGCTAGCGGTCCTTCCTCTAGCAAATCTCTCCGGCGACCCCGAACAGGAATACTTTGCCGACGGATTGACCGAAGAGCTAACCACCGAACTGGGAAGGATTAGCGCTTTGCGGGTGCTCTCCAGAACCTCGGTTATGCAGTACAAAGGCACCAAGAAGCCTTTGCATCAAATCGCGCGGGAGTTAAACGTCGATGCCTTGCTCGAAGGCACGGTTGTGCGCACTGGGAGCCACGTCCACATCACCGCCCACCTCATCCAGGCCTCCCCGGAAGGGCATCTCTGGGGCGATACGTATGACACGGACGCCGGGGACGTCTTGACTGTTCAACAGCGTGTCGCTGACTCTGTCGCACGGGAGATTCGCGTCGCTTTGGCGCCACGCGACGCCGCCTCTTCGCGCGGGAGCCGCTCCGTGAACCCGGTGGCTCAGGACCTTTATTTCCGCGGAATCCACGCAATACGTTCGGGTGGCGGTGGAGCGACCCGGAGCGCCGTCGATTTTTTTCAGCAAGCGATAGATAAGGATCCGAATTTTGCGCGGGCCTACAGTGGCCTAGCCAAGGCCTATGCGGTCTGGTATCCGGACGACGCGAGACCGCGAGAGAACATGCCGAAATCCCGGGAAGCGGCACTGAAGGCGGTGGCCCTTGACGATTCGCTTGCCAGTGCGCATGTGGAATTGGGCTACGTTGAACTCAGCTACGACTGGAACTGGACGGAAGCGGAGAAAGAGTTCAAACGAGCGTTGGAGCTGGATCCGAGCTATGCCATTGCGCGCCACTACTACGCCCGCGAGTTGGTTGTCTTGGGCCGAGCAGAGGAGGCGCTTGCCCAAGTAGCGAGAGCGCTGGAGCTCGAGCCTTATTCGGGCCTGGATTATCCGGCGTGGGTCTTGTATCTGGCGCACCGATATGATGATGCGCTGCAGTTGGCGCAGAAAATGGTTGCCATGAATTCGAACTTCTCCTGGGGTCGCTGGGCGCTTGCCGCCAATTACGAACAGCTCGGGAAACCAAAAAAAGCGGCCGAGGAGTACTTGAAATTTGAAATTCTGTCCGGCGCTAATCCGCAAAGAATTAAGCGGCTGCAAGACGGATTCGCCAGATCTGGAGTGAAGGGTTTCTGGCAAGCCAGCCTCGACGACTACCAGGAAATTTCAAAATCGCGATATGTACCGCCCGTTCTGGTAGCGGGCACGTGCATAAGACTCGGCGACAAAGCTGGTGCTTTGGCATGGCTGGAGAGAGGCTTTGAAGAACGAGACGACCTGATGATCGACCTCAACGTCGATCCCATTTTTCTCGACCTGCATTCCGACCCGCGCTTCCAGAATTTATTGCGCCGCGTTGGCCTGGGTCAATAATTCGCCGGTATAGCATTACACTTTCTCAAGGTTTGTCCCGTACATCCGAACACAGAGTTCGAATTTACGATAAATATTCTAAATGCCCGGTTCGTTATCGGTAACTTGAACGAGAAGCACAGGAGCCGGTTGTACTGGTGCGGCGTGGAACTTCGGATATGCGCCTCAGTCCGCATGAAGATCCCGGCCCTGCCTTTCCTTCATGAAGCACATTCCGATAATGAAGCTTAGAGAGGCGATGACGACCGGATACCACAAGCCGAAGTACACATGTTCCCGGTCGCAACAACGAGGCTAAAAGCCACCGCTGGTAGCAGTCCTCCAAGCCAACCCACTCCCACATGCAAAGGCAATGTCCTCGCATCATTTCTTCCGAAATGCCTTGGCGTCGACCGTCATGTTCAGTCTTGACCGAACGGTCCGGAGTATGCGTGCACGCTCGCTGTCCTCAACTTTCAACTTGAAGTGATCCTCAAGAATGTTTTCGGCCATATAACTATAGGTTAGGTCCGAGGGTTCACCGATAATCCACAACTCGTAGCGCGTTGTTGATCCCGTGCTACATACGGTGGAACTTACGGCGAGGCCAAGCTTCGCCGCAGCATCCTTGGATAAATGAAAGACCACAATCGAGGGCAGATCGCGCACGCTCACGTGAAGTTCCGCTGCGGTTAGTTCCAGGGTGGCCGTAAGTCTCAGACCGTCGACCGTTCCGGGCGCATCTGCCGTGTCCATAACGACCACGCTGGTTGGATCGTCCGGCGTATGCGTGGCAGCCGGCCCGGGTCCGGCGAGGGTCGATCGAGGAGAGCCGACAACGACGCCAAGCGCCGCAACACTCAGGCGAGCTAGAGCGCGATTGCGCTGGTTCGCCCTGAATGTCGAATGCCGATCGGAGTTTGCCTTCATGTCGCCACCTCCGCAGCGTTGCGACGATGCCGACGTTCGGCTTCTTGGAGAACTACCTCAATGCATGGAAGGTCGAAAGAAACTCAGGAGGTAACCAGCTGCAATTGCGAAGGTTAACGAGCCAGGACAGTGCTAAGACTTTGGACAGTTTGGTGCTACACTCTGTGGCACTCGAGGTAAGTGGCGGTGGAGACGGAGATCCAGAACGCTCAGGTGGTTCGCTTTGCGACCTTCGAGGTGGACCTGCGGGCAGGAGAACTGCGTAAGGGCGGACTAAAGCTGAAGCTCGGCGGTCAACCCTTCCAGGTGCTAGCCATTTTATTGGAGCGGCCTGGCGAGGTGGTGACCCGCGAGGAACTGCAGAAGCGGTTGTGGCCCGATACCTTTGTCGATGTAGACCACAACCTGAATACCGCCATCAACAAGATTCGCGAAACGCTGGGAGACTCAGCCGAAAACTCCCGCTTCGTCGAAACGCTGGCGCGACGCGGCTACCGTTTCATCGGGGCAGTAAATGGCGCAATGCAGGCTCGAGTAGCGGAAGCGAAGCCCACTCGAAAATCAAGAAGTCTCATCTTCCCGGCAGCTGTTGGACTACTAGCCATCGTTGGCATCACAGCCGTTTTGTTCGCTGTGAATGTGCATGGCGGGCGCGACCGACTCTTTGTACATGCAGCGCGACCCCGGATTCAGGCGCTAGCGATCCTTCCTTTGGCAGATCTTTCCGGCGACTCCGAACAGGAATACTTTGCCGACGGAATGACGGAAGCGCTGATCACCGAACTTGGCAAAACTAGCATCCCGCGTGTGATCTCCCGCCAGTCGGTAATGCAATACAAGGGCAGCAAGAAACCGCTGCAAGAGATTGCCCGGGAACTCAACGTGGACGCCGTGTTGGAGGGCACAGTGGTACGCTCTGGAGATCGGGTGCGCGTGACCGTCCACCTAGACCGGCCTTCTCCCGAGGGCCAGCTTTGGGCCAGCGCCTACGATCGCAGTGTGCGCGACATATTGGGATTGCAAAAAGAGATTGCTCGTACCGTTACAGACGAAGTCCAGGTCAAGTTGACTCCGCAGGAGCGTGCCCACCTGGCGAGTGCCCGCCCGGTAAATCCAGAAGCCCACGATGACTATCTACGTGGCCGTTACATACTGGCGATGACAGCAGCGGCCCACTGGGGCAGGGGCGTGGTTGCCCGCTTCGGCAAATTAGAAGATAAAAGACAGTACAGCGATCTGGATATCCAGGCGGCGATTGAGCACTTTAAACACGCGATCGAAAGAGACCCAACCTACGCCATAGCGTACACGGGACTGGCCGACACCTACATCACGCTAGGAGACCCGGTCTGGGGAGGCCATCCTCCGAAGGAGACTTTGTCTGAGGCCAAAGAGGCGGTTAGCAAGGCACTCGAGCTGGATCCGTCCCTCCCGGAGGCTCATTTTTCACTGGCCCAGACCCTCGAATATGACTGGAACTGGTCCGAGGCAGAGAAGGAATTCAAGCTCGCCCTCGGATTCAATCCTAACTATGCAGACGCACATCTGGAGTACGGACGCTTTCTGCAAGCTATAGGACGAAACGACGAAGCTATGACGCAGATGAATTACGCTATGGAAGTGGACCCGTCTGGCATCAAGACCAAGGTCGTCGTGGCATGGGTAACCTGGGCATCGCGTGAATATGACCTCGCGCTACATCAGTTCGAGAGCTTGGGTGACGACTTTGGCCTGATATTCGCGTATCGACAAAAGGGGATGTATCCGGAGGCCATGAGCGCTTTGGAAAAGTGGAAGCTAGGCCACCCATCTCAATATCGGAATCCATGGATTCTGGCCATTCTGGCCGGTATGTATGGGCTGGAAAGAAGGAAGGATGAGGCGCGGGAATTAATCGATGATTTGAGAGAAATGGCTCGGCATCAGTATGTTTCCGGCTGTTTCTTTGCCGAGGCCTACGCTGGCCTTGGCGAAAAAGACCAGGCGATCAGGTGGCTGGAGCGGGCCTACAAAGATCACGATCAAGGGATGGTCTACATTGCTTCGTATCCCGGCTTGGATCCGTTGCGTTCCGAGCCGCGCTTCGAGGCCCTGTTGCGTCGTATGAACTTCCCGCAGTAGTCGCGGCAAGTCAGAGCCTTGGCTGTGTACTCGGATTAAATACACGCCTGTCGTAGAAACCGCCTGCAAATGGTTTTTGGGTAAGCTATAAAAGACCCGCTTTGCAGTCCCCCTTGGTGAGCCCCGTTTCGGGTGTAATATCGCTCCAGGAGCGGCCCGCTTGACTAAGGGCGAAAATCCGCGCTGCATCCGGGTCCAGGGCTTCAAGCGATATTCCTTGCGCATCGCCGTAGCGAGGTGCTCCGTGCCGCGATTCTCTGGCGCTTACGCCGCAATGAAGACGTACTTCCCATCACTTCGGCCGTGTACTTCAATATCGCAGCACGAATCGCAGCCCCGGAATCCCTTGTAGTTTTATCGCATTCTAGGCAACCTCCCCCTTCCGCCTATCGGTCTTTTTGGGAATCGCGCTGCAGTTTGCCGTCGACCAGAGTCACCGGGAATCGCTCGCCTGACGGGGTGACTTCCACAGTTCTCTTCAGGATGGGGTCATACTCGTAGCGCGTGCCATCCGGGAGCGCCTTCTTCGGCCCGTCCTGCAAGCCGGTGAGAGGCTCCAGACTCGACTCGTCCGTGGAACTTCTGCGGGCCAGGCCCTTGCGCCCCCACAGCCCACGAAACGCGTCACTTCTCTCCGCTATTCCCGTTCTGGCGTGGATCGCGCTCGCGCGGCCGAGGTACTGGGTTTTGGCGACCGCCTGCTTCCATCCTTAGCCAAAACTCGATGCGCGGATCCAGTCGATATCCAGCGCTCGAGGTTTGTCCAGAAGGGGCCGACGGGGATTCGCTCTCGGGAATCCGCACGAATATGCCCAGAGCGCCAGCGCGACGGGAGAGCAAAGGACATTTGGGAGCAACTCCGAAAATGAATCCCGAGATCCACCCGACAGGCGTCCGACAACAGCCCGCCCATTAGAGT
>Ga0310915_10001428_pt1 | contig 12347 bp, 12 predicted proteins | sample GREbulkMGAN111_FD_202508 | JGI IMG/M metagenome (GOLD analysis project Ga0310915, IMG submission 202508) | Lab enrichment of tropical soil microbial communities from Luquillo Experimental Forest, Puerto Rico - GRE.bulkMG.AN111 | ecosystem: Environmental > Terrestrial > Soil > Tropical forest >...
ACGATTTCCCTTCGTGTCGATTCAACGCGTTACAACGCTCCACGCGAGGGGCTTTTCGGAACACGCACGTATTAGGAGCAACTCTTTCGATTATCCCGTTAACCAGGAGCTGGTGTGTAACACCAACGGAAGAAGTTGCCCAGAATGGGTTTGCGGTGTATACGGTAGCTAATGGACCCTCTCAAGAATTTTCGACGCAGAGGCGCTCGGGAAATCTCCCCACACAACGCTGAACCAAATCCAAACGAAGTCCTGCCTTTCGGGCGATACGGAGGCGGCCTTTTGACGGGACACCCAATCGGATTGGTAATCGTAATCGGTCTGCTTCTGATGGGTCTGCTTGGGCTGCCTGAATATAGACTGTTTTTCGCAGCTTCACTATTCCTGGGTGGACTAGCGGGCTTTTTCCTTTGGCTTCGGCATCGATAAACGTCGGGCCACTTGCCAGTGTCCATTTCTCCGATAAGGTCGTCAGGAGCTTACTCGCCTTTGCAAAAGTAGTGTATTGCGGCACGGCGCTACAGTCGGTCGACGCGAGTGTGCCCGTGGTGGTGTACGTGATGGCTGTTCCCGCAAAGCCACTCCACTTCTTGTTCCATTGTCGATACCGAGTGTGATCGACTTCCCATTGTCCTAGCTCCTTAATCCGCCCACCCGCAAGCGAGCGGAGTGAGAAGTTAGGGCGTTGGTTCGTTCACCACCGAACCGCTCCCACCAGTAACCTGATTGGCATAAGATGTCTTGCAAATGTAATGGCAAAATCGCCGCGAGACAACCACATAGTTCACTGTTGCCGTAATCGTGGTGTTGTCGCCGTCATAACAGCCTGACGAGGTAAAGGTTTGCGTGGCCGTCGAACCAGCTATGTTCTGCGCGCCGCTGCCGTCAAATACGAGCGGACCCCAAACGGTAGGGGCGCACTGCTGCAAGAAACCGTTGTTCGGGAATCCCAATTGCCACGGCACATCAATGTCGGTATAAGCTGACGGATAAATCTGAAGGCAGATGTCGCCCATGTTGTACGGAAAGGGATTGTCTATGTTTGGCGTTCCATCAGGATTCAGCGCAGGGATGCCGTTCCACGATGTCATTTCCGAGCAATGTTCCGTTTGTAGCGACGTCGAAGTCAGCGGGTTAGGCTGCCCTCCAAACGTGAAGGTTGCGGATTGCGCCCTCGACAAGCAAGGCAGGCCCAACACTGCTAGCGCCGCGGCCACGACGGCGAAACGACACTTCATACGTCCTCCTTTGTTGCGAACGCGCCTTCTTGCAAGGCGATTGTTTTCATCGATGGTCATCGGAATTGTCGCTGGGAAAAGCAGGGCTAAGCAGGGCTTGGCAAACTAACGGGCCGCGTGATTCTAGCGCCACTTCGGGTTGCGCCCGCAACTGGCCTTAGGTGCTAGAAGGCGGTTGCCCCGAAGAAGTAAGGTATTTTCCCCAGATACCTGAAGGCTAATTCACTGAAACAATAAGGTCGCTGAAGCGCTGCGTTCATCCCTGAAAGGATTGTTGAAACAGCCCTCTTTCCATGAGCGCAAAGGGTGTATTGTCTGCTCGCATTGATAATGAATCTCGCTGTGCATGAAGCAGGATTTCGGAGGGGTGGCTGGCGCGGTTTGTCGATTCCGAAGGCGCATATTGCAGCATGGGCGCATCTCCTGGCCGGATATCGCGCCCTGACTGAAAAGGTAGTCGGCCAGCCCTGGCTGCGCCCTCTGCTCGCTCTTGGGTATACCTACGGGTTTCGTAAGGCTGAACTGCTCAACCTGCAATGCGGTCAAGTCGATTTGTTTAGCAGGACTATTCGGCTCAATCCCGGGGAGACAAAGAACGGCGAGGGCCGCACGGTCAAGCTCACCGAAGAGTGTTACCAGCTTTTGGCTCAGATGATGAAGGGAAGGCAAGCCGATGAGTTTCTATTGATAAGAGAGAACGGCAAACCTGTGAAGGATTTTCGAGTCGCATGGAAAGAGCTTGCCGAATCGGCCAAGATGCCCGGCCTGCTATTCCATGATCTGCGTCGCTCTGCCGTGAGAAACATGCGGCGCCGCGGCGTATCAGAGAAAGTGGCGATGTGCATTAGTGGCCACAAGACCCGGAGTACGTTTGACAGATACGACATCGTGGACGAGTCGGACCTGGGAGATGCGACCCTGAAAGTCGAATCCGGCGCCAAAGCAGAACTGGCCCGGGCTAGCGTAATTCATAGTTCATGCATAGTCGAGGGACAGGAAGAAGAAAATCGAAAGGAAGGAAATGCCCGTAAGCCTGTACAATGAGTGAGTTAGCTGCCTGTGCCCGGGTGGCGGAATGGCAGACGCTGAGGACTTAAAATCCTCCGGGGATTTTTCCTCATGTGGGTTCGACTCCCACCCCGGGCACCACTTTCTCCCAATATTTGTAGCTGTTCTAGTGAACGTAGCGGATTGCAGGTTTTTCGCGGCTGGACTAGGCTGTTACACTTCCCGTATCACCCGCCAATAAGCTCGGCGGCGCGCTGTAAATGGGTGTCCGCGAGGTGGCGTACCGCTTCGTGACCTGCAAGGTTTCGTGCCGCAGCAATTTGTGTACGCTGTAGATATCCACGCCGTTCATCACCAGGCGCGAGGCGGCGCGAATCGAGCCACGTGACCGGATACCTGTCGAGCCTGATAGCGTGGAGCGGATACCACAAACGCAACATTACTTAATCGGGCGTCGGGAACATAGCATAATCGCTCCAATGGGTTGCGGAAGAAACTTCGGAAGAAACGCAACAGAATGGCTAGATCGTTGCGTCGGTTGGAACACCACAACTAAGGCCCGGAGTCACGAAACCCGCCCTCCAGCACCGACGACGATTATCCCGTGCTGCCAGCCTCGTGCTTTCCAATGACGACCGGCACGTGCTGGTTGCAGGTCGGCGCGCAACACTCAGCATCGTGCACGCGCCGGGCCGAGGTCATTTCCGGAATTGGGGCCCGATCGGAGACCGGCCTGGGGATTCCGCGGGCGAGTCCAAACCCAAGACCCAATACCGCCCTGTACGTTGCACGCGGGTACGCTCTAACTCCTGGGTCCTGAGGCTCCGAGTCCCTAATCACCATCCGTGTTGACCCTGCCTCCATCCCTTCGCAATGTCGGCACCAAAGTCGAAACAGGGGACCAGATCAAAAATCGTTCACGCCGCGAAACTCGGACCCGTGACAAAACACGCACAGTAGATCGAGCTTTCTGACTTGCACCGGCCCACCCCACCTTCTTGGGTTTGCTCATAGGTCATGATCCTAAATCCACTTCAGCTCCCGAGCTTTTTTCAGAACTGCCGGTAGGGCTGCAGCCCGACCGTTAGTGGTGGTTGCCGCTCTCCACCCCTGGTAGAAACCGATCAGCCGTCGGGCTTCCATGGCACTCACCTCAGCGTAAAGCTGATAAGAGAGCGAGCCATCGGGGTTTCGCACGGGATCAATGGTGACGGTCTTGTTCAAACCGGAGAGGGTTTCCAAGACCCCGGCAGCCATGGCCGCATCGTCACGCTTGTCAACGGCAATAAGGTGCTCTCTCATTCCATCACCGCCTTCCAAGCGTCGGGCCAGACCTTTTTGATCCTGGCATCCGACATCTCATTGATCATGGTGAACCAGCAGCGGGCCTCAGCGTCGAAACCTTCTCAAGACCCGGGACCTTGCTATTGCTAGCAGTGCCCAGCATCAACGGCGACAGTTTAGTTTTTCGCTACGGTCTTTATTGGCCCGATGGCCGAGTCGAGGAATTTGAAGGTAAAGGGCTCGCGCCCTTCGGCCACCGCCTGAATCGCGGTTACGAGAAACCTCTTGAGGTCGCGCACGGTTACTACGAGCTGCGTGTCGTCCGACAGTTCTTCGCTCATTCGTGCCTCCTGCTTCATTGATGACATAGCTGGAGAAATAGTCAATGGTGAAAAAAGTACCGGTCCGGAAGTACTAGAGAGGGCTCAAAAACTTTTCGCGGCGATCTAACATCAATCAGGTCTTACGCCCGTGTCCCTACATTGAGGCCAGCTGCCAACATTCCGTTGCATTGACAGCAGCCTAGACAACAATATCTTCTATTTACCTACTATATACATAATTCTACAATACTATTGAAGTGGTACATCAGTGAAACCAGGAGGATTTTGATGAAGGCCTTGACCCCAACGGAAGTGCTTCAAGTATTTATATTGGCGCTGACGCACAGTTGAAGCGGCCCGCCAAGGGCGAGCGCGAAAATCTGCGCAGGGGGCCCAACCGGCTGCAGCAGGGCCGAGACGATGACATTGGTATCGAGAACGATCCGGCTCATGAGCCCGGCTGTAGCGCATGTTCTCCCAAGGCGACCGCGTCCAGTTCACAGCACCGAACCGGGATCAACACATCGCGAATCGCGAGCTGGCAACCATCCAGAAGATCGACCCGAGAGGCAACCTCCGACTTCGGATCGATTCGGGCCGCTCTGTCGCGTCCAACCTCTGAGAGAATCCCCATCTCGATTACGGTTATGCGGTAACGAGCCACAGTAGCCAGGGGCAGCCGACGGACCGCGTGCTGGTCAATGTGGACACCGCGCAGGCCGGAGAAAAGCTGGTGAATCGGCGGCTGGCCTACGTGGCGGTGTCTCGTGGACGATACGACGCACAGCTTTATACCAACGATAGAACCCCGCTTGTCGAAGAATTGGGACGCGATTTCTCCCATCGAACTGCGACGGAGGCACGCCGAGAATCCGTCGCGCCAACTAAGCGAGAGTCTCTAGAGATGGAGCGGGAACGGGAAAGGACACGAACACAGAGTTACAGCATCGGTCGATAGATTACAGAAGTCGGGGTCCTCGGCGAATATCGCGTCATCTAGGTGCTCTCGGCTTGGTATTACCCTCTGGCCCGGCCGAAGTCTCGCCTTTGCGCAGGCGCTCCGCGTTTTCATGCAATTGGGACAAGACGGAACGAAGACGGCTGAGATCGTCCCATTGGATTCCGACAAATAACTGTTCGCGAATCTGCTCAAAAATCAGCCTTATTCGGGGCACGACATGACGAGCCCGGGCTGTCGGTTTGATAATCAGCACACGATGATCGCGTGCATCGCTCTCGCGCCGGACAAAACCAGAGGACTCTAGTCGATCAATGAACCGCGTAATCTTACCCTTGTCCCTGTCTATCTCCTTCGCGAGCTTTCCAGCAAACATCTTCTCTGCGTCTACACAGCGTAGTAGCACAGCAGCTTCTTGCGCGGTTAAACCGGTCTGCGCGAAACACAGATCAAATGCCTTTTGCAGTCCGATGCTCGCTCGGAATAACTGCGAAAGCATGGCTTCGCTCTCGCGTTCTCCCAGGCTCGCATGCTCCGCAATGGAAGCACCAAAATTCGCCCGGGCTTCCGCGCTAAGTCGCTTCTGCCTTCCGCTCTTGTGTGGTTCGAAAATCACGTTCTAGGCCACGGCGTGTCGACCTCAGCTGGTGCCCTCATCCCCCTCATGCAGTTAGCCGACATGGTGGCCTTTTCCATTGACGGTACTTTGAAGCTGACTTCAAAAGTGGAACCCCAGTTCAGCACTGTACGAGCGTGGTGTAACGAAGTGCGTGCCACTGAAAGTCGACAGGAAGTTGTACAGTGCTTCCTTGTTTGTCAGATTGACGACGGTTAAGCGTAGGCTCCACTTGAACCGGTCTCCGTGAAACAGGTCGTCCTGGCCCACTGCTAAATCAAACAAATTGCGCGGGGCGATTCGTGGTGGGTTTTTATCGGGGTTTTCCGTTCCAGGTGTCGGAATAACCAAACGCGTAGCGCCGAACGGCGTCAGCCCGTTGCAACTAGATGCTGTCAATGGAGTCTCGAGAGTTGCCCGGAGGTTTCCGCAGAAGAGTCCTATCGCCGCTTGCTGGTCCGCGTCCAGACCCAGTGCGGTCGCAAAATCGGGCACTGAGCCGACCACCAAACCGCTATCATATCGCCAATTGAATCCGGCCCACGGACCTCTCTTCCAAGGCTGATATTGCAAGTGAGTCGTCTCGTTGAACTTTTCGTCATGGTCGATGCGGAACACCGAGCCACCCTGTCCAACCGTTACGCCCAGTCCCCCTACCTGGGGCGGGAAGTAGCGGGCTGCCACACTGGACATCACGATCAGCGCGCTGAGTCCATGGTAATTCGGCAGACTCGCCCGCAGCAGAAACCCGGGAATCTTCGAGTTGTGCCAGTCGATCGGGAAGGTGATGGGCGTGTTGCCCAGCACGCTGAAATCGTACGAATTGTGCGTGTATTTCCAAATGTACTCCGCGTCTATCACCATGTACTTCCCAAACGCCTGCTGGAGCCCTGCATGGAACTCGTTTCGGAAACCGGCCGGTGATTTAGCCGGCACGCACGGAATCAGCGCGGCGATTACCGAAACATTGCAGCCCGTACTCGAGATGATCAGGTTCTCGTTAAATGGCGTCTCCAGGGTCCGCGCATACGAAATTCGCAACACGGTGTTGGCCGGCTTGATGTTGTAAGCGATCCCCAGCCGGGGCTCCGCTTGGTCCGCCGCGGACAGGCCCCTATATACGTCACCTCGGATTCCCAGATTGAAGGACCAGTTTCCCTTCGTGATGGTGTCCTGCATGTACACCGCGAACTCTTTAACGTCCGTGTGTCCACGGAATAGAAATTGGCTGCCACCCCGCGTGAGGTCGATCGGAAGCAGCGTCGTGCATGGCGCGTCGATGGCTGCGTTGTTCACAAAACACGGGTTGCCTGCTGCATCCGTCAGGGAAGGCAGAAGAGTCGGATCAATGATGCCAAACCGGTCGTTCTCCGTAAGAAACGTCTGCTGGTAGAGAACGCCAGCCTTTACATTGTGGATTCCCTTTACGTGGGAAACGTCTCCGTGTACGCCCGCATTTGTGAGCTTGCGATCCTGGGAAATGGTCTCGGTATTGATCGGACCCAAATCCGCAAAAGGATCGTTGCTGGGGTAGTAGTTATATTGATCGTGCCGCACGAAACCGCCGAGCGTAAGTGCCGTGTTCGTGCTGATCAGCCTCGTCCAGGTCGGTGCGAAGTTGAAAGTTCCAATCTGCGACCGCTGGTCCGTATCGCCAACGACTGCGCCCGTCGGACCGACGACGTTGAGGTTGTCGTAAGTATTCGGCGTCTGAAACCAAGAGCGGGTGTACTGGAAGTTTGCGTGAAGATTATCTGCTTGCGTCAACTGGTAATCCACACGGTCAAAAACGTTCGTTTGGTTGCCCTTATCGTGGATTACCACGAATTCCGGTGGGTCGAGGAATCGCCCGCTCTTTAGTCCGTTCGCAGCCACGAAGTTGCCCCACTTCTGAGTGCCATAGGCAAGATCGAAGCCAACGCTCGCGGTGCCAAAACTTCCATACGAGGTGGTCACAGCCCCGGTCGGCGTTGAGTTACCCAGGCCTGATTTGGTTGTGACTTTAATGATCAAGCTGGTCTTGTCCCCGAATTCGGCCGGCGGCGCGCCGGAAATTACCTCCAGAGATTGAATGGAGTCCGCAGGAATCTGGTTGGAAAAGACTTTGCTTGTCTGGTCTGTGATGGCTTGCCCGTCCACGGAAAATGAATTCTGCGCGTGATCTCCCAATCCGTGCATGTTGCCGTTGGAATCCGCGGCAACACCTGGCGACACCAGCGTCACCAGGTTGGTCACCGATGACGATGCGCTCTCTAGCGGTAAGCGCTCCATAATCTCCTGGTCGACATCGGTGCGGAATGTGGACGCCGTCTGGACAAGATCCTCACCCTTCTCGGTGACCGTCACGCTGGTTAGTTCGGTGCTGATCTTCAGATTGACGTCAATCTTCGTCGGCACTAGAGAATGAACATCGACGTCCTGCGTATAGGAAGCAAACCCAACCGCGGTCACTATCATGTGGTACGTATTCAAAGGTACGTTCGTGAATTTGAAAACGCCGTCGGGCCCCGTGCTGATCTCACGATGGAAACCACTAACCACGTAAGAAATCTCGACTTTGGCGTTGCCTACCTCGGCGCCCGACGGGTCTTTGACGACACCTTCGATGGAGCCGGAATTACCCAGTTGGGCTTTGGCCGAACCCACCGCGGTGGACAACGCAAACCCAAATAAAAGAGCCGCGCAAATATTAAAAGGCTTCAACATTTTCTCCATCCTTTAACGGTTGTGTTGGAGTGTGGATAGGAGCCGCCGTAAAAAGGCGGCGACGCCGACCCTCGAAGCGACCAGCGTGTCGAGATTTCAGTTCAGTTGAGGGAAGAAGCTACGCGGCAGGAGGTGCCCGGGAAGCGCGATGCAGGGCAAAAGAATCGCTTGGCGCCACATGCTGTGCGCGTGAGGAATACCAAGTGACGAGTTCGGGCGTGCTAGTGAGGTTCAACCGTGCCGCTGCCAATGCGGGCATGTGTAGTGCTTGGCAGATGTGACAGGCACTTTCCGGACGGTTGGTGTGCTGATGGAAAGTGGAGCCAGCTGCAGCGAAATACAACATTGCAGCAAAAGCCAAGAGCGCGATTGCCCGGCGGCTCGTACTCTGCCCGAACATAATTCCGCAAGATTGCATTGAGCTGCACCCTAGCTTAGCATCGTCGGCGACAGAGTACGCAGTTAGTTGCTAAGGAAGAACGAAGGGGTCACAAGTTTGGTTGACCCCGCAACTCTTTTTACGTAACTTTTCGTCATAATACGCGGATGCCTGTCAGAACTCAGCGTGTACGCGCTTTGGCCTTACTCCTCGCCGCAATTTTGCTGGGCGCGCAATTCCATTTTTGCACCGACGTGAGTTCGGTGCTCTTGGCATCGCACCTCTGCCCGCTTTGCTCTGTGGCAGGTTCCGTGGTGGCCACGCAGACGCCGACCGTTGCGCTGATCGCGGTCATTAACCGTCTTGAGACAGCGCCTCGGGTGGTTTCTATTTCTTCCGTCATCTCACGCGCTATCTCTCCGCGCGCACCTCCTTCTCTCTAGCCAGCCCCTGGTTTACATCGGTTCTTCTAATCAAAATCTCACGTTCCTAACTAGGAGTTGTGCCATGAAACGATTCTCTGTTCTGCTTCCGTCTGTTCTTTTTGCCGTTGCAGTCTACGCGCAGGAAAAGCCCGTAATCTCTCAGAGTTCAGGGAAACAGGAACCTTCCGCGCAAGAAATGCGCATGAAAACTCTGGAGGAGCAAGTGCGCTCGCTCGCGGAACAAGTGGCCCTTCTTCGTGGCGAGTTGATTGCGCTTCGCGATGCAAAATCCCCTCAGCCGGCTTCTGCGGAGCATATTTTGCTCGCCTCCTCGCGCGTTGAAGCGGGCACACTCCCAATCGCGACACCTTCTGCTGACTCCCTTGCGCCAACGGTCAGCGCTAGTCCGGGCTCTCCTCAGTACGCCCAAACGCAGACCTATGGAGGAGCAACCTCCAACGCCAAACTTCTCAATCCAGATATCAGCTTGATTGGAGATTTTATCGGCACGGCGGGGACCAACACCGTCTCGCCGTCAAAATCACTCGAACTCCATGAGTCCGAAGTGGGGATGCAGGCCATCATCGACCCCTATGCACGTGCGGATGCTTTCATCTCCTTCGGTGAAACCGGCGTAAACGTAGAAGAAGGCTACGTCACCTTTACAGCGCTCCCAGCAGGGCTGTTATTGAAAGTCGGCAAAATGCGTGCCGAGTTCGGTAAGGTCAATACGATCCACAATCACGCCCTGCCATTCATTGACCGGCCTCTCGCGACCGACAATCTCGTCGGCGGCGAGGACGGCATTGATGACGCTGGCATTTCGCTCTCGCGTTTCTTGCCCGCGCCAAAGAATTGGTTTGTCCAAGGCACCGCCCAAGTTTACCGTGGTGATTCCGATGACGTTTTCACGGCCAATCGGCGCCAGGACGTCAGCGTCGTGGGCCATCTTCGTATTTATCGCGACCTCGGCGAATCGACCAACATCGATCTGGGGGCATCCTATGCGCGTGGTCACAACAACGCAGGTGTCGGCACAACCTTCAACCCGGAGCGTTTCCTGACCAACCTGTATGCCGCGGATGCGACCCTCCGTTGGAAGCCACTTCGCCGGGCCATCTACCATTCTTTCCTTTTCCGCACAGAGCTCTTCTGGAGTGCTCGTGATCAACTTTCTCCCATCAACGTTTTCGAGACGCAACATGCATTCGGCTTGTACTCTTCCGCCGAGTATCGCGTTAACCGCCGCTGGACAATCGGCGGACGATTCGACCGCAGTGGGCGCGCCACCAACGCGAGTCTGACAGATACAGGTTTTTCGACTATTCTGACGTATTGGCCCAGCGAGTTCAGCCAGATACGTGGCCAATATCGTTACGGACATTTGTGGGATATTCCCAGTGATCGCTTCACGAACGCCAACGAATTCTTGTTTCAATTCCTTTTCGTGATGGGGGCGCACGGCGCTCACCCGTTCTAACTATGCTTTTCGGAGAAACCATGCGAAACGAATCCTTTTATACTCGCGGTATCGCCCTGTTTGCCGCCCTGACCCTGTTCTGCGCCGCCTGCCCGCCTCCGGTCGGCGCCGAGAGCAAATTGAATATCATGACCGCTACCACCGACCTTGCTGCCCTCGCTCAAGAAATCGGCGGCGATAAAGTCGAAGTTGAATCTGTAGCACGCGGATACCAGGATCCACATTTTGTCGAAGCCAAACCCAGTTTTCTTTTGAAACTCCGCCGCGCTGATCTCCTCATCGTCGTGGGTCTCGAACTCGAAATCGGCTGGCTTCCTCCTCTGATAACGCAATCCACCAACCCGAAGATCCAGGTTGGCGCGCCTGGCTACTTTGACGCATCGCGCTACGCAAAGATCCTCGAAATTCCTACCGGCGTCGTCACTCGCGCCGAAGGTGACGTCCACCCGCTGGGCAATCCGCATTACTGGCTCGACCCCGAAAACGGTCTGCGCATCGCCAAGGGCATTCAGGACAAGCTCTCTGAAATGCGTCCCAACGATACTGCTTATTTTGCCCAACGCTATGACTCGTTTGTACAGCGCATCAAACAAGCCGATGAAAAGTGGCTTGCTGAAATGAAGCCCTACGCAGGTCGCAAGATTGTCACCTATCATCGCTCTTGGCCAAACTTTGCCGAACACTTCAATCTTAATGTTGTGGGCTACGTTGAGCCTCGCCCTGGCATTCCACCGAGTCCCCAGCACACTGTGGAATTGATCGGCTTGATGAAGCGCGACGGCATCAAAGTTATCGCCGTTGAGCCATATTTCGATTTGAAGACGCCTAATGCTGTTGCTCGCGACACTGGCGGGCAAGTCGTCGTCCTCATGCCGTCAGTAGGCGGCGAAAAGGAAATCACCGACTATTTCAAGCTGTTCGATTACGATATCGCGAAACTAAAGCAGGCCTTCGACGCAACCAAATAACCTCGAGGAGAGTGTGGCATGGAAATCCTGCCCTTCTTGCTCGCGCCTTTTGTCGCGAGCCTCATTCTTACCGGTATCCACGCCTATCTTGGTGTGCACGTGGTGGAGCGCGGCGTCATTTTCGTCGACCTTGCCCTCGCCCAGATCGCGGCGCTTGGAGCCACCGTCGCTGTTGTCGCTGGAATGGACCCACACGGCCGCGCTTCATACTGGATCAGTCTCGGATTTACTTTTCTCGGCGCCGCCATCTTCTCTTTCGCCCGCAGTGCCCGCGGTCACATCCCTCAAGAGGCCTTCATAGGCATCGCCTACGCGGTCGCTTCGGCCACGGCCATTCTGTTAATGAGCAAGGCTACCGGTGAGACCGAGCACCTCAAAGATATGCTGGTTGGTAACATCCTTGCCGTGTCTTGGCCAGAAGTTCGCAAAACCGCCTTCCTCTATGGTGCTATCGGCCTCTTCCACTTTATCTTTCGCAAGAAGTTTCTATCCATTTCCATGAACCACGGCAAGGCGGAGCAGTCGGGAATGAATGTGCGCTTCTGGGATTTCCTGTTCTACGCTTCCTTTGGTTTTGTCGTCACCTCTTCCGTAGCCATTGCCGGAGTATTGCTGGTTTTCTGTTACCTTATCGTCCCCAGCGTGGGAGCAATGCTATTCGCAGACCGTATCGGCACGCGTCTTGCGATCGGTTGGACAATGGGCACGCTCGTTTCGGCGTTGGGCTGCTACCTCAGCGTGCAGCTTGATACGCCGACCGGTGCTACGATCGTCGTCACTTTCGGTGGCGTCCTGGTCCTCATGTTCTTCATGCACTTGATTGTGCACCGCGGCCAGCACAAGCGTGAGCTAGACCGGGTTGCATCCGCGCAACGGGAGCTTGAAACTGCTTCTCCATCGTCTCGGCATTCGTAGGTTCTGAGAACACACAGGTGCGAACTGGAACCTGCTTTCCGGACACG
>Ga0310915_10001430_pt1 | contig 12345 bp, 8 predicted proteins | sample GREbulkMGAN111_FD_202508 | JGI IMG/M metagenome (GOLD analysis project Ga0310915, IMG submission 202508) | Lab enrichment of tropical soil microbial communities from Luquillo Experimental Forest, Puerto Rico - GRE.bulkMG.AN111 | ecosystem: Environmental > Terrestrial > Soil > Tropical forest >...
CGACCCGGAATGGGAGGGCGGTCGCTATACTCACAACCCGGTCGAAGGATTGCGGCTTGCCGGCATGCTCTATTATCCCTGGCAGGTGTCGGCCGCTTATCTCGATCGAATCCCCGCATCGCGGCTGGCAAAGGAACTCGAGGAAAGCGCGAGATCGTATGCCGCCTGGGATGCCAACTCGCTCGTGTTTCGCTACGCCGCGAGCCGCGCGCACGACGTTGCAGCACCTTTTGGTGGCGACATGACCGCGGCGCTATCGCAAATCTCGGCTCCCACCTTGATCTTGCCCAGCTCCAGCGATCGGCTGCTCGGGCTTGATGGCGCCCGCCGCATCCGCGACGGCGTCAAGCACGCTAGCTATGCCGAGATCCCCTCTGATCTCGGCCACCGCGCCTGGCGTGCCGCCCCCGAGACCCCTGAAGGGCATTTCATCGATCAGCAGATTCGAGCTTTTCTGGCGAAGGTCGAGTAGGTCAAAAGGCAAGGCGTGCCGCCTTGATCCAGCCCTTGCCCAGTTGCGTCAGGATAGGCTGTGATGTCTCGGCAGCGAGCTTCACCCCGAGTTCCGAGAGCCTTGCCGAACCATCGAGGAGAGCATGGAAACCGCTGCGCGTGAACCCGGCATTGAGCTCGATAGCGTCTGAAAGCGTCTTGATCGCGAGGATATCGGTCGCCGTGCGCGCCGCTGCGTCAATCCCGGAAAGGGCGAGTCCTGCCAATTCCGCGCTTAGCGCCTCCAGTCCCCGAGCCATCGCCGTCTGCGATTGGACGAGGGCTGCAAAGGCCTCGCCGCCGAAATCGGCAAGATCCTCAGACAACGCGCTCTTTGCCGTATAAACGAGCGCTCTGACGCTCGGCGGAGCCGTGGAAGGTGCGGCCGGCATCACGGCCTCTGTCATCGGGTTGGCGGACATCGGCTGTTCGCCGCGGACGTCCGCGGGCGCTGTCGCCCGGGGCGGGAGAACGGCCGGGCGCGTGACTTTCATCGGAGTTGAGATCGGCCGCGGAGCCCGCCTTCCCTTCGATTGCATACTGCTGGTCCCTTGTCTGCTCGAGCTGCGCCCTGTACTGCGCCGCACAACGTCAAAATAGAGCGGCCTTGCTGGTGCTGCAAGATAGTTTGTGCGATGCACAATCAGTATTCAGAGCTCGGTTACCCGCAGCATTGTGTTATCAACGCCAGTCACCTGAACGCGCGTGCCGGCCGGGAGATCCGGTCCGTCGACTAGCCACATCGTGTCGTCGACTCTGAGCCGCCCGCGGCCATCGACGATCGGGCGCTCAAGGGTGAACGTCCGGCCTACATAGATCTCCGCGCGCCGATTGAGACGAACATCGCTCGATTGCCCTCGAATGCGCCCAAAGGCGAGCCGTCCAATCGCCACACTCGCAACAGCTAGAGCTGCAAAGATCAGCGCCTGATGTTCCCAGGACAGGCCAGGAGCAAGCCAGACGATCAAAGCCGTACCGAGCGCCGCGGCGGCGAGCCAGATACACACCATCGCCGGCACAGCAATCTCGATCACCGCAAAACTCGCGGCCACGACAAGCCAATGGCCGAGTACCATCACCCGATGACTCTCCTCCAACACAAGACTGCGATTTCAAGCACTGCCAGCACCGGTGGCAGGTCCCGCTTGGGCGCCATTGGGCGTCGCGCGGGAGGCGTTAAAGCTTTCACGCGCAACTTCAGCGATCCCCGCGAGCGATCCGATCATGGATGCGCTCTCGAGCGGCATGAGAATAACCTTCTGGTTCGGTGTCCCTGCGAGCCGGCCGATGGCGTCGATATAGCGCTGCGCCACAAAATAGTTGATCGCCTGGATGCTGCCGCGGCCGATCGCCTCCGAGACAAACGTTGTGGCCTTGGCCTCTGCCTCGGCCTGCCTTTCGCGCGCCTCGGCCGCTCGAAAGGCCGCCTCGCGCCGACCTTCGGCGGCGAGGATCACCGCTTGCTTTTCACCTTCCGCCTTGAGCACTGCCGCCTGCTTGAATCCCTCTGCGTCGAGCACGTTGGCGCGTTTCTCGCGTTCCGCCTTCATTTGCCGCGCCATCGCTGCCACCAGCTCCGGGGGCGGTGCGATGTCCTTGATCTCGACCCTCTGCACCTTAACGCCCCAGGGGGTGGTAGCGCTGTCGACGACGGAGAGAAGTTGCGTATTGATGCGATCGCGCTCCGACAGCAGCTCATCGAGCGTCATCGACCCCATTACGGTGCGAATGTTTGTCATCGCCAGGTTAAGAATTGCGAGCTGCAGATTGCCCACCTCATACGCTGCTTTGGCCGCATCGAGCACTTGATAGAAGACAATCGCGTCGACTGTTGCAGCGGCGTTATCGCGGGTGATGACGCTTTGCTGAGGAACTTCGAGTACAGTCTCCATCATGTTTAGTCGCGCGCCGATTCGGTCGACGATCGGTATCAGAAGAGCAAGACCGGGCTCGAGCGTACGGACATAGCGACCGAAGCGCTCGACCGTCCATTCGTACCCTTGCGGCACTGATTTGACCGCCATCCGGACAAAGGTCACGGCGAACACGACTATGAGAATGACGAAGATGGTAAAAGGGCTAAGCATGGCGCTGTTCCACCAATCATTTCGATGGGTGGAAGATAGTTCGCCATTACAATCTAAGATCGTAGGAATCTGCGCCTGAATCGAAACCCGGCGTGCAATCGCGGCCGATATTCTGCTTACCCGTCGTTCGAAGCGTGGACAAAGGCACAGCGTCTTTCTAATGTGCCGTGTGACAACTGCGCGGGTATCGGGGATGCAGCGCAGTCGACGGGGGAATGGGGGTTGTAGAGTGAGAGTCTTCGCGTGCAAGGGGCGCGTCGCGTCCTGTACCGCTGTCGCTCGTGTCTTGCGAATCCTCGCCTGCGGCGGCGCCGGTGCTTTTTTCGCTCTCTTGATGTTTGCTGTGAGCCAGGCCGAGGCTGCGCGGCGGCCGCACTATCATGCGCATGCCCATTATGCGGCCGTCGGGTTTTCCCCCGTCCTGGTCAGCGAATCGATGGTGATAGATGTCGAAACCGGCCAGGTCCTGAGCCAAGCGAACGCCGATGCGATAACCTATCCTGCGTCACTCACCAAAATGATGACGCTATATTTGACGTTCGAGGCGCTAAACGCCGGCAGGCTTCGGCTCGATCAGTATCTTCCAGTCTCCGACGTGGCGGCAAGCAGAGCGCCAACGAAGCTCGGCCTCAGACCCGGCGAATCGATCGCAGTGCAAGACCTGATTCTCGGCCTCGTCACCCGATCAGCGAACGACGCGGCCTGCGCGCTCGCCGAGGGATTGGCCGGCAGTGAGCCGGCTTTTGCCGAACATATGACACGCAAAGCCCGATATCTCGGGATGACGAACACTGCCTACCGCAACGCTTCGGGCCTGCCTGATCCAGATCAGTACACGACGGCGCGCGACCAGGTGCAACTGGCCCTTGCACTATTTCGTGATTTCCCGCGAGAGTACCGTTATTTTTCAACACGGGAATTCTACTTTCGAGGTAAGGCAATCCACAATCATAACCATCTGCTCGACTGGTACGAGGGTGCAGATGGGATCAAGACCGGATACATTGGTGCATCGGGTTTCAATCTCGCGGCTTCTGCTGTGCGAAACGGGCACCGGCTAATCGGCGTGATCATGGGCGGGCCATCGGCCGGAACACGCGATCGGGAAATGGCTCTGCTGCTCGATCGCGGCTTCGAAGAAGTCGGCGTTGGGGCTAACATGGTCGCGCATCGCGAGGCACCGCCGCCGACCGTCGCCGAAGCTGAACAGGCGCCGCCGCCGCTCTCGCGGGACAAGCCCGGAGTGATTACTAAGGCTGCATCCCGACTCGCGGCACACCTATCGCCCTTCGGCAAGGCGGAGGCGGCGCCGCTGATGCACGAGCGCGCGGTGCCAGCCGGTGAGCATTGGAGCATTCAACTCGGTGCCTTCCACGGCGAAACCGCGGCCTTGAAGGCCGCGCGCACTGCCGCCGGCGGCCTTGCCGGAGCCAAGAGCAGACCAGTACAGATCATCGAGCCGGCCAAGGCGGACAAAGAACGCCTCTATCGCGCGAGGCTCCTTAACTTCACACCACAGGAAGCGTGGAGCGCTTGTGTCGCACTTCACAAAAAGAAGATCGAGTGCTCAGTTGTTCCGGTGACCGGCCTAAAGATCGCGGCGCGGTAACCCAGGGCACTGCGACGGCGGTCCTATTGGCGCGATTGGTCAGGTATCGGGCAACGCGACCCCGCTGGCCGCGAGTTCCGCCGCGAGCGCTTTCTTGAGACGCGAGAGACCGTCCTTGGTTGTCGATTCGGCGCGGGCGACGAGGACCGCCTGCGTGTTCGAAGCGCGCAGCAGCCACCATCCATCGGCGGTTCGCACGCGCACGCCGTCGATGTCGGTCATCTCGGCGCAGGCTTTTCGCAATCGCTCACGGACCTCTTGCACGACCTCGAACTTGCGGCTTTCATCGCACGGAAGGCGCAGCTCCGGGGTATTCACCACGGCAGGCAGCCGATCGCCCAGTTCGGCGAGGGTCGCCGCTGAGCGGCTCAGGATGCCGAGCAGGCGCACTGCAACATAGACCGCATCGTCGTAGCCATAATAGCGGTCAGCAAAGAAGATATGTCCACTCATCTCGCCAGCGAGCGGCGCTCCAGTCTCCGCGAGCTTGGCCTTGATCAGCGAGTGGCCGGTAGCCGCCATAACCGGGCGCCCCTTAAGACGGGCGATTTCGTCGAACAGCACCTGGCTCGCCTTGACGTCGGCGATGATTGGCGCCCCCGGATGACGCGCCAGAACATCCCGGGCAAGCACGACCATCAGCTGATCACCCCATAAGATGCGCCCGCGCCCGTCGACGACCCCGATCCGATCGCCGTCGCCGTCGAATGCGATGCCGAGATCGCAGTGCTCTTGGGCTACCGCCCCTTGCAGCTGAACGAGGTTCTCGGGGATCGTCGGATCGGGATGATGCGCCGGAAAGGTGCCGTCGATCGCTTCGTTCAACAGCAGGTGCCTGCCGGGCAAGCGCGCGGTCAGCTCCTGAACCACCTCGCCGGTGGCACCGTTCCCGACATCCCACGCGACGGTAAGCGCACCTCTGCCGTCATAGTCGCGCGCTAGCCTCTCCACGTAATCCCTCCGAATTGTATGCTCGGAGATTTGGCCCCGCGTGCACTGCGAGGCGCCGAGACCCGCGGCAATCTCGCCCAACCTTTGGATTGCTGCCCCATAAAACGGCTTGCCTTGGAAGACGAACTTGAAACCGTTGTAGTCGGGCGGGTTGTGTGATCCGGTTACCATGACGCCGCCGTCGACAGCGAGCGTCGCGGCCGCATAATAAAGCATCGGCGTCGGCCCTCGGCCGATCCGCACAACATCAGCACCCTCCGCAGCGAGGCCATCGACCAGCGCGGCTTCGAGTTCGGGCGAGGTCAGGCGGCCATCATAGCCGACGGCAAGACGGCTTCCACCGGCCTCGGCGAGGGAGAGGGCGTAGGCCCGCCCGATCGCGCGTGCGTCGGCGCTGGACAAAGTCTCTCCGACAATGCCGCGGATGTCGTATTCGCGCAGGATCGTGGGGTCGAAACGGTGGCCCATGTCGCTTCTCGAACTCAAACGTAGGCAGCCAGGATCTGGCGCAGGCCCGGACCAAGGTCTGGGTGCTCCAGGCCAAGCGCGATCGAGGCTTCGAGAAAGCCGAGCTTGTCACCGCAATCGAAGCGCTTGCCTGCGAAACGCAGTCCATGAAAGGCTTGGCCGTCCTCGATGAGCTTAGCGAGCGCATCGGTCAGCTGGATCTCTCCACCGCTGCCGGGCTCGCCGCGAGCGAGATGATGAAACACCTCGGGCTGGATGATGTAACGGCCGATGATCGTTAGGGTGGATGGGGCCACCTCTGGCTCGGGTTTTTCGATCACACCCCGCGCCCGGACAAGCCTGCCATTGTCGGCGACGACGTCCAGGACTCCGTAACGCCGTGTATGGGCGCGTTGCACCTCGATGATCGCGGCGAGATTGCCGCCAGTTTCGCGATAGGCTTCGACCATCTGCGCGAGGCATGGCACTTCGCACACCATCAGATCATCGGCCAGCAGCACGGCAAAGGGCTCCTCACCCACCAGCTCGCGCGCGCACCACACCGCGTGGCCGAGCCCGAGCGGAGTCTGCTGTCGGGTATAGGCGATTTGCCCGGGCTCGGGCAGCCGCGCTTCGAGCTCGGCGAGCACGTCTTCCTTGCCACGCTCGCGCAAGGTGGCCTCCAGCTCGAAGGCCCGGTCAAAATGATCGTCGATCGCGCTTTTCCCGCGGCTAGTGACAAAGAAAAACTGCTCGATCCCCGCAGCCTTGGCCTCCTCGACCGCGTAATGGATCAGCGGCTTGTCGACAATCGGCAGCATCTCCTTTGGCATCGCCTTGGTCGCCGGCAGAAAACGGGTTCCCAATCCGGCGACCGGGAAAACGGCTTTGCGAACGGGCTTGTGCATAAAGTCCTCTAGAGCGCCGGGGCGGCAGCCAGCAAATGTCGCGTCCTGAAGAATGCCCCGGGATTCGCTAACACTCGGATACTAACGTACACCTTGTCTCATATACTTTGTTACGCCATCCGACCTGGCCGCCGCTTGGCCTGCCACAGCATATCGTACTTCGGGCCGCGTTGATTTTGCTATGACGTTCATCCGAGGCGTCCCGATGGACTGACGGTTTTGCTTTTGAGCGGGCACCGCGCCACGGTAATCTGAGTTCAGCCAGCACAACGCGACGACGGAGACAGCGATGAACGACATAGCGGCGAAAGGGTTCAAGTGGGTGGGGACGCGGCCGATCCGTCCCGACGGTGTGCCGAAGGTGACCGGGCGCGCGATGTACGGCGCCGATTTCGCTACGGCGGGCACGCTTTACGGCAAGGTCATTCGCTCGCCGCATGCCCATGCGCGCATTCGTTCGATCGACACCTTAAAGGCGGAGGCACTCCCCGGCGTCAAGGCGGTGGTGACTGCGAAAGACATCCCCGACCAGAAATTCGAATATCAGGGACCGGAGCGGGTACAGCAGAACTTCTGGCACATGACGCGCAACGTCATGGCCCGCGAGAAGGCGCTCTACGAGGGACACGCGGTCGCGGCTGTCGCGGCGATCAGCAAATCCGTGGCCGACGAGGCCGCCTCACTAATCGAGATCGATTACGAGGTGTTGCCGCACGTTATCGATGTCGACGAGGCGATGAAGCCCGATGCGCCGCTGCTCTTCGAGGACCAGATCACCCGTGGCATCGAGCCGGCGCCGACCAAGCCCTCGAACATCGCGAAGCGGGTCGAATTCAAGATCGGCGATCTCGACGCCGGCTTTGCCGAGGCAGACGTGGTCGTCGAGAAGGAGTTCAAGACCGCGGCAGTGCACCAAGCCTATATCGAGCCGCATGCCTGCGTCGCCCGCTTCGATCACGATGGCCAGGCCGAGATCTGGGCGTCGAGCCAGGGGCATTTTGTGATCCGCGCGCTAACCGCGAAACTGCTCAACATGCCGGTCGGCAATATTCGCGTGACGCCGGCCGAGATCGGTGGCGGCTTTGGCGGCAAGACCGTCGTTTATCTGGAGCCGGTCGCCACCTTGCTCGCCAAGAAGTCCGGACAGCCCGTCAAGATCGTGATGAGCCGAGACGAGGTGTTCAAGGCCTCGGGCCCGACCTCGGGCTCGTCGATGCGGGTCAAGATCGGCGTGAGGAAGGACGGCACCCTCACCGTAGCCGAAGGCGAGTTCAAATTCCAGGCCGGCGCCTTTCCCGGCTCACCGGTCATGAACGCGTGCTTATGCGCCTTTGCGCCCTACAACATCCCCAACCAGCAGACCGTTGGTTACGACGTCGTGTGCAACCGGCCGAAATCCGCAGCCTACCGCGCGCCGGGATCGCCGATTTCCGCTTTTGCGGTCGAGAGCGTGCTCGACATATTGGCGAAAAAGATCGGCATGGACCCCCTGCAGCTGCGGCTCAAAAACGCGGCGCGGCCCGGCACACCGATGATCTTTGGACCAAAGCTCGCGCATGGCGGCTACGTCGAGACCGTCGAGGCGCTGGTCAACCATCCGGCCTACAAGACCCCGCTCGGGCCCAACCAGGGGCGCGGGGTGGCTTCGGGCTATTGGTTCAACGGCGGCGGCGAATCGAGCGCCAGCGTGCAGGTCAACGAGGACGGCACCGTCATCGTCGCGACCGGCAGCCCCGACATCGGCGGCTCGCGCGCCTCGATGGCATTGATGGCCGCGGAGACTTTGGGGATTGACTACAACCAGATCCGCTCGATCGTCGCCGACACCTCCTCGGTCGGCTACACCCACGTGACGGGGGGATCGCGCGTCACCTTTGCGACCGGCATGGCGATCGTCGAAGCCAGCAAGAAGATTGTCGATGAATTACGCGCCCGTGCCGCGATGATCTGGGACGTCGATGTCGAAGGTGTCGTGTGGGAAGACGGTCAGGCGAAGCCCGCGAGCAGCAATGTCGGCGACTTCGCGCCCTTGCCGTTCAAGGAGCTCGCCGCCAAGAAGGCGCTGACCGGTGGTCCGATCACCGCTGCGGCCTCGGTCAATGCCGGCGGCATGGCGCCCGGCTTCTCAACCCAGTTCTGTGATGTCGAGGTCGATCCCGAGACCGGCAAGGTGACGATCCTGCGCTTTGTCGCGGCTCAGGACGTCGGCTGTGCTATCCATCCCTCCTACGTCGAGGGACAGATCCAGGGCGGTGTCGCCCAGGGCATCGGCTGGGCACTCAACGAGGAGTACATCTACGACACAAAGGGCCGGCTCGATAATCCGGGGTTTCTCGACTACCGCGTGCCGGTGGCCTCCGACATGCCGATGATCGAGCCGATCCTGGTCGAGGTGCCCAACCCGGCCCACCCCTATGGCGCCAAGGGGGTCGGCGAAGTCAACATCGTGCCGCCGATGGCGGCGATCGCCAATGCGATCGACAGTGCCATTCACCGGCGGCTGACCGAACTGCCGATGTCGCCGCCAAGAATTCGCGCCGCCCTCGACCACACTGGTGCCGACGACTAGGCAGGACTTAGCGATGGCCGCGAACCGGGCACGCGTCGTGTTTACCGCCGGCTTCAGCCGGCGGTACACCGGCGGGGTGCGCGAATTCGAGGTCGAAGCCAAGAACCTGCGCGGTGTCATCAAGGCGATGGACCAGCTCTACCCCGGCTTGGGGCAACATCTCGAAGAAGAAACCACCGTCGCAATCGACGGTGCCCTCCACGAGACCGCCTACTTCCAGCCGCTCCGCCCAGGCTCCGAGGTCTTTTTCATCCCCAAGCTCGAAGGGGGATAGGCCCGCGGCCTCCCTGCTCAACGGGAAATACTGGGAAAAACCGGTCGCCGTCCGTCCCCGCGGCCCAGTCGTTACCGGCAAGCCACTGATATTTTCTTACGATAATCAAAATTCCCTAAGCGATCGAGCAGGGAAATAAATCCGCCGAACAGGGAAGCAAATCGGCCGATCAGAGTATCTAATCGATCGAGCTGCGAACACGCGGCTGCCATCGCCAGCGCGACTCACCGGCGAGTCACCGAATTGTCGATACCGCCGCCAATGGTCCGCGCCGCCCTCGACGCGGATCGGGCGGATCAGTGCCCACTAGAGAATGGCGACGCGGCTTCAACCGACGGTGCCGGCGGGGTGCGCGATTCCACTGTCGAGCTTTGGGGAACCTCCGTGGCGCAATCAAGGAACTGGACCGGCTCTACGCCGCCTTGGGCGAACATCTCGAAGAAGAAACCGCCTTCGTGATCGACGGTGCCATCCACGAGACCGCCTATTCCCGGCCGATCCGACCCGGCTGCAAGGTCTTTTCATCTCAAAGATCGAGGAGATACGGGCGGCACCTTGCCGGTGCCGCCGTGTGAAGCCTTTGTCCTCCAAGCCGGCCACTCGTCCGCGCCGATTCGGGTTTCCCTGTTGCTTTAGTCACGAAGGCTCGCCAAAGCCTGCCGCCTCTCGGAGAGCAATTCAGCATGCTTTAGTGCCGCTCGGGTGCGATCGTTGATGAAACTTTATTAACAGGCCAGTGTTCCTGACCGAAGACAACCGCGCAAGAATGCAATATGCCAACCGAAGCTACCTCGATCGTCGGAGGACGCCGGCTGAGGCTTGCGGGCGACATTTTATGGCTGGCGATCACCGCAGGCGCATGCGCCATGATGGTGGGGATTGTGTGTTGGTCTCTTTCCGCCGAGCTGTCGCCCGGCGCCGTTTTGGACCGTTCGACTGCCGTCGTCAACTCCGCGCCGAACGCGGGCTCGGCCATCGTCCCGCCGTCCCCGACGCTCGGAATCAATCGCATTCCTCGGCCCGGCGCATCTTCGACGACCGCGGGCGAGCTCACCGAGGGGTCCAGCAATGTCGCGCCCACGACCTCGATCGTGGCGCTGACGGAGTCGGCCGGCGGCAAATCGTCGCTCCGAGACCCGATTGCAGATCAGCGGCCGAACCCGCCGCCCGCAGATCACAATGGACTTGGCCTGCCCCCTCGCGGGCGGCAACCGATCCAATCGACTTCGGCGACCGCCCATTCGCCTGGCCCGCATCGACCTCGGCAGCAGCACCAGCGAGTCCAGCCGCCAGCACCCGGGTCAGACGCGACGCTGGCGCCCTGGTAAAGAGGCAGTAACACCACTCGCTGCGCCCGGATGCCGATCCCCGGTTTGCGCCAAGCGACGAGAGAGCGTGTCCGCTCCCAGTGCAACTGCCGCAATCGCATCAACGACCACGTCGGTCACGCGACAACGATTTGAACCCGCCGACCTGAAGATTACGATTAAGCGTACCTGCCGGCATACGTTCGCCGAACATAGCTCTCGGGGTCGTCAAAACATCCTGACAAGCGGCCCCTGCGAAGCGGGACTGGCACCAAGCCCCATTTATCATAAACGCGCCATTAACCCACAGTTGGTTAGGATGGACCTCGGGTTGGCTGGCTCATTCCTTTCCATTGGAGCCAGGCCCGAACGCACTCGGTTGTCGGACATGCCAACTTTCGGATGATCGGAACTTGGTGGAGCGAATAATAATGGTACCCGCAAACATGGACTACGCTGTGGTGGAGTGAGCGATTGCAGATTTTTTGGAGTGTGATGGCGATTGGCTCGCTGTTCGCCATAATGTTCATTCTAACGCGGGAATGATTGTCGCTCCGGCGCGTTCTCGACGGCGCCGTGTTCTGACATGAAGGGCGCGCGATTTAGCGGAAACTCAACCAAGCTCCGGCATATTGTACACATGCCAGACGAAAACTCACTAACGTTGCAGCGAGCCGACCGAGCGCGCACCGACTTCGCCGCGCTTCGAGGCCGATCTCGAATTTATGATGCAGCGCATCTCCCGGTTGCCGACGCGGAGCGATCTGGCGAAAACGGTGCTCGGGATCATCCTGTCGACACCAGCGCTCGTCGTTGGCCGGAAGCGCTTCGGCACCTATGATGAAGGAGGCCGCTGTGCCGGGCGCCGACCATTATCGGGAGATCGCCGGCATGCTGCGCGAGACTGCGAGGTCATGTCAGTTCACTGGCGCTCGGAAGGAAATATTGCATCTGGCGGCGCGACTCGAGAGCCAGGCCGACCATCTTGATCGGCGAGCAGGATCGATGAGCCCAAAGCGCTTGGCTTGATTGAGCGAATTCCGAGGCTGATCTGGGGATACACAGCTCGATCTGGGTGACGAAGACGCTGCTGCCTCTTTGATTTGCTGACCCGGAATGTTTCGCGACCGAACAGGCCGCTCTGAGCGGCCTGTTCGGCATCTACAACGTAGTAGCGGGAGAGCGATACCACCTTTACCGAACAGTCATCAACTGGAGTCCGCAACGCACGGTTAAGGCCATGCCTCGGGGGTAGATTCAAATACCGGGCTCGAACCCACCGGCGATTTAGGCTGCCAGCGCTCCTGATTTGATGCCGGCTTAGATTAAATGGATAACCCCTCCTTTAGGCTTCGGATGAGTCCACTTACCCCCTGACTTTTGCCCAACCTGACGCCGCGGCTAAATCCCCATAGAGCCCGCGGCACCGACGGTACCCCCGCTTCCCGCGATTTCGTGCCTTGGCGCTTTTCCGACGCCGGCCGCCCGAGGGCGTGGAGGGCTCGTCACCGTCACTGCCGGCGTCCGAAAACCTGCACATAAGCGGTCATCAGATGGTCCACCCCAAGAGGGCCGGAAACGACCCTGAATTGCGGTAGGAATGCCCATTGCTGGACACCCCCCGCACGGATCCGGACGAGCCCAATTCGAGCATCCGGCTCCTACCTTGGGTGTTTGACGGCAAAGCGCTGATCGGGCCAG
>Ga0310915_10001432_pt1 | contig 12343 bp, 15 predicted proteins | sample GREbulkMGAN111_FD_202508 | JGI IMG/M metagenome (GOLD analysis project Ga0310915, IMG submission 202508) | Lab enrichment of tropical soil microbial communities from Luquillo Experimental Forest, Puerto Rico - GRE.bulkMG.AN111 | ecosystem: Environmental > Terrestrial > Soil > Tropical forest >...
AAGGGCGAGGAGAACTGATTGGTTTCGAACAGCGTCGGAATGTTGTAATACCACATTCCATACATTCGGTGGTCGTTGCCGGTGAGAAAGAGGCTCAATACATCATAATTGTGCTGGTTGATGAATGGTGCAGATACCCAACTCGGGTCGTAATCGCTTCCCGCCACGCTGGCGACGCGGCCTCGAAACGCTGAACCCGGTCGCACCGCGATCTCGCCAGCGAGAAATTTCGTCAACGGAGTTTCCAAGGGGGGCCAGACGAACGGGTTGTAGTTTCGCACCAACGGCCGCTCGAGCGGCGGCGGCCGGTAGTCGATCAGGACCAGCCACGGTAAGACGCAGAGGGCCAAAATGGCCGCGCGGCTGTTGGCGGGCGATGCCCAGTTCCCGAGCTTTAGCAACTCCGCCGCGGCAGCTACGGCGTGCACGGCAAAGACGCAGTACAATGGATAGAGGTAGAAATCGATGTAGGCGATGCGCGGTCCCTTCCATGCCTCGTTGATAACGAGAATGAGAGCTAGATTGACCAGGATGAGCGCAAGGAAGCCTCGTGCCATCAGCCGCATCGTTTCGTTGCCGCGCAACGCGGCGTGCAGGGCACCAGCGAGCGAGAGGCCATAGACGATCCACGCCGGCCATCGCGAATAGTAGGCGATGAAGAATGTCAGATCGCGCGGCGAGCCCGGGCGCGCAAAAAATTCGTACCAAAAGAATGTCGGCTTGGCGAACCCGTAGAGCCCGAAGATCAGGGGCCCGAACACGGCCGCTGCCAGCACTCCCAACACGCCCGCGCCGGCCAGCTTGATCCATCGCTCGCGCATCGAAGCGGCCATGGCGAGGGCAACGACGCCAAAGAAGGCCAGCACGACGAGCGATACCGGCGCGAAGTTCGGAAGCTGGATGAGCTGGAAGGCACAGACCGCGGCTATGGCGACAAATCGCGCCGCATCGGCCGCAAGCGGACCTCGCCCAAAGTCGAGGAACAGCAAAATAACTGCGGTACTGGTAGCGATGAGCATGATGTAGGTTGGGTCGCCCCAGAGAAACTCGAAGCCTAGACTCGGATAAACGTATGGCAGGGCAAGCAAGGGCCCGAGCCACGCCGCGACAATGGTCGGCAGCGGAGCCATTCGCAGGCGGGTCGCCAGCCAACATACGGTGGCCGCAAGAAGGGCGGCATAAAACGTCATCGCAGCGGTCGGCCCGATCGACGCCGGCAAGTGCGCCGCCAGCCACAGGCCGGGGTCCATCAAATTGTGCTGCGGCAGTTCCAAGCCGCCGATGCCTTGCAGCGGATTGCTGGTGAAGGACCAGTCGCTGACCGACCACATCTTCTGCACCACCGCCGCGATCAACAGATAAGTGCCGTCGAAGCGATAGAAGACGAGCGGGGTTTTCGAATGGAACGCGACGGGGCTGAGGATCAACAGTGATATCGCAAGCGCCGCGAAGCCGAATTGGCGCGTTGCTTTCGAGTCCAGCATTGCTCGAAGCCTTAGAGACGTCATTGATGACGGAGCCTGCGCTGTCACATTCGGTTGTCTCACGGCAGCGGTGCCCTTTGATCTCAGACCCCCAAATGCGGCCTTGATGATCGATGAGGCCGACAAAAGCAACTGTTTGCCGCCCGACGGTCCGCGGGCAGTCGTGGGACCCCCACGATGTCAGGTCGGCTTGCGAGCGGCCTCGATAATGCAGATTGAGTGCGGAAACGGGACGTGGCCTCGCTGAAACGCGGCCTTCGGGTCGGGAAAGACCGCGCCGGCCAGCTCTACGTATCGATCGTACGGGCGCACGTGCATGCCGCGGTCGTTGCTCACGACGAAGCGCTGAATGGCGCTCTGCTCGGAATGGAAGCAGGGATCGACCGTGATCAACCGGCCGTCCGGCTTGAGGGCATTTGCCGTCGCCCGCAACATGCCGGCTGCGAGATTGTCGTCCAGGTGGTGAAGAATGCCGATGGCAACGGCGATATCGGCCGGGGCGAGCGCATGGCCGGCAAAATTGCCGACGTCATCGCAGATGAACTCGCCGCGGGTGCCGTGCGTTCGCCTGGCGCGCTCGATGTAGGCTTCGTTGCGGTCGAAGCCGACATAGCTCGTCGTCTCCGGTAGGCAGCGCAGCAGCGCGCCCGGTCCACAGCCTATGTCGAATACGCGATCGCCGCTGCGGGGCCGGATCACCTCGTCGGTGAACCGCTGCAGCCATCGTCGCGCGCCGATCAGATGGTGGAAGAGCTCGTAGACGATTGGGCTGGAGAGCGGGGACCACAAACCGCGACGTTCGCTCATGCGTTGCGTCTCTTGGATGGGCGATCAGCTCTTCCTGATGTGCACTTCCATTGGCGTCTGAAAACGTGGCGGCACATAGCTCAATGCATGGAGTAGTCCGGTGTGCTGCAACGTCGCACCGATCGTCCGCACGACGGCCGGCATGCGTTCGGCGAAGATGGGGTCCTCCATTAAACGAAGCGCCAGGTCGCGCATGACCGAGCGGTCGAACGAGAAATTCGCCCGCCGCTGCACGAGGTGTCGACGCAGGTCGACGTAGCGCACGAAGTTGAGCTCGTCCCAAACCTTGGGATACCGGCTGATTCTCGATCGGTACAGCCATTCGTTGATGGGCTTTGAGCGCGTGACGAGCAAGAGGTTGAAGTGGACCTCGAACGGGATCGTATAGTTCGGGCAATGGACGAGAGCGATCCCGCCCGGCTTGAGGCTGTCATACATGTTATCGATGGTCCGCAGCGGATCGCGCATGTGCTCAAGCGCGTTGATCGTGAACGCCACGTCGAAGCGCCCGGGCAAGTCCATGCTTTCACCGGTGACGCGGACGAGCTTAACTGGAATGGCTTGGCGTCCACAGAATTCGAGCACCCGCCGCTGCGGCTCGGAAAAAAAATCGAATTCCGGGCCCAGCGGCTCAACGGCAGTCACCCGTAGTCCCTTGCTCGCCAGATACGCCGATAGGATGCAGGAGCCGGCGCCGACCTCCAGAATCTCGGTCGGTGCAGCGGCGAACAAGGACAAAACCCGCCGCACGCGCGATAGGCCGAACCGAGTTTGGTTGACGAAACGATCGTACATCGACTCTTTCGGAAAAATGTCCGAGCAGAATCGAATAAAATCGACTTCGGATAGGTCCTTGATCACAGAGGAGGTCGCCAACTCGACTATTCCTGCGGGATGTATTCATACGAGAATGATCTATTGCGGGCGGCGAAACCTATCTCTGCAATGTAGTCGTTTCAAGCGGATTCGGACTGCAAGCGGGCGAGGAATTTCGACACCGCGGCGGCCGCAGAGCGGGTTGCCCTGGATCTCAAACAGGCCCGTTTCGATCGCGCTATCACGACGAAGTCGCCACAACAGGCTTGCTAGTCGATGAACGAGCGCAAGTTCGATTACGGACCAAGGATCGATACTGCTGATGAGCGTACGCTCGAACGCGCGGTAGGCCCGAGCATCTTCGAGAGTCTTAACGACGGTTTGGTCAGCAAGCCCGTCACGCCATGGGCGGCGGCGTGAGCGGCAGCGTTTGCTATGCGGGTCGATACCGGGCAGGTCCGAGACATCCTCCTCCAGCGGTTCGTTAGGTCTCCACATCGCATCCTCAACCATTCAGCCGCTCTGGCCCTGCTAGCTGGGAAGATCCGGTGAGCGAGTTCCTTCTTGCGTCGCTGCGGTGGCGCTGGTTTCCTCGTTCTTTGGGGTTGGGTCCGAGAACGCGGCAGCGACATGCGGCCGAGGTAATGCCGCTCGGTGGGACCGCCGCTGTCCTATTCCGCGCGTCTCCTTCCAGAGCTTGCGGGCAACCTGGATCGGGTCGATGCCGGCCTGCCGCCACCACGCGCGCTCGTCGCGGGAGCGGTGCACCGCGCGATGATGGCCGCGGCAGAGTGGGACCGCGAACTCATCGCTGACCTTACGGCCGAGCGCGCGGGGCTGCGTGAACCCGAGATGATGGGGGTCCGAGGGCTTGCGGCCGCACAACAGACACGCTTGTTGAGCGACGTAGCGGAGGTGCTCCCGGTTGCGATAGCGACGCGGGGCCGCGACCGTGAGAATGCTCTTGTCGATGCCCTTCGCTTGACCAGCGTCGATGCCGTCGGAAGTGGCATTCACCCGCGGCTCGGAAATCTGAGGCACGGAAGGATCATCGTTCGAGGGTGTAGTCGCCTCGGATGAGGGAAGTTCCGACAGCCTCCATTCAAAGGCGTCCTCCACGAGCTTGGCATCGATCGCTGTAAGGCTGTTCTTGGCGGTCAGCGCCTCACGCGCCCAAGCTGCGGCGAGATCAGCCGAGGTAATGTTCGCAAGCTCGGCCAGCAGCTTGTCGCGCAACGCAGCCGATTGCTCGGGATCGAGGTTGATGGCGCATTCCAACTTAGCGCTGCCACCACGGGCATGTCCGTCGCCAGGCGTTCGCGTCGGCATCCGAGTTTGATCGTCCATGGGCTTGAACGGGCGCTCGGCTGCTGAGAGCGGCCCATCACAGAGATCAGGTGCATCAAGGTCATCCTCGCCGGCGATGCCAACGAGCGTGAACAGGGCGTAGCGGCGCGCGTAAGTGAGCGCGGCGCCCATGCGCTGGGGATTGGCGGTCTCGGCGATCGGACAGACCGGCCAATCCGAGGCGATCCACTCGCCGGAGGCATGGGCGAGCGTGGTGGTCAAATTGACCATACCGGCGGTCTGATCGATCGCGGTTGTCTGTAATGTGGCGATCTCGTGCTGCCCCAGCGTCTTGCGCACGATGTCGAGCCCGCTTGAGAGCGGCGCATAGCGAAAGCTGCGCTCACCATCCCCTGGCCGGCCGGTGCGGATGGTGGCCGTGAGCGACTTTTCCGGATTGATGAGTTCGGCCTGGGCCTTGGCCAAGGCCGAGGCCAGCGCCGCGACTGTTTCACTGGACCGGGGCATAGGTTGCCTCCGTCTCCAGCACATCAAAGCTCACCGCCCCCGATCTCGAGCGCTTGGCCTTTACGCCGTGCCCGATAGCCTCCCTGGCATCCTCCGGCATCAAGGCTTTGAGCTCGCTTTTGGCCCGTTCGTGGTCGAGAAATGCGCTTCGAGTGTTGCGGAAGAGCGCCGCGAACTCGGCCCAGGAATTCGACGAGCTCATATCGACGATGCGGATGGCCTCGATGCGCGGCCGCGGCGGCTTGGCATTAATGAGATGCGGCGTTTCGCCGGATTGCACGCAGCGCCAAAACTTCCTTTCCGCCGACACCAGGACGCTGAGATAAAGCGGGTCCATGGGGATGGTGATCTCGATCCATTTGCCGCCGCCGGTGATGATTGAGAGCACCGCGGACCGAAGATGTGTAACCCACATATTGTGCTGAAGCTGGGCCATGTACTTTTCGGCTGCGGCATCTTCCGAGAACGACCAAGGCAGCATGAATTTGGCTTCGAAGACAGCTCCCGTGCTCTCGACAATGCCGTCGAGGGTCGCCGCCATCCAGGGAATTGCGGAATGCTTCACCAGGCGCTGGATATCTCCGACAATTCGGCCAGTGTTGCGCTCATACCAGGTGCGGTTAAGGTCCTCGGTCACCTTCCCGAGCTGTACGATGAGATTGCCCGACAGGTCCTCCGGCCCGACCTCGCCGCGCTTCTCGCGCCAAAGCCGGATGAGTGCGGCTTCATCATCACCCATAATCACTCGGGCGTCAGAGCCGCCGATGAAGGAGCGTCGATGAATGTGGGTGAGTGAGTCTCGATTGGGCATAAAGTTTCACTCCGCATTGTGAGGAAATGATGCTGGAGGTATTATTCCAGCTCGGGGAACATATGTCAATACCCCGGGTACTGACTTAAATACCTGAGGTATCATAATTGCCTGCCCCACCTATGACCAGCGAATTAGTTCGCGCCGCTAGAGCATTGCTCCGCTGGGACCAGCGCCATCTAGCAGACGCTTCCTCCATCTCACTCCCGACAATCAAGCGTTTGGAAGCCAAGCCAGGAGCGTTGGGCGCTCACAATTCAACAGTGGAAGCGCTCCGTAACGCATTCGAAGCTGCAGGAATCGAGTTTACGAACGGGAACCAGCCCGGCGTCCGGTTGCGCAAAGGAGGTCGCAAAACAACGTCGGACCGATTGTCGGCGCGGGGTCGTAGCTGAACGGATTCGGGACGTCCGGCAGAGAAGCTACCCGGCCGCCCGTCAGGCGCCAGAATCGAGTTCACGACGAGAATGCCGGACGCGCTATCAAGCACAAGCGTGCGCGCGGTGTTGATGCGGCACGTTTCGGTGGCGTCTAACGCCGTGCGCTCCATGCCAAAAAAGTGGACCTCGAGCACATCGGCAATCGACCATTGTCGGCACGCGACCTGCCCGGTGCTCAAACACTCAACCCGGATCGTCGCATTGTCCTGCACCCAAAACTGCCGGACTGTCAGCGCATTCATGTCCGGACACGAACCCTCCGGACCAATCGGACCGGAGATCCAAACTTGCCACCCATGCGACACGTCGATGGTTTCATCGTAAACACCGGGCGGCACCAACGCCACCGTCCCGGCAGGGACGTTGGTTCCCGCTGCGACGTGCCCCGTCATGACAGAACCCGCCAGTTAACCTTTAGTGGCCTTCTGGGAGTCAACCGACCTTCTTGCGTTCGCATCACCGATCTGTTGAGAACCCTAATCATAAAAGCAGGACAGGAAAGTCATAACGACGATGTCGAGGCGCTCTGGACAGCCGTCGGTAGCCTGCTGCTCACCGCCTTCAGCACCGATGAATGCGCAAATTACTGCGCCAAAGCAGGTTATCGATGCTCATCGTGAAAGCGCTCTGCTCTAGCGGACCTCCGGCGGGTTGCCGCCGCATTCGTTACCGAGCCACGGCGGCCCGCGCCACCTCACACAAAACCGCGGGGCGGATCGTATTCCCGACGCAGAGCTTCGGCGATACGCTCGCGGTCCATGGCCCTATGTTCCGAGCGCGCCGCGTAGAACAGATATACGCCGACGGTCTCGCCGGCCTGCGGCTTCCAATTCTTGCTGCGCTGGTGTTCGGCAAAACGCATCCCCTCATCGGGGTTTGCTCCCACGTCGATAACACGGAAGACTGGCGCCCAAGATTGTCCCCCTTTGGCGACGATCGCAAAGACGACCGGAACCTGATTGGCTCTTATTTCGGTCGTGGCAACGGGAAAAGGTCCGGTGAACAGATACCCGGCGAGTTTAAGACTCATCCCGCGAATACATCTCAGCCGTTCGTGCGAGCGTCGATCACCCCGAGGTCGTCGTGCTCGCCCAGCGAGTGGAGCTTGCGCTCGCGTGCGGCCTCGGCGTTCTTCACAACCTTCCAATAATTGTGCTGCCAGGAGCGATATTTTCAATCCGGACAGCCGGCGTACAGCGCGATCTCCTTGCCCCGCCCGGCAAGGTGCTTGTCGCGATAGAACCGGAAGCCTTCTCCGTGCCAGATATCGCGGATGGGTCGGTGTTGACATTGCCCATGCTGGTGCTGGCGGAAATGTCGTAGCCGCACACCATCACATTGTCACGGGAATCGATGTTCAGCCGCTCGAAAATGAACGGGCAAGGCACCTCGTCGGTGTTGAGGTAGGGGCGGGATCGGAGGAGCGTGAGCCGTCGAGTGTCGTGTTCTCGCCCCAGGTCAGGAACTTGCGTTTGATCAGGTAGTCCATGCCGATATCGTGGACCCAATATTTTTCGACGGCATCGATGTTGACCGCGGTCTGCACGACGGCGGAAGCAACGATCTTGGAGCTGCTTCGGCGCTCGTTGCGCACCGACAACATGCGACGCGCGTTCTCGACCAAGACGTCCCATTCGAGGCCTTTGCGCACAACGGCGTAGGTCTGCGGGTCGCACGCATCGACGGAAAACTCGATCATGTCGACGCCAGCATCCAGAAGCGCACGGGAGTTCGCCGCGTCAAACAACGAGCCGTTGGTAATCAGCCCGATTTTGCATCCTACGCTCTTGGCGTAGACAAGCAGCTCCGTCGCCTGCGGGTGCAGCATCGGCTCGCCGCCCGAGATGCGCAGATAAGCGCCATAGCGGCCAGACTCGTCGGCGATCTTCTTGAAGGTGCCCTCGGGCATGTAAGGGGCGTCGCGGTATTCCTTGCGAATGTTGGAATTCGTGTAGGGGCAATGCGGACAAAGCGCATTGCAAGGATAGACAAACCACAGCACTAGCGTCATCGGGAATTCCGATGCCTCGGGCCGTAACCCGTAATGATTTGCGCCATGGAAAACCGAAGCGCCTGGCTGATTCATATCGGCATCAGCTTGCGGGCCGGCTCAGCCGACCGCGCTACGCTCGTCCTTGCCATAGTACCAGAAAGGCCGGGTACCCTCGACCGACTCTCGCTCGTACTCCGCGCCGGCGACCTGCCAATCGCCGCAGCCCTTGCACAGGTCGGGGATGTCGTTCCAGCGGTGCGTGCCGCGTCTGCGTCACCGCGTAACCGGCCAAGTTCGGATCGGGTAGCGAATAGATGTAGAGATCGTGCCCCTCGGCCAAGCGGTGGTGCAGGATCGGCGTGCGGGCCGGCAACAGCTTGTTCGAGAGCAAGTAGCGCACGCCGAGCAACACCATGATCCTATCGTTTATCGTACGAGCGCAGGTCCTTGGTGCCGGGCGCGTTGAGCAGCCGCGCATTGACCGGATGAAAGAATAGCGATGAGAACTGGTTCAATTCGAGCAACGTCGGAATGCCGTAATACCACAATCCGTACAAGCGATGATCGTTGCCCGAGAGGAACAGATTGAGGACGTCATAGTTGTGAAATCGAATCCAAGGCTCGGGTAAACATAAGGCAATGCCAGCAGAGGCCCGAGCCACGCCGCAAAAATGCTGGGCAGCGGAGCCATCCTGAGCCGGGTGGCTAGCCAGAAGATGAAGACTGCAAGAACGACGGCATAAAAAGTCATCGCAGCCGTCGACCCGATCGACGCCGGCAAGTGCGCCGTCAGCCAGAGGCCGGATCGATCAAATTGTGCTGTGGCAGTTCCATGCCGCCGATGCCTTGCAGCGGATTGGTGGTGAAGTACCAGTCGCTGAGCGACCAGATTTTCTGCATCAGGGACGCGATCAACAGATAAATCCCGTCGAAGCGATAGAAGACCAGCGGGAACTTCGAATGGAATGCGATCGGGCTGAGGATCAGCAGCGATATCGCAAGCGCGCTAAATCCGAATTGGTGCGTTGCTTTCGAGGCCAACATGGATCGAAGCCTTGAAGACCTCATTGATAGCGGAGCCTCCGCTGTCACATTCGGTTCTCTCACGGCGTTCGATGCTCTTTGATTTGAAACCGCCAAATGCCGCCTTGATGATCGATGCGGCGGACAAAAGCAACCGTGCGCTGACTGATAATCGGCGGGCGGGCGTATGGCCCCCGCCAAGTCAGGTCGGCTTGCGGGCGGCCTCGATAACGCAGATCGAGTATGGAAACGGCACGTGGCCTTGCTGAAACACGGCCTTGGGCTCGGGAAGGACCTCGGAGACCAGCTCTACGTATCGATCGTACGGGCGTACGTGCATGCCGCGGTCGTTGCTCACGATGAAGCGCTGAATGGCGCTCTGCGCGGGATGGAAACAGGGATCGACTGTGATCAACCGACCGCCCGGCTTGAGGGCGTTTGCGGCCGCCCGCAACATGTTGGACGCAAGATTATCATCGAGATGGTGAACAATGCCGATGGCAACGGCGATATCGGCCGGAGCAAGCGCAGCCGGCAAAATTGCCGACGTCATCGCAGATGAACCCGCCGCGGGCACCGTGCATTCGCCTGGCGCGCGTGATGTAGGCTTCGTTGCGGTCGAAGCCGATATAGCTCGTCGTCTCCGGCAGGCAGCGCAGCAGCGCGCCCGGTCCGCAGCCTATGTCGAACACACGATCACCGCTGCGGGGTCGGATCACCTCGTCAGTGAACCGCTGCAGCCAACGCCGCGCGCCGATCAGATGGTGGAAAAATTCATAAACCCACGGGCTGGTGAGCGGGGACCAAAGACCGCGGCGTTCGCTCATGTATCGTGGACGGCCGTCGGAACTGACTTGTTCATTACGAGGACTTGCGAACGACTCAGCTCCAAATAACCTGCGGTCTCAATAGTCGGGACTAGCCAAACCAACCGCCGGGGTGCGCATCTGGCTTGTACCAGTTTCGCGCTCTTTGTTGATCGTCGTCATGTATTTGAGCGCCGTCTTGATGGCTCGCAACAATGCGAGCAACCCACGAGGCTGCGCTCCCGGGAACACCTTGGTACCGAGCAAGTATGACATCGCCAATGCACCGATCACCTTATACAAGCGGGTAATCGGCAGCGGCAGTAGCACCTTCAAGAGCGGTTGGGCAAAGTTGGGCAACTTGCAGAACAGTTGACCGAGATACGCTAGGTTCGTCTGCATGATTCTTTCTTTTTGGGTGTAACCTCGCAGTACGGAATAGTCCCAACACGAGACTGCTGAGAAATCGAAGTTCTCATCCAGCAATCCGAGCTTGACGGCTTGCTTGGTAAGGTCCGTACCGGGGAACGGCGCGAAGATACTGAATGTTGGGCACGCGGCATTGAGGCTGCGGGCGAAATAGAACGATTCCATATCATCTGCGAAGGTTGTGCCCGGCGCCGCGAGGATACTGTTGCCCCAAGCATTGATCCTGTACTGCCTGGCCAGTTCGAAGGCCTTTTTCATCATGGCATCCGGCATATTGCGCTTCATAATATCGTTGCGCACCCGTTCAGATCCGGCCTCGATTGACATGCCGATTGATTTACAACCTGCCTTTTGAAGCAACCTCGCCACATTCTCCGTCAACGCATTGCAGCGGATCAAACAGTAAAATGGTAGTCCGACTTCCTTCGGATAGCGCTCCGCAAACTCTTCCAGCCATTCGTCCTCTTTGTTCACGACGAAAACATCGTCAGCAAAACGAACAAAGCGCGCCACTGGATAGCGTTGCGCGACGTCCTTGATCTCGGTGATCAAATCATCGACCGAGCGACGACGCATAATCTTGCGTCCGTCTCCTTTGAACATGCGATTGTAGGCATGGTTGAAACAATAGGTGCATTTGTAGGGACAGCCCTTCTGCGTCAAGAAAGAACGGATGCCATGATCCAGCATCTCCGGTGCCGCGTCATAAATGAGATCGCGGTCGGCGTAAGGTACGGCATCCATATCCTCGACGACTTCTTTGATGAAGTTGGGCTGACTTGGTGTAATGATGTTAGGGATGCCTTCGAGAGGCTTGCCCTCGACGAAGGCATCAATAACGCGGACAATTGCGTTTTCGCCATCGCCCGCGCAAATTGCATCGAGATTCATTTTCCGCAGGACGTCCGGAAAATAGGTGGGATGCGCCCCGCCCATTATGCGCAGGACGCGCCGGTTGTTGTGCAGGGCCCAGCGGCGCACCGCCGCATCGGCTTTAATGAAAAGATGCTCGTCTGGGGTCATCGCACTGTAGGCGATTACGTCCGGCGAAAAATCCTCCAAGAGATTTGCGATATCTTGCTTCTCGAGGATTGCAAGTTTGGTCCGGTGACCAGCATTCCGGCACACGCCGCTGAGAACCATGGCCCCCAGCGGCTCGCTGAAGTACAGATCGGCAATGACGAAGAGTACCCGCATGATATCTATGTTCCCCTTCCGTACGTTTATCACGCCCGGGGTAGAAGGACAAAGTGAATTTTCCCCATCGGCTTGATTTTAAGTGGTTTTCTCGGCGAGACCGTGATCTCTGAAATGCACGTTCGCCGGTCGTCCGGGTCACCCCCTTGCCCGATATCATCGGATCCTCGCCGTCATCATGTATGCGCGGCGCATGGCAAATTATTGACCTTAAACCCCGGACGGACGTAAACGATAAATTTGTGAGGCTGCCCAACACTGTAATCGCCTTGCCAATTGGGCCCACGTTGGAAGGCCAGCGGGCGACGACCGCGGACCCGAGCCATTCGGACAAGTCAGCTCCCGCTATTGGAGCTGGCCGTGGCAGCCGTCGCGACCAACTCCATCGGATCGAGAGAGGAATGACTGGATTGGCCGCTCATCTCAAACCGAATCCCTTGGACATTACCTCGGCGCTGGCCGACTACATCCTGTCGCAACATCCATCGAAATGCACCAGAGAGACGCTACCCCACGACGAGTCACTGCTCGAACTCGGCGTGCTGGATCTCGCCGGCGTCATGGACTCGCGGGCAGCGAAGCGGACAACACGCGCGCATCACGTGGTTCATCGCGAGTTCAATATTTCTGCGAGTCACCGCCGCACCAATGGATTGCATCGGTTTCCCTTGATCATTGCCCGAAAGTGATGCCACAACTCGAAATCGCTTCGATGAAGCCCG
>Ga0310915_10001434_pt1 | contig 12336 bp, 11 predicted proteins | sample GREbulkMGAN111_FD_202508 | JGI IMG/M metagenome (GOLD analysis project Ga0310915, IMG submission 202508) | Lab enrichment of tropical soil microbial communities from Luquillo Experimental Forest, Puerto Rico - GRE.bulkMG.AN111 | ecosystem: Environmental > Terrestrial > Soil > Tropical forest >...
CCCTGCTCGATCGCCTTGCGGGACTGGTGCGCGAAAGCCTGTGCAAAGGCGCCGATGATTTTCCGCTCGCGAGAGTGCTCGAAGGCGGGAGCTGGGCGGCCGGACGGGAGATTGCCTTTGAGCGACGTTTTGACGGCAGTCCGCCGCTTGTGGTCGTCAGCGATGGCACTTTGTTCTAGGACGCGATGATGCAGCAGCAATGGCCGAGCCTGACCGTGGTGGAGCACCCGCTCATCCAGCACAAGCTCTCGCTGATGCGCGACCGCGACACCTCGACCGCGGAATTCCGCCGGCTGCTGCGCGAGATCAGCCTGTTGTTGGCTTACGAGGCGACGCGCGAGCTGCCGCTTGCCGAGACCGAGATCGATACCCCGCTCGAGCGCGCAAGCTTTCCGCTGCTCGCCGGCAAAAAGCTGTGCCTGGTGTCGATTCTGCGCGCCGGCGGCGGCATCCTCGACGGGATGCTCGACCTGCTGCCCTCGGCACGCGTCGGGCATATCGGGATCTACCGCGACCCGCGGACTTTGCAGGCGATCGAATACTATTTGAAGTTACCCGACGACTTGGCCGAGCGGGACGTGATCCTGGTCGACCCGATGCTCGCCACCGGCAACTCGGCAATAGCTGCGATCTCGCGTCTCAAGGAGCTCGCTGCCCGCTCGATCAAATTCGTGTGTCTGGTTGCCGCGCCTGAGGGTGTCGCCAAGGTTTCGAGCGTTTTCCCCGATGTATCAATCGTGGCGGCGGCGCTAGACCGCTGCCTCGACGGGCACGGCTACATCCTGCCCGGGCTTGGCGACGCCGGCGACCGCCTCTTCGGCACCAAGTAGCCGGGCCGTCTTCATCTGCCTCATCTGAAGCATTGAACCAGGACGGTGAGCTTGAGTGCCCGTTCGGCGATCGCCGGCGTCGACAACGTCTCGTCGGTGGTGGCGGTTTGATAAGGTACTTCGCTGCGCTCGAGCAACTCCTGGGCGTATTTGCCATTGACAGCGAAATTAAGTTCTCGGGGATCGCTCCGGTCCGTTTCATGATGCGCAGACCGAGCGGGAGCCGTGTTATCCGAACTTTCGAAAATGGCCCGCCATTCTTCCGGCTCGGCTGCGAACACCCGACCGACAAGCTTTGGGTGTGCCATCGGGCAAGGGCGTGCGACCATACCGCCGGTCTCAACCTCTCGCCTCGCCTGCGGCAGGCTCGGGCGTTACAGACCCCACCGACCGCGGACCGAATTCCGCTGCCTGTTCGGTCGCCAGCAGCGCCTGCCGACGGCCGAGCCACAGCGCGTTGAGGAGCCACAGAGCGGCGATCGGGATCGCCACCAAGGCCGTCCCGGCGGTGCCCAAGCCCACCCAGCGCAACAGCGCGACGGACCAAGCGCCGACTTGATCACCGGTGCGGTAGACCACGGTGTCGATAAAGCTCTTGGCCTTGTACCGGTCCTCTCGCGGAACGACGGTAAAGAGGACCTCGCGGGTCGGCCGCGCAATCGCGTAATCGGCGGCACGCCGCAGCACCTGGAACACCGCCACTGCAGCAATCGTCGGCAACAAGGCGAGTGCGCCAAATCCGATGATGGTGAGCGCCGGCAACGCTCCGAGGGTAAGGGCAACACCAAGCAGCAACACGATGCGCCCGGTCACAAACAGCTGGACGACGAGGGTCAACACATTGACCAGAAGATCGACGGTCGCAAAAAACGCCGTTTGTGCCCCGCGGTCACTAAAGCTACGGCTGACGATTCCCAATTGCTGAAAATACAGAAAGGTCGAAGTAATCGCGAACAGCAACAGAAAAAGGCTGACATTTGCAAGATACGGTGAGCGGAAGGCATGGGTAATCCCTGCGAACACACTCCCGCCAATCGGCGTCTCCTCGGTGCCGGCGGTCGGCTGCCGATGCAAAGTCGGCGACAGCCGCGACAGGCGGCCGACGCTGAATACAGCGATTTCGAGCAGAATCGCTGCTCCGAGTAACAGAAAGATTGGCGACACGTAGCGCGCCAATGATGCGGTCAAGCTCGAACCGACGATCGCGCCGATCGTCGCCCCCGCGGCAATCACGGCGAACAAACGCTTGCCCTGCTCGGGACTGAACAGATCTACGTTCATCTGCCAGAACACCGACACCACAAACAGATTGAAGACGGAAGCCCAGATGAAAAAAATGCGGCCAACCCAAATCGTCTGCTCTGCATCAGACCAATGGAGCAGTATCGCGAACAGAACAATATTAGCAGCAAAGAAGCGGTAGGTGATCGGAATAAAGCGGCTCCGCGGTAATTTCTTGACGAGGTAGGCGAATGGGATGTTCAGCACCAGCATGCTGGCGAGAGTGCCGGTGAACAGCCATTGTAGATTGCTGAGGCCTCCGGCGACGCCCGCCTGGTCGCGGATCGGCCTCATGATGTAATAGGAAGACAGAACCGAGAAGATATAGAGCCAGCACCAGCCGACGACCGGCGCTTCCTCCGGCCGCACTTCGATCAAACGGCCGAGAACACGGTAGACCCGATCTGACATACCCCGACGCTGCGCCGGCGTACGGTCGGGATCGGTCAAGCGCGGCTCAGTGTAGGCCGGCGGCGATCTGTCTGATCTCTGCCGAGGTATGCTCGCCGCCGAGCGGCGTTCCCGGAACGAGATATTTGCCCATTGAGAGCCCGCCGACAACGACAGGCTCGAAGCCGATTTCCCGAATGAGGTTCGAGGCAATCGCAAGGGCGTTCTGATCGTCACCAGCGATCGGCACCCCAACCAGCTCGCCCGGGCGATGGGCGTCCTCGGACAGCTTCATATAGTTGATCGCATTAAACGCCCGAACGATATGTGCACCGGGTAACAGCCTCGCCGTGGCAAGACCGGCACCCCCCTGCTGCTCAACCGACTTTACGAACTCCTCACCGTCGCGCCGGGCGATCGGGTTGCTCACGTCGAGTACTAGCGCCTTCTTGGCGAGAGCTGCCCCGTAATCTTTGCCGATTTGCTCCATCGCAGTGTACGGGACGACGATCGCTACGACATCGTCAAACGCGATCGCCTGCTCGACAGTGCCAGCTTTAGCGAGCGGGCCGAGGCCGTCGACGAGATCCTTCAGCTGCTCGGGATGGCGCGACGAAAACATCACTGGGTGGCCGGCCTTTACGAATGACGCGCCGAGAGCGCCGCCTTCCTTCCCGGAACCGACCATAGCAATCTTTAGCGGCGTACCACCGGCCGCCTGTGCGAAAGCAGCCAACGGTAACGCGGCGACCGCGAGCAATGCGACGCTGCTCGCAGCCATTCGCAGAAGATCGCGGCGGTCGAAACCGGCGAATTGATCGTCTGCCATAGTGGGCATCCCAAGCAAAGCGGTTACGGTCGGTCGAAGTATAGCTGAGGGCCGATCGCGAAGTCGGCTCGTTCAATGTGGCCCGCTCTGGAGCGGTTGTCCCCCGGCCTTTGGCCGCTGGTGAAAGAGCTTGACGAACTTGCCTCGCTGTTCAGGAGACAAGGTTGCCAAGAACGCCAGGGTCGGGGTGAGCAGCTCGCGCTGCAAGCTGCGGCGCGCTTGCCCCGCTTCATCAAACAGGCGGGCCGCCGTCGACTGATCTGCGTCCGGTTTGGCGAGTTCGGACCAAGCGGCACTCATCAGCGGTTCTACGGTCTCTCGCATCTGCTGCATGTGCGTGCGCACGATCTCGGAGTATCGCTCGAAGGCCTGTCTCTGCTGTGGATCGAGCGCGAGCTCCGCCCCTACCCGCTGAAGCCGCTCTGCCGGGCTCGCCGGCAGCCCAGGACCTTGAATGCGGATCCACAAGGCTCCGGCGACAAAGCATAAGTTAAGCACCAGCGATAGCGTTAACGCTATCCATAGCAGAGGGTGGCGCGTAGCGCCGCGCGCCGCCGCTGAGGCGAACGTCACGTCCGCAGCCCCTCACCGAGGTCGCGCAGAAAACCGCTTCCGGGATCAAACAGCTCGGGCAGAAAACTGGCATCACTCAAGGGAACGGGCCCGATCAATGTGCGCGACGCGTCGCTCCCCATGGCAAAGCCCAGCCAGCTTGCCATCGCAATCGCCGCGGCGAGGCTCGCCCACTGAGCCACGCCAGGCAGGATACGCCGGCGCCACGTTGATGGAGCAAAAGTGACGACCCGTCTTTCGGTCTCGTCCAGGGGAATCGAGCAGGCGCGGGCGACGATGCGTTCGAGCCTTCCCGGCAGTTCGTCGGTGCCGCTACCAAGCGTCTGCGCTGCCGCGACGTCCTTAGCTGCCACCGGATCGCCGGCAAGAAGCGCAGCGACCCGATCACGTTCGTCCGGCTCGAGAAGTCCGTCGGCAAAAGCGGCCAGATCTAGAAGGCGCTGAAACTCGTCCTGCGTAGCCTCGGTCAGACAACTCCGGCGCCAGAGGGCACGATCGGAAGACCAGTCCGGCAAATTTTCCCGTTCCTCGTCCGTACGGCTCATTGCAACGTTCTCCTCGTTCTTTTACGTAGACGGCATCGCTGCCATCCCCGCAACCTTGGGGTTTCTCCCCTTGGATGTAGTGAAGAAGTCGCGACTTGTCGGGAGGTGGTCATTTCTCCTTGGCCTTGAAATGAGCGCGCAACTTGACCATCGCCTTGTGGTGCGCGCTGCGCACGGTCTGCGGGTCGATGCCTAGCGCCTTCCCGATTTCTGAAACGTCCATCTCGCGATCATATAACATCGCGAGAATCTCTCGCTGACGCGGTGACAGCAGCGCTTCCGGCAGCTTGAGCTTTTGTTTGGGTTCCACCGGGTCGACGGCGAGCCGGCTTTCGGGCACGGCGTCGATCGGTGTCAGAGCCGGCCGGTGCCGCCGCATGGCGTCGCGGGCGGTACTGCGGGCGACGATCGTGATCCAAGTGGACAAACCCGCCCGAGCGGGGTCGTAGCTGCGCAGGAGGCGGAAATCATCCTTGCACAGACGGACGAAGACCTCCTGCGCCAGATCCTCTATCTCCGCCGTCTCGCGCGCCACACCACGCACGGCCGCGGCGACGAGGCCGGCGTAGCGCCGCACAAACGCCTCCCAGGCCCCTTTATCCCCGCGCGTGAGCGCGTCGAGCTCGCCTCCCCGCGTCAATCAGGCTGCCCCACTCTGTTCGGTGGGGAATGTGGATGGCCACATCTCGGCGTCCTTTCGCGCCTTCAACCGGGTGCGCCAAAAAAATCGTTTCCCTTGTCGTCGATGACGATGAAGGCCGGGAAATCTTCCACCTCGATACGCCAGATTGCCTCCATCCCGAGTTCGGGATACTCGACGATCTCGACCTTGCGGATGCAGTCTTGGGCGAGCCGCGCAGCTGGCCCGCCAATCGAGCCGAGATAGAAACCTCCGTGCTTGCCGCAAGCCACGCGGACCTCGGCCCCCCGGTTGCCCTTGGCGAGCGTCACGAAGCTGCCGCCCGCCGTCATAAAGGCATCAACATAGCTGTCCATGCGGCCGGCAGTGGTGGGTCCGAAAGAGCCGGATGTATATCCCGCCGGGGTCTTCGCCGGCCCGGCATAGTAAATCGGGTGGTCCTTCACATAATCCGGCAACCCGTCCCCGCGTTCGAGCCGCTCCTTGAGTTTTGCATGGGCGATATCGCGCGCGACGATCAGCGGACCGGTGAGGCTGAGGCGGGTCTTGATCGGGTATCGCGAAAGAATACGGCGGATTTCGTCCATCGGTCGGGTCAGGTCGATTGGCACGACCTCGCCGCCGAGCGTCGCTTCGTCGATCTCCGGAAGGAAGCGGGCGGGGTTCGCCTCGAGCTGTTCGAGAAACACACCCGCGGCCGTGATCTTGCCGAGGATCTGGCGGTCGGCCGAGCAGGAGACGCCAATCCCGATCGGCAGGCTGGCGCCGTGTCGCGGCAGCCGGATCACCCGCACGTCATGGCAGAAATACTTTCCGCCGAACTGCGCGCCGATGCCGAGCCGGCGGGTGAGCTCGAGTACTTCCTCTTCGAAGTCCCGGTCCCGATAGGCCTGGCCGTAGCAGTTGCCCTCACGGGGCAACGTATCGAGATAGCGGCAGCTCGCGAGTTTGACCGTCTTCAAATTCATTTCGGCCGAGGTGCCGCCGATCACTATGGCGAGGTGGTACGGCGGGCAAGCGGCCGTGCCGAGGGTACGGATTTTCTCGTCGAGGAACTTCAACAGCGCTTGCGGGTTCAGCACCGCCCTGGTCTCTTGATAAAGAAAACTCTTGTTGGCGGAGCCGCCGCCCTTTGCGATGAAGAGAAATTCGTAGGCCTCGCCAGGTTCGGTGAACAGGTCGATCTGCGCCGGAAGGTTGTCGCCGGTGTTGACCTCCTCGTACATCGACAGCGAGGCGAGCTGGCTGTAACGCAGATTGGTCTCGGTAAAGGTGCGCCGGATGCCGGCCGAAAGCGCCGCGGCGTCGTCGCCATCGGTCCAGATTTGCTGGCCCTTTTTGCCCATGACGATCGCCGTGCCGGTGTCCTGGCACATCGGCAGCACACCGCCGCCGGCGATATTGGCATTCTTCAGCAGGTCGAATGCGACGAATTTGTCGTTGGCCGAGGCGTCCGGATCATCGAGTATCGCACGCAGCTGGGCGAGGTGGCCAGTGCGAAGAAAGTGGGCGGAATCGATGAAAGCCTGGCGGGCGAGAAGCGTCAGCGCCTCGGAGGCTACTTTGACAATGCGCCTACCCTCAAACGTGCCGAGCGACACGTAATCGCCGGTGAGCTTGCGGTAGGGCGCATCATCCGCGCCCAACGGGAAAAGCTCGTGATAGGCGGTGTCGCTCATGCGTCACTCCGGTCTGCGATCTCGTTGCAACATCGTTGTTTCGACGCTCGCGTCAAGCCGGCTACCCGGCATCCCGCAACAAACAGTTGCGTTGGCGATCAGTGACTGCTGCACCTGCAGCAAATCAGCAGCAAACTTTTCCTAAAGGTTGCAACAGGCGCCGTGTCATTGCGAGCCGAGAAGCGACGAAGCAATTTGGGTCCACACTTCCGGAACGCTGTAGGCTCATATACAGATCGTCCTGCCTCCGGTCCTCCAAAGAATCCCGCTAGTTTTGCTGTTTTTGCAGGAAACTATCAGCGACGGACCCTCCTTCGCCGCAGAAATCCTCGATTGGCGACGATCTAGCGAACGAAAGACAGCGGTACAACTGTGCCGATCGGGTCGACTGCTCGCTGATGAAGGCGGAGAATCCGACGATGCATCGAGATGCGCTCCGGTGCGAAAGGGGTATTGTAAGAAAAATAGCATTAATTTGAGATTATATCAATCAGCCTTTGGCCTCTGCCCACTTTCGGCTCCGCAGCCTCCTCAAGCCTATTTCTTGCGGAACTTGTCGAGCGTCACGATCTCCGCGGCTTGCCGCGGCGGCTTTGGCGTCTCTTCGGCGGAAACGTTGACGGCCAGCGCCGCTGTGTTTCGCGGCTTCACAGCCGGGACTTCGAACTGAAGTCCGAACTTGACCGAAGGGTCGGCGAAGCTCGTCACTGCCGCAAAGGGGATGATCAGCTGCTCCGGCCGATTTTGAAAGCTCAAGGTGACACTGAATTCTTGGTCTCCGACTTGGAGCCCCCAGAACTGATGCTGGAGAACGATCGTCATCTCTTCCGGATACTTATCCAGCAAATAGTCCGGTAGGGCGACCCCGGGGACATCGGTGCGAAAACTCACGTAAAAGTGGTGCGTGCCCCGTAACCCGTCTTGGGCCGCGCGCGCGAGCGCTTCCCGCACCACCCCGCGCAAGGCAGTCTCGACCATTTGGGGGTAGTCGAAAAGGTCCTGGACCATTCCCGGCGGCTCACACACGCTGGCAAGGGTGGATCCCGCAAAGCAAGTGAGGGGCTTCTGTTGCCCGGTGCCCCTCGAACCGCGAGTTACTCTAGGCTTTTACCCCGCGAAGGGTTAGGCCGCGAGTGCCTCTGTTGCGAAGTTGTCGTTCGCAGCTAGATTATGACCCGATAACGGCGGAATCATACCGGGCGACGAATCTTGCCTTTACCACGCGCGTCGAGCCTAGTTCGCCCCCCGCGAATCACCGGCTCCGAGGCCGGCGAGGAATTGGTGGAGGCGCCGGGTACTGCCCCCGGGTCCGCAACGCTTATTTCACAAGCCGTTTATCGCCATAGTCGGTTGCCCGACAATGCAGATATAGGGCGGCGGGCCGTTCGACACAATCCCGAGACGTGCCGCGCTCGAGCAAGGAGGAGCAATGCGCCTCAGGTCGGAACAGGAGGACGACATCGTGGGCCAGCGCGGCGAGACCCGGCCGACCCGGCGCGCGACCGTGCCGGCATTGGAAGAGATGTTGTACGAGCCGCTGCCGGTGCTCGATCACGGCTTCATCCGGGTCGTCGACTATATGGGCAACGACGAAGCGATCGTGCAGGCGGCACGGGTTTCCTACGGCCGCGGCACCCGAAGAACCAGCGAGGACCAAGGGCTCATCAATTATCTGATGCGGCATCGCCATACGACGCCCTTCGAGATGTGCGAAATCAAATATCACGTGAAACTGCCGATTTTCGTCGCCCGACAGTGGATTCGGCACCGCACGGCGAATGTCAACGAATACTCGGCCCGGTACTCGATCCTCGACAACGACTTTTATATTCCGGCACCCGAGCACTTGGCGTCTCAGGCAACGACGAACCGCCAGGGACGTGAACAGGTGCTCGAGGGTGCGGCGGCGCAGCGGGTTCTCGATCTGTTGAGCAAGGACGCCGAGCGTGCCTACAAAGGCTACATCGACTTATTGAACGAGGACGGCTCGGGCGCGCCGATCGACCCCGCAAGCCCCGGGCTGGCGCGTGAGCTGGCCCGCCTGAACCTGACGCTGGGGTTCTATACCCAATGGTATTGGAAGACCGATCTGCACAACCTGATGCATTTTCTGTCGTTGCGTGCCGACCCCCACGCGCAATACGAGATTCGCGCCTATGCCGAGGCAATGCTCGGCACGCTTGCGCGGTGGGTCCCGATGACCTACGCGGCCTTCCTCGAATACCGGATGAATGCGGCGCTGATCTCGGCGACCGGGCTCGCCGTTATCCGTCGCCTGCTTTCCGGCGAGACGGTCGCGCCCGAAACGAGCGGGCTTTCGCGGCGCGAGTGGCGCGAGCTGATGGCGCTGCTCGGCCGCCCACCCGGGTGATTGTTCCTGATCGTGCGTTGGCGACGGCCAGAGCCTCTAAAAGCGCGATATACCTAGGGTCCAGACCGCCCCGGCGTGCGGTAGCTAGTGCGCCATCGTCAGCTGTGCATTTCTCGTCCCGGCAGCATGCCAACGGCCACAATGTCGAACTCGCCCCACTGGGCCCGCGCGGCATCTAGCGCTCATCCCATCGGTCTCCCCCCGGGTCATCGGCGTGTCTTCGTGCGATTTTCGCGCCAAAGGTTGCATTTGTGACAGGAGCGTATCATTTTATCAATGTATTAATTGCTATGTCTCGACAACCATTGACCGATGCCCTGCGAGCGATGCGTTATGCCCGCACAAAGTCTCCCTGCTGCCTCCCTCAGGACCACCAATTGCCTCCCTGCTGTCCGGAACTGCGCCGGACGACTATATGTTTGATATGGAACGCCTTATGGCCGATTTTATCAGCGGTTCCGGGCGCGGAATCGATTTCTCTCCCTGCTCTCAGGGAGATCCGGCTGCTCGGCTGCGTGGGGCGGTGGTCGCCCATATAGCTAGGAACGATGGACGGGCTCTTCGACCGGTTGGTCGACCGGTTGGTCGAACGGGAGTGGAGAAGGCCCGGCACCGCCTATTCGATGACGATGCGCGGCGGTGGACGGCGCTGGGCGTCGGCGCCGGCGACCTTCTCCCAGATCCTGGCGGCGATGCGGCGGAAGACGAGCGCGTGCGGGTTGTCGGGCTCGACGACGGTGATCGGCCTTCCGCTGTCGGAGGTCTCGCGGATCCTGATGTCGAGCGGCACCTCGCCCAAAAACTCGGTGCCGAGCCGCTCGGCCTCGTGGCGGGCGCCGCCATGCGAAAAGATCTCGCTGCGGCCGCCACAATGGGGGCACAGGAAATAGCTCATGTTCTCGACGATGCCGAGCACCGGCACGTCGACCTTCGTAAACATGTTGAGTCCCTTGCGGGCGTCTAAGAGCGCGATGTCCTGCGGGGTCGAGACGATGACTGCCCCGGCCAGCGGGACCTGCTGGGCCATCGTCAGCTGGGCGTCGCCGGTCCCCGGCGGCATGTCGACAACCAGGATGTCGAGCTCGCCCCACTCGACCTCGCGCAGCATCTGCTGAAGGGCGCTCATTACCATCGGTCCCCGCCAGATCATCGGCGTGTCCTCGGGGACGAGAAACCCCATCGACATGACGCGCAGCCCGTAATTCTCAAGTGGTACGAGCACTTTGCCGTCCCGCGACTGGGGCCGGCGGCCGGTGATCCCGAGCATGCGCGGCATCGACGGGCCATAGATGTCGGCGTCGAGCACGCCGACGGCGAGCCCGTTCGCCTTGAGCCCCAATGCCAGGTTGGCAGCGACCGTCGATTTGCCGACGCCGCCCTTGCCGGAGGCAACCGCGACGATCGCGTTCACGCCGGCAACCGCGCCGCGCTGAGTTCGTCCGCCCGCCGCCGGGTGCGGCGCGGTGCGGCCGTGCGCCACTGTCTGCGCGGTCAGCACCGCCGTAACCGACAGCACATCCGGGAGCGCCTCTACTGCTTTTTCGGCTGCCTTGCGCAGCGGCTCCAGCCGTTGGCCGCGTTCGGGTTCGACCTCGATCGCGAAGGCTACATTGCCGTTGCGGACGACGACGCCCGACACCATGCCGAGCGAAACGATGTCGGCGCGCTTATCGGGATCGACCACACGCCCCAATGCCTCGAGGATTTGTCGTTCGGTAACGGCGGCCATGTCGTTCTCCCGCCCGGCGGGTCAGAGGGACTTCGATCTTGGCGCTTGGTGCCAAGCGCCGGTTGGGCCAGAGTGGCTGCCGAATATGCCGTTGGTCCTGTTTGTACGTCAGATCATGTGATCGAGCGCGACAAGGCCATCAGTGCCGCCGGATATGCGGGATTTGGGGCGGGCGGCCCGACTTGACAACACCCGCGCGCGCGCCCTCTATCGGGTTGCGCCTCTAGCGTGCCGAAGTCTCAGACGCCGCACCCATCGCAAGCGCGGCCCAAGAGCAAGGCCGTGGAAAGGTTCGGGATCGATGTTCTGGCAAAGTCAGGGCGGTGGCCCATGGGGCAGCGGTCCGCGCGGCGGCGGCCCATGGGGCGGCGGCAACCGCGGCAACGGCGGTGGGCCGAGCCCACGCGGCCGCGGTCCTCAGCCGCCGGATTTCGAGGAGCTGCTGCGCCGCGGTCAGGATCGCTTCCGACGCGTGCTGCCGCCGGGCGGCTTCAGTGGCCGCCGCTGGATCGGGATCGTCGCGATCGGCGTGGTCGTCCTCTGGGTGGCGAGCGGCATTTATACCGTCAACCCCGACGAGGTCGGGGTCGTGCTGCGCTTCGGCGCCTACAATCGGACGACCGAGCCGGGCCTCAATTACCACTTGCCAAGCCCGATCGAGTGGGTGCTCAAGCCGAGCGTCACCCGGGTCAACCGGACCGAGATCGGCTACCGCAACGCCGAAGGTCCGGCGATCCGCGGGGCGACCCGTCAAGTGCCGGAAGAGGCCTTGATGCTGACCGGCGACGAGAACATCGTCGACATCAACTTTACCGTCTTCTGGGTGATCAAGGACGCTAAGGCCTATCTCTTCAACATCCGGGCACCGGATGCGACGGTCAAATCCGCGGCCGAGAGCGCGATGCGTGAGGTGATCGGCGAGACGCCGATCGCCCAGGCGCTGGCCGAGGGGCGGGGCAAGATCGAGACCGACACGCATGGCCTCTTACAAGGGATCCTCGACGCCTATCGCGCCGGGATCGAGGTTACCCAACTGCAACTGCTGAAGGTCGATCCGCCGGGTCCGGTCATCGACGCTTTCCGGGACGTGCAGCGCGCGCTCGCCGATCGCGAGCGGCTGCGCAACGAGGCCGAGGCCTATCGCAATGACGTCGTGCCTAAGGCGCGCGGCGCCGCAGCCGCGGTCAAGCAGGAGGCCGAAGCCTACCGCCAAGAGATCATCGCCCGTGCCCAGGGCGACGCCGATCGGTTCATCTCCGTCTATCGCGCCTTCAATGCAGCGCAGGACGTCACCCTCCAGCGGCTCTACCTCGAAACCATGGAGGAGGTGCTCAAGAACAGCAATAAGGTGATCATCGACAAGTCCGCCCAGGGCCAGAGCGGCGTGCTTCCCTATCTGCCGCTGCCTGCACTCACTGGCGCCGGCGGTACCGCGGGCGTGCCGGCCCAGGGGGCCACTGCTGGGGCTT
>Ga0310915_10001440_pt1 | contig 12317 bp, 9 predicted proteins | sample GREbulkMGAN111_FD_202508 | JGI IMG/M metagenome (GOLD analysis project Ga0310915, IMG submission 202508) | Lab enrichment of tropical soil microbial communities from Luquillo Experimental Forest, Puerto Rico - GRE.bulkMG.AN111 | ecosystem: Environmental > Terrestrial > Soil > Tropical forest >...
GCTGCTGCCGGCGGCTTCGGTCCGCGATGCGGTAAAGGCGGAAATTCGCGGTGTGACCGGTCTCGATCCGGTGCTTGGCGACGATATTTCATTGTCGCTGTTTCCATCGGGAAGCGTGCGCTTCCGCAACGTCGTGCTCGCCAATCAGCCGAGCGGCGAGCCGGCCGTCGCCGCCGATGAATTGGTTGCCCGGCTGCGATACTTTCCTCTGTTAGCGGGCCGCATCGAAATCGCCGACGTGACGCTGGTGCGTCCGACCATCAAGGTCGCCTTCTCGGCCGCAGGCGAATCCAATTGGTCGGGCCTGATTTCATCGCTCGCTCGCGCGCTCGCGCCGCAGTCCGAGCGCGCCGCCGCTTTCTCGGAAATCGGCGTTCAGGACGGCACCGTCATTCTCTATGACGCTCGCAGTGACGCGACCGAACGGCTGGAGGGTCTCGAGTTTCAAGTGGCATGGCCTTCGATCTCGCGCAGCTTCGGCGCCAACGGCCATTTCACCTGGCACAAGGAAAACGTCGAAGCGAGCCTGACGCTGAGCGATTTTCTGGCGGCGCTGACCGGTGACCGTTCCGGTCTTAAGATCCGGCTGTCGAGTGCGCCGCTCACGCTTGCTTTCGACGGCTCGGCAAGCGACGAACCTACGCTCAAGATCCAAGGCACGCTCGGGGTTGAGGCGCCATCGCTCCGCGAGGCGCTGCGGTGGATCGGCAATGACCGGCTGCCGTTTGGCGGCTTTGGCCGATTCGCCCTGCGCGCGCAAAGCGACATCGGTGGGCGCGTGGCATCGCTCTCCAACGTCAATGTCGAGCTCGACGGCAACAGCGCGGAAGGCGCGCTCACCATATCGGCCGATCCGCGCCGGCTGGTGCAAGGCACGCTGGCGTCCGACACGCTCGATCTGACGCCCTATGTTTCCGGAATTCGGCTGCTTGCGCGCAACGAACGCAACTGGAGCCAGCTGCCGATCGCGCTCGATGGCTTCAACGACCTCAGTCTCGATCTGCGGCTCTCGGCCGCCAACATTAAAATTTCCACCGCCCGTTTGGGCCGCACCGCCGTCGCCGCCACGATGCGCGAGAGCAAACTCAATATCACCGTCGGCGAATCGCAGGCCTTCGGCGGGGTCGCCAAAGGGACGCTCGGTCTCGCCGGCGCCGACGGCGGCGTTGCCGCGACCGCGCATATGCAGTTCGCCGATGTCGATCTGGATAATTGTCTCGGTCAGGTATTCGGGCTGCACAAGGTCGAAGGCCGCGGCACCTTGACGGTCAATCTCGAGGGCGCCGGCGACTCGGTCCTGGCCGTCACCCATGGGCTCAATGGCACCGCCGTGCTCAATGCAAGCGCCGGCGCGCTGACCGGTATCAATATCGAACAATTGATGCGCCGCCTGGAGCGCCGCCCGCTCTCGGGCAGCGGCGATTTCCGCAGCGGCCGCACGCCGTTCGATCAGCTCGCCATAAACCTCAAAGTCAACCAAGGTCTGGTCTCGATCGACGAAATGCGCATCGCCGGCCCGTCGGTTCGCCTCGCTGTTGCCGGTCAGGCCTCGGTGCCGACCCGGGATCTCGATCTCAGAGGCGTGGCCACGCTGATCTCCACGGCCAGTGCCGACGAATTCGAACTGCCGTTTGTGGTGCAAGGCCCGTGGGACGATCCAATCATGCTGCCGGATGCGCAGAGCCTGATCCGGCGCTCCGGCGCCGCCGCACCGCTTCTCGGCAGCGGCAAGCCGTTAAACGCCGGCGATGCAGTGCGCTCGGTCATCGATCAATTGATGGCCACGCCGCAAACACCGGCGGCATCGCCAGCGGCATCGCCCGCAGCGACCCCGGCGGCAGCGCCCAGCGCACCGAACTCCAGGTAATCAGCAAAACGCGCCCGCGAGCGCGGCACATCGCGCGCGCGGCAATCAGGGTTGGACGCGCGCCGGCGCCCCGCGCCCCGCGCTGAGCTTGGTGAGGATCGACGCCGCGATCACGGCCAGTCCGACTACCGCGACGACGATACTACACACCGCGTTCATTTCCGGGCTGACGCCGAGACGGACCTCCGAATAGATACGGATCGGCAACGTCGTTGCGCCTGGACCGGTGGTGAAACTGGCAATGACCAGGTCGTCAAGCGACAGCGCGAAAGCGAGCATCCAGCTCGCCGCGATTGCCGGGAAGATCAGCGGCAAGGTGACCAACGCAAAAGTCTGCGCCGGAGATGCGCCGAGATCCATCGCGGCTTCTTCCAGGCTCACATCGAAATCGACGAGCCGCGATTGAACGATAATGGCGACGAAACATGTCGCCATCGTCGTATGTGCGATGACCACCGTCCAAAAGCCGCGATCAATCGAAACAGCCACAAACAAAAGCAGCATGGACAAGCCGGTAATGACCTCGGGCATGACCAATGGCGCATAAATCATCGCGGCGAACGGCAGCCGGCCGCGAAAGCGGCCGAACCGGACCAGCGCCACCGCGGCGAGCGCGCCCAAAAACGTCGCGATGAACGCCGAGATGAAGGCCACCCGAAAGCTGATCGATGCGGCTTGGAGAAGTGCTGCGTCCTGCGCCAGCACGGCATACCAGCGCATCGACCAGCCGCCCCACACGGCTACCAGCCGCGAGGCATTGAATGAATAGACGACGAGAATGACGATCGGCAGGTACAGAAACCCGATGCCGAGAACGAGCGCCGCGATGTTGAATACGGAAAGCTTGCGCATCTTAATCACGCTCCATGCCGCGCATGGCCTGATGCTGGAAAACCACGATCGGCGTGACCAAAACGCAGACCAGAACGACGGCGACGGCCGCGGCGGTCGGCCAGTCTTTGTTGGCGAAAAATTCGCTCCAGATCGCTTGCCCGATCATCGCGGTCTGCGAACCCCCGAGCAGATCAGGAATGACGAATTCGCCGACGATCGGAATGAAGCAGAGCAGGGAGCCTGCGATCACGCCTGGCGCCGACAATGGCAAGGTGATGGCCCAGAACGTCCGCCATCGCGGGCAGCCCAGATCCGCGGCGGCCTCGAGCAACGATTGGTCGAGCTTTTCCAGCGCCGCATAGAGCGGCAGAACCATGAACGGCAGATAGGAATAGACGATGCCGATATAGACCGCGGTATTGGTCGAAAGCCACGCCAGCGGTTCGCGCACGATGTGCAGCGCCAGCAACAGCTGATTGAGCGGCCCGTCGTGCTGCAAGATGTTCATCCATGCATAAATACGAATCAGAAACGAGGTCCAAAACGGCAGAATGACGAGCACCACCAGGACCGCCTGCAGGCGCGGCGGTGTGCGCGTAATCGCGTAAGCGATGGGATAGCCGATCACTAGCAGCATCAGTGTGGAAAACGCCGCGATCTGCAGGCTCTTCATGTAAGAAACGACATAAAGCGGGTCGGAGCCGAGGGAGATGTAGTTGTCCAGCGACAGGCCTGCGAAAAACGATCGTATGCCGGTCCAGCCGGCCGACAGATCGAACACCGGCATGTACGGTGGCTGCGCAATCGCGCTCTGCGACAAGCTGATCTTGAGCACGATCAAAAACGGCAGCAAAAAGAATACGATCAGCCACGCGTAGGGCAGCCACAGCACGATGCCGGCAAGACGCGAGCGTTGCGGCTGCGGGTTCACGCGCCTGCCCTCACCGGGTCAACACGATTGCGGCTTCCGGCGCGAAGCTAAGCCACACCTGATCATTCCAGCGAATGCCGCGCGCGGTGAGCGGCCCGATATTGGCAATTGCCGCCTGCAGCGGCACGCCGGCCTCGGTGCGCAGCTTATAAAGGGATAAGTCACCGAGATAACCGATATCGACCACGGTGGCGAGCACGCAGTTCTCCGCACTGGCGCGTTGCGCCGGCTCGACTGCACACGGGATGAGGCGGATTTTCTCTGGCCGCACCGCGACCCACACGGTTGCGTTGGGCTCGGCGTCAATCTTTCCTGTCACGCGCAACCGGCCTAATGTCGTGCCTTCGATCGTACCGGCGTCGTCGCCGACGCGGCCCTCGAACAGATTGATGCTGCCGACGAAATCGGCGACCCAGCGCGAATTGGGCTGCTCGTAAATCTCAGCTGGCGGCGCCACCTGCATCAGGCGACCACGATCCATGACTGCGATGCGGTCGGCCACCGTCATCGCTTCGCTCTGGTCGTGGGTGACAATGACGAATGTGAGTCCCAACCGGCGCTGCAAGTCCATCAGCTCGAATTGGGTCTCGCCGCGCAATTTTTTGTCGAGCGCCGCCATCGGCTCGTCGAGCAACAGCACGCGCGGTCGCTTGACCAGCGAGCGTGCAAGCGCGACGCGCTGGCGCTGGCCGCCGGACAACTCGTGCGGCTTGCGGCGGCCGAAACTTTCAAGCTTGACGAGCGCCAGCATATCAGCGACGCGCGCCGCGATTTCAGATTTCGGCAGGCCCTCTTGCTTGAGACCGAAAGCAATATTGGCTTCGACCGTCAGGTGCGGGAACAAGGCATAGGATTGGAACATCAGGTTGACGGGGCGGCGATGCGGCGGCACCGGCCCGAGATCGACGCCGTCGAGAAGAATGCGGCCGGAGCTCGGCTGCTCAAGTCCGGCAATGAGCCGCAACAGCGTGGTCTTGCCGCAGCCTGAAGGGCCAAGCAGCGCGAAGAACTCGCCTTGAAAGACCTCGAGCGAGAGCTGGTCGACCGCGATGAACTCGCCAAAGCGCTTGCTGACCGCTTCGATGCGCAACAGCGGCTGTAAATTGCGCTCGGCCCAAGGCGCGAAGCCCCGTTTCGTAAATCCCGAACTCACCGCCATAGTCGCCATCGATCGTCCGCGCATCGGTGTGCCGGCGCCGTCGCCACGCTAATGCATTTTCATGATTCCCGGAAACAGCAGCGCCGGCGGCGAAGCCAAGCGCCGCTCACGCCCGCGCAGTCGCGTTCGCCTCGGCCATGAAGCGTTCGAGCGCCGCCGTCTGCTCGGGAGAGAACCGCAGCCCGAGCTTCGAACGCCGCCACAGCACATCGTCCGCGGTCCGCGCCCATTCTTTGCGCATCAGATAGCGCACTTCGACGGCGGTAAGATCGGCACCGAAACATGCGCCCAAATCCTCCGATCGGCTGATATTCTCGAGCACACGCTCGACACGGCTGCCATAAGCCCGCACCAGCCGCCTGGCATGCTCCGCCCGCAGGAACGGCCAGCTTCGCAACGTGCGTTCAACCAGCGTTTCGAGCCCGTCATAAACGAAATCGCCGCCCGGCAAATGGCTTTGCGCCGTCCATGGCCGCGAATGCGGGAAAAAGTGGCGCAAGCGCGCCAACACGTATTCGGCAAGACGCCGGTAGGTCGTGATCTTGCCGCCATAGACCGTGAGCAGCGGCGCTTCGCCGTAGCGCTTCTCCAGGATCAGTTCGTAATCGCGACCGACATCCTGGGCCTTGCCCGCGCCGTCGTCATAAAGCGAGCGCACGCCGGCAAACGCCCAGACGACGTCGGCGGCGCCGATCTCGCCCCGGAAATATTCATTCGCGACTCGGCACAGATAGTCGATCTCTTCGCCACTCGGCGCCGCGGTCGACGGGTCACCGCCGAACGGCTGATCGGTAGTGCCGATCAGCGTGAAATCGCCCTCGAACGGAATGGCGAAAACAACCCGCCCATCGGCGGCCTGCAAGATGTATGCGCGATCGTGATGGTAAAGCCGGCGCACCACGATGTGGCTGCCCTTGTCGAGGCGCAGGCGATGCTGCGGCTCTTGGCGCAGCGCGGTCTCGGCGAATATTTCGTTCCAGGCTCCGGCGGCGTTGATCAGGATTCGGGCGGTCACGACGTCGCGTTGACCGCGCGCGATAAGAACAAGTCGCCAGCTGTCGCCGCGTTCGGCCCGCACGCAGCGGGTGCGGGTGCGGATGACGGCGCCGCGCTCCGCGGCGTCCACGGCATTGAGCACGACGAGCCGCGCGTCGTCGGCAAAGCAATCCGAATATTCGAAGGCGTGGTGAAAGCGGACTTTGAGCGGCAGCCCTGCCTCGTCGGTAACGAGATCGAGCTCGCGCGTTCCGGGCAGAATCTTGCGCCAGCCGATCCAATCGTAAAGCGCTAGCCCGAGCCGCAGCAGTGACGCCGAACGCCGCGCTTCATTGATCGGCAACACGAACCGCATCGGCCGCACCAGATGCGGCGCGGCGCGCAATAGCGCTTCGCGCTCGCGCAAGGCCTCGTGCACCAGCCGAAACTGGCCGTGTTCGAGATAACGCAAGCCCCCGTGGATGAGCTTGGAGGAGGTCGAGGACGTGCCGGACGCGAGGTCGTTTTGCTCGATCAGGACGGTGCGCAGGCCACGGCCAGCGGCATCCCGCGCAATTCCGGTGCCATTGATACCGCCGCCGACGATAGCCAGATCAAAATCAGCCACTGCGCCTCCGAATGCCGGGGAATATCGAACGGCAAGTGCGATCTTGCCTCAGGTGTAAGATCGGCCATGATACCGCTAAGGAATACTACGCATGGACTTTCGCAATCGTCATGTCATTGTTACCGGTGGCGCGGGCGCGCTTGGCACCGCGGTAGTGGCGCGGCTGATCGAGGCGGGCGGCATCTGTCACGTGCCTTGCCTCAATGAGGCGGAGGCCGCGCGCTTTCGTCTGCGCGATCACAAACAAGTCGCGGTCGCCGTCACCGGGTCGCTCACCGACGAGGCCGCGATCGAAAAGCTTTATGGCGGAGTGGCGCCGCTCTGGGCTTCGATCCATACCGTCGGCGGCTTTGCGGCTTCCGCTTTGCGCGATACTGATTTGGCGACGATCCGCCAGCAGCTCGAGATGAACCTCATCAGCTGTATCTTGTGCTGCCGCGCTGCGGTCCGCTCTATGGCGGACGCCGGCGGCCGCATCGTCAACGTTGCCGCGCGACCGGCGCTGGAATGGCGAACCGGCGCCGGCATGACCGCCTATACCGCCGGCAAAGCCGGCGTGGCCGCGCTGACCGCGGCGCTCGCCGAGGAAGTCGCCAAGGCCGGCATCCTGGTCAATGCGGTCGCGCCCTCGATCATGGATACCCCGCCCAATCGGCAAGCCATGCCGAAAGCCGATTATGGGCTGTGGCCGAAGGTCGAAGAGGTGGCGGCGACAATTGCGTTCCTGGCTTCGCCCGAAAACCTGGTCACGCGCGGCGCCATCGTTCCGGTCTACGGAAAATCGTAGGCACCGCGGCAAGTTCGGTCGCGGCTGCCTTAATATCCCGCCCACAGCCCAGGCGTTGCCAGTTCGAGCAGGTGGCCGTCCGGATCGCGGAAATAAATGCTGTCGCCGCCACGCGGCCAATGGGTGCGGCCTTCGATTGCGACACCGGCCTCGTTGAGGCGACTTTCCCAATCTTGCCGTTCGTCCGCGGCAATGGAAAAAGCCACATGGACCGGGCCGTGCCCGTCATGCGGCGGAATAGTGCCGGCGGGAAGATGCACGGTTTGCAGCGAGTGGCCGCGCAGAAACAACAGCAGCACGCCGCGATGACCGACGTCGTAAGCGCAAAGCCGTGGATCGCGATAAATGCTGTTCAGGCCAAGAACCTGTTCGTAGAACGGACAGGCGCGCTCGAATGCCTCGACGTAAAGAACGGTTTCCAACACGCCGAGAAGCGAAGGCATTTGCCGTTTCCGTTTCCCCGCGCGGCCATACCCGCCGTCGGCGGGAAATTATTCAAGCTACCGGAACGATTTCCTGCTCAGGCATGGTCACCAGCCGGGTCACGGCGCTGGCGGCGACCACCGCGCGGTGCTGCGCATAGGCTTCGTGATTGCGCTCGATGTAATCGAGGTCGTAGAGATAATTCACCATCAAGCCATAGGATTGTTTCAGCGCCCGTTCCGAGGTGTCGGCGAGCCAATCGAGCCGCTCCAGTCGGGCGCCGTTGCCGAGATGGAATCGCGCGACCGCATCGACCGGCAAGCCGCGGCCGTTGCGGCCCCGCAAGTAATACCACGCTGCGGCGCGCAGGAACGGCTCGCGCATTTCATCGGCGATCTCGGGCGCGCGCCACCAGCCGTCGGTGTCGAGCGCGGCAAGCGCTTCCCGGTCGGCATCGTCGATCGCGACGGAAGCGCTTTTGGCGCGCTCGCGGTTGAGCCATTCGGCGAAATTCGGTGCCGGCGACAGCGTGACAAACGTGCCGACGCTGGGAATGTCGCGCGACACCTCCTCGACCACCTGCTTGATCAGAAAATGACCGAACGTCACGCCGGTCAGGCCGCGCTGACAATTGGTGATCGAATAGAACACCGCGGTGTTCGCGCGCTTCGGTTCGACCGGATCGCGCTTGTCGGACAGGATCGGCGCGATCGCGCCGGGAATGGCGCGGGTCAGCGCCACTTCCACGAAGATTAACGGCTCATCGACAAGCGCCGGATGAAAGAAGGCGTAGCAGCGGCGATCCGGAGGGTCGATGCGCCGGCGCAAATCGGCCCAGTCCCTGATCTCATGAACCGCTTCGTAGCGAATGATCTTTTCCAGGATCGATGCCGAAGTCGACCAATCGATGCGGCGCAGGACCAGAAAGCCGCGATTGAACCATGACGAGAACAAATGGACGAAATCGTTGTCGACGATTGCGAGGTCGTCGCGATGGTCCATGGCATCGAGCAGCTGTTCGCGCATGCGCACCAGCGCCGCGGTGCCGCCAGGGGCGAGATTGAGGCGGCGAAACAATTCGAGCCGCCGCGGCTCGCTGGCGGAGTGAAGATCGGCCGCGGTTGCGTCCGACGGCGATTGGCGCCAAACGGCGATAGCGCAATCGATGCGCGGCCGATCGTGACCGAAGGTTCTACCGAGCGATTCGAAGAAGGCGATGCGCGGGCCGGTCGTCAGCTCCGCGTAACGCGCCAAAATTTCCTGCGCCAGCGCCACGCCGGAGGCTTCGCCTCGGCCAGACAGCAAATCCTCGCATAATTCGATCAGCCCGGCCGAACGTTCATGCGCCGGCTCGCGCCGCTCGCGTTTGATCAGCGCGCGACTACGGTCGGCAATGCTTTGCAGCATTTCACTGAAGAAGGTGGTGTTCACCGCGTCATCCCGTACGGCAAGACTTAGCTAATGCTGCGACACTGTAATAACAAGCTGGTTAAAGCCCTGTAGACAAAGCGGCGGCGCTTGGGCAGTTAAGCGCCGGCGCGGCTTTGACCGCGGCTTGTGGAGTTAATCATGCCGGGCCCCTTGGCTGGATTGCGCGTACTCGAACTTGCCCGCATTTTGGCCGGCCCCTGGGCCGGACAGATCCTCGCTGATCTGGGCGCCGACGTCATCAAGGTCGAGCGCTCGGGCAACGGCGACGATACCCGCGCCTGGGGCCCACCCTTCGTGCCCGCCGCCCACGGCGGCCATCTCGACGCGGCCTATTTTCATTGCACCAACCGCGGCAAGCGCTCGATCGAGCTGGATTTCACCACGGCCGAGGGCCAGCGGCTCGTCAAGAAGCTCGCCGCGCGTTCCGATGTGCTGATCGAGAATTTCAAGGTCGGCGGCCTGGTCAAATTCGGTCTCGACTATAAAAGCCTCGGCCCGGCCAATCCGCGATTGGTCTATTGCTCGGTGACGGGTTTCGGACAGACCGGGCCATCCGCCGCGCGCGCGGGTTATGACCTGATGGCGCAGGGCATCGGCGGCATGATGGAAATGACTGGCGCGGCCGACGGCCCGCCAACGCGCGTTGGCGTGCCGATTTCCGATATCTTCTCCGGCGTTTATGCGACGATCGGCATTCTCGCAGCTTTGGTGCGGCGCGAGAAAACCGGCCGCGGTGGTTATGTCGATGCGGCGCTTGTCGATTCCACGGTCGGCACACTCGCTTTCCAGGCGCTCAACTATCTTGTGTCGGGAGAACTTCCCAAGCGCATCGGCAATGCGCATCCGAATCTCGTGCCTTATCAGGAGTTCCCGGTTGCCGACGGTCGCGTCATCATCGCCACCGGCAACGACGCGCAATTTGTCAAGCTGTGCGGCATTCTCGGCGCGCCAGAGCTCGCACAAGCCGAGGCCTACAAGGATAATAAGGGCCGCGTCGAACATCGCGCCGAACTTGTCGGCAAACTGTGCGCGCTGACCTCGCGGATGAAACGCGAAGAACTTCTGGACAAGCTGGAAGCCGCCGGCATACCGGCGGGCCCGATCAACGATCTGCAACAGGTGTTCGCCGATCCCCAGGTCGTCCATCGCGGCATGCGGCTCGAATTGAAAAGTCCGGCGGCAAAGGGCGGCATCATTCCCGGCATCCGCACGCCGATCATGCTGGACGGGACGCCGATGGCGTCGGAGCGGCCATCGCCGCGCCTTGGCGAACACACCGGCGAAATTTTGCGTGAGATCGGCGAAGCTTGATTTAGGGCGGACCTAACGGCGCCGCTGGCCGGCGCCGCCACTGCTACTGGCGGCGCCGCCCAACAACGCTGCGCCAATCAGAATGCCAATGCCGACCGCAACGCCCAGGGTCAACAGCGGCCGCTCTTCGGCTTGGCTGGCGACGCGGGCCAGCGCATCGCTGCCGTATTTGGCGCTGAGGTCGAGCGCTTGATTGCCCAACCGCCCGGCTTGATCGCCGGCGGCTTGGCCGCCTTTGCGGAAGCGATCCACCATCTCGCTCAAGATCGTGGAAATGGCGTCGCCGATTTGATCGCTCGCTGCAGCCGCGGCATCGGAGGTTTGACGCCCGGCAATGCGGCCGATCTTCTCGAGTTCCGCCTCGACAGCGCCCAGATGCTTCTGGATGGCGGCAACTCTGGGAGCGAAATTCGTTGTGCGATACTGGAACATGCTGCCTCGCGAAATCGGCGGCCGGATTATTGATTTGAAACTCTGTAACCCCCTCACCCCGACCCTCTCCCCACCGCCCCACCGGGGAGAGGGGGCGCACCCTCGATGTCAGACCACCGCAGTCGGCGCCAAAGCGTCGATATCGGTCACAACATCGATCACGGCGGGCCGGTCCGCCACCAGCGCCTGCGCAAGCGCCGCTGGAAACGCCGAAGCCTGTTCGACGCGAATGCCGAGCGCGCCCATATCCTGCGCGATGCGCGCGAAATCGACCTTGCTGAAGGTCCATAATTCGCGCGCTTTCGCGGTTTGCTGTCCGCCATAGACGCGGTCGAACCCGCGTTTCGACTGGTTGCCGCTGCCGTTGTTGTTGACGACCGTCACCGCATTGATGTTCCAGCGCGCCGCGGTCTCCACTTCGGCGATGTGGTACCATAAGCCGGCATCGCCGGTGAAAATAACCACCGGGCGTTGCGGACAAGCGCATTTGGCGCCGAGCCCAGCAGGAAACGCCCAGCCGAGATGTCCGGCGCTGCGCATATAGCTTTGCCGCGGCGAGGTCAGGTCGAACATGCCGCCCATCCACATGCCGGCGTGCCCGGTGTCGGCGACGACGATGGCATCGTCGGGTACGTGGCGGGTGAGTTCATGGCAGAGCCGCTCCGGCCGGATCGGCACCGCCTCTGATGTGAGCGCCGGCCGGTATTTCTTTCGCCACTCGGCGCAGATCGTCTGCGCTTCGGCAATCCAGTTTTTGCGTTTGCCGGCGCCGGCGCGATCGGCCTGCGCCAGCATGCGGGTAAGCGTCGCTTTGGCATCGCCGTTGACCGCTGCGAGCAGTGGATAATTGCGGCCGAGCGCTTCCGGCTCGATGTCGATCTGGATCGCCGGCGTGCCGATCTTCGGTACCGCCCAGAAATGGGTCGTCATGCCGCCGGTCTCGGTGCCGACGAAGCCGACGAGATCGGCGGCATTGACCACGCGATTGGCGCTCTCGCGCGAATAGGTGCCGGCCACCCCGACCGCGAGCGGATGACTGCCGGGAATCGCATCCTTGCCATTGAGCGAGGTCGCGACCGGAATCTGCAGCGCCTCGGCAAGTGCGACGAGTTCGGCGGCAGCACCAGAGGCACGCACGCCGCCGCCGGCGACGATCACCGGGCGGTTTGCGCCTTGCAGGATCTTCAACGCCGCGCGCACGCTTGCGTCGTCGGGCTCGGGACGAAAGGCCGGCACGCGGGCAAATTGCGGCTCGACCAGCGGCTCCATATCGGCTTCCTCGGCATCGACCTGGCCTTCATTGCCGCGAAATTGTAAGTGCACCGGGCCGGGACAACCGGTCACGGCGGCGCGGAAGGCCTGCCGCACCATGTCCGGAAAGCGCGCGACATCGTCGACGGTGGCGTTGAACTTGGTCACCGGCTCGAACGCCGGCATGTCGTCGATCTCCTGATAGACCTTGCGGAATTTTGTTTTCGGTTCGCGCCCGCCGGTCATCGCGATCACTGGTGCATGCGCAAGCCACGCATCGCGCAATCC
>Ga0310915_10001444_pt1 | contig 12308 bp, 15 predicted proteins | sample GREbulkMGAN111_FD_202508 | JGI IMG/M metagenome (GOLD analysis project Ga0310915, IMG submission 202508) | Lab enrichment of tropical soil microbial communities from Luquillo Experimental Forest, Puerto Rico - GRE.bulkMG.AN111 | ecosystem: Environmental > Terrestrial > Soil > Tropical forest >...
CGGAATTAAAAAGAATGTGGATCGCGCCAGCTGCGCGTGGACTCGGTGTAGGCCGCCGGTTGCTAGGTGAGCTTGAGCGAACTGCCGGTGAAGCTGGTGTCGTTGTCCTCCGACTTGAGACAAACCGGGCACTCAGCGAGGCAATCGCACTTTACAAACGTTCAGGTTATGTCGAAGTTAAGGCGTTCAACGCCGAGCCCTATGCCCACCACTGGTTCGAAAAAACGCTTGGGAAGAAAACTCAAAGTGGGAGAGTGCAATAATCGCGTCTAGTCGGCAAGCGGCTAGTCGAGGACCGTTCCTTCGCCGACAACCACCGCCTCACCACCGACCCGAACTTCCTCGAGAACTCCTGCACGGCTCGAGAGCGAAATGTAAATACGGCCCGGGCGGCCCATGCGGACGCCCTGAAGGTTCACGAGCCTCGAGGCATTGTCGACTGACACTGCGTTGTGCTGAAGGAGATACGCGCCCAGTGGCCCACTCGCGGCGCCTGTGGCCGGATCCTCCGGAATGCCGATGCAGGGCCCGAACATTCGACTGTACACCGCAGCATCATCGTCCGCCGGCTGGCACGAGAATACAAACACAGGGAGCTCTTCGAGATTCAAGCCGCGGAGTAACGTGCACAATCTCCCACGCTCGATGGATGCCGCATCGACCGCCGCGCGCGAACGCAGCGGAACGTACAGAAATGGAACTCCGGACGACGCGACTTGCACCGGCAAGTTTCCGCCTGCAAGGTCGCACGGTTGCACACCGATTGCCGCAGTAACCGCAACGCTGTCGGTGACGATGGGCCCGAATGTCGGAATCGATTGCGTCATCCAGGCAAAGCGCAAGGCGTTCTGATCCCATTCGAGTCCCACGGGCGTTGGTCCTATGCCGAGGCCGAGAACCACCTTATCCGCGCCTGCACGCAGTCGCCCCGCGCCTGCAAGCGCAAAAATCGTCCCAATCGTCGGACTTCCGGCCATCGGTAGCTCTCGGGATGGAGTAAAAATGCGAACCCGCGCCTCAGTCTCGGGAGCCTCGGGAGGAAACACGAATGTGGTTTCGGGGAGAGCCATTTCATTTGCGATCTTCTGCATCCGCCGCTCGTCAATTCCCGCCGCATCGGGGAACACAGCTAGCTGGATGCCGGTGAATGGCTGATTCGAAAAAACATCGAGACGGATGTACCGAAGAACAGACACTGGCTTCCTACTCCTTCATCTGAGCGAATTTAGAAGGCAAACAACCGGATTGCCGTCAAGTTACGAGCTCTGCTGGAATCCTAGTCTTGGACACTGGATGTAAATTGGCATGTCGGCGTGGAATGCCAGCGGCGAATGATCCGGTTCCATAAAAGTGCGCAAGATGACTGGTTACAAAAACAATTCTTCCTCCAACGCTCATTCGCGGCATCGCCCCGTTGACCAAATTTATCTGTGCGGTAAGGTTGAGTCACGTACGACGTTGGCGCTGGCCGTAGCGAAGGGTTCCGCTCCTGAGTTTATGCAAGGATTAGCGGTTTCCATTTTCCTGCGATGACTCGAAGCGCGATGGAAAGATGGAAAGAGGATACTCGTTTGACTACATGCAAACAGACAACAATTTCTTCTCTCCGGAGTACATTAGGCACATTTTTGGTACCCGGTTGAGTCGAAACTGCGCCCGTGGAAAAGATTAGTCCTGATAAGTCGGCTAGGATTTACCTAACCGCCGGCAGCCGATTGGTAGTCACTACCCCGTTAATCGCGAGTAATCGACGCAGACAGATTCATCTACGGGGATCCTGTGAGGTTACACGGCGCGTTCACGAATAGGCCGTTTTAGTGGTTATCCGTCGCCGGGCGCTGGCCTGCGCCACATCGGACCTAGGATGACTTCAGGATGGCCAGTCGTCCAGGAGTGGCTGTGATTGATTCTCACAAGCCGATCTATGTGGCCAAAGCGGGTGGCGGTTCCGATTCCACATCCGGTATGCGGAGTCTGCGATCAGTCGGTCCGTGAACCCGCGACGACCCTTCCAACGACCATGCGTTGCATTGCACGAGGCATGAGCCGATCGAGGAACACTGTCGCCTTGTTCAAGAAGCCAGGGACCACGGTTGCTCTCCGTCCCAGCATGGCCAGAACACCGGCCTTAGCGACAAGCTCAGGCTTCACCATCGTGAGTTTCAACAGCGGCGAGATCTTCTGACCGGCGACCTCGCCAAAGGAGGTCGCCGCAGCGCCCGGACACAAGGCGGTCACAGTAACACCATAATGCTGCAGTTCGTGGTGAAGCGCTTCTCCGAACTGGAGAACATAAGCCTTAGTTGCCGCGTAAGCTGCGAAACCGGGAACTGCCTGATATCCGAGAAGACTGGCCGTCAAAAGGATATGGCCATTCCGGCGCTGCATCATGTCTCGTGCAAAAATGTGAGTGAGCTCAGTCACGGCGACGATGTTCAACTGCAGCATGTCGGCGATTTTCTCAAGCGGTTGACTGACGAATGCGCCGTAAAGGCCGTAACCGGCATTATTCACAAGGATGTCGATCGAAATGCCACGTGCATCGAGGCGGGACTTGAGCTCGGCTGCCGCCCCAGACCGTGATAGGTCCATTCCTTCCACTAGGACCTGCACGGAATGCTTGTGCCTAAGCTCGTTTGCAAGGTTCTCCATGGGCTCCGTGCGACGCGCGACGAGCACGAGATTCGCCTTGCGCTCTGCGAGAAGTTTGGCGAACTGAAAGCCAAATCCACTTGATGCTCCAGTCACGAGCGCCCATTTGTTATTTAGGCTTTCCATGCTTTGTCGCGTTCCTTTCGCTCTACGACGAGGCGACCAGTCCATCCTCGTGTTCCGCCGGCTTTCAGCTGTTCGGCAACGACAACGTTGCTCGTTTTCCCGGTCGCGCCAGTCACGATAATTCTTGGCTTGGGCATGATCATCTCCTTACAAGATTTGTCGGGGCGCCCGCCGATTGCCGGGGGATGCGCTCATTGCGGTCCTGCGCCGATTGCTTTGGCATTCTTCCTGAAAAATTCTTCCAGTGTCTGCGGATCTCGTGCGGTCACGACTCGGATCGCATCGGTAGCCTGGAAGCGTTCTCCACCTCTTCGGAAGTACCGCCAGAGATGTGTCAGATGATCGAGCGCGTGAGGGTTGACGCGCTCCTTCACTGCATTTGCCCACTGCTCGTCCGTAATTGCCACGTATCGAATCGGCCGTCCGATTGCTCTCCTGAGAGCTTCGGTGATCTCTATCACCGTTGGAGTTTCGCTGACCAGAGCGTAGACGCTCTGAGACGGCACGCCAGGATTAGCCAGCAGGGTTGTGGCTACACGGGACACGTCTTCCGCGCCAACGAGTGGAATGACGGTCTTATCCTCGCCCCACGGCAGGAAGACGGTGCTTTGCTCGGCGACGCCCCGACTGATAAGAGCGCGAACGTTTTCGTAATAGGGCGGAGCCTGGAGATGAACGGCGCCGACCTGCGCCCAGTCGAAGATGCGATCGGCGAGCCGATGCTGCAAATTGCGGAAGCTCGGAGCATGTTGTAGATCGCGAAAGCCGGGATCATCAGGCCTGCCTTGATACTGCGAATTGTTCACTACCAACTCCAAGCCAGCGTCGCGAGCGGCTGAGGCGAAGATTGCTGCTGCCTCAAGCAGGCCGTCGGCCACCGGATATGTGAAGTACGCGCGCTTGATATTGCGCATGGCGGCCTGCACTGAAGCCGAATTCAGGAGGTCGCCCTCGACCACCTCCGCTCCCTGTTTGCGGAGCTCATCGGACCTGGCATCGAGCTTGTGAACTAAGGCGCGAACCGGAATGCTTTGCTCCATCAAAAGACTTGCGACCCGTCTTCCGGTCGACCCTTGCGTTCCACCAGCTGCACCTGTGACCAAGATGGGATCAGACATAGGAGTTTTCCTTTCGTGTCACATAGGATGATACAAATCATCCTATGGATTCCGGATTTGTTCTTTCCCCTCATTGTTGGGGCTGAGTTCCACTTTTGGATGATCAGCAGCATCCTATTTGTGATGCGTTACCGGCCCGAACATAAAATCCAGATCCATCAGAAGATTGTGAAAGACGCCTCCCGGCGCGTCCGCACCGAAGGCTTGAATGGCGCGGCGGTTGGCGCGGTTATGCGTGACACCGGCCTGACCCACGGAGGCTTTTACAAGCATTTCGGGAGCAAGGACGACCTGCTCGTGGAATCACTGAGCGGGGCATTCCGGGAAATCGTTCAAACCCTGGTTCGTGCCGCTGAACGGGCGCCCCGTGGGGAGGCGTGGAAGGCAATTGTGAAAACCTACCTGCGCCCGGAATTTTGCGAACATCCCGAGCGGGGGTGCCCGCTGGCGGCACTTGCGTCCGAATTAGCGCGGGCAGATAAGAATATGAAGCCTCAGATCGTCGCGGAGCTCATAAACTACAAAAGCCGAATGCTGCCGTTCATGCCTGGCCGGCGGACCGTGGATAAAGAACGTGCTTTCTTTGCGATTTTTTCAACGATGATCGGGGCAACTGAAATTGCTCGCATGCTACCCGATCGCCCGATGCGAGAGAAAGTGCTGGGGAGCGCGAGCGATTTTCTCTTGCGCAGCTTCTGACCTCCTCAATCATGAGGCGCAAGGAACGTCTCTGGCACGTGGCGCCAATTCCAGGCCACGGTGCAATTCGGAAGTACCCCCGATTGCACAGATAAGTGCTTGCGCATCTCGGACACAACCTTGCAGCCAGTCTATACCGACACCGGCTGACGGAGGTCGACAGCATCTGATAGTCGCTGGCAGCTATCTTGTGACGGCCTTAGGAGTGTTTCTCTGGACGAACCCGCGAACTCTGCGTAGAACCGTGCCAAGACGGTGTTGAGTAGATTTTCGGATTGTTGGTCAAGAATCGCCGTTACACTCTCGACTGGACGGCAGCTTTCATGGAAACGAGATCGGAAATGCATTGAGCTCAATTGCAGTGGCTACTCGGAACGGCCGGTATGCGACACGATTCTGTTTATCGTCCTTACCTTCCTGATCACATGGGGGACGGGGATGGTAGTTGTGCTTTCAACCCATGCCAACCTCGTTAATGGAGCACGCCCGGTTCAGCATCCGATTCCAATCTCAACGCCATTAGCCATCATTTTGATGGTGATTGGCGCTTATGGTCCGTTTCTTGCCGCTGTTAGCGTCACGAGGTTGAGGTCAGGGAACGCGGGCGTAGGTCGGTTGTTTAGGCAGTTTCAGCGCTGGCGAGTTCACTCGATGTGGTTTGTAACAGCTTTCCTGGGTCCCGCTTTCCTGGGGCTGATCGCACTCCTAATTACGGCGCTCTCCGGCGGGACGACGCCTGCGCACTTGTTCACTCTTCCGCGCTCTCTGCACTTTGCTGGGTGGTTAACTGGTCCTTGGGGTGAAGAGCTGGGCTGGCGCGGCTATATGCAACCAACACTGCAGAAACGCTTGGGTGCACTCGGGGCAAGCTTGGTGGTCGTCTGGTCCTTGTGGCACTATTGGCCGGTCGCAACGCCGGCCGGGGGTTCTCTTACGGAACTGCTCCAAGCTCCAGTCTTAACCTGGCTGGCGTATGAGGTAGCCAACTCGGTAATGATGGCCTGGCTATACAACAGCACGGCTGGAAGTCTGCCGATCGCTTGGGCGTCGCATGTTGGTCTGAGCCTTGGTCAAAACTTGGTCGATAAGCACCCGATTCCGTTCGGATCATTCGTGCTTACGTTCTGGGCTGCGGCGGTACTGGTGATCGTGGTGAATGGCCCGCGGTCCTTATCGCGCAACAGCAGTACGACCTAGAGAACTGAATTCACCTCCGCTGGCAAGAGACAACGGACCTGATCCGCTGGCGCAGTGCCACAGCGTGGGAGGAATAAAGTCAGCCATTGACACCTTAGCTGAAACTACAACTCGCTGCTTCGGCTTTCAGTCTTTCAATCTGCTGCAAGTGAGCAGCACCATGCCCGCCCATTCTCTCTACTGGGTCGGCGACCGTCACGTTTCGTTGGATCTCTGGGTGGAATGCCGACTTGGAAAGATCGGAAACCCTCAGAGCTCGCAGCAGACGCAAGTTGTGATGCCGTGCCAGCCCGTAGAACGCGACGAGTTCCGAGGGAAGTGAATCCAAGTAGTTCAGGTTGCGGGCCCAAGCATCCTGATCGAGCGGCGCGATAACGGGCTTGTTGTCGGCCAGCATTTGTCGCAGTCGATATCCGTAGATGACCTCAACATCCGCTAGATGACCGAGAATTTCCAGCACGCACCACTTGTCAGAGGAAGGCTTGTAGCGTAGGACCTCGTCCGACAAACCTGAGACGGCAGTTGCAATGTCCCTGGGGCTTTTCTCAGCGGCATCGAGATGACTTTGAAGCTGTGCTTTCGTCATCGGCAGCCTCCGGTCGATTCCAACGTGGCAGATTCGGATTATGCAGGGAGGCTCCCGTAGATGCAAGGGCGGTGGGAGGTAGGGCCGGACGCCACTCTAATCGGGATCTGTTCTGCGAGCGCACTCTTTTTCACAGTGGCAGTTTCCTATTCCCGAAGGCTGTCTTCTTCAATGCTCCGGGCGACAACAGCGTATTTCTCCCCACCCCCGAAGGAGTACCCATATTCAACATCACGAAGTACGCCGGAATCTGCCGAACGTCACAAAGAATTACGGAGTGACCTCTACGGCCATTTCGCGGCCAGCTTTCTGATGGTGTTGGTGCTGCGGATTGTGAAGGGCTCGCTGAGCACCTTTGTTAGCGGCACGGTCGAAAACTATGACGTGCCCGGCATCTTACGACGCCACCAGTAAATCTCACGTCCATGGACGCGAAAACCATCGGTTTCTGTCGCAAGCGCCATGAGCTTCGCCGTGGCCTTCTCATCAAGATTATGTGCAAGAAGCACGATATTGACGTCTGCATCAACGATAGCTGGTCTATCGAAGGGCTCCCAAGCCGCGATTTCCTTTAGTTCCGCATGAGTCCGTATGAACAGCGGCACGCTATAACCCAGGGCCTGCTTGAGTCCACGCTCGATCGTTTTTGCGAGGCGTCCGACGTCTTTAGCCCTCGTTTCAAACACGACGTTTCCGCTTCCGAGAAACGTTGCAACTCCGAAAAAACCAAGGGATTCGAATGTTCGGTGTAGCACACTCATTTTGACCACCCGCCCTGGACCGGCGTTAATGGCTCGTAGGAATGCGAAAAACTGAGGCATGTCTTTACGCCTTGAATCGATTGCCGTTCGGACAGCAAGTCCAAAGATCTGGACGGAAGACCTAGCATGGCTTGCGCCGATAATCCCTCGCCGAAAACCTTCGAAGACGTATCATCCTTTTGGTGCTCTCACCCGGCGAGCGCGCTTGTGCCAGCCTTCCATACGCAACCACTCCTCCAGCGTGTGCAGATGGATCTCCGGATACGCTCGACGCAAACCAGGAATATCCGCCTGGTATCCAGCTTCATTGAACCATCGGAACATCGCGTGAAACTCCTTCCCCAACAGCAGGCGAACGACGGGAAGGGGAATTCTTTGGAACTTTACCGGCTTGCCCAATACGCGGCTGAAAACCTTCGCAGCCTCTACGTTTGTCAACTCGCTTCCGGCAATCTCCAGCGCCTTTCCAATGAACTCGCTCGGGCGCTCGAACGCCAGGGCCACGAACGCTCCAATGTCATCGGTCGCAATCGTTTGGTAAGACTTGTTTCCACCGATGGGATCTGCCAGCTTGCCCTTCAGGATTCCGATTTCCACCTGGTCGATGTAATAAGTCTCCATGAATGAAACAGGTCGGATTACCGTCGCAGGCAGTCCCAATTGGCGGATGTAGTTCTCGACTTCCCACTTGCTCTCCCAATGCGGAATTTTGGTGTTCCGTTCCGCTCCGCCGACAGAACTATAGACGCAGTGTCTTATGTCGGCTTTTTTCGCCGCATTGGCTACATTCTTGCCCTGTTGGACTTCACGCTTCGCGCCAACTGCCCAGAAATCTTGAACGCTGTAAATGCCGTATACCCCGATGGCGGCCCGGGCGATTGAGTCTGGGTCCTCAAGGTCGCCACCAATCACCTCTATCCCCCGTCTGGCTAACGCCTCGGCTTCGTGACCATCGGGATTGCGGGTCAACGCCCTCAGTTTCCATCCTTTCGGCAGCATGTGACGAATCACCGCGCCGCCTTGCCGCCCCGTCGCTCCGGTCACCAAAACTGTCTTATCCGCTTGCAACATAGCCGTGTCCGCTGTCTCCGCTTTCTAACAACCGGCCTCGTGGACAAAGACCGGCTCTCGGGCACACATGATCAAGCTTGAATCGGCAGCAGTGGCAACAGATGCGTTTTTCTGCTCCGAGCGACGGACCAGACCTACACTCCTGCCTCTATCCTCTTCAGGGCCTCCAAGATTCTAGGATTCTCCGCCTGGAGTTTTCCGTCCATGGCAACATCTTCTGCCGCATACTCGCGCAGGAAAATCAGTGTGTCGCCTATATGATAGGCCTCGTCCACAGCCTCCGTGATCTTGCGCATCATTTCGCTTTTCTTCTCGGGACGAATGCCTTGCGGTGCTTCGATAAACAGGACTGGCATGAAATGGCCTCCTCCTTTGATGTCGATTTGGTTCCACCAAGCAGTTGTTCTGTTGCTGCCGATGATGAGCGGTACGTCGAAGTACAATCGCGATCGGCGCGCCGCATCCCACAGTTCCAGCACTGCGTGGCAGCACAAGTGATAACCATGCGAGACGCAGTCACTTTATAGGCGTTGAGGGAACAGAAATCAAGTACAAGTTGCGAAGGCCGAGCTAGTGTTCCCAGTCCACAGTGAGATAGTTATGCTGTACCCAGGGGTACAATAAGGAAACTCATTATGAAAACCAAGTTCTTACGTGGAGCGGAAACCAGGGAGCGAATGATTCGCACTGCCGCCGACCTGTTTCACAAGCAGGGGGCTCGGGCCACCAGCCCCGATGAAATCATCGAAGCCTCGAGAACCGGGAAGGGGCAGTTTTATTACTATTTCGGAAGCAAGGAAGGGCTGGTCCACGAAGTGCTTCAGACGTACCTCGAGGAGATCAAGACAAATTCTTCGCGGGTCAATTATGAAATCAATTCCTGGAGAGATTTGGAGAAGTGGTTCACTACCCAGATCGATTCGCAAAAGAAATATGAAATGACTCGCGGCTGTCCGTTTGGAACCTTAGGGAACGAAGTGACCGATGGGGATGAATTAATTCGACAGGACCTCAGTCTCATCTTTGAGGTCATCAAGAACAAGCTTGCTGCATTCTTCGTTAAGGAGAAAGCAACCGGACGGCTTGCCAAGCGAGCCGACCCCGAGCACCTGGCAGACTTTTGCATCGCCGCGATACAAGGGGGAATGCTAATGGGCAAGATTAGAAGGAGCAGTCAGACGGTTGAAGCAATTGTGCAGGAAACCTTACAGCATCTAAAGGCTCATTCAGAGAAAGTAGGACGTTGACGGGGCCGATTTCGCAGATGGCATTTGAAGCAGCGAAAGACAAAGATTCTGGGCGGACGGCCAGCTGGAAGTTAAGAGGAGCCGGGACGTTCTCACTTGACAAAAAATCGTCTTACCACAGCTAACCCTGTTAGTTCTCGGAGCACGGACATCCGGGCAGTGGACTTCCTGTGCCAAAACTGCTACGGCACTCGGCAGCGTAACGCTCTGATTCTGCACAGAGCGCCTGACACACCTCCTGCTGTGTCGGAATCACATGGTTTTGGCTAAAGCAGCACACTTAACTGGGCTCCGGATGGAATTGAAGCCAGGCTGTCAGCGACATACGGGCTGAGCAAGCGAAAGCGATTGGTGGGCAGAAATTCCCGCTGTAACTCCATCAGCGGCGGCCCACGAGGCTGTTGTGCCCCGGACGGGCAGCATCGCCCGCAGCGTAGACACCCGGTACGGTAGGCTGCTTGTCCGCGCTAGTACGGATAAAAGGGCCGGACACAAGAAGCGACCTCGCCGCGAGACAGCGCAGGCGATCGCCGCACTCAGCATCGGAGGCATGGTTGTGGCGCGGACGCTGGTACAGCGAGACCATGCTGATGAATTGCGCCCGTCTTGTATCGCGGCGGCACTGGAGCTCGGAGGTTGGGAGGATGCGGGCAACACGAATGAGATTAAGTCGCTGCGCTCGGCATCCGGTCCAAATGGGAAAGCGTCGGCAAAACGAAACCGACCGATTACGCGGGCGGTGTGAACAGCAGGTCCTTTCGACTCGGACACGCATCGTTTTGCGCGGGATCGGGACCGGCATCCAATGCAGCGCAGGCCAGCGCCCGGCGCCGGCGGATAAACACTAAAACGGCCTATTCGTGAACGATTCGCTCGGCATCACGTTCTCAATTTCTAAGGAATTCCGCGAGCCGATCGACAACCGTGCGTGGCGTCCGTGATTCCTTGCGCGAAACCGACCAAAGTTTCGCTGCGAGACTTCGAATCATTGTCTCAGTGTCCGCCAGCAGCACGTCACGCTCAAACGTATCCTCGACGGAGAGTGATTTTGTCGGCCTGTCCGGCACAACCGGGCTGTCATCGATACCGAGGGCAAGCTCGTGAAGGCGCCGTCCATAGCGGCCGAAGTGATCGTCGAGTACCGACAAGTCGAGAGTTCGCAGATCCCGCACCGTCTGTGCTCCAAGGTTCGCCAGCTTCTCCCCTGTGACCTTGCCGACGCCAGGTATACGTCCAACAGGCAATGGCAGTAGAAACCCGTCTATATCTCCGGGTTGGATGACAAACAGCCCGTCAGGCTTACGCCAGTCGGAGGCGAGCTTGGCTAAGAACTTGTTCGGTGCTACTCCGGCCGAAGCTGTCAGACTCAACTCATGGCGGATTTGCTGGCGGATGGTGCGCGCCACCAGCGTGGCCGTCGCCAGGCCAGTCTTGTTCTCGGTGACATCGAGGTACGCTTCGTCGAGAGACAGGGGTTCTATCAGGTCTGTGTGACGCTTAAAGATCTCTCTTACGCAGCGCGAGACCTCGCGATAGCGAGGGAAATCCGGGGCAACGAAGATCGCTGTAGGACACAGGCGTTCCGCTTGCAGTGCAGGCATTGCCGAATGCACACCGAAGCTCCGCGCTTCGTACGAGGCAGCGCAAACAACCGAGCGCTTGCTCTGCCAAGCAACAATGACCGGTTTACCGCGCAACGACGGGTTGTCGCGCTGCTCCACCGAGGCGTAAAACGCGTCCATGTCGACATGGATGATTTTTCGCACTGTTGTCTGCCGACAATACTATTCTCGATTCACAGAACAGACGTGAAGCCCGGGTCGGATGGATCTCCGTCCTCGTTGCTGTAGGTTTTTATAGATGCATGCAGCCGTTCTTGTGTCGAACATCTATTCTGCGCTTGCGATCTTCGTTCTCTTCTTGCACACGCTGTTCATTGTGTGGGTCATCTTCGGCGCCTTGCTGACACGCTCGCGCCCGGTTCTTCGCTGGCTGCATATCAGTTCTCTTGTTTGGGGCGTCCTTACGGAGCTGCTCCCCTGGCCGTGTCCCTTGACGGTACTGGAGAGCTGGCTCGAACGCAGCGCCGGAGTCGAGCCCGAACAAGGCGGTTTCCTGCTGTATTACTTGGACAAGCTGGTTTATCCAGATATTTCGCCGGCCACGTTAACGACTGCGGCAGTACTGATCTGCGCGCTGAATCTTGCGTTCTACGGCTGGCAGGCCCGGACCGCTCGGCTCCGCTAGCAGCTTCGTAGCGCAGGCAGCCATAACTCACTCGATTGTGGGGTAGGATGTGGCGGCGCGAAAACAGCTCCACCTCCCTTTTGGACATAGCTGGCTCGACGCGAGCCTGGGGTGTCGTGCGGGTTCGACGAAGATTACCAATGATTATGCCGATCTTACGCCAATAATGGGCTATGTCTACCGCACGACTCAGCGCCGTGTGAGAGCGAGCCATGCGCTAAGAGCAGCGAGCTTTTCGTCCTGCGACCAGGGTGCGCCAATCGGTTTCCCGATCGCAATGAGTACAGCGGCCAAACTGTCTGTCTTCATGCCCAAAGACTTGCACGCGGTCGCGAATAATTCACGCTCTTCGCCGGTAAATACGACAAGATTGCAGCGCTGGCCTGCGTGGATCAGAGCTTGGCGAAAGAGCTCACCGTCAGCAGTGTGGATCAACGCATGGGAGGAGAGGATTTTCTCCAGGCTCGGGAGCGGTTTGGCAGAAGTGAGGGGCAATCCGAATTGTGTGAGTTGATAGCCCTGTTCCCGAAGGGTTCTGTGAGCCGAGTGTATGGCTTCTTCGGCGAGGTGCTTCGCGCCTGACTCTACTCGGGAGATGAACTCG
>Ga0310915_10001447_pt1 | contig 12297 bp, 8 predicted proteins | sample GREbulkMGAN111_FD_202508 | JGI IMG/M metagenome (GOLD analysis project Ga0310915, IMG submission 202508) | Lab enrichment of tropical soil microbial communities from Luquillo Experimental Forest, Puerto Rico - GRE.bulkMG.AN111 | ecosystem: Environmental > Terrestrial > Soil > Tropical forest >...
AGTATGATAACATATTATTACAACATTAATACATGAAATTTCACGATCTTTGTGTTATAAAGCTCTATGTTTTTAAGAATAATTTATGGTAACCTTTGAAGTTTATGAAATATCATCATGAGAGACAAGAACGTTTCATGCTCAAAGGTTAAGATAAGGTGTCGAAGGTTACTATAAATCATAGAGCTTTATGTAACACAGATCATGAACTTTCATATGTTAATGTTATAATAATATGTTATCATACTATCACAGTCATAGTATGATATTTTAGAAACGTTTTAGGGCTTTCATTCATTGATTTTCATGGTTATATAAGCTTATAGATTTTAGAAATAATTTATGAGAACCTTTGAAGTTCATGAAACATTCTTTATACATTATCTCTATTTTTGTTTCATGAAGGTTACAGGTCGGTGTTGAAGGTTACAGGTCGATGAAAGACGTTATAATTCAGCTAAGAGTATCAATGAAAGATGTTTCATGAACTTTAAAGGTTCTCATAAATTATTTCTAAAATCTATAAGCTTATATAAGATACAGCTTATGAAAATCATTGAATAAACGCCCCAAAACGTCTCTAAAAATATCATACTATGACTGTCATAGTATGATAACATTAACATATGAAATTTCATGAACTTCGAGACATAAAGCTCTATGGATTTTAGAAAAAATTATAGAGAACCTTGAAGTTTATGAAACCATTATCATGAGAGACACAAGAACGTTTCATCGTCTCTTAGTTGAAGTATGATACTTCATGATCAAAGGTTGAGACAAAGGATCAAAGGTTGAGACATTTATCATAAATGTTTCATGAACTTCAAGTGTTCTCATAAATTATTCTTAAAATCTATAGAGTTTTATAACACAAAGATCATGAAATTTCATGAACTTTATAACATAAGTTAGTTATCATACTATCACTGTCATAGTATGATATTTATAAGAGAGTTTTAACGCATTTATTCATTGATTTTCATGATCTTTGTGTTATAAAACTCTATAGATTTTAAGAATAATTTATAGTAACCTTTGAAGTTCACGAAAGAACTTCATCGATGCTCTTAGATTAATTATAACATCTTTCATTGACATGTAACCTTCAACACTGTCCTTAGACCATTAACACTGTCCTTCATGAAACAAAGACATAGATAAAACATGAGATTTCATGAGCTTCAAAGGTTCTCATAAATTATTCTTAAAATCTATAGAGTTTTATAACACAAAGATCATGAAAATCAATGAATAAAGGCGTTAAAACTCTCTTATAAATATCATACTATGACAGTGATAGTATGATAACATGTTATTTGCTATATGGATCATGAAATTTCATGAAGTTTGTGTTGTATAAGCTTATAGATTTTAAGAATAATTTATAGAAAGCTCCTGAAGTTCATGAATACTTGCTTCGAGGGTTCTTAAAAATATCATACTATACTTATTATAGTATGATATTATGTCGTTAGCTCTTAAGGTTCATACAATACAATAACGGAACCTTATGTATCATCCAGCCTATTTCTGATTTAATGAGGAACAAGAGATTTACGCGGTTTCATTTAGATAAATGTTTGAGAAGAAGACTCTTAAGAGTGAAGAAGAGACCAAGAACCCTATAACTTTGCATCTCAAGACAACATATCCTAAGAATTATTGGTATAAGGGTTACATCAATGTGATATCTATAGATCCAGGTATAGTTAATTTAGGCTTTAGAATCGAAACTCGTTATGCTAATGGTACAGTTACAACTAACTACATGGCTAGGCATTGTTTCAGCCAAAGTATTAATGAAGAAGGTTATTACAACTCTCTGTATTTAGATGTGTTTAACTGGTTCGATCAGTTCAAGGAGTATTTCATGAACACTCATGTAGTTATAGTAGAAAGACAGTTACCTGAAAACTATCAATCCGTAAGGTTAAGTCAGCATATTATTTGCTATTTAATGACGGTCCTTTCTAAGTCAAAGTTAGAACCTTTGCTGGCTGAAATAGATTCTAAAGCTAAGTACAAATATCTTGGAGCACCTTCAGGTTTCAACAAAACAGCCCTAAAGCAATGGGGAACTGAAACAGCTGTAGCTCTATTAGAGCAAAGATCCGACACTTATGGATTAAGTATCATTGCTTCAGCTAGAGGTGTTAGAGGTCAGAAGAAACATGACGATGTATCGGATACCATCATTCAAGTGGAGGCTTTTTGGAAGCTATTTCCTATTCCAATAGTGGATGGGAAATAGCTTCATTCCGATAAATAAAAAATTTCACTAAATACAGGCTATAACATTGTAAAAATGAATGGCTCTAAATTAGACTTAAGGGGAATAACAGGTAGAGAACATGCTTCATTGGGTGATAGCGAAGTTAAAGTTATGTATGAGATTCTATACGGTGCAAGTGATAATGAAATAGTTAGATCTCCATATGAGATTGATAGAGACAAAACAGTGTTTAGAACTAGGCAACAAGTATTATTGGAAGGAACAGCTTCTATCAAAGGAACTTACGAATATAGATTGACTGAAACCGATGATGGTAAGAAGCATGTCATGGATTTAGCTAGTAAGATGTTCCTACATGATACTATTCCATCTATAGCTGTTAGGGATGAGTTTAGAGAAACAACACAGATCTGTCACTGTAAGAATCCAGGTCACGTTAAAATAGAAGAAGCTCATCTGTACCATGGTAATGATCAAGCCCAAACCATCGATAACATAGTATTGGATCAATATCTAGAGTTCAATATACCATCGGATAAGAAGTCATTCTACCGTAAGATGGTAGGTGATACAGAGCGTAATACAACATGGTCTTCAGATCTTCCATCCTTTACCATTTCAGTACCTCAACCATGGTATTTTTGTACTATTCCTGGAGCTGAACTGCGTCTCAATGCTAAAACTCCAACTAAAGCATCTTATGCCTACAGATCAGATCCATCAGCTACACTTAGAATGAGAATTAGAGATAATGTCGATAGTCCATGGCTTGAAGTTAACGTAGAAGAATACATTGATAGAGTTAAGATTGGAACTGTAGGTAAGAAGAAAACTACATTTGAAATGTATATGGTAACACATAAATGCCATGAATATTACATCAAGCAGTTAGAAGAATCTCCAATCACTATCCCATATGATGATGTAATTATCTTGGATTCTATTGGTGATGGTAGCTCTCATGAAATCAACATTAGCTCTGTTGATTTTGCTAGAAGAATCTGTCTTCTAGCTGAATCTAAAGCTATTCCTGATAAATCTATCTATGAAGGAGCTATTGTATCAGGTATATTAGAGTATGGATCCGGTTATAAGAAAATTCCTTCCATCACTCCATATCAACTATTGTATGATGATATCTGGTCTTCTTCATTCTCACTTCCAGAGCGAGAGAACTTTTACATGCTAACTTTCTCAGATCATAACAGACCAGGATCTTATGATTCTTCCATCTCTCTAGGAGGTTTAAAAGCTAAACTTACTATCCAACTTGATAAATCTAACTCTTACAATCTTAGAGTTAGAGTTTATGTTTATCGTTTGATCTCTTATGATGATAACAACATCAATGTAGTTTACAGCTTGAATGCTCCAAGCTTCAACAACTCTAAATAATGGGCATAATTTTATATAATATCTCTTGTTGAGATATTATAACATTAGTTCATGAACTAATATGGCAAAGTAAGTTATCATACTATCACTACCATAGTATGATATTTTTAGAAGCGTTTTAGGTCTTTATTCATTGATTTTCATGAAGTTTATGTCTTCAAAGCTTATAGATTTTAGAAAAAATTATATAGAACCTTTGAAGTTCATGAAAGATATAAAGAATGTTTCATTGACCTTGGATCTTCAACGCTGAAGAGATCATGAACTATTCATTGAACCTTTCATGTTAATTTCTCTTATGAACTTCAAAGGTTACTATAAATTTTTTCTAAAATATATAAGCTTTGATGACACAAAGATCATGAAAAATCAATGAATAGAACCCTTGAAACGTCTCTAAAAATATCATACTATCACAGTCATAGTATGATAACATGTTATTGCTTCATTAACACATAAAATTTCATGATTTTAAGAATAATTTATAGTAACCCTTGTAGAACATGAAAACATCTTTGTTCCACAACTTTCAGTGTTGAAGATCCAAGGTCAGTGTTGAAGATGTTTCATGAACTTCAAAGGTTACCATAAATTATTCTTAAAATCTATAAGCTTTTTGTCTCAAAGATCATGAAAAATCAATGAATGAAATCCTTAAAACGTCTCTAAAAATATCATACTATCACAGTCATAGTATGATAACTTGTTATTTACTACAATCCATGTTTAAATTTCATGATCTAATATGCTATAAAGTTCCATATATTTTAGAAATAATTTATAGTAACCTTTGAAGTTCATGAAAAAAGGATCTTGACACTTTGTCTCAACGAAACATCCTTCAATATCGTTCATGTTATTCGTGAACTTCAAAGGTTCTCATAAATTATTTCTAAAATCTATAAGCTTATAGAACACAAAGATCATGAAATTTCATGATCTAAAGGAACAATAACACGTTAGCATACTATCACAGTCATAGTATGATATTTTTAGAGATGTTTCAAGGGTTCTATTCATTAATTTTCATGATCTTTGTGTTATATAAGTCTATAGATTTTAGAAATAATTTATCGTGAAGATCTTTAAAGCATCTTCATCGCTGCGCTCCAAACTCTTGCTAAAGCATTCGTTTATCATTGATCTAATTTTACATATAACATCTCTAATGTGAGATGCTATAACTTTTATAGTCGTTCCTTAATATTACAAGCCCAAAGTTTGGATGGTGGGGCAGTAATGAGTAGTTCGTTTATCCTGGAATGTCTGTTTTAAGATCTGGAATCCATTAAGGTCTAATGTTTTACCATAAACTTGAGTATCAAAGGAGCCCTTGACACCTGATGGTGAGACATAAGTCCTTATAGTTAGACCTCCAGCTCTGTAAGCTTTTAGAATTAGATTGAGGGTATTATAGAGTAGTTGCAATGTTAGATTAGAATCTTGAATTATGAAGGATGCTTTAGCTCCAGGATATATCTTAGTGGCATATAGAATTTCAGCTTTAAGATAGTTACCTACACCAGACAAGTATTTTTGGTTCATCATGAAGTAAGTTATATCATGTTCTTTAACTTTTTGGAGTTGAGTTTGATAGTATGGTAATAGTTGTGTTGCAGCTTGCTCTAAAGTTTCAGCATTTTGGATGGCGTATTCTAAGAGATCAAAGCCTACACGCTCAGAGATGTTATCGGTGGATGTATGAAAGTTGAGGGAACCAAAGCTTCTCATATCATCGAAATATAACATCCTATTTAAGGTGCAATTAGATAGAGCTTTGGAGAGTTGAAGAACAAACTTAGTATAGGAGCCAGGAATACGCAACCATTTACCTTCCATAGCTAACTTAGATTCCATGATTAAAGATATTTGTTGGAAAGAATCATAGAGCATAAAGAGGATACTTTTACCATAAGATTTAACCTCTAATATAGTGTAATGAGTTTGAGTGAAATCTGGAACTATACCTTTAGCTTTGAGATTAGCTACTTCAGTGATGGAACGGATGGTATAGCCTACGATATGTTTGTTTAAGTATTCAGCCAAGATTCTTACTTCGGGACCTTCTGGCATTTAGATTCGGAACTGTTAATAATGTTATAAATAAAATGTCAGAATATATTGCTACCATCACTCTATTACAATCGCCATGGAATACTAATTTAACCGATAAGGATTTCATGACTGATTCTGATACCCCTATTAGGCTCAAGAGACCTGGTACATGGGTTGTTCTATTTTATGGTGAAGATGAAGTGTCTAAGCTGGCCCTCAATGTATGGTCCAAAGTAGCTCAAGTAACCATAGGACCAGAATTTGGAACATGTAATCTCAGAAGTGAAGCCAAATTAGCGTCTAAGATCTTAGATTTCCATCCCTCCATGAAGTGGGTTTCTAATTTGAGAGTTCCCTTCATTTTAGCTTATAGCAACTCTTGGCCTGTAGCTAAGTATAATGGTCCGGTAGAGCAACAATCCATCTCTAATTGGGCTCTAACATCTATCTCAGGTCCAGTAGGTATGGAATCAGGGATTGTAGCTACAAGTGTAAATAATAGCCCATCAGTCCAAATTATAACTCAAGGAACTACTGGAGTAACTGGAACTACTGATATTGTGGCTACTATTCCCAAAACTCTGGAATAAATTAGAATAACGTAGAAATTTTAAAAAATATTTGCTTCACTCCAAAAAATCGTTTATTGAAAAAAAGACTAAATATTTCGATTTATCCTATTAAAATGTCTCAAGCTATTAACCTTCCAGGACTCCAAGTCACAAGTACCAAGAGATCACACCCATTAACTGCTGATAAGATCCAGAAAAGAAGAGATAGTGGTAAATTCAAATCTATCACAGGTAGAGCTAAGGGATCTTCTAATCTTATGGCAACTAAACGTGCTGTTTTCAACCATATCCGTAAGTTAGACTCAAAATACGCAGCTAATGATGAGTTAGCAACTGTGCATTATGATATCTTCAACATGGTTGCAGGTTCATGGTCCCTTCTCCAAAACTTCTATATGGAACATAAAGAAGCTGATACTGACTTAACCAAGACATCAGATCAACTCTATTTCATCAACAGGTTTTGGCTCAACGCTAACTTAGATGATTTTGCTTCCAATGAAGAAGTTGAAGCTAGATTTGCTACTTCCCATAGCAACTTGTCTGCTCAAGAACTCGCTGGACAAGTTGTCGCTTTGAGAACTGCATTTGATGTCTTCTTTGTGCAACAAGAGAGAGTCAGTGCTCAACATAAGTCACAAACTTCTAAGGCTGGTGTTCAAGATTTCGCTCAGCTTCAAGCTGAGTTGGGTGCTTTAACTGATTATAGTGCTTCATCAGCTATCGCAACTTATATCAAGAAGTATAGAAAATCTCTCAAGACTACGGCTAAATCCTCTAGAAGAGTTGGTGCTCATTCATTGGCTAAGTTCTTGACATTAGAAAGTCCAAGCAACGTCATTTATATCTCTAAGCGTAAGACTAAGGAAGGACATGCTGATGTTCATGCTCAAGAGAAAGTTAGATCTCTATCCGATAGAGCTATTGCACCATTCGCTTCACTTCCTTACATTCGTATCAGTAATGATGCCAATGTAATTCAAGCTTATCTTAACAGACTTAGATCCCATCCAGATCTAGTAGCTTTCGAGTTAGCTAAACCACAATTTTCAAGCACTAGATTCGCTGTTTTGGCTACCGATGATGAAGTAACTAAGTTGCGTAAAGTTAATGAGTTCATTAATGAATTAGATAGAGAATATAACTCCTTCGTTGCTCATCAAACACAAATTACTACTAATGTGGTTTATCAACCACAACCTGTTATTCAACCTGGAACTTTCGCAGCTGTTCCAGCAACTACATTACAACCAGGAGCACTTCAAGGTGTTATGGGTGGCTTAGGTCTTAGAAGATAGATGCCTTAATTATAACCCTTTAATTTTATAATATCTCCTCGTGAGATATTATAATTCTTTTCATGAAAGATTTACTTTAAAGCATCGAACTTTATGCATGTTATTATACTATCACAGTCATAGTATAATATTCTTTAATGAGTTTTTAGAGCATTATATGTTGATTTTCACGATTTCATTGTTCTATAAGCTTATAGATTTTAGGAAAAATTATAGAGAACCTATAAGAATTATGAAAAACATTCATTGAAAGATCCAAATAATGTTTCATAGTTACTCTACTCTTGCATATAATATCTCATGACATGAGATATTATAACATTTATAGTTGAAATTCATAGAGTTCTATAGGTTCTCTATAATTTTTTCTAAAATCTATAAGCTTTATGTCATGAACTTCATGAAAACAATGAATGAAACTTTTAAAACTACTGTTTCAATATTGTACTATGACTGTGATAGTACAATAACATGCTACTTAAACATTAAGATGTAAGGTTTTCCATGAACTTCAAAGGTTACTATAAACTTTTTCATGATTCCTTGGGGTTTTTATATAAAAACCCCAAGGAATCTGAATCTATAAGCTTTAAGAATCCAAAGATCATGCTCTAAAAACTCATTGATGAATATATTCCCTAGCATGTGAATTGTTGAGATGCCGGACATAATGCATTAGTAGCTGATACTACGAAATAGTAACGTGTATCGATCTTGGCTACAGGTACAGCTAAACCTGAACAACCAGTTGGTGCTATTCTATCAATACACGTTAGAAATTGTTGATTAGTAGGATCCAATGTACATGTTTTAGTACCATATGATACTTTACCCTCAGGACAGAAGCCACTACAAGCATCAATGTAATAGTTAGCAGAACTACTGAGTACTACGTTATGCGTAGGATCATATCTCAAAGAAGGAAAAACTACATTAGTGCAACATTTGAGACTATTAGCATCAGGTAGGACATCTAATGACGTAAGGCAAGAAGTGTTAGTTATTGTGGCTGTGTTATTGCTTTGGTTCGAATTTACCTTATCATTACGCTCATAATAACTTAGGATAAAAGCTAGAAGAATTATGCAAGCGAGAATAAAAAATAAAAAAAGGCAAATTATTACATCCTTCATCTAAAATCGCGTTTTTTGAAAAATTCACAAAAAACAACGCTTAGCTTTATAAAACAAATGTCAACATCCGTCAACTCACAACAAGCTTCAGGTTCGCCAGCTTCCGCCTCTCAAATGTCTGCTTTGGGTCTTCCAGGTCATAAGGTTGGTAGAAAGCAATTCAAGAATTATGTGTCTAAAGTTAAGCACGACGCTTTTGCATATGCTAACATGGTAGCTGCTTTCCATCAAGCAATTAAGAAAGGTAATAAAGCTACTCTAGGATCAGACCTTAGATTTAAGATTACCAACACTGCTAAGAAGCACTTGCTCAAGTTTGCTGAATCTGGAAAGATTATTCCTTACACTGATGATACCTTTGCTTTAGCTCAACCATTAGAAATTAGCTCTGATACACTCAAGAAGTATAAGAGCTTTGTTTCAGTGGAGTTTGATATGATCAATGATGCTAGTAAACTTGGTTCTAAGAGATCAGGAGTTTCTACATCTGGAGTTGCACTCACTGATGAAGGTTTTAATTTCATGGCTGCTGCTTTCTTCGAGAATTCTGGCAACCCAGACTCGATCTTCAGAGAAGATGTTAATAGATATGCTAGGGAACATGAAATTCCAGAAGAAAAGCTCAACGATTTCTATAATATCTTCGTTAAGTTCCAACAAGCTCTTACTTTGTCATTGAGTGCTGATTATGGTGATGATGCTATCAATGGCATCTTCAGAGGTGTTATTGGTAATACTCTTTCAACTAAATTGCTCCATCTCTATAAGAAGTTTAAGTATGAGAAATCACCATCAGGAAGATATGTTACTAATGGATTGATTGCAAGTATGTCTAATGCTTATGCTGTAGCTGTTAATAAGGCTCAAGAGAAAGTTAATGAACTTGCTGCTCAAGTTGGTCTCCAAAACTGGGAAGCTTATGATGCTTTACTCAATCAATACTTCAGACCAGTTCTAACTTCATCTGAACTTGCTGCAATTGCTAGAGCTAGAACCAAGGGTGAGAAGCATAGATTAGAAAAGGAATTCAAGTTAGCTCATAGAGCTGCTTTACTTCAAGAGCTTAGAAGATTCAATCCAAGATTAAGTGAAAAGCAAGCTCTTAGCGATGCTAGATCATTGAGTGCTCTTACATCAGCCGACGAATTTACTAACCAAACTTTCATGTCTATGGCTCATGCTATCTTAGATAGAAATATCACAGATGATAGACTCAAGAGCACTAGAAACACTAAGATTGAGAAAGTTAGAAAGCAAATGTTAGTTGACGCCATCACATCCACAGAATCAGACTTCACTAACTACGTTACATCTAACCCCGAGAATGTTAGAGAAAAGGCTTTCGCACTCATTGCTGCTAACGATCCTTCTAATAACAATGGTTTAGCTGTTGCTGCTAAATATATCAACAACTATATTTCAAGTGCCACCAAGTTCATTGAGTCTTTCATTAAGAATAACAGTCTCCATCAACCAAAGAGAAGAACTAAGAAGCACGATCAACAATCCTTAGCTTCAGTGCTCTATTAAATAACATACTTTAGTTTTTACACTTCGCTAACTATAATATCTCTCAAAGGAGATATTATATCTTTAATGTTCATGTTACATTTCATGGTTTCATTGTTCTATAAGCTTATAGATTTTAGAAAAAATTATATAGAACTTCATGAAATCTATTAAATAAAAGTTATAACATCTCAATGAAGAGATGTTATATATTATATGTAATTCTAAAGTAACTATGAAACACTCTTTGGATCTTCTATGTTATATTTTTAATGACTGTATAGGTTGTATATAATTTTTCTTAAAATCTATAAGCTTTAAGAACAAGACTTCATGAAATTTCATCATAGATTGTAGCAAAGAGTATGTTATTGTACTATCACTGTGATAGTACAATAACCTGTTCTTTGTGTTACTAGAATACACATGAAATCTTGTTCTTAAAGCTTATAGATTTTAGAAAAAATTATATAGAACCTATGAAGTTCATGAAAAATATAGCATAGAAGATCCAAAGAGTGTTTCATTGTTAGTATAAGCGTATCTATAACATCTCAATGGAGAGATGTTATAACTTTTCTATTCTTTCTACTGACTGAGATATGCACTAGTATAAGGGTCATGTCCTTGAGTTGTAGGGTTATACTGAGGATCATAAATATCATAAGTAAGAGCTATGTTAGCTGCTACTTGATGTAAAAACTTACTTGGTATAATACGAGGATCATTGTAAGCTAATCGTTTAATCTTATCCATGGTTATGGTAGCTTTAATGGAATTAACACCAACATATTCATATAAATATATGCCATTATAGAAGGTCATTATCTCATACAAATGATCTCTATGACTTGCACTAGGATATAATTCATACTGTACTTTTAATTCATTGAACTCAGTGATAGTTATAAGATCTTCTATGGCTTTATCTACATCTTGAGATATAGTAGGATCATTCCAGGTTAATTTAGTTACATAACCTCTACATAAACAAGTGTTAACATGCTTGATGAAGTTATAGACATCGGATCCCGAATGTTGAGAGTAGCTATTGAACATACACTGTAGAAGTCTAAAGCCAAATTCATACATAATGTTACGTTTGAATTGGGATGATGGTGTTATCATTTCATCGTACCAATCGTTATGAGGTGTAAACATGAATCCATAAGCATGCATAGTGATTTTCTGGACATGTTGTTTAAGAGATTTATAAGCTAATCTAGCTGCATTAGGATATTTAATAGCTATGTCTTTAGCTATTAAATATGTATTTTCATTGGCTTCAGTAGGGTCAAACTGCTCTAAGACTAGTTTAAGAGCTTTGTATGCTGGATCTGTCTTGGCGAAATCCTGTTTAAGTCTAGCACTGAAATACGGATCTAAGGTCATTTACTTTAAAGTATATATCTTATATTTTGGATTTCAAAGCCGAAGGACATACCAACTAAGGTTCCATAATAATATGCAGCTCCGACCAACCAATTACTTGAAGTTCTAATGCATGTGTTGACATCACTAGTATCATTCTTGTTAACTAGATCTAATCTATCTTTAAGAGTGGAACCGACAGTCGATAGCTTCCAATGAAATTTATTAGAGATAGTATCAGCAGCTCTTAAGGGCAAGTTTAAAATAATGTCTTTAATGGATTTCTCTTGGGTTAGATATTCATCCAATTCTACCATAGCTATGCCTACATTAGAAGCTATGTTATCATCTCTGAGTAAGGTATCTCCATTCATGGGATATGTGTTAGGACTAGTACCATCCCAACCTCTCATGTACATACCTGTGACCATAACTTTGTTGAGGGCTGTTCTTATAGCTTCTTGAATCTCTATCCTACTACCTTGGAAGCATCTAATCCATATTTTATCATCTTGACTTAGATTAGCTAGACGTGTTTCTATGTCACAGATAATGCGAAGAAGTATCTCATCCTTAGACAATAATTTTAGCTTGTTTATAGCATGAGTAGCTATGGGTTGGAGATCAAAGTCAATGAAATCTCTATACATCAAGAAGTGATCACATAGTTCTGTTATGGTCATGGTTATACAAGCATCATACTTACCATAACTAATGCATAATTCTTC